>JADMIO010647392.1_pt1 | contig 80496 bp, 54 predicted proteins | sample 8958161 | NCBI WGS metagenome assembly JADMIO01 (sample SAMN16585339, study PRJNA669376) | soil metagenome | isolation source: Crop rotation soil | place: USA: Cullars Rotation, Alabama | collected 2011 | reverse complement strand
CTCTTGGCTGGACGGTAATCCGCAACGATTCGGAGTTATCCCATTTCCCGCCTTCGAAGACGGCGCATGCTGGACGATCGCCGAACGCGCTGTTCTCATCCCCGCTGCCGAGACGCCATTTGCTCGTGAACCCGCATTTGGTCATGGAAGTTCAAACTTGCGCCATGACGTCGAAGAGAAGAGCTTCGGGCGTGCCACCGCGGACAAGATCGTTTGGTTCTACGAAGACTAAAGGCTCGGCGATACCCTACTCATGAGGCATGAAGACGTTGCGTTTTGCCATTTTCGGCGCTGGGTTCTGGGTGCGTTATCAACTCGCTGGCTGGCGGGAAGTGGGAGGCGTCGAGTGCGCCGCCATCTACAACCGCACGCGTGCCAAGGCCGAGGCGCTTGCACAGGACCTTGGGATTCCTGCCGTATACGATGACCCGGAGCAGCTCTTGCGCGACGTGCAGCCCGATTTCGTCGACAACATCACTGAGGTGGGCGGGCACAAACCTCTTTCCCTGCTCTGCGCCAGGCATCGCATCCCGTGCATCTGCCAAAAGCCGATGGCCAGCTCCTTGCAGGATGCGCGGGAGATGGTCCGGGCCTTTCAGAAAGCGCGGACGCCATTCTACATTCACGAGAACTGGCGGTGGCAAGCGCCGATGATGGCGCTGCGCAAGTTGCTTGCCTCAGGCGTCATCGGCACGCCCTTCCGTGCGCGGCTGAGCATGATTTCCGGGTTCGATTGCTGGGCGAACCAGCCCGCGCTGGCGGAACTGGAGGACTTTATTCTCATGGACCTTGGCACTCATATTTTGGACGTCGCGCGTGTGCTTTTCGGCGCGGCCACGAGCGTCTACTGCCTCACCCAGCGGACCCTGGCGCCCAAGGTGAAAGGAGAGAATGTTGCCACGCTATTGCTTTCGATGGGCCCAGCTCGCACCAGTGTGACAGTGGAGATGGCCTACGCCAGGACACCACTCGAGCCGAGCGTGCGCGAATGTTTCCCACAGACCCTGGCGTTCATCGAAGGGCCCAAAGGGTCCATCGAACTATCCGCGGATTATGTCCTCCGCTTGACCACCCTGGCCGGGACGAAAATTACCCGGCATGCGCCCCCGCGATATGCCTGGGCCAATCCGGCTTACGATATCGCGCATGCCAGCATTGTGCCGTGCCACACCAACTTGCTCGAAGCCTTGCGTGGAAACGCCCCAGGCGAGACGAGCGGCGACGACAACCTCCAGACGCTGGAACTTGTCTTTGGCGCTTACGCATCCGCGAAACGGAATGCCGTTGTGCAATTCTGATGTGTGAATCCCGAAGTGCCCATTCGACGGTCTGAGTTCCCACCACTCTCCACGCTGGTTCGTCTCGATTTGCAGGCCTCCCATCGCGTCCGCGCTGGGCAGCTTGCGGCCCGTTTCGACACGGGCGGCTTGCGTTACCTCAAACTGGGGGAACGTGAAGTCATCCGCCGGATCTACGCGGCCGTGCGCGATCGCAACTGGGGCACGGTCCCCTTCGAAATTTCGGACCTGGACGCGGACGTTGGCCGGGATCATTTTCAGATTCGCTTTACCAGCACGCATCGGCAGAACGAAATTCACTTCGTGTGGCGCGCGGAGATCGTGGGCAGCTCTGAAAGTTCAATCCGTTTCACTTTCGCCGGCGAAGCTAAATCGACTTTCTTTAGGAACCGCATCGGTTTCTGCGTGCTCCATCCGATCCGCGAATGCGCTGGGGCGCGGTGCGTCGCGTGCCATGCTGGCGGCGCCCAAAGCGAGTTGAGGTTTCCGGAACTAGTGGCCGCGGCACAACCGGTATCCGGTTTCCACGACCTCACTGGGCTGGCCCATGAAGTCGATCCAGGGGCGTGGCTGGAAGTAAAGTTCGCGGGCGACGCCTTCGAAATGGAGGACCAGCGCAACTGGATCGATGCGAGCTACAAAACCTTCTGCACACCGCTGCGCATCCCGTATCCTGTGGAAATTAAAGCTGGAACTCGGGTGACCCAGGAAGTGAGTTTGAGGCTGGTTGATCGAAGGGCTCAAAGCAGTGCTGCGCTTCCAGCGAGAAAAGATCATTCAACCAGTTCGTCTGGAAATGCCGTGATCGAGGACCGGCCATCGAGGCCGCCGATTCCCATTTCGTTATCCAAAGTTCGGCGTCAGCTTCCAGCGATCGGTCTGAGCGCTGCCGCATGCGGCCAGCCGCTGACCGCCCTGGAAATCGAGAAACTCTCCTGTCTTAAGCTTGGCCATCTCCGTTGCGACGCGAAGCTCGCCAGCCGCCATTGGCCGGAATCGCTGCGGCTGGGCTGGAACGAGGCCGTCGCCTTGGGCGTCCCGCTGGAATTGGCGGTGCACCTTCCCCAAAGCGAAGGCGAAAGCGAACTCAACGAACTGGGGGCGCAACTGCGCGGCTCGAAAATCCGCGTCATTCGCATTTTGCTGTTTAGGGATGGCGAAAAGACGGTTTCCTTGGCCAGTTTTCGGCTGGCGCGCCCGTATTTGACGTTTCTTGAGGCTCCAATCGGCGCTGGGACGGACGCCGATTTTTACCAGTTGAACCAAGTTCGTCCACCTCATGCGGAAGCGGACTTTGTGAATTGGTCCATGAATCCGCAAGTGCATGCCTTTGATCTGGCATCGCTGGCAGAAACGCCAGCGGCCATTCCCTCACAGTTAACGAGCGCATTTGCCTTCTTTCCAGGTAAGCCCGCGGTCATATCGCCTATCACCTTGAAGCCGCGTTTTAATCCCGTGGCGTCCGCTCCCGAGTTGCCTGGGCCTCCGGGCGAGTTGCCCGGGCCGGTGGACCCTCGCCAGTTGTCGCCGTTCGCCGCGGCGTGGACGCTGGCCGTGCTGAAGCATCTCGCGGAGATGGGCGCTCATAGTGTGACCCTATTTGAGACGACCGGCTGGCGCGGGGTGATGGAACGAATGGCCGGATCCCTATTGCCCGAAAGATTTCCATCCCACCCTGGGCAGGTCTTTCCGCTCTTTTATGCTATTGCTGCTGCGAGCCGGAGCGTTGGCGGGGAAGTCCGCACTTCTCATTCTGGTGATCCGTTGCGCGTCGAATCGCTGGCCCTCCAACGGAACGGCATGGATTGCCTCTGGCTCGCCAACCTGACGGATCTTCCCCAGAAAGCTCTCGTCAGCGGATTGGGCCGCGTCCAGGCGCACCGGCGAATTCCTTGGGAGATGCCCGAGGTTTGGCGGTTCCAACCGTTGAGCGTGCTGGACGGGAGAGTTGTGAAAGGCGAAGAGCTGGCCGGAAGCGGGTGGGAAGTTACTCTTGAGCCTTACGGATTGCACTGCCTCGAATCGCAAGCGATCGAATAACCGATGCCAGCTCCGCTTCTGCAAACGCACGCCATCCGCAAATCGTTCCGCATCTTCTTTCAGGAGCGGAGCTTGTTTGAGCCCCTGACGGTGGCGGACTGCTGGCATTCCGTCATCTGCGTGGACGCGGATGTTCCAGCAAGCAAGCGCCTCTCATTCATTGGCACTGACTGGTCTGACTCGGAGTGCGCCAGGCCGAAGCGATGGTCAATTTGGATAGCCCTTTGCACGGCTTGGAAGCCCACGAGGGCGCGCCAGTGGCCTTGCTGCGTCAATCGTCGATCGTGGTGTTACCAAAGTAAGTCATTCGAGCGTTGGTGAAGGCGTGCGCTCGCCAAAGCGAGCACGCCTGATAGAAGAAAGGTTGACCAAAAAACACCAGCCGCAGGGCGCCGGGCCGGACAAGTTCGGTCCGCTTCTTTCGATTCGAAAGATGGTTCCACCTGGTCATCAACTCACAGCGCGTTAGACATTTTTTCCTATTGACTAATTAGGCCCTACTGGCTGGCCCTGCGGAAGGACGCATGACACAAAAGCCTGTCTGATGTTTGACTGCTCAGATCAAAACACGGGAGTTGCACGATAGAACCGCTTGCGCGCGCCTGGAGATTCCAGATCGAACCAGACTTGGACGACATTGGTGAGGGAAATTTGGTCCAGTGGCTTCCAAGGCGTGCTGCTGTCTTGAAGATCGGTTGTGTACTCGATGCTGTACGTTTGGCCGACTGTTCCTTCAAGTGCGATACCGGCATACATGCCGACTTCCAACCGAGGCGTGCCCACTAGAATTGCTGGAACACTCGTGACTGAACCCGACTGATTGCTTACCTTGACCGTGTATTTTCCTGTTCTAGCCAAATCGATGGCCCGAAGAATCAACGCGGAACTCGTCGCGCCCGGTACGGCTACGCCGTTGAGGAACCACTGATAGCTCAATGGTCCCGGGCCACCCGCCTCGACTACCAATGTGGCATCGCCTCCCAACGTGATGAGCTGTGTCGTGGGTTGAGTCGTGATGACCGGCGACAGCGCAGAAGCTGCCACGCCTGAGGCCTGCAAGATTGCGCCACGATCGCCGACGGCAAATGCAGAATCGCCAGTCGAGAGAACAAAGCTGAGGTTGCGGTCGAAGCCTGGCGTCGGCGCGACGCTTTCCCACGTTTTGCCGTCAAGTGAGGCCAATAATCCACCACCACCAACTGCTACGAAGCGGCCTCCGACAAATGCAACCGACTGCAAACTATAGCCCGAACTCGCGCGCAGGCGCCATTCAAAGCCATCGGACGAAGTCCAAACGATTCCGTTGTCGCCGATGGCGATAAAGAGTTTGTTGCCATAGGCGACCCCATGGAGATCAGAACCGTTTCCGGTGGGAAAGGCAGTCCAATTCGCTCCATCACCGGAACTAAACAATGTTCCACCTGATCCCACGACAACTCGTGTGCCATCATCTCCCACCGTCATCGCAAAGATGCGATGACCAGGATTAATTTCCGTAGCCGTCCATGCGACGCCGTCAGTTGAGACGTAGATCGAACCGTCTCCAAATCCAACAAACGATCCGTTTACGAACTGAAGCCTCGTGAGGCCACCTTTCGCAGATGTATCTCTTCGTTCCCATTCCGAAGCGGAGTGGGAAGTGAAAGCCGCTCCGTCGCCCGTGGTAATGACATACGTATCATTCCCGAACGCGACTCCCGTCAACTTACGTAGCGCATCGTCCGGTAGGTTCGACTTGAGCTCGGACCATACCGTCCCGTTGGTGGATGCCAGAAATGCTCCCGGACCTGCAGCGATTAGTCGGCTAGGACTTGTTGCCACACCAAGGAGATTCTTGCCTCCGAGATAGCTGGGTGATGTCCAGCGCGTTCCAAAGCTTGACGTCATAAGCGCTCCATCCCGGCCAATGACTACGTATTTGTTGCCGTAGCACGCGCCGTAAAGGTCGAGGCTGGTCCCGGAAGTGGCGAGTTGCCATACCACTGAGTCTGCTGTTAGCCAAATCTCTCCACCGTCTCCAACTACGATGAAAATTCCATCACCCAAACAGATGCCATGGAAGTACCTTCCACTCAGTGTTCCTCGTGTATCCCATTTCGCGCCATCACGTGAAGTAGACGAAAGACCAGGACCACCAACAACCAAATAGATGCCATTCCCATATTGGCAGGCTCCAAATGATAAATCAGTGCAGATTGAGCCCGTCGCAAGTACTTGTTTCCAGGACTCAAAAGGACTAGTAAGAGCAAAAGATAAGCCTTGCCTCCCGCATGCTGGGCCTAGGTCCCTGAATCCGACGCTAATAAAACCGCCATTTCCGTAACAGACGGCGAGACTACTGGACGAAAGGCCTTCCATTGGTTTCCACAAAATGCCATCCAATGAGGTCAGGCAGATTTGATCGTATCCCACAGCAACAAATTTACCATCACCATAAGCAACTCCGTTTAATTGATGGTTACTTCCTAGTGAACTTTGCGCCGTCCAATCTGTCGCGTTCATTGAAGTTAAAACAGTGCCTTCGGCCCCGACAGCAACGAAAACGCCGTTTCCAGATGCGATACCTGTCAAATTCACAAGGGTTGGGCTATTCTCGATTTTCCAGTTAATACCATCGGCCGAAGTGACAATAGTTCCCCGATCGCCAACTAAGACGTAGAACCCATTTGCAAAAGTGGCGGCCCGCAGTGACGTGCCTACTGGATACGGGTTGCGCCAAACCCACGGGGTAGCAACTTGCGAGAACATTGGCAGCGTTGATTGGGCGAGGGCAGCAAGACAGGCCAGGAACCCATACAAACGATAAGGCGAATGCATATTAATCTCTTCTGTTTTAGGTACTGAAATATTCCGGACACGTCTTATTGGAACCAAAGCGGCAGTCTCGAATGTTGACGGCTGACAACGCCGAGTGCGAAACTTTGCAGCCGCAATACTCGAATACATTCTCATGGGCTCCGCGCGCGGAAAAACTGCGGAGAGTTGCTCGACTGAAAGGATTCTGACCAAATTGGCCCTGGGGCGTTGGTTCGCCAAGTGTTCCATTTCCGCAGGTCAGGAGATGCTTCGATGCTGTAGACCCGACCGTCTTGACCTTCGAGGAACAAGTCCAGCGACCGATCCGTGGACGACCGAATTCTCAGCCGCGTAGCCGAGCCTTTGACCAGGGTGATGACAGAGGCTGAGTTATTGCTAACCGGTCTTTCCCCGTTGACCCGAATCGAAGCCATATTAGTCCAATTACCGCCTAGAACTGCTTTTGCGATAATCGTGACCGGGGTGATCGATGACTTAGCCAGGTGCCCTAGATTGCAGATAAGTGCATGCTTGGCCGAGTCGTAAACCCAAGAGCCTTGCTGCGAATCTGCCGTCAGAAATGTCATTCCAGGCGGAAGAAAATCCGTCAGAACAGCGCCCGTAGCTTCGCACTCGCCGCTATGGAAGACTTTGACCGTATAACTCAGTTGGTCACCAACATTTTGTTCGGCTTGAGATGCTTCTGCTTCGAGAACCACGTCAAACGTGCTGCACTCACAATGGTGCAGCCAGCAGATCACGTTTTGAAAAAGCGTCTTCCTCTGCTTAATTGACTCACCATCATCACCTGTCAGCACTCTGATGTCCTGGGTGAACACACGGGGTTGGCCCGTATCCATGGCCTCAAAGCCAGGATAACCCACCAGAACATCCCGTGCGCCGCATCGTCCGAATACCTCCAAGTCCTTTCCTATCATCTCCACCGCTTCGGGTCGCGGCGTGACCCGGAAGTCTTCGACCGTTCCAAAGCGCCCATACGTGATCGGGTTGTAATCGACGGTACTCTCCACATGAATCGCGCCGTCGCAGCCGGCGGCGGTTGTCTCGCGCAAATGCATCAACTCGGCCCACACGGGACGCATTGCGACACTTAGATTTGACGCTGACGATGCTAATTGTTCTCCGATCAGGTAGAGTGCTGAGCCATTGGCTTGGACGCGCTGGAAAATCGCGACTTCATTATCAGTCAGTCCTTCTTGGGAATTCCCAAGATCATCCCAGATGATCGTTCGATAGGGCTGAAGCATCTCGAATGTGAGCCCTTCCTGATCAAAAATTCGAGCGCTCAGCCCAATCTCGAAGAGGTAATCGGATAGAGCGTCGATTTCCTGATCGGGGAAGTTGCGCACAATGGCGACATCGCCACAAATGTCAGAAACCGCAATATTAACGACGAGAGAGCGAGCAAAATTCCCAAGATCATCTGTTACCTTGGCCGTCAGAGAATAGTCGCCCGGGGTGACTTTGTCTTTGTCCAGGAGAAGACTAAAAGGAGAGTTCGTGCGAATGCCCAGCAGAGTGGTTCCTTCGAAAAACTCGATCTTGCTGACGGGACGGCTGCTTTGCACAATAGCAATAATGGGGATGTCCGTGTTGGGGCAGAAGACGGAGCGGTTAGGAGGACTCGCAATGGAAACGGAAAGGGCAGGCGCATCCCTGAGGACGGTCAGCATGAATGAAGTGTCGGCAGTCAGACCGCCCGCATCCAAGACCGTGAGCGTTAACTTTGCGCTCCCGATCTGGCCAGTTGTTGGTCTCAACATCACTGTCCTATTATCGCTGGTGCCCGCCAAAAGAATGTTGTGGTCGAGGTCGTTTGGAAGAAGAGCCGGGTTGGAGCTTGTGGCCGTCACGATGAGACGTCCGGCAGGGGTTTCCAGGTCATTAATGACGAATGGGATCGCGGTCGTGGTCGAATTCTCCTGAATTGTTTGACCCGCGATGACCGAAATAATCGGTGGCGTATTTTCTTGATCGTCGTTCAGAATCATGCCGACGGCTTCGCAGCGGTTCAAGAAAGCATCCAAGGGATTCAGCAACTGGACGCGGAAGGCTTCATCGGCTTCGGGGGTCTTGTCACCTCGCACTAGAACAACGATCACCGCGTTTGTTTGTCCCGGCAGGAACGTCACGATGCCGTTGGTCTGGGCGTAATCGCTAGCGGCTTCCGCGGTTCCATCGAGGGTGAAGTATTCGACTGTCGTTGTATTGGTTCTCGCTGCCGAGAGCGCCAGGCTGAAAACGGCCGGTGTCAAACCGCTATTGCCTTCCATGATCGATGCTGCATCGGAAATGGAAACGGCTGGCCAATTTATCTCGGATACACCCAGGTCGCGGGCGCTTCTCATCGGAACAAAAACGCTCGTCTCAGAGCAATCAAGAACTGCGACTAGAATCTCCACCGGCAAAGACCATGCAAAAGCTCCTTGATCGTCAGTCGCAACGGCCGTCAACCAATGCGGGCCGACCGGTGCATTTTCCCACTGAATCACATATGGCGCTGTCAAGCTTTGGCTCAGCTTCGTTGATCCGGCGTAGAATTCGACCTTCTGAATCGAACCGTCCGAATCGGTGGCAATTGCGCGAATTGATATTGGGTCGCTTGCTCGGAAGATCTGACCATGCTCCGGGATAGTTATCGTGACAATCGGTGGCGCATTGGTTGGCAATTCGTTGAGAATTGTGCCGACTCCTTGAGAGTCAGAGAGCGTGGCGTTCTTTGGGTTGAACAAATTGACGAAAAAGGTCTCAGTCCGCTCGTCGAGCGTGTTGCCTTTGATTGCGATGCTTAACTGAATCTTTGTCAATCCGGCTTCGAACACGAGTGTGCCCGTCCGCGCTTCAAAGTCACTCCCTGCAGTAGCGCTTACGTTAGCCGTCGCGTAGTCGACACGAACCAAGTCAAGGCTAGGCGACGTTAAACCCACCGTAAATACCGCTGTAACTGGTCCTTTCGCTGCATTAACGGTGATGTCGTCGATCAAAATGCCTGGTGGATCATCATCGAGGATGGTCCCGATGGCTTGGCTTCGGGCAAGGGTGGCGTTGACCGGATTGGTTAGATTCACCAAGAATGTCTCGTCCGGTTCATCGAGTGCATCGCCCTTGATCTCAATGACGAGTGTCTGGCTGAGCACTCCCGCTGGAAAGATCAGGGCACCACTCTTGCCCATGTAATCGGAGCCAGCCGTTGCTGTCTCATCACCCGTCCCGTAGCCCACGCTCACAACCTGGCTGGATACACCGGAAAGCCGGACCGTGAAAATGGCGTTAACCGTTCCACTATTCCCCTCCTTCACAGCCACGTCATCAATGCTCAAGGTGGCTCCATCATCATTGATGATCGTTCCCACGGCGGTCTCCGCGGCTATGACCCCGCTCACCGCGTTGTTCAGCTTGACCGTGAACATCTCGTTGGGCTCATTGGCCGTGTCCCCGTAAACGCTCACTGGAATCACCTGGTTCACAACCCCAGGCAAGAAAGTCAGCGTTCCGCTCCTGCTCGTGTAATCTGAACCCCCCGTTGCTGTCCCGTCAGCGGTGGCATACTCCACACTCACTACCCGGCTGCTGGGGTGGGAAAGGCGCACGGCAAAGACCATCGTTGAAGTCCCGTTATCCCCTTCGATAATGGACTTGTTCTCAATGGCGATCGCGGGGGTGGCATCATCATCCAGGATAGTTCCTTGAGCTTGGCTCCTTCTCAGAACAGCATGAGCTGGATTGCTCAGGCTGACGGAAAATAATTCATCGGATTCATCGATTAAGTCCCCCATCACTGACACAGGCAGCGTTTGCATCGTTGTCCCTGGGGCTAGGCTCAGGGTCCCGCTTGCGGCCACGAAATCGCTGCCCGTCACCGCAGTTCCGTTAGCCGTGGCAAAGTTGACCGTGATTGCTTCTGAACTGGCATTAGACAGCCGCACCACAAAGCCCAGAGTGGTCAAACCTGCATTGCCCTCGACTACACTGGCATCCTCGATCGACAAGACCGGCGGGCTATCGTCGTTGAGGATTGTGCCCGTAGCCCGGTTGCTGCTAAGGATTCCCTGGACCGGGTTATTCAGAACCAAGGTGAAACTCTCGTCCGGTTCGGTCATTTGATCCCCATTGACTGTGACGGCGATGGTTTGGGTGGTCACTCCCGGCGCAAAGGTCAGCGTGCCGCGCTTGCTGGTGTAATCCTCTGGAGCGACGGCGCTGCCATCGGCCGTCGCATAATCCAGCGAAACACTCTTAGTCGAAGGCACATTGAGTTTGATGGTGAAAAGGAGATTGGTAGTTCCATCGTTGCCTTCCACGACAGAGGCATGGTTGGCAGTGACGATTGGCAAGTCGTTATCCAGGATAGTGGCCGTGGCTTGGAGGGTGTTCAGGGTAGCGTTGATCGGATGACTGAGCTGGAGTTGGAAAGTTTCGTCAGCTTCCACAATGGTATCTCCAAGGACAGGGACCTTGATCGTCTGGCTCGTTACGCCCGCAGGGAACACCAGGGTTCCTGAGCTAGAGACATAATCGGCATCGGCCAGAGCTGTGCCATCAGCAGTGGCATAATCGACCTGGATCTCCTGCTCGCCCGCCGAGGAGAGTGTGACTGTAAACGTCGCATCCGTTCTCCCGCTGTCCCCCTCCTGCACCGTTATGTCTGAAATAGTGGTGAACGGCTCGTCGTCGTCAAGGATTGTCCCAATTCCCTGTCCGCGCACGAGATTAGCATTGACTGCATTAGACAGGTTGACCAGGAATGTCTCATCATTCTCATCAAGCACGTCACCATTAACCTGTACGGTGAGGGATTGGCTTGTAATCTCCGGGGAGAAGCTGAGGGTCCCGCTTCGATTCCTATAATCTGATCCAGCATTCGCGGTTCCGTCTGCCGTCGCGTAGCTCACATTCACGATTTGACTCGATGGAGCAAGTAACCGCACTGTGAAAACCGCGCTGACCGATCCGGCATCCCTCTCGATAACTTTCACATCGTTTATGTTCACGCCCGGAAATTCATCGTCGTTTAGAATTGTCGCTTGCGCTTTGTTCCTCGCAACAGATGCTAGCCTTGGATTCGTCAGCTCAACAAAGAACGTTTCATCCGGCTCATTGATGATGTCGCCATTTATCAGAACGCTGAGCGTTTGGCTGGTCACACCAGCGGGAAAAACCAAGGTGCCTGAAGCTCTTACGTAATCACTTTCAGCCAGAGCAGTTCCGTCCGAAGATGAATAGTCCACGCGGATCTCTTGTTTCGCAGAAGACGATAGGGTGATGGTGAAAACGGCATTGGTCGCTCCCAGGTTCCCTTCCTGGACGGCCGTGTCCGTAATTGAGAGTGCGGGCATATCGTCATCGAGAATGGTTCCAATGCCGGTAGCTCGGCTTATGGCAGCACCGGCTGGGTTTAGTAGCTTCACTGCGAAAGTTTCGTCCAGTTCGTCGAGAACGTCGCCGATGACTTCGATCACGATGGGCTGACTGCTGACGCCCGGAGGGAAAAAAACGGTTCCGCTCTTACTGAAGTAATCTAATCCGGCTTTAGCCGTTTGATCTGCCGTGGCATAGCCTACCGTAACTGACCTGCTCGATGCACCTTCCAGGCTGACGCTAAATACGGCGTTTTGAGTTCCGGTGTCACCCTCGACAACCGTGACGGCGTCGATCGTCAAACCTGGGGGTTCGTCATCATTGATGATCATGCCTCGAGCTTGACTGCGCACTAGAGCCCCGGCGATTGGGTTGGCAAGGCTGACGTAGAAAACCTCGTCGGCTTCATTAATTAGATCTCCAAACACTTTGACTTCGATGGTTTGGGTAGTGACTCCGGGAAAAAAGGTCAACGTTCCAGAGGCACTGGCATAATCACCTTCAGCGATCGCAGTGCCGTTGGAGGTAGCGTATTCAATGCGGATCGACTCCTCTCCCTTAGAAGTGAGCTTTACCGTGAATAACGCAGTCGTTGGTCCGCCGTCGCCTTCCTTGACTGACACGTCATCGATCAAAATGCCTGGTGGATCATCATCGAGGATGGTCCCGATGGCTTGGCTTCGGGCAAGGGTGGCGTTGACCGGATTGGTTAGATTCACCAAGAATGTCTCGTCCGGTTCATCGAGTGCATCGCCCTTGATCTCAATGACGAGTGTCTGGCTGAGCACTCCCGCTGGAAAGATCAGGGCACCACTCTTGCCCATGTAATCGGAGCCAGCCGTTGCTGTCTCATCACCCGTCCCGTAGCCCACGCTCACAACCTGGCTGGATACACCGGAAAGCCGGACCGTGAAAATGGCGTTAACCGTTCCACTATTCCCCTCCTTCACAGCCACGTCATCAATGCTCAAGGTGGCTCCATCATCATTGATGATCGTTCCCACGGCGGTCTCCGCGGCTATGACCCCGCTCACCGCGTTGTTCAGCTTGACCGTGAACATCTCGTTGGGCTCATTGGCCGTGTCCCCGTAAACGCTCACTGGAATCACCTGGTTCACAACCCCAGGCAAGAAAGTCAGCGTTCCGCTCCTGCTCGTGTAATCTGAACCCCCCGTTGCTGTCCCGTCAGCGGTGGCATACTCCACACTCACTACCCGGCTGCTGGGGTGGGAAAGGCGCACGGCAAAGACCATCGTTGAAGTCCCGTTATCCCCTTCGATAATGGACTTGTTCTCAATGGCGATCGCGGGGGTGGCATCATCATCCAGGATAGTTCCTTGAGCTTGGCTCCTTCTCAGAACAGCATGAGCTGGATTGCTCAGGCTGACGGAAAATAATTCATCGGATTCATCGATTAAGTCCCCCATCACTGACACAGGCAGCGTTTGCATCGTTGTCCCTGGGGCTAGGCTCAGGGTCCCGCTTGCGGCCACGAAATCGCTGCCCGTCACCGCAGTTCCGTTAGCCGTGGCAAAGTTGACCGTGATTGCTTCTGAACTGGCATTAGACAGCCGCACCACAAAGCCCAGAGTGGTCAAACCTGCATTGCCCTCGACTACACTGGCATCCTCGATCGACAAGACCGGCGGGCTATCGTCGTTGAGGATTGTGCCCGTAGCCCGGTTGCTGCTAAGGATTCCCTGGACCGGGTTATTCAGAACCAAGGTGAAACTCTCGTCCGGTTCGGTCATTTGATCCCCATTGACTGTGACGGCGATGGTTTGGGTGGTCACTCCCGGCGCAAAGGTCAGCGTGCCGCGCTTGCTGGTGTAATCCTCTGGAGCGACGGCGCTGCCATCGGCCGTCGCATAATCCAGCGAAACACTCTTAGTCGAAGGCACATTGAGTTTGATGGTGAAAAGGAGATTGGTAGTTCCATCGTTGCCTTCCACGACAGAGGCATGGTTGGCAGTGACGATTGGCAAGTCGTTATCCAGGATAGTGGCCGTGGCTTGGAGGGTGTTCAGGGTAGCGTTGATCGGATGACTGAGCTGGAGTTGGAAAGTTTCGTCAGCTTCCACAATGGTATCTCCAAGGACAGGGACCTTGATCGTCTGGCTCGTTACGCCCGCAGGGAACACCAGGGTTCCTGAGCTAGAGACATAATCGGCATCGGCCAGAGCTGTGCCATCAGCAGTGGCATAATCGACCTGGATCTCCTGCTCGCCCGCCGAGGAGAGTGTGACTGTAAACGTCGCATCCGTTCTCCCGCTGTCCCCCTCCTGCACCGTTATGTCTGAAATCGAAATCGGCACAGGACCGTTCCACGGCATGAAGATCTCATCGACAACAACCGTGATTGACCCGACGGATTGGTCCGTAACTCTGGCACCTCCGTTCTGGATTCCTAACCTGTCAAGCGACAGTGACCGAGCCGGCGGAAGAACGGCCGAAGATTCTCCGATGAGAGAGGCGAAATCAGAACCACCGTATACCGCCAGGCCAAGCTGCCGAGTGTTCGGCGTGTACTTTAGAACCGAGAGGTACTCGAGCCCAAGCTCGATAGTCACTGGGCGGCCCTCAACTTTCAATCCGCCTTGGTCAATGCTGGCGTTTACAGAAAGGAGTCCACCCTTAGTTGTGATGATCATCGTTAAACCATCACCGAAATTTTCGACATGACGAGTACTTGCCAGGCCAATAAACGCCGTGGGCGACGCGCGCCCATCGTAAGATTCGACTCGAAACTTTGCCGAAAACGAGGCCTTGTCCCTCTCCGTAATAGGAGCAAAAGGTTGAGACAAATAGAAAGCTGTGCTGCTATCAACATCCAAGAAAGCACGCAGATCACCACGAAATAAGTTGTGGATAAATGTGGATTCGGTTCCCAACGTCTGTTGGACAAACCGGCCAGCGGTGATCGGATCATCCGTGAACGTTTCGAAAATAACTGGAGCGCCCAAGACATGGCTTCCGATACCCGCCGCGAAGACAAGTGCTGATCGTACCAACCGCGTCAGTTTTGGCAGGAGCAACACTAAAATTCCTCGATCGAGCATTTACCCTAGAACTTTCATTAGAAAACTGGTGTTGCTCGGTAGAATCGTCTGGTGGATTGAGATGAGCCGAGATCAAACCAAAGCTGTGTCTTGTTTGTAAGGGTGACCTGATCCAAGCCTTTCCAAATTACATCGTTACCTGCTAGATCTGATGTGTATTCAATGCCATAACTCTGGCCTGGTGTGCCGGTCAAAGTGAGACCGGCGTATATCCCCAGTTCTAAGTTGGGCGTGCCCACCAGAATAGCCGGTGAACTGGTGACAGAACCAGCAAAATTGTTGACCTTCACGGTGTACTTTCCCGTATCGTCCAGGGTTAAATTTGTCAGCGTCAGACTCGGCCCCACTGCTCCCTGGACCGGAGCTCCGTTTAAATACCACTGGAAGGAAAGCGGTCCTTGCCCTGAAGCCTCAACCACTAATGTCGCCTCGCCTCCCACAGCAACCAATTGTGTGGTTGGTTGCGTCGTGATCACTGGTCCAGATCCGCTCGTCGGCACATCGGATGCCTGGAAGATTGTTGCGAATTCCCCAACGACGAAGGCGGTGTCCTGAACGAACCTGGCGCCGTAGAGTTTTCTTCCGGGAACGCCTAAATCGGATGGCTTCCAGACTTTGCCGTCGGAAGACGTCAGCACTATACTATTTTCACCAGCGGCAAGAAATTGACCGTTCCCAAAATCAAGCGCCAAAAGATTGCTTCCAGTGCTGGGTCTTGGTCTCCAAAGCTCGCCGTCGTTGGATGCCCAAGCGACGCCGTCGCGACCGACGGCTAGAAAGATACCGTTGCCATATCTCACACCCAAGACGTGCGAGCCGTTCCCCAATGAAAGTTGGCGCCAGTGCGTGGCATCAGTCGACACAAACAAAGCTCCGGCTTCGCCGACTGCTACAAATCGACCCAAACCATACTCAACATCCCTCAGATTGGCACTTGCCGTGCCGGAAATGTAGTCAATTCCATTGCGGGAGATCAGAACGGTTCCCTCATCACCGACAACGATGAATTGGCCGTTCAAGTATCGGATTCGGTAAAGACGTTTGTCGGTTCCGGACGTAATACTATTCCAAATATCACCTGTTTCAGACACCATTATCAACCCGCCGCTGCCGACGATGACGAAGCGACCAGCCGCATAGCTCACATCCAGGAGATCTGTGTCAATTGCGATGTTCTGATTTGTCCACGTAACTCCATCCGGCGAACGAAGAATGGTGCCGCGTGAGCCAACAGCAACATTCCCATTCGGACCATTTGCAACTCCGTGAATGTGGCGGCCGGGACCACCGTCTACAGGTTGGACTCGAACGTCCCATGCATTTCCATGCGGCGAGGTCATTATGACGCCGTCCTGTCCGACACTTACAAACTGATCGATGGCAAAAGTTACTCCCCGTAGGCGGCGGTTGGTACCGGATGCGAAGTGTTGCCAAAGGGTCCCGTCACTCGTAATAGAAACCTGCCCCTCATTTCCGACAGCGACGAAGACATCGTCACCGTAGGTAAGACCGAACATGGAATAGCCGCTGCCACGCGGACCTTGCCGCCAGTTTATACCGTCCACGGAGAAACCACAGAAGTCGCCCCCGTTCTCAGCCCAGTTCACGTGTTGCGCCACCGCCAGAAATCCTATTCCATCAGCGAAGGCAACTGCAAAATAGCGGACAATTTCTGGTTCGACCGAAAATGCCTGGTCCCAAGCTTTTCCATCTTGCGAGCTGAAGATCTGACGGTATCTCGATGCTCCAGCAGCGATGAATGTTCCATTCCCATAAGCGAGGCCGTAAGCATGATTATTCGACCACATCCCTGTTTGGGTGAACGTTTCTCCTAAGTCCTCCGAAACAGCACCATTTTCTTCACCATCTATCACGATCCTGTTCTGTGCGTAAATGACTCCCCACAGATTCCGATCGGCCCGCCCGCCCGTCCGTGGTTCCCATTTACTGCCATCACGACTCACCAGAATCGTGCCGCCTGCGCCGACTGTTACAAACGCTGAATCAGCGCCGTTCTTGGCGTGAGTTACGCTGTGCAGATTCTGGGTCGTGTCCGACTTTTGCGTTATCCAGTGGATTCCGTCGGCTGACGTCACGATCGTCCCATTGTCACCTACTGCCACATAAAGCTGATTTCCCCAAGCAATAGCGTTAAGGCCCCAACCTGAATTGCCCGCATCACGCAGTTGCCAGTTTTCAGTCCATGCTGCCCCACTGTTATTCTGGGCGAGCGTTGTTAGGCATGATAAGGATGCCGCCAAGGCGAGGAGAGCGATTCGAAGTAGTTGCATGTTGGTAATGCCTGTCACGCTGGAATATTTCACATGGAACCCTTGTTTGAAGAGAGTACCGTCAATTTCCTGATCGCTATTCGTCTTCCCTCCCTGGGCACCGCAGGGACCAAGACTTGAATGGACAGCGTGGGAAGATCCTTTGCTGATACTGCTGGTTAAGTCAATGCAGTTTATTGTTATCGTGGTGTCACCGAAGCACGTCACTCGCGGCGGGTTGCTTGAACTCGGTTGAATGGCTCATACCGGGAAAGCTAACTTCATGGACGCTCTTGTTCGATGCTCATTCCTTGATCGCCTCAATCAGGTTCGCATAAACTCGGATGAGCTTATGTTCCAGCAGGAGTGACTCGATCCGGGTCCAAACCTGCGCAAGCAATCGGTGATAGTCACGCCTACTCAGGTTTCCAAACCGCATGTGGATTACCTACGGGGGAGGCTCACCAGCTAATTATTTAATAGAATCAGTTTTGAAAAAACTGCGTTTTTGCTGACAGTGGCGCTGTCGTTGCGTTTTGCGAATTCCCAGATCTCTCTGTCAGATGCTCCCGCCCGGACGGCGTCACGAGCGGCAAAAGGCGGTTTGGTGGGAAGGCTAGTCAGACAGCTCGGAATATTCTTGTCGAACAAAAAGGCCTTCACGCCACCATTTCGACCATAGATGGATTCCCATCAGCTGCGACGAGAATCGCAGGCAGCCCAGTACATCCTCACGGCTGATCGACGGATTTTCTTTGAGAACATCCTCGATCGAATCTGCGGCACCGAGAAACTCCAACACGGTCTGCCTGATGATCCGAGTGTCTCGCACGGCCGGACGTCCGTTGCAGATGGCTGGATCGATCACGATTCTTTTTTCAGTATCGAAATCCCGCCTCCAGCACATGCGCAAGGCAACACCTCGGAGAGAGCTCGCGACCGGTGATTCATTCCATCCAAAAATCTGGCGTTCGTGGGCGGAACCTATTACAAGTGCCAACAAATTGGCGGAGAACTTGGCTCCAAGTATTAGACACCCGCGGGATTCCCCGATTCCAGGTGCCCTTTTGAAGCCCATAATCGCGGATCCCGTTCACCCAACAATCGATCGGATTTCGATGGGGGATCCAACCATGAACGCGACCTCAATGGGACCTGCCAGGCTGCTGCCCGAATGAAAACTGAGTGCAAAGGCAGCATTTTGGGTCACAATGAGACCTCATGCGAGGAAAACGTTGTGCGTCGACGGGCACCTGCTAAAACGTGTGCGATGCGATGCTGGATTTCAGAGAGCGCCTAGGCCCACCAGGTTATGTTCCGATTCATTCATGCGGCGGACCTGCATTTGGATAGTCCTTTGCACGGCTTGGAAGCCCACGAGGGCGCGCCCATTTCACTGCTCCGCGGCGCGACACGGCGCGCGTTCGAAAACCTCGTCACCTTAGCGATCGAAGAGCAGGTGGCATTTATCGGGATCGCTGGGGATGTGTACGATGGCGATTGGAAGGACTACAGCACCGGCCTGTTCTTTCGCCGGCAACTCGTGCGGTTGCGCGAGGCTCGGATTCCCGTCTACCTGATCAGTGGCAATCACGACGCCGCTTCCGTCATTTCAAAGAAGCTCGAGTTGCCCGATAATGTCCATCAGTTTCCCACACGCGCAGCCGCGTCGAAGGAAGTCATTGGGCTGCCCGTCGTTATTCATGGGCGTGGGTTTCCGAACCGGGCAGTGCCTGAAAATTTGGCGAAGGAATACCCGCCCGCGGTGGCGGAACGATTCAATTTGGGATTGTTGCACACCAGCTTGACGGGCCGGCCTGGACACGAATCGTACGCGCCATGTTCCGAGCAGGATCTGCGCGACAAGGGCTACGCCTACTGGGCGCTCGGCCACGTGCACCAGCCCGAAATCATCAGTCGAGATCCGTTCATCGTCTTCGCGGGCAATTGCCAGGGCCGCCACATCAAGGAAACGGGGCCGCGCGGGTGCTGGCTAATCGCGGTAAATGACGCCCTGGCCGTGGAGGCGATCGAGTGGCATGACCTGGATGTGGTGCGCTGGACGGAACTGCGGATTGATCTGACGGGCGCCAGCACCGATCCCGAGGCCCTGAGCCGGATCCGGGAGGTCATGGCACAGTCGGTCGCTAAGGCGGCAGGCCGTCCCTTGGCGGCGCGCGTGGCGCTCGGCGGATGCACCTGCTTGCACGGGTCGCTCCACCGGGAAGCGGAGCGCTGGCGTGCGGAGATCCTCGCGGCGGCGCAGGACCACGGGATCGATGCCATTTGGATTGAACGGATCGACGCCGCCACGACTCCTGTTTACAGTTTGCGTGAATTGGCCGGGCGCGATGCCTTGACGAAGATTGTGGTGGAAACACTGGATCAGGCGCCGGATCAGCTGGGAGCGCTGCCTGCCGAGATCGAAGAGATGCTAGGGCTCGTGCCGTCGGAGATCCGGCTGGACCTCGAAAAGCAATGGGCCATCGACCAGCGCGCAGCCGTCTTCAATGACGTCCGGTCGATCATCCTGGACGCCCTCAGCGCCCGAGGAGGATCCGGGGCATGAGATTCCGCCGGCTGCAGATTCCTGCGTTCGGGCCGTTCACCAATCTCGACCTCGAGTTCCGCAAGGACCCAGGTGATCTGCACGTCATCTACGGCCCCAACGAGGCGGGCAAGAGTTCCTTGTTGCGGGCGATTCGGGATCTGCTCTTTGGGATTCCAGTGCGGTCGCCGGACGATTTCCTGCACAAGTACAGCGACCTGAGAATCCGGGCGGAGATCAGCAAGCGCTCCGGTGAAACGCTCGTCTTCCAGAGGCGCAAAGCGGCCAGGAACACGTTGCAGGATGGCGAGGGCAATGTCCTGCCGGACACCGCGCTGGGGCAGGTTCTCGGCAGCGTGGACTGCGCCTATTTTTCCGCCATGTTCGGCTTAGGGGCGAGCGAGTTGCACGACGGGGCGCAGCAGTTGCTCCGCGGGGAAGGGGAGCTGGGCCAGGCGTTGTTCTCCGCGAGTCTGGGTGGGACGCCCATCCAGAAGGTGCTCGAGTCGCTCCGGGCAGAGGCAGAGCGGCTGTATAAACCGCGCGCGACGGTCAGCGTTACGATCCGGCCGTCCGTCACGCGGTATAAAGAGCTGCTCAAGCAAAGCCGCGAAGCCATGGTCAATCCGGAGACCTGGATCACGCTGGCGGGCGAACTGGCGGCGGCGGACGCTCAAAAGCGCGAGCTGGACAGCCAGATCAGCACCCTCAACGAGGATCTGGCCCGGATCGAACGTTGTGAAGGCGCGCTTCCGATCGTCGGCCGCCTTGCGGAAACGATGCAGAAGCTCAGCGCGCTTCCAGCATTGCCCGAGCTAGCCAGTGATTTCCCAGCGCGCGCGCGCGAAGCCAGGGGCGCCCTGGCTAAAGAACAGGCGGACGTGCAACGCTTGACCGAGCGGCACAGCAAGCTCCAATTGCAGCTGGCGCCGTTGCCAGATTTCCCGACGCTTCTTGGGCACGCGGAGGTGCTCGAGCGTTTGCACCAGGACTTGGGAGCATATCGCGCCGCCAAAAGGACCTTCGATGAGCTCAATGCCAGGATCGCGGGGCTCGAACTGCTCCTGCGCGCGGGCATGGTCAAGCTTGAGCTCACTGGGCCGTTTGAATCGCTGTCCGCGTGCCGCTTGAGCAGCGCAGCCCGGCTCGCTTTCGAAGCCGCGGCCCACGACCTGCGCACCGCGCAGACGAACGAAGCGGACCAGGCCCGCAAAATTAAAGAGGTCCAAGAACACATTCATGATCGGGCCATGGAGCTGGAGACGTTCACCGAAACGAACCTGACCCAGCTTCGCGAAGCCCTCTCCGCGGCCGAGAGCGCGATCGACCCGGACCGCACGTTGACTGCCAGCCAGACCGAGGTCAAACGGCTCCATCGCGAGACGGCCAGCGAACATCACCAGATCTTTGGCGCTCCCGCGGACTTTGATGCCACCGCTAAACTCCCTGTGCCAACCCTGGCGGCCATTCGCCAGCACAAGGAGAAGTTCGATGAAGGGAAGCGCGATCTCAAGGCGCTCGAATCCAAACTCCTCGACGGCCAGGCCCGCTGCCAACAGATGCAAACTGAGCTCGGCCAGATCAGCCGCCAAGGCGCGCTCCCTTCCGAGGATGCGTTGCGCAAGGCCCGCGCGCACAGGGACCATGGCTGGTCTCTCGTCCTGGCGCATTGGAAGGGCCCAGGCACATCGGAAGAGTTCGTGCCTGGAACTCCGTTGGACGAGGCGTTCCCCAAAGCCATCCGGCACGCGGATGACCTCGCTGATGCCTTGCGCCAGCACGCGGATGCCGTCGCCCAAGCGGAGCAAAAGCGTTCGCAGATCGCCGATGCCGAAAAGCAGATCGCCGAGACGAAGCTCAGAATCACCGCTGTCCAGCATGACTTGGAGCAGGGCCAGAAAACGTGGGAATCCGAATGGACAGCTTGTGCGATCGTGCCGCGGTCTCCGGAAGAAATGATCGAGTGGCGCGACCATTGGATGGCGTTCAAAGAGCGCCTGGGCAAACTCCGCACCTCCCAGGAAGCGCTTGAGTCGAAGTCTGGCCAGATTCAGCAGGCCTGCCGGCGCCTGGCGGGCGCGCTCAGCGAGCTTGAAGAAAAAGAGTTCTCGATCCTGTTCCAAAAAGCGAAGGCGCAGGTCCAGCAAGCTGAGGTGCGCCGCGGCCGCCGCGATGAAATCGCCAAGCAGCTCGACAAAGCCCGAAAGGACCTGGCGAAACTGGACCAGAGCAGGGCTTCGCTTCTCGAGATGGGGCGGCAAGCTGCTGGCCAGTGGCGAGCGCAATGCCAGGCGCTGGGCCTGGCGCACGAGACCGCGCCCGACGCCGGGCTGATCCTGCTCCAGGAACGCCGGGAACTGGTCGCCCAGTTTGATCAGTGGCAGGAAATGACGCGCAGCCGCCAATTGACAGCCGAGAAAATCAGGACCTACGAGCAGGCCATCGAGAAATGCGCGGATACTCTCGGGATCAGCGGCGATTCAACCGAGGCGCTCGAATCGGACATGTGGAAGGCCCTGACCCAGGCCCGCAAAGTGCATGTCACCCGGGCCGGGTTGATTGAGCAGATCGGGCAAATCAACGCGGATTTGAGTGAAGCCAGGTCGCGGCTGGCCCAGTCCGAGCAAGCGATCAAAGAATTGGTTCGCTTGGCGCATCTGGCGAGTTCAGACGATCTCGAAGAGTTCTTAGCGCACCTCGAACAGCGTGACAAACTCCATGCCCAGATCAGCCAGTTGCGCTGTGATCTGGTGGGCCTGGCGGGCAGTTCGAGCGTCGACGATTTCATCGCCCAGGTCCGGGCCCAGAACTTGCACGAACTCTCTGATCGCAAAGCTAAAGCCAGTCAGGCTAAAAACGAACACGAGTCCGCTCTAGCGCTGGTCCGCGAAAAGGTTTTCCAGTTAGCGAACCAGAAACGCGAGCTCGAGAAAGCAGGGGATGCCGCCGCTGATTACCGCCAGCAAGCTGAATTGTGCGCAGCGGCCTTGCGCGAACAGACGGCCCGTTACTTGCGTTTGAGGCTGTCCACGCATTTCCTCGAGGTCCAGATCGAACGGTTCCGCAAAGAAAACCAGGGCCCATTGCTGCAGCGAACGGGCGAGTTGTTTAGCGCCATCACCCAGGGCGCGTTCCGCGGCCTGGCCGCCGAAGTCAATGCCGACGACATCCCTGTTTTGGCCGGGTTGCGGCCGAACGGCGAAAAGGTGCTCGTTGACGGACTGAGCCAAGGCACGCGCGATCAGCTCTACCTGGCGTTGCGCTTGGCGGCGCTGGAGCGGCATCTGCAGGAGCACGAGCCCATGCCGTTGATCCTGGACGATTTGTTGATTACATTTGATGACCACCGCGCCCGGGCAATTCTCCCGCCGCTCTTGGAACTGGCTAAGCGCACGCAAATCTTTCTCTTCACGCATCACCAGCATCTCGTCGAGATTTGCCGGCAGTCGCTGGGCGAATCCCAGTTTCAGCTTCACCCACTGGAAAGTTAACGCATGGCGTCAGGAGTTAGGGTCGAGGCCGAAACGCGGGGAATCGGGTGGAGTTGCGCGCCCGCCGCGGGTGTGGTCTCTAACCTTGATAAGTGTGTCCAGCCAGAGCGACTCGGCGGGCCAAGTTCTCTACCGCCATAAGCAAGAATGTCGATAGCGCCGAGTTCGGCGCGTAGTCGGCCGGCACAAGATTGGATACCCGGCCGTCTTCAATGAAACCCCAGGCTCGACCCCATTTCTGCCGGTTCTCACGATCAAAGACGCCAATGGCAATGCCGCCGCTCGCTTTGACAAGCGAGAAGCACGGGACATCCGTGTAGCCGTCCCCCACGACAATCATCAGGTTCAGAGGCACGCGCAAAGCGCCGGGCGCAACCTTGCGATTGACGTCAAATGGCTTGCCCCGCCACTCGGGACCGACCAGTCCTTTCTGTGCATGAAAGACGTAGCGGGTCTTGTCTGTGAAACTGACGATCTTGCGCAACGCGCTGATCTGGCCTTGGGCATCATAAGCAAAATCAGAAGCCCAAATGTCGACAAACTCACCCGCAATCCGGGTATGACGCAGCACGTCTCCGATCCCTGAACTGATCAGGTAAAACTCAAGCCGCGCCCTCGGGTTCGCTTCGTGGCACTGTGCGCGCAGCCGAGTGAAGATCGTATTCACGCCGTCGTAGAGCGGCAGGTCCTTTCCCCACTGAACGAACTGTGCCTGGGTGACAGGTGGGATCCGCCCGGCCTTCGATAGCTCGAGCATTTGGCCCATATAAGCCGGGACTGGATCCCAATCGGCATCGAGCAAAGGCTGGACATTATTCTGCCAAAAGGAGGGCACGTTCACGCCGGCGCGCTCCAGAAAACCAGAGGTGCTATCGGGCCCTAGGGTATCGTCAAAATCGAAGAGAATAGCAATGGTCTCGTGCAAGGCGGCTTTCCTAACACTTCAGCGCCGGCAATTCGAGCTCATTCAGAGGGCGCGTTGGCGGGATCAATTAGGCAGCGGCGCCGGCTGCGAGCAAATTGGCGTCCCGGAAGATGACCCACCGTCCATCGGGCTCCTTGCGCAGGATGGTCAGGGTGTACCCGGAACGAACCATGGCTGTCGGTCGATGGGCCCGCTGAATTCCAGCGAAAGCAAGCTGGACCAATGCGCCAAGACAAGAGATGTTCAGGCGCGACGCGCCAGGTTGCACGTTTTGGCGGAAGGGTTGAGGCAGGCGTTTCATCGCGCGGGTGGCTGATGGGCTGCGTGCTGCGCTGGACCCATTACCAAAAACATGAGTTTCTGAAAAATGAGGGTCGTTGTCGATTTTGAGCAATGCCGAACGACTATGGAAAGAAACGATGCGCCCATCGACGAACAGGAGACAATAAGACCAGAACCAGAAACTCACGAAGCGATGTCCAAAATCATCGTTCGTATTCGTTGTAGAGCTGAGACGTAACCTAGCGCAACGCAACGCCACATAACCGAAGAACAAACCAACTAACAGAAACGTATGAGCACGACTAACGACAATCGATGCGTCCAACCTTATCTCTTCTTCAACGGCAGCTGTGAGCAAGCCGTCGAATTCTACCGCCGTGCCCTTGGCGCGGAAGTCCTGATGATGATGCGCTTCAAGGAAAGCCCCGAACCGCACCAACCCGGCATGATCCCACCTGGGTTCGAGAACAAAATCATGCACGCCAGCTTCCGCGTCGGCCAAACTACCGTCATGGCTTCTGATGGCTGCGAATCGAGCGCGCCTAAGTTCGAGGGCTTTTCCCTGTCACTCGCTCTCCCAAACGAAGCGGATGCGAACAAAGTTTTCAGCGCCCTGGCGGAGGGCGGGCAAGTTCGGATGCCATTGACCAAAACGTTTTGGTCGCCATGCTTCGGCATGGTGGCGGACCGGTTCGGCTTGGGTTGGATGATCAGCGTCGAGCCGGCGGCGCACAAATAACCGGCGCCTCAGCATCAGGCGCTTTAAATTCCGGACGATTCAATGAGCGCCACAGACACGCGAACGAATGCTGCGCTTTGGATGGGCGCGTTCATCCGAAACGATTGACGAACGGTGCCTGGGGCAGATCGCTCTTCCCGGATGAGCGTGAAATCCCCGGGCTGCTGCTGCCATGGACCCGCCAGGCTCACGGCGGTTTCCAGGATGACTTGCGTATCGTCCGCCGCCAGGTTGCAGGGCAAAGTGATCACCAGATGCTGCGTGGGCTCGCCATCGGTTTCGGACGATTCGATGCTCAGGACCAAGCCGGTGGTCGAATCGGAGAGAACGGCTCCAAACGCATGATCCAACAAGTCCGCTTGGGCATTGCCATTGGCATCCGCTATTGGCGACCCCGAGAAGTTGGAGCTGTCGGATGTGCCGGGACTGCCGCCAGGCTGCACACTCGCCCGCCATTGACGGGGATTATTATGGTCAGGGCGGGAACCAGGCTGGCGCAGCACCAGCGAGTATCCATCTGCGTTCGCGCTCGCAGGCCAGGGGGCCTGGTCAAGGTAGTGGAATCGGCGGATATCCTGGCCCATGCCGTCTTGGAGGACAATTTCTTCGCCGCTGTTGGAAAGGTTGCCGTCGTACTGGCCCGCGATCCTGTGGGTCTGGCCGTAGCGGGCTTCGAAAGCGGTCCGGTTTTTGGCCACTAAAACCCGTTCGCCAGGCTGGAGCGCGGTGCCATTGGCGAAATCAAACAGGATCCCAGCGGTAAAACGGACATCAGTCAAATCAACGGCTTGCGTCGCGGTGTTCATCACTTCAATAAACTCGAAATCATCAGCGTCCTTGGTGAGGGCGCGTTCGGCGGGAGTCGCTGGGGCTGCTGGCCGATAACAAAACTCCGCGATGACCAGGTGATTGGACGTGGCGGCCACAACATCCATTGCGAATGAAGCTTCGTGCAACGCGCTCCACTCCGTTCCTTGCCTGGCGCGAGCTTTTATGGACGCTGGCGCGCTGAGAAAGAGCGAGCCGGCTGTGCTGGTGGTTGTGCTATTCCCATTGGCCGAGACGCGAATCGCGCCGGGACGAACTTCTCCACCCGGGAGCCGCGGATCGAATCCATTGGTGGTGTAAAACAATTCGTTGGCGTCCGCCGACAGCTGGATGGGAGTCGTCCGGGTGACTGAGCCACCGGGCGGGGTGATGCGCGGGGCGGAAGTTTTGGGGATCAAACCCGCCTCGCGCAATTGGTCCAGGACAATCCCAGTCCGCTGCGGCAGGTAAGTGCCCAGGATCCAGTCACGTTCCCGCTGCCAGTCTGTCAGGTCCTGAGGCTTGGGCCAATGGTCGTCTCCCCAGCGGGCGGTTTCAGCGATGACCGCGAGTTCCACATGGTTCGCGAGAGCCTGGTACCTGGAGATCAGCGATTCCGGGGTCAAAACGCCGCCGTCGAAGAAGTGCCGTTGGACGCGGTCTGCGAAATCCATTTGGTACTCGCTGAATCGCATGAGCTGGGCATGAGGTTCGGCCACCCAGCTGTCGGTGAGGCCTGCGCGCGGAGCGATCATGTCCAGAGGCGATCGGTCACGGTTGTTGCCCATGGTGTTCTCGAAGTCCCACAGATAGAATTTGAAGCCGCCAGCCAGGCCGCCGCGGTGGCGGCCGAACCAGAAGTTCTTATTTGGCCAATCCCAATTGCCGCCCCAAATATTGACCAGCATATAATCGATGTAATTGGTGCTGTCGAAATACTCGGGAACTGCGCTGTTCCGGCTGCCATCGGGATTGAGTCCCTTGAGCTTCTGATAATCCGCCAGGGTCCTCACGTTGCGCACGCCAACCAGAAAAGCGTTCCAAGCTTCGAGACTGCCTGCCTTGATCTCGCCCGAATTGATGGCATCCCAATCCTCAGGTGCGCCGCCCAAATACGTGGCGGAAAAGTCCTCTGCCGGCCGCTCCGTGAGGTTATAAAGGCCCCAGTACAAGCCATTGAGGTAAAGGTGGACAAACTGCCCGCGCGGCGAAGGCTCTCCCATAGCGAGCAGCAGGCGGCGGCCAAATTCGTCCCGGATGAACTGTTCAGTATCGCGAGCGTCGTCCCAGGCATAACCGTCGTTCGCCCCCGCCCGCAGGACGAGCGTATCAAAGTCCTGGGCCGCCCCAAACTCCCCAAACAGATTCTGCTGCAGCCGGCCAGCGCCGTAAGCGCCTTTGAACAAGAGCCGGAGCGAATGTTTTTGAGTGACCGTGCGCTGGCGGAAATAGCCGCCTTGAATGCGAAGTCCACCATCGATCTGGAAGGCGCCTGGACCGTCGGCGCGGATCCATTCGACTGACGCTGGCCGTTCCCAATCCACTCCAGTGCGCTCGGGATTGGCGTAGATGCCGCGGGTCGTGCTGAACAAGTTATCGTTGGGCGTGGTAATGGCCAGGGAGGGCAAGGCGCGCAAGGATTCGATCATGCGGTTGGCATAAGCCGGGGCTTGAGTGATGTCCGGATCCATTTGGTAGTCCGCTGCCACACTGGCCCACGTCGTCGGAAAACCTGGGGGCGAGGCCGGTTGGGCCACAACCGAGGCCGGGAAAATATACGTTTGCGTGTCTACGTCTGTGGGGCGGAACCCTGGTTTGAACGCCGCCGCTCGAACGACGGTGGTGTGTTGGATGGGCAACGGCCCGGCGTAGACCTGTCCGTTGGAATCACTCGGCACCGTGCCGTCGAGCGTGTAACGAATCTCCGCCTCTGGGGTTGCCGTGGATAGCACCAGGTCAAATGGTGCCTCGAATAATCCGCGATTGACGCTGAACTTGGTGTCCGCGACCCGTCCTAAGTTCCAACCGGCGTTATTGGGCGCGCCAGGAGTGGGGCGCTCGAGATACGCATTGAATTGGGCGCCTGCTGCCCCAGCCAGGAGTTGGGCGTCCAGGAGGAACTCGCTATCTTCGACGGAGGCATTCAATCCTTGCAGAGCGAGCCAGTTGGTGCCCGTGCGCCAGAGAGAACGGTAGGGGACCAGATCGACCTGTTCCAGTTGCAGGGCGGCTGATTTGTCGCGCTTCACTGTGGCGGTTGAATTCCAGGCGGCTGGAACCGGGGCATTGCGCACCGCGATCTGCGCCCCATTCAAAAACACGATCACTCCATCGTCGAAGCGCAACTGGAGTGCCAGCGAGCGGATGCCCTCCAGGTTGTCCAGCACGAAGGGAACGCGGACAAAAGCGGCGCTTGCCCTGCCTTTCATGGTGCCGGCCAGTTCGCTCCGAATCAAGGGCGCGAAGGAAACCGAGGCCACTCCATACACTTCGACTTCGCCCAAAGACAGGACGTTGTCCTCGTCTTCATTGCCGATGCCATTGGAACCCGACAAATCCGGATCAGGAGTCCGGATCACTTGGACCATCCGCGCATGGACGGCGCCGACATTCAGCTCGAAAAGATCGAGCGTCAGGCTCCGCGGGCTGCCCAAGGAATTCTCCCGGTTCAACAGACCTGAGGTCCAGACCACAGTCTGGCCGTCCGCAGCCAGGAGGTTCACGGTAAGATCGCGAAGACGGCTTCCACAGCAATCTTCCCGGTTGTGCAGCACAACACGGCTGATCTCGGTCAATGCGCCAAGATCCAACCACCACGTCGACGCGTTGTCGTTGCTGTCCGTATGTGTAAACGTGCCCGGGTCGCCATCGATCGCATTGGCCGCGAGCAGGCCAAAACCGGTGGTGCTTTGTGCGGCCACGCCGTTGCGGGCCAAATTGGCGCTGGTCTCTGGCCCAGCGGGAGTCGCGTCGTACCCGAGGGCAAACCCGCTGGCCTGCGTCCAGTCATTGCCTGGATTAACGCCAGCCTGGGCCCAGTCGCTGGGGAGCTGGGCTGCAGCGGTCGGCAGCAATACCCAGACGGGCGATCCAGTGAGCAGGTCGCGGGTCCCGCCGGACATCGGGATGCCAAAGGAGATGTCTGTTTCCTGGGTTGGAAATCGTGGGGCGAAGACTGACGCAGGCGCCCCGGCGCCCGGCGGAAACAAAGCCAGGTACTCACCCCCCGCTTCCAGCCGAAAGTTCGTGTGGAGTGGCCCCGTGCCAGTGCGATTCTTGCCTGACGCAAACACGACCAGAAATCCACCGGGTTCGAGCAAGCGCTCGGGGAATATCCACTTGGCTTGGACGCTTTCCTCGTCCGTGAGAGACCATCCTGCCAGTTGGATGGGTGCTGATGTGGGATTGTGCAGCTCGATCCAGTCGGAGGCCTCACCGTCTTCGTCTAGAAGGGAGTTGTGATTCGCGGCCATGAACTCGCTGATGACCAGATCTGCGGCCCGGCTTTCGAACTGAAACCATAGAATCGATCCGGCCACAAGGAAGGCCATGATTTGGCCCAGCTGGATGAAACGCTGCGAATGACTCATGCGGATGCTGGAATCTGACACGAATCGGACCCATGGTCTATCTTGTTTGTGCGGCTGGCACGCTCCTCGTCGGCCAGCCATTCTCATTTGGCGGAGCGCGGGTTCGTGTGCGGAGCACCACCCGCAGCCCTTTGCGATTCATTAACCATGGGTGCACCTCACCTGCGGCGGTTGATCCTGCGGATGCAGCCGCGCTCCGATGGCCCAATGAGAATTACGGCTCGTCGGCAGGGCGCACTTGTTTTCGTCTGGGTTTGACATCAAGATCCGCTCGCATGTTTCCAACGCGCAGGGTGGGCCGGAGCTGGCGATGGTCTTTCGTCCTTTGCGCCAGAGATAACGCTTCGGTCTGGGCCCGTCTTATGAAATTCATCCAGCTATTCTCAATCACGTCACTCGTCAGCGGTGGAGTCGCGGCTCAAGAACAGGGCGGGCGGTTTCCCTGCCCGTCCAACGAAATCGCGCGCTACACTGCGTATCAGGTTCATCGGCCCATCCAGATTGACGGCAAGCTCAACGAGGCAGACTGGAAAGCCGCGACGACTTCACCGCGGTTCACGGACATTATCACTGGGCAACGTGTTATTCACGACACCCGCGCCGCTGTCCTTTGGGACGACGACTACCTTTATGTCTCTTATCGGATCGAGGAACCGTTCGTGCATGCGAAACTTACGAACCATAATGATTTCATCTACCAGGACAATGACGTGGAGTGCTTCATTGCTGGTCCGGACGCCTACTACGAATTTGAGATCAACGCGTTCAACACTTGCTACGAGGCGTTCTTTGTGTGGAAAGATACCTTTGCCAAGTCGGGCTTGTCGCATCTGCCGGAATTCGACAGCGCGAAACTTGTGCCCTTCAACGGTGTCGGATTCACAAACCATGTGCGGGGACCGCGCCTGGGCAATTTCAACCACGCGCTTCCTGGGCTCAAGACGGCCGTGCAAGTGGATGGCACGATCAATGACGATGCCGATCGTGACCGCGGCTGGACCGTGGAATTGGCCTTTCCCTGGACGAGTTTGACTTGGCTCGCGACCGACGGACGCGCTTTGCCTCCGAAGAACGGCGATGTCTGGCGCATGGATTTCTCACGCTTCAATACGTATAAAGAGGCTCCGCCCGCACATGATTCAGGAGGTTGGTTCTGGACCCGTCATGGCATCTGGGATTCGCATATTCCAGAATGCTTCGTTCAAGTGACCTTTTCAACCAACCAGCCTGGACGGAGGATTGGGAATTAGGCGCCGGACGGCAGGCCGGCATTGCATTGTCATCGGCTTGCCATCAACGCCCAGCCATTCTTATTTGGCGGAGCGCCACGCGGCCCATTGCGATTCATCAACCATGGGTGCACCTCGCTTGCGGCGGCTGATCCTTCGGATAGAGCCGCGCTCCAATGGCCTAGTGAGAATGACTGATGAACGCCAACGCCCGGTCGCAAGCGCGCGGGTCCTTTGCTATACTGATGAAGAAGAGCGTCGCGGCGAGAAATGGAACTTGAACATCTGAATGACCGCACGCACGCCGCCAGCGGCTCGATCCGAAATTGGGGAATTACGCCGATCGATCGGACCTGCTCGCGCTCGCTTTGCTTGGCCCACGCCACCGAGTCGCACCAGAATTCAGGAGGTGGGATATGCCCATGAAAATAGACGCTGGCCTAATCGATACGATCCGGACGCACGCGCAGCCATTGGCGGACTCGCCACGGGATTACGATGGGCTCCTGGAGCGAATCGGCAACGCCCGTTTCGTCCTCTTGGGCGAGGCCTCTCACGGCTCACACGAGTTTTACCGGAGCCGCGCCCAAATCACCCGGCGTTTGATCGAGGAGAAAGGATTTGCGGCCGTCGCCGTCGAGGCGGACTGGCCGGATGCTTACCAGGTCAACCGCTATGTGCGCGGCGCGAGTCGCGACCGCTCGGCTGTTGAGGCGTCGAGCGGGTTTGAGCGCTTTCCCACGTGGATGTGGCGCAACACGGACGTTATGGAGTTCCTGGAATGGCTGCGCCAACGGAATGACGCACGCCCAGCTGACGCTCCAAAGACCGGCTTTTATGGGCTGGATCTCTACAGCCTTTACGCCTCGGTCGCGGCAGTGCTCGCGTATCTGGACAAGGTGGATCCAGACGCCGCTAAGCGCGCTCGCACCCGGTACGCCTGCTTTGACCAGTTCAACGAGGACACGGAGTCTTACGGATTTGTGACCGGCTCGCGCCTCGCGGCGTCCTGCGAGGATGAGGTTCTCAAACAGCTCCTCGATTTGCAGCAGCACGCGGCGGAATATGCCCAGCGCGACGGGCGCGTGGCGGAGGATGAGCTCTTTTACGCTGAGCAGAACGCCCGCTTGGTTGCCCATGCCGAGGCTTACTATCGCTCGATGTTTCTCGAAGAAGTCTCGTCCTGGAACCTGCGGGACCAGCACATGATCGAAACTCTCGATGCTCTGGCCACGCATCTCCGCCGCGAGGGCACCCGGGCCAAGGTGGTGGTTTGGGCGCACAACTCACATCTGGGCGATGCCCGCGCCACCCAGATGGCCCAGCGTGGCGAGTTGAATGTCGGCCAGCTCGCGCGCGAGCGCTACGGACCCCAAGCGGTCCTGGTGGGCTTTACCACTTATCACGGCACGGTCACGGCCGCATCGGAATGGGGCGGACCAGCCGAACGCAAGCGTGTCCGGCCGGCGCTCCCCGACAGCTACGAAGCGATGTTCCATGAGACTGGGCTTGACCGATTTCTGCTGGCCTGGCAGCCGGCTGATCCTCTTGCGGAAACGTTGAGCGAGCCCAAGCTCGAGCGGGCCATCGGCGTCATTTACCTGCCTCAGACCGAGCGCCTGAGCCATTACTTCCGGGCGCGGTTGCGGGATCAATTCGATGCTGTGCTGCATTTCGATGAGACGCGAGCGGTTGAGCCGCTCGAACGCACGGCCAAATGGGAAACGGGCGAAATAGCGGAGACGTTCCCGTTTGCCCTTTAGCTTGGGCATGGACCATTCGGCGGCGGTCTGTTCAAAGCAGGTGCCGATAAACGATGGCCGCGAGCACGCCGCCCAGAACCGGCCCGAGCACCGGAATCCAGGCATAGCTCCAGTCACTGTCGCGCTTCCCTGGAATAGGCAGGAACGCATGCATGAGCCGCGGGCCGAGATCACGCGCCGGGTTGATGGCGTATCCAGTGGTGCCTCCCAAGGAAAGGCCAATCACGAGCACCACCAGGGCAACCGGCAGGGCATCGAGCGCTCCCAGCCCGCCCGTCGGGCTCGTCACATGGACCACCGCATAGATCAAAACAAACGTGCCGATCACTTCCGAAATGAAATTTAACGGCAACGACCGGATGGCTGGCCCAGTGCAAAAGACGGCGAGTTTGGCATCCTCGTTTTCCGTGGCTTCAAAGTGCGCTTTGTACTGGAGCCAAACGAGAAAGGCGCCTGCACAAGCGCCGAGCATCTGGGCGAGGACGTAGAGCGGAACTCGATCCCAATCGAACTGGCCGGCCACGGCCAGCGCGATCGTCACGGCTGGGTTGAGGTGCGCTTTGCTGATCGGCGCGCTCACGAACACGCCCACGAATACGGCCATGGCCCAGCCAAACGTGATCACGATCCAGCCGCTGTTGTGGCCTTTGGTTCCTTTAAGGACGACGTTCGCCACCACGCCGTCACCCAAGAGGATCAAAAGCATGGTACCCATCATTTCGGCGAAAAATGCGGTGGTTGTCATGGTATTGGCCGGGCGCCCTGCGACATTAAGCGAGCAGATATCCTCTGGCCAGCTCGGAATACGACGCTATTTGGGCCGCTTCCCAGCCCTGGCCCCGGCCCAGTTCAGCGGCCAGGAGGTGCGCCACGGCCGGCGCCGCTTCGACACTCGCGCGTGCGTCCAGGAACAGGGCCCGCATCCGGCGCGCCAGGACGTCTTCGACGGAGCGGGCCATTTCCTGGCGCGCCGCCCAGAGGACTTGCGCTTTTAGGTAGGGAAAACGGCTGTGCAATCGCTCCCCGAGCGCCGGACGCGCCGTGACGAGATCGCGGATGGCTCGCGCGTCAGAACCATAAATGCTCAATGGATCGGTGGGGTCCAAGGATTCCATCGAGCCGTGGATCGGCAAAGCGCGCGTCCGCGACGGGCGTTTCTCAAGTCCCGCCACGAGGATGGCGCGGTCGACGGCTGCTTCACCCATTTTGCGGTAGGTCGTCCATTTGCCGCCGGTCACGGTTACCAGTCCGGACGGCGAAACGATCACCAGATAATCGCGCGAAATAGCGGCCGTGCGGGACGCTTTTCCCGGAGTCACGAGCGGTCGGAGCCCAGCGAAGACGCTCAGGACATCCGATCGGCCAGGCGCCCGCGCCAGATACCGCCGGGCGTGTTGCAGGAGAAACTCAACTTCCTGATCCAGGGCGCGCGGTTCCAGCGACACTTCCTCCACGGGTGTGTCCGTGGTGCCAACAATCACCCTGTTCAGCCAAGGCACGGCAAACAATACCCGGCCATCATCCGTGTGCGGAATCATTAAAGCCGATTCGCCCGGCAGAAAAGCTTGGTCGAACACGAGATGAACGCCTTGGCTGGCGCGCAGGAGGGCCGTGGCGCCAGGCTCGTCCATGGTGAGGATCTGATGGCTGAACACTCCCGTCGCGTTGATGATGACCCGGCCCCGAATTTCAAATTCCTTCGCGGTCTCGGCATCGGCAGCGCGCACGCCGCTGATCCAGCCCGCCGCCTTCAGGAATCCGAGCACCCTCATGTAATTCACAAGCACGCCGCCCAAGCCGGCGGCCGTTTGAGCCAGGTTGATGGCCAAGCGTGAATCATCAAACTGGCCATCGTAATAGATGACGCCGCCCCGCACCCCTTCCCGTGCCAGATTCGGAAGCTGGGAGAACGTCTCGGCCCGCGACAATAGCCGGGACTTGCGAATGCCCAATCGGCCGGCCAAGGCATCGTAGATCTTGAGTCCCGCGCCGTAGAACGCGGATTGCCATGCGTGGTAAGCCGGCACGATGAACGCCCTTTCGTGCACCAGGTGCGGGGCCTGGCGCAGAAGCAAACCTCGTTCGCGCAAGGATTCTCTGACCAGCGGGATCTCCCCTTGTCGCAGATAGCGCACCCCACCATGGATAAGCTTGGTGCTGCGGCTCGAAGTGCCTTTGGCGAAATCGTGCTGTTCCAGGAGCAAGGTCTTGTAGCCCCGCGCCGCCGCATCGACCGCCGTCCCCAGGCCCGTCGCTCCGCCGCCCACCACGATGACATCCCAGAGCTGCGTCCGATCGCCAATTTGCTGCAGGAATTGTTCCCGGTTCATGCACCCGGCCGGCGGACTACAGCCAGCCTTTGGCTCGTTCGACCGCCTTTTTCCAGCGCGGTTTGAGTGCCTCCGTGTTCGCGGCGGGATTTGGCTCGAAGCGCTTGTCCTGTTGCCATTGATCCTGGAGCGTTTTGGTATCGGACCAATAGCCGACCGCCAGGCCAGCCAGATACGCCGCACCCAGCGCGGTCGTTTCGCGAATCGTGGGCCGTACCAGCGGCACGCCCACCAGGTCCGCCTGGAATTGCATGAGCAGGTCGTCGGCCGAAGCCCCGCCGTCCACGCGCAATTCTTTGATGGGCATCCCCGCGTCCGCTTCCATCGCTTCGAGCACGTCCATCGATTGGAAAGCAATACTCTCGAGGGCGGCGCGCGCCAGGTGGCCGGAAGTCGTGCCGCGCGTGATTCCGACGATCGTTCCGCGTGCGAATTGGTCCCAGTGCGGCGCCCCTAGCCCAGCGAACGCGGGAACCAGGTAAACGCCGCCGTTGTCGGAAACGGACCCGGCCAAACGTTCGATCTCGTCCGATGTCCGGATCAGCCCGAGGCCATCGCGCAGCCATTGCACAACTGCGCCTGCGATAAAGATGCTGCCCTCGAGAGCATAAGTGGTTTTGCCCTGCACATTCCACGCGATGGTCGTGAGCAGGTTATTCCGGGAGGCCACCGCTTTGTCCCCGGTGTTTAGCATCATGAATCCGCCGGTGCCATAAGTGTGCTTCAACATGCCAGGTTGCAGGCACATTTGCCCAAACAACGCCGCTTGCTGGTCGCCCGCAATCCCCGCCACCGGCACTTGGTTTTCAAATGGCCGTCCGGACGTCTCGCCATAACGCTGGCTGGATCCGCGAACTTCAGGCAAGACCGCTGCTGGCACCTTGAAGATTTCGAGCAATGCCGGATCCCATTGCTGGGTGTGGATATTAAAGAGCATCGTCCGGCTGGCATTGCTCGGATCAGTGACATGGACTTTGCCGTCGGTCAGTTTCCAGACCAGCCAGCTGTCAATCGTGCCAAAAGCCAGCTTTCCGTCGGCCGCCGCCCGGCGCGCTCCGGGCACCTGCTCGAGAATCCACTGTAGCTTCGTGCCCGAGAAATAGGCGTCAATGACCAGCCCGGTCTTTTCTTGAATGATCGGGCCGAGTCCTTGTTTTTTGAGATCGTCGCAGGCGCCGGCTGTCCGGCGATCCTGCCAGACGATGGCCGGATGAATGGGCCGTCCCGTGCGGCGGTCCCAAACGACGGTCGTCTCGCGCTGGTTGGTAATGCCAATGGCGGCAATTTGGCCGAAGCTTACGCCAGCATGGGCCACGGCTTCGGCCATCACTCCAGCTTGCGTGGCCCAAATTTCCTCTGGATCATGTTCGACCCAGCCTGGCTGCGGGTAGATCTGGGTGAACTCCCGTTGCGCGAGGCTGCGGATTTTTCCAGCGTGATCAAAAAGGATGGCGCGCGAACTGGTCGTGCCTTGGTCCAGGGCTAAGATGAATGATTCCATGCGATGGTCTCTGGTGTTGGTGTGGTCTCCGCCGAGTTTCATCGAAAACGCCCGGCTTTGTCCACTCCAGCTTGCGGAATGGCAGTGATAAGACGGGGTGCCGAACGGTCCTGGGCCGCGAGGCCTCGTGAACCCGCAGGAATCCATGGACGGTCAAGCTGCTTTCCCATTGCCGCTTTTTCACGGACGGGGCAGAATGGGCGAGCCATGAGTGCACCAGCGCGCGGCGCGGCCAGCCTTGATCCCGACGACCCATCGAGCGGAGGCCCAAGCGAGGATTCACCGTTGCACGCGTTTCGCGGGCCGATCAAACCCACTCCCGTTTCGTTGCTTTACAAAGCGGGGCTGATCGTCGTGGCCTGCGCGATGGTTCTTTTGCCAGCGATCTATGTGGCCTTGATCGTTGTCGTGGCGTGGGGTGTGGCCTATCATTTGGCCAACAATACGGTCCTCATGAGCGGTTCGGGCGGCGCTACGATTCACCTGATCCTGTATTTGGGGCCGGCCGTCGTTGGAGGCACTTTGGTCGTCTTCATGGTGAAGCCATTCTTTGCCCGGCGACCAAAGCGGCCGGAGCAAATCTCCCTCGACCCCCTGGCCGAACCGGTCCTGTTCGCTTTTATCGAGCGGATCTGCGGATTGGTATGTGCTCCGGTGCCTGCGCGCGTGGAAGTGGACAATCAGGTGAATGCTTCGGCCCGTTTGCGCCGCGGCTTTTTGAGCAAAGACCTGGTCCTGACGATTGGCCTGCCACTCGCAGGCGGGTTGGACATGCGCCAATTCGCGGGTGTCCTTGCCCATGAATTCGGCCACTTCGCACAGGGCGCGGGAATGCGGCTCACTTACATTGTTCGCAACATTAATTTCTGGTTTGCGCGCGTCGTTTATGAGCGTGATCAATGGGACCTGAGGCTCGAAAGTTCGGCCAAAAGCGTCGATATCAGGCTGGGTATTGTCCTGCATACGGCGCGGGGCTGCATCTGGCTGACACGCCGCCTGCTCTGGGCGCTCATGCATGCCGGACACGCCATCAGCTGCTTTATGCTCCGGCAGATGGAATACGACGCGGATAGCTACGAAGCCAAAGTCGCTGGCAGCGATTCCTTCGCCACCACCGCCGAGCGCCTCCAGCTCCTCAACGTCGCGACTCAGGGCGTTTACGAGGATGTCCGGCAAAGTTGGACCAGCAAACGGTTGCCCGAGAATCTCGCGTTCATGATTCAGCATAAAACCCGCTCGCTGCCCACCGATCTGCGCGAGAAAATTCGGGCCCATTCTGCCGCGCTGAAAACCGGGACCTTTGATACCCACCCTTGCGACGCGGACAGAACTCGCGCCGTCCGGGCCTTGAACGAGCCGGGTGTTTTTAGACTCGAAGAACCGGCTGTTAAGTTGTTTTCCGATTTCGAACAACTGGGCAAGACCGTGACGCGCCATCAATATGAAAAGGAGTTCGAACTCCTATTCACGGATGCCAATGTCGTCTCGTCCGATCAAGTGGTTCAGGAAAGCCAGGCCACGGCCGAAGCGGACGCCGCTTTGCGGCAAGTCTTCGGCAAGGTTTCCTGTACTTTAAAGCCGGTCCTACTCGATGATATCTCCCTCCCACTGGCCGAAGAAGCCCCTGCGCCTCTGGCCGCTTGGAAGCTAGCCCAGGCTGATTTGGAACGGTTGCGTCCCGAAGCCGAACGGCTCTCGGCCGAGTGGGCCGACCGTCAAGCCAAGCTTCTCAATTTCACCGCTGCCCACCAGCTATCGCGGGCAGGATTCCGCCTGTCCGCCCAGGGTTTTGCGCTGCCCGAAAACGTGCAGTCTGTGCACGATCAGGAGATCGCGGCCAAAGGCAAGATCGATGAAGTATCCGCCGAATTAACCCAAATATCGGCGCAGCTTGACGCTTTCTTTCGCGCCCTTAGCATGCGTCTTTCCGCCGGGCTTCAACTTCTCCATTCGCCCGAGGTTCGCGTGCGCTTGACCCAGGCTGAGGAATTGTCGCGCGAAGCGCAGGAGTTTCGGCAGTTGTTGGCGCGGTTGAATGGAAACCTGCCGTTATTGCAGGAAACGATTCCACAATTCCATGCCTTCCAGCTCTTGCTCCAAAACCGTCCCAACCACGCCAAACCGGAAAGTGTGGATGCCGAGATTCACCGTTTGGCCATTGATCTTCAGGAAACAATGGGCCGCTTGCAGCAGCAATTGGCGAAGGTGCCCTATCCCTTTCCACACGCCCGTGGGGACGTGTCCGTGGCCGAGTATGCCCGTCCGGAAAAGCCCAGTGAACACGCTTGGGAAGCGGCCTTTCAAGTCACCAATGCCCACCTCGAACGGCTTTTCGCCTTGCATCACCGCGTGCTCGGCAGGTTGCTCGTGATTCTTTTGCTCGTCGAGCAGAAGGCTGATCCCATGCGCCCTGGGGAGTGCGAAAGGCGGAATTAAGGAAGCCAAGGGACGTCGCTACGATCGTTCTGCCGCCGCACTCCGCCTTCCGCAATCAGTAAAACTCCGGGTTAGCATTTTGTAGTCTCATGAGATAGTTTGCCGCCCGAGAGTTGGACCAGAATGAAAAGACCATCGTTATTGATCATTTTTTTGAGCGTGTTCATTGACTTGATCGGCTTCGGCATCGTCATGCCGCTGTTGCCGATCTACAGCAAGAACTTCGGGGCAAATGGACTTGAGATCGGCCTGATCATCGCCTCGTTTTCCGTGATGCAGTTTCTGTTTGCCTCAGCCTGGGGCAGGCTCTCAGATCGAATCGGGCGGCGCCCAGTTATTTTGATCAGCAACGCGGGTTCGGCGATTTCCTACGCGCTATTTGCGGTGGCCTCGACGATGGCGGGGCACACGGGATTGTGGTTGATGCTGGCGTCGCGGGTGTTTGCCGGGATTTGCGGCGCCAATTTGTCCGTGGCCAATGCGTACATAGCGGATATCACACCGCCGGAAAAGCGGACCCAAAAAATGGGCCTGATCGGGATGGCGTTCGGGTTCGGCTTTATCTTTGGACCACCCTTGGGCGCATTTGCGTATCAGCTGTTTGGTCTGCCTGGGCCAGGCTGGACCGCAGCGGTATTTTGCACCGCGAATTTCTTGCTCGGCTGTTTTGTCTTGGCGGAGAGCTGGAAACCAAATTCGGATCATGCACCGACTCGGCCGAGCGCTGGCCAATGGTTGGCGATTCTAAGCCGACCCACGGTTGGGTTCGTCATTGGAATCTATTTTTTGGCCACGTTCTGCTTTGCTTGTTTCGAAAGCACGTTCAGTCTTTTGGTCAAGGAGAAGTTCCATTTTGACGCGAACCACGCAGGGTTTCTTTTCTTCTACTGCGGTGTGCTGGCCGCAGTTCTGCAGGGCGGCTTGATGGGGCGGTTAAACAAACTGTTTGGCGAGCAACGCCTCATTTTCGGGAGTCTGGTCCTGCTCGCGATCAGCTTGGCCGTGCTGCCGCTCACCGCCAGTTTGGTTAGCCTGCTCTTGATCCTCGGACTCTTTGCCGCGGGCTCAGGCATCAACCGGCCGCCGACGTTCGGACTTATCTCCATCCGCACGCCGCCCCACGAGCAAGGCGTGACCCTGGGTGTCGCCCAGAGCGTCGCGAGCCTGGCGCGAATTGTTGGTCCGGTTTTCGCCAATGTGCTCTACGCGAAACACGTTGGCTTGCCTTATTTCGTGTGCGCCGGTGTCGCGTTGGTGGCGAGCCTGGGGGCGTGGCAGTACCTGTGCCGCGGGGATCAACAATCGAGTGTGGAAGGTGATGTGAGCAAGGCGCGCGTTGCGCCCGGATCTTAACTCCGTCACTGGAACACTTCGCTCACTGGCCGGATCGTAATCGCCTCCGGTTTGACGGGAATATTGAACTTTTCGATCACCTTATCTTCTTCAAGGATCTCCTTGGGCTTTGGCGAATTGTAAGCCATAGGCGAAGACTGATGGCTGGTTATGGCATCACGCATCCCGTTTGCGTCTTTGGTGACAATCACGATGCGCAGTTGATTTGATTTGAGGCGCTGACGAAGCACGCGATTGACTTCGTCGCACGTCAGCTTGGCCAAGGCATGGCGAAGGTACTCGTCAAAACTGCCAAGCTTATAGTAACGGCTGTCAATGGCATAACCCAGCCTGGCATCCTGCGTCTGGAGCAAAACATTCACATACTTGGACAGGAATTCGCGCGTCGCTTCAAAGGCTTCGTTGGACAACCCTTCGCGCTGGAGCTTGTCGAACTCGTAGAGCGCCGCGCGCAAGGCAAACATTCCGTTCTGTGGTTCTACGGGGCGTATCCAAATCTGGAAGATTTGCTGCCGGCGCGCCAGGTTCGGATCGGGCTGAAACTGGAACATGCCCCGGGGAAAGTATTCAATGTACGCGTAATCGCCATAGTTCAGGCCGCGCGCTTCGCGCAGCCGTTGGTACAAATGGCTGTTGCTCGAGCGATGCTGACCGAAGTACGAGCTGATCAGCGCTAGCGCTGGCCAATCCGCGTCGCCCCGGATTACCTCAATCGGGAATCCAATGGAGATGGCGGTTGATCGCGTTTCGCGCTGGACGAGTTCTATGTGCAAACCCGGGCTGAGCTTTGGCTGGGGCAAAGCAGTGGGTTCCGTCCGGCCTTCGGGCAACGCCGCAAAATCCTTGCGCAGTTTCTCCGAAAACGCCGCGGGAAAGCCGCCCGCCAGCCCGAGCACGAGATTGCCGCGCTTGTAATGATCGCGATAAAAGCCGCGCAGGTCATCGAGCGTCAGTCTCTGCAAGGCGCTCACTCGGCCGGTGTTGTGATGCCCGTAAGGATGTCCGTGGTAAATGACGTTGTAGAGCTCCTCCTTGCCAAGTTCCTCGTCATTGCCTTCGCGGAGTGAAACTTTAAGGTAATTGATGGCCTCTTCTTTGAGCCGGCTAAAGTCTTCTTCGCGAAAGCCGGGTTCGAGCAGCATGCGGCGGATCAATTCGTAATAACGATCCAGGTTATCGATGTGCGTCGTGCCGGTGAAAACGGTCAATTCCTTGTCTACCTGGGCATCGAAGCTCGCGGCCATGGGGTACATCGCTTCCAGGATCTGCTCGTAGGCCATCGTTCGGGAACCGCCCTTGGCCAGCAGTGAGGCGGTCAACGACGCGAGCCCTTCCTGACCCGCTGGATCCTCTGCGGCGCCAGTGCGGACCACGATGCGGAACGTGACCAACGGCGATCGGTTCGTTTGGAAGACTGTCGCGATCTCATTCGGAGTCGGGTCCAGCGGCGCCGCGGAGAGCATTTCGACGAAAGGGATCAAGCTGAGGAGGGCTGTGCACCAGTGCGACATTATTTTCCTTTCTCGTTGGAGGATCGGTTCGCCAAGGTAACGATCGTGCGGTTGCGTTCGACGAAATACTGGGCTGCCGCTGCGCGCAAATCATTGGGCGTGAGCTGGCTGTAAATGCTGAAAAGTTTGTCGATGGTCGCGGGTGTGCGGCGCAGGCCCACGTACCCGGCCAGATAATTCGCGATCGCTTCGGAGCTGTCCCAAGCCGCGGCCGTCCCATAACGCATCCGGGACCGCGTTTCGTCGAGCTTGGCCTGCGACACGGCTTCTTGAGAGAAACGGGCAAAAGTCGCCAGGACCAGGTCGCGGACATCCTTGACGTCTTTGGGATCTTTCACGCGCGCAAAGACGCTGAACAGTTCCGGATCGACCAGGTCATCGAACGATGGTGAGAGCATGTCCACCTTTTGCTCCTTGAGAACCAGGCGCTGATATAATTCTGAGTTTTCGCCGAAGGCAATCGACGCGAGGAGATCCAGCGCCGGTTTGTCCTTGTTCTGGTCTGAATAAGCCGGGCCGTGAAACCCCACCACAACGTAGGGCAGCGTCGGGGAAGGCCAGTCCAACTCCGCGTGGCGCGGGGTGGTTTGGGGTGGCTCAGGAGGAATCGCGGCCGTGTACGTGCCACGCTTCCAGCGGCCGAAGTACTTTTCGGTCAACGCGAGCGCCCGGTCGCGGGTGACGTCGCCCACGAGGAGGACAGTCGTGTATTCGGGCCGGTAAAAGCGCTCGTAAAACGTGAGGCTGTACTCGTACTGATTGGGCATGTCCTCAATGTCCTTGAGGAAGCCCATCGTCGTGTGCTTATAAGTGTGGGCATCGAAAGCGGTGTCACGCAAGGTCTCGCTCAGTTTCTCCAATGGGTTAGCGCTGTTCTTGTTGTACTCGCCCAGGACGGCGCGCGATTCGGTCTTATATGCATCTCGCGAATATTTGAGCCGTTGAAAGCGGTCCGCTTCCAGTTCCATGATCTTGTCCAGGTCTTCTTTCGAGAACAGGGTGTGGTACACCGTCCGATCATCGGTTGTATACGCGTTGACCGAAGCACCCGCCCGTTTTAACAAGGCATCCCGCGCTTCGGGCGTGTAATGCTCGCTCCCTCGAAACATCATGTGCTCAAAAAAGTGGGCGTACCCGCTTTTGCCTGGCTCAACCTCATTGCGGGACCCGGTTTGCACGACGATGTACAAGGCCACCAGGTTGGGATTGTCCGTCGGAACTGTGATGAGCCGCAGACCGTTCGACAGGTCGTCTGTCGTGTACGGATACGGGAAGAATCGTGTGGGCATGGACTCAGCCGACGCCGCCCAACCCGCTCCCGCGAGCAGCGAACTAGCCGCCAGCAGCGTGCAAAAAGATTTAAACTTCATTGTCGATCAGGTTTAGACGCTGTCGGACTGTACCACAAGTCCTCGCCACGGAAAGTCCCACTTCGTGCCGAGTGCATCATCAGCACGGGACCACTTCCCATTTGCCGAATATGAGGGAATGAGAGGCATGATTCCGGAATCGCTTTTGGTCCGGCCTGGGCATGGTGGACGTCCGTCAGTTCGAGATTTTGACGGCCGTGACCTTTTGGCCGTCGTGCACGCGGTCACCAGGGTACAGGATGATCTCGTCACCCTCTTTCAAGCCGTCGAGAATCTGGGTTTCGGTGCCGCTGGAACGGCCGACTTTAACTGGGCGCAGGCGAGCCGTGCCATGGTCCAGGATGAAGGCGCCCCAATGGTCGCCCTGGCGGAACAGGGCGCCGGACGCGACCTTGAGGGCGTGGTCTGTTTCCCAGACAATAATGCGCGCTTCGACGCGGAATTGATCGCCGAGTCCAGGACGTTGTTCGGGTGGCGTGATGATATCTGCGATGACATTGACGCGTTGTTCTTCGACGCCCAGGGCTGACACTTTGGTGAAGGCGGCTGGTTCGACGAGCCGCACCCGCGCTTGCAGGGGAACGCCGCCGCCCCATTGATCGAGTTCGACCTTAGTGCCCGGCCGGATGGCGGCGCCATCGCGCGACAGAACTTCAATGACGGCTTCCAGGTCGGCCGGATTGCCAATTTCCAGGAGTGCGGTGCCGGCGGTGACAACGCGTGAATTCTCTTCCAGAACGCGCAGGACGCGGCCGGAGGCAGGCGCTTGGATTTCGGTCGACGTTTTGCAGGCCTGGGCCATCGCGGCGCTCGAGGCGGCGAACTCCGCGAGCTCAGCCTCAGCCTGGCGCAGGGAACTTTCCGCGACGGCCTCGTCTCTGGCGCTGGAAGCTTCCCGCCATTGGACAGGTTCAAGTTCTTGAACGGAAATCGCCTTGCCGGCGAACAGTTTCTCAAAGCGGCGCAATTCGCTCATGGCGAAGGCATGGGCGGCCTTGGCTTTTTCGGAGTTGGCGCGGGCGGTGTCGCGTTTGGCCTCAGCTTGGACGCGGCTGCGGGCATCGAGGAGAGTCGGTGAAAGAGGATCAATCACGGCCAACACGGTGCGGCCAGCAAGCACCTCAGCACCTGGCTTAAGCTCGATGCGGCGCAGTTGGCCAGTGACAGGGGCGGACACCAAGACCCGTTGTTTGACGCGCGTCTTGCCTTCCTCAGTGACGGTGGCCCGAAGATTGCCAAGCGCGACGCGCACGGATTCGACGGGTGTGGGTTTGGGCCAAAGCCCTGCTGCAATCAGCAGTCCTAAGGCGGCCACGCCGGCGTAAGGCAGCCATCGGCGGGGACGGCTTTGAGGAATAGGATTGCGTGGGGACGCGGCGGCCATGCCAGGATCGGCCGAGGGCTTGGAGATGTCTTTCATTCCGGAGCTTTCAACACACCCACCAGATTCAATTGGTTTAATCTCCGCAAAACAAACCAGCCTGACAAGGTCGAAGCCACCGTGACGGTCAGGAGAGCCATCGTGTAGTTCCGCAGGGTAAGGACCAGCGGCACACGGACAGTCTCGGTGTTGACCGCTTTGAGAATGGCGGTGGCGAACCCTGTGCCCAGGAGCAAACCAATCGGGACGGCCACGAGCGCGAGCAGCACCAACTCGGTCACGAGCACCCCGCCAACCTCCCGTCGGGAAAAGCCGATCACCCGCAGAGTGGCCAGTTCCCGGGCCCGCTCCGCGAGGGAAATGCGGGCATTGTTATAAACGACGCCGAAAGCGACGACGGTAGCGAAGGTCAGATAAATGGTCTGGATCAAGTTGATGCTGGCGGCGGTGGTCTGGCGGAAATTGGCGCGGAGTGACTCTTTGACTGCGACCCAGCTCACCTTGGGAATGCCTTTCAGTGCGCGGAGAAAGGTTTTCCAATGAAGGGCGTCGACGGTGAAGCTGGCGCCTGTAATGACGTCGCCTTCGCTGAGCAATCGGTTGAGCGCGTGGATGTCCATGTAGGAGGCAATGCCAGCGAAATCTTCGGAAAGCCCAGCTAAGGGCACTTGGCGCAGCCCTCGTTTACCCTCGAGGATTTCCACGAGGATATCGTCGCCCACGCGCGCGCCGAGGACTTCCGCGAGCTTGGCGGACATGATCAATCCTTCGGGCGGGAGTGGGACCTGGCGGTTGGCTGAGTCGATGACGCGATTGTGCCGGCCGTCCGGAGGCAATCCTTGGATCCCGATCTGCCGGTGGTGCGCACCAAAGTGCAAGCGGACGGCCGCGTTGCGCAAAGGTTCGGCCGCCCGGACGCCCGGGAGTTGGCGCAAGAGTGCACTGACTTTTGCGGAGGACGGCTCGACAAGGCCAATGCTAATGTCCTGGCGCTGGACGACGTCCCATTGGAAATCCATCACCTGGTTGACGCCATCGCGAAAGCAATTCGGAACGATGAGTATGCCCGTGGCCAAAGCCAGCCCAGCGATGGTGAACAATGCTTGGATCGGTTTACGTTCCAGGTTCCGCACGGCAATGCGGAACGTGTGGGAAAGATAATGGGCAATGCCGCTGCGCTCCAAAAATGCCGGCCGGTAGTGCGCCGGCGGCTCCGGGCGCATGGCTTCGGCTGGGGGCAACCGGGCGGCGCGGCGGACAGCGCTGAACACCCCCACCATCGCAGCCAGGGCGCTCACGAGCAAGGCCAGCGGAAACGCCGTGTGATCCAAGCGGAAAACCAAGTCCGGGAAGCGGAAGAACCGATGGTACATGCCCACCAGCTGCTGGCCCAGGCCCAGACCGCCCAAGGCTCCCAAGCACGCCCCGGCTGCCACCATGACCATCGCGAACTTCAGGTAATGCCCGACAATCTGCCGATTGGCGAACCCGAACGCCTTGAGAATGGCAATCTGTTCGCGTTGCAAGGTCAGCAGCCGTGACAGCACCGCATTCGTCATGAACGCGGCCACACTCAAGAACACCACTGGAAAACCAATGGCCAGCGTATGCAGAATCCGGATTTCATCCGAGACGCGGATGTGCGAGGGATGATCAGCCCGTCCGGACGCGCCGCGGCCGCCGTAGGGTGTGAGCAACTGGTCGAGGGCCGCGATCACCGGCCGCTCGGAAGCGCCTGCGCGCAGCGTCAGGACGAGGTAATTGAACGCGCCATCCAGATTGAATGCGGTTGCCAATTCTTTGTAAGGCATCCAAAAGGTGCCGTAAGTGCGATTGTCGGGAAGGGCCGTCCCAGGGCGGCTTTCAAAAATGAACTCGGGCGACAGCACGATGCCAGCAATCCGAAACAGCTGGCGACGGCCGTTGAGCAGCAGTCCAATATGATCGCCTGGCCGCAGACGGTTGGCGTCCGCGAAGGCCTCGCCCACCAAAACTTCACCGCGCTGTCCTGGCGTCAGCCATTGGCCTGTGCGCAAGAACAGCCGGTTCAGTTCCGGCGCGGAAGAGTCCGGGACGGACCGGACCATGCCGCTGGCAGGTTCATCCAGATCTGGGATATCCAAGGTAACTTGGACAGAGATGCCAGGCTGGACGATACCCGCGCCGGGAATCTGGGCGATGCGCTCCGCTAGAGAGTTTGGGGCCCGCTTGAGATGGGCGAAGATTTCAGCGAACCGGTTCGCTTGGTAATACTCGCGGCGCGTGCTTTCCAGTGAATAGATCAAGCTGCGCGCCATGATCATCATGGCCAACCCGCACGCCATCACCAAAGCGACGGCCAGCGCCTGGCCTTTCATCTGGCGAAGGTCGCGCACGAGTTTTCGATCCAGGTGCGAGAGCATTACCAGTCCAAACTGCTGGCCGGGGCGCGGTGAAGGTTCTGCCGGACATGATGCACGCGGCCGTCCATGAGATGAATGATCCGGTCCGCCATATCCGCCATGACGGCGTTGTGGGTGATGACGACGGTCAGCGTGCCCAGTTCACGGTTGACGCGTTCGATGGCTTCCAGGACGACGATCCCCGTGCGCACATCCAAGGCCCCGGTCGGTTCGTCACACAGCAGAACTTCCGGGCGCTTGGCAATCGCCCGCGCGATGGCCACTCGTTGCTGTTCGCCGCCCGAGAGTTGCGCCGGAAAATGATCGAGCCGGGCGCCCAGGTTTACCAATTCCAATGCCGCTTCCGGGATCATGGGATTGCGGGCAATCTCTGTGATCAGGCCGACGTTCTCGCGAGCGGTCAGGCTGGGAATGAGATTGTAAAATTGAAAAACAAAACCGATTCGGTCGCGGCGATGTCGAGTGAGCTGATCTTCATCCGCCCGGGTCAAATCGACGTCTCGGTACCAGAGTTCACCAGCGCTGGGGGTATCCAAGGCCCCCAAGTTGTTCAACAAGGTCGTCTTGCCACTCCCCGACGGCCCTAGCAGCACGACGAACTCTCCTTCATACAAATCCAGATCAACACCCGCTAGCGCCCGCACCTCCGTCGCGCCCGCCCCATAAACCTTCGTCAAATCACGCACTCGAAAAATCTGAGTGCGCGCTTTCTCGGGAGAAGGGCTGTCCGCCGTCGCCAGCATAGTCAGGAATCAATAGGTAACAGCAGGATCGCGCACCATCAAGGAGGAGTTCCCCGCCCGCAGCATGATCGCGACCGCGGCGGGCGGCGCGGGAGAAAAGGCGGCCGGTGACCGATACCCGAAGAAATCAGGGGCAGGTGCTTTGCCGCCTTGATTGGCGCCTTGATCAGCGGTATTGATCAGATAAGAGAAAACATCAGAAGCAGATGACGGGCGGCCATTGACTTTATGCAAATCGTCCTTGTGCAAGTTCGAGTTAAAGTGGAATGCGTGGAGGCCTTTCGAGTGGCGAGCCTTGAGAACGCCCGGCAGAGCGTGCAAGAGCCTGGCATCGCCCGATTCGAGGTGCTGCAGCAATCGGATGATCCGACGCGGTTTGTGCTGATCGAAGCGTACCGCACAGCGGAAGCGCCCGCCCAACACAAGGAGACTCGGCATTATCAGGCTTGGCGTGACGCCGTCGCACCGATGATGGCCGAGCCTCGCGCCAGCTTGAAGTACACCAGCGTATTTTCACCGGCGCTCGCTTCCTGACGCCGCCCCCGCTCACGAAGTTCGGGCCCGTCCGCTGGGCACGACCAGCTCATACGGTATGGAATTTGAATTTGCCACCGCAACACGCATCGTTTTTGGTTCCGGCCGGCTGCGTGAGATCGGCCGGATCGCCAAAGGCCTGGGAGATCGCGCATTGATTGTCACGGGGCGCAGTCCGGAGCGCGCGCGCCGCATGGTGGAGTGGCTGAGCGCGGAAGGCATTTCGGCTGCATGGTTGGCGTTGTCTGGCGAGCCAACTGTGGATGATGTGCGCGAGGGCGCGCGCCTGGCCAGGACCGAGCGGTGTTCTCTCGTTATTGGATTCGGCGGCGGGAGCGCGATGGACGCGGCCAAAGCGATCGCGGCATTGCTCACGAATCCTGGCGATTTATTTGATTACTTGGAAGTCGTGGGCTCCGCCAAAGCACTGCCTTACCCCTCAGCACCTTGCTTGACCGTGCCAACCACCGCTGGGACCGGCGCGGAAGTCACACGCAACGCGGTGCTGGCCGCTCCGCGCGAGCGCTTCAAAGTGAGCCTGCGCAGCGCGCATATGCTTCCAAAAGTTGCCCTGGTGGATCCCGAGTTGACCGTTGGATTGCCGCAGGGCTTGACCGCCACGACTGGACTGGACGCCCTGACGCAATTGATTGAACCGTACGTGTCGCATCGGGCTAATCCCATGACCGACGGTTTTTGCCTCGAAGGCCTGGGGCGAGTCACGCGCGCGCTACGGCGCGCTTATGACCAGGGACACGACACGAGCGCGCGCGAGGACATGGCGCTGGCAAGCCTCTTGAGCGGGCTGGCACTGGCGAATGCGGCGTTGGGTGCTGTGCACGGTTTCGCCGCTCCGTTGGGTGGGATGTCCTCGGGACCGCACGGAGGATTTTGCGCGGCGATCTTGCCCCAAGCTTTCGAAGTGAACGTGCGTGCTTTGCGCCAGCGCCAGCCGGCCAATGTCGCGCTGCAGCGTTACCAGCAAGTGGCTCGCGTGTTAACCGGCAACTCTCAAGCCGAACCCGAGGACGGACTTCGCTGGGTGCGCGAGCTATGCGCTGCGCTCAAGGTGCCGTCCCTCCGCGAGTACGGCGTGCAGCCGGCCGATTTCCCGGAGTTGATTGAGAAAGCCTCGAGAGCCAGCAGCATGAAAGGCAATCCCATCGCCCTGGATCCGAGCGAACTGCAGGAGATTCTCGATCGTTCCTTGTGAGCCAACGGCCCGCCAAAGGGTGGCGGGCGCGTCCATGTTTGGCACACCTTTTAAGGATTTCGCGCGGCCAGATCTTTTCTGGGAAACAGCGCGGAGGGCTCACCAATTTGGTGTCCGGGATTCAGGGTGCCCCACGTTGCCTCAGCGAGTTGGTCTGGGGCCTTCTGCAATCCGAGTTGCGCGTAAATCCGGGTTGAGCTCGAAGGCAGGAAGGGCCAGAGCAGGACAGCTAAGATCCGACAGGTCTCCACCAGTCCGTACAAGACTTGATCCAGGCGCTGGGATTGATTGGGGTCCTTGGCCAGCTTGAAAGGCGCGGTTTGATCGATGTACTGGTTGGCGCGATTTACGAGCCCCCAGATCGACAGGAGCGCCGCTTGCAGCTGATGCGCGCGCAACTGCGCGACGGTGCTGGCCGTGGCTTTTTCGGCGTCCTCTTTCAAGTCAGTGGACTTGGGGGGCAAAGCGCCCCCGCGATAGCGTTTGAGCATGGACAGCGAGCGATTGACCAGATTGCCCAGGCCGTTGGCCAGCTCAGCCTGGTAGCGCGCTTGAAAGCTGGCATCGGTCCAGTTGCCGTCCGCGCCGATGTCCAGTTCTCGGGTGACGTAGAAACGAAAGGCATCGACGCCCCACTCCTGAATGACGGCGACGGGATCGATGACGTTGCCGAGGCTCTTGCTGATTTTTTGGCCGTCCTTTTGCCAGAAGCCATGGGCCAGGATCTGCTTGGGTAACGGCAAGCTGAGGGCCTTCAAGAAGATCGGCCAGTAGATGGCGTGGAACTTGATAATATCCTTGCCGATGACATGGATATCGGCCGGCCAGAGCGCATGGCCAGCGGCCGATGGGCGAAAAGCCGGGTCGAGATAATCACCCAGAGCCGCCACAGCCGTTGGATCTCCCATCGCCGCTGGAACACTGGCGTAATTCAGCAGCGCATCGAACCAGACGTAAGTGACGAAGTCCTTATCGAAGGGCAGGGGAATGCCCCAGGCCAAACGGCTGGCTGGGCGGGTGATGCACAGATCTTCGAGGGTGTTGTTCTTGAGAAAGCCGAGCACCTCATTGCGCCGATAATCCGGCTGGACGAACTCGGGATGCGCCTGGATGTGAGCGACGAGCCAATCTTGATGCGGCTTGGTTTTGAAATAGTAGTTTTCTTCCGCAAGCGCGATGACCTGGCCCCAAGCGGCATCGAATGTGCCATCCGGCAGCCGGTCGCGGTCGGTGAGAAAGGTTTCCTCTTTAGCCGAGTAAAACCCGCTATACTCCGCTTTATAAAGGTGGCCCTCAGCCTGCATTTTCGCCAGGACAGCTTGGACAACCGCCAGATGACGCGGTTGCGTGGTGCGCACGAAGTCGTCGTGGGAAAGGTTGAGCGTCGTGGCCACGCGCTGCCAGATCACCGCGAGTTGATCGCAATAGGTCTGCGGATCTTTGCCTTCCGCCTGGGCTGCTTGCTGCACCTTCTGTCCGTGTTCGTCCAGGCCAGTGAGAAAAAACACCTGCTCACCCAAGCTGCGGTGCGCACGCGCGATCACGTCCGTGATGACCTTCTCGTAGGCATGCCCCAGGTGCGGCTCGCCGTTGACGTAATCGATCGCGGTTGTGATATAGAACGCTTTGCTCATGCGGGGGCTACCATGGCCGAGCCTGGAAGGATTGGCAACTTTGCTGTCTGCGCTAAAGAAAAGACAAGGCGCCCAAGCCGGCGGCCAATAGCCAGATCAGCAGCACGGCCCGCGTGCGGCTGCAACCTTTCCGGACCAGGCGATGCGACAAGTGATTCGTGTCTCCCAGGTAAAACGGTTTGCCCGCCCGCCAGCGGATGAGCACGACCCAGAAGAGATCCGCCAGGGGCACAGCCAGGACGAGCAACGGACTGAATACCGCCCAGACCTTGGGATGCTCTTTGGAATAGAAATGCGGCAGAATAGCGAGCACAGCCATCAAGTAACCCACCACATGACTGCCGGTGTCCCCAAGGAAAAGGGTGGCTCGTGGAAAATTGAACGGGAGGAAACCACAAAGGGCTCCGCAAGCTAACAGGGCCAATAGTGCGACCAGATACTGGCCCTGCAGGGCGGCGCCGATTCCAAAGTACCAGGCCCCGATGATACCCAGGCCGGCGCAGAGCCCGTTCATGTTATCCATGAAATTGAAGGCATTTGTCACCGTCAATATCCAAAGAATGGTGATGACGTAGCTAAACAGAAGGTTGGGCACGAACAGCGTAATACGAATCCCGGTCAGCGCGACCACCATCGCCACGAGGAATTGCCCGGCAAATTTCGCGGACGGATGGAGTTCGTGCTTGTCATCCAGCCAGCCGAGGATACCCATGGCACTGGCTCCAAAAAGAATGGCCGCCAACTGCCAGACGCGACGCGAAAAGCCGTAGGTGAGCAGTCCCGTTTGGGCACCGATCACTCGATTCCAAACGGTGCCAGGACCAGTGAAGCCAGATCCCAACACCGGAGAGAAGCAGTAGAGAAGGATGACGCCCACGCTGATCGGAATCAGCAAGCCGGTCAAGACAGCCAGGCCGCCGGCCAGCGCGATCGGTTGATCATGGATCTTGCGATGGCCAGGATCGTCGACCAGCCCAGTTTTATAGGCCCACTTTTGCCAGATCGGCGCACTCAAGCTCGTCGTTAGAAATGCCCCAACGAACGCCAGCAAATAAATGTTGAAAGGAAAGTTCACCTCGTCAGCAGCCGTTGGTAAAGCTCATGCAATTCGGCCACCATCCGTTCGACGGGAAATTGATCGCGCACCAGCGCTTGCCCGCGCGCACCGAGCCGTTCCCGGAGAGCAGGATCCCGGGCCAATTGCACGATGCGCGCCGCTAAAGCCGGCTGGTCACCCGGCGCAATCAAAAACCCGGTTTCGTTTTCCAGGCAGATTTCATTGGCGCCGTCGCTATCATAAGCCACGACCGGCCTTTTCGCGGCGAGCGCTTGAGGCAAAGCGCGCGCCAAACCTTCGCGGCGCGAGAGGTGCACGAGAGCGTCCATGATGCCGATCAGGCGCGGGACTTGCGAAGGAGGCACGAGTCCGGCAAAAACAAAGTGCTGATCCAGGCGCAACTGGCGAACCCTGGCCTCGAGGCGGCTCCGCCAGTTGCCGTCGCCCACGAGCAAGAATTTGATGGCGGGATGGCGGCGGATCATTTCGGGGGCGGCATCGATCAAATCGTCGTGCCCTTTCAACGCAAAAAGCCGGGCGATCTTGCCTACGACGAAATCGGCTGAGGCCAAGCCATAGTGCGCGCGCAGGGCGGGATCGTTTTGCGCGGCCAGGAATGGGGCCAGATCAAACCCGCTGAAGATTCGAGTGTACTGGGAAGGGGTGCCAATGCCCGCCGCCAGGTACTGGCGGGTCATGGCGTTGGCCACACTGACGAACTGGGTCGTCACCGTTCCTGCCTGGCGTTCGGCGAAGGTGAACAAGGCATTGGCCAGCCGGCCTTGGAATGGGCCGAAGGATGGTCCGTGAATGGTATGCACGATGACAGGCACCCGGGCACGCGCGCCGGCGAACCGCCCTAAGATGCCGGCCTTTCCACTGTGGGTATGGAGGACATCCGGCTTGAGAGAACGGAACAGCTCAACGAGCCGACGATAAGCCTGCCCATCGCTCCACGGACGCACCGGACGCACCAACTCGGGCACGAGCGTGAACAAGCTCGGTTTCGCCAATACCCGATTCTCGAGGGAACCTTCCGGTCCGGAAGTGGGACCAGCGATAAGGTGCACATCCAGGCCACGCGTTTGCAGCCCAAAAACAGAGGCGATCGTATTTTCCTGGGCACCGCCGATAATCAAGCGCGTGATGACGTGCGTAACGCGCATCCGCGCTTAGCGCTTGGCTTCTTTGAGCTCGGTCAAGCGATCCGAGACGATCTTTTTCTGCTCTTTGAGTTCCTGACTTTCCAAGCGCGGAGCGTACTCGAGGTAAAGGTTATAATACTTGCGGGCGGTGGCGGCATCGTTGCGTCGATAAGCGATGTCTCCCAGTCCCCAATAAGCGACGTAAACAAAATCGCGTGAGGCCAGGCGGCGCATGGTATTATAGTCCTTTTCTGCTTTGGACAGGTCGCCAAGCTGCAAGTAAGCGGAAGCCCGGTGGCGCAAGGCCGTGGCATTGTTCGGCTGGCTCTTGAGGACGCGCCGGAGCGGTTCGAGGGCTGCCGCGTATTCCTTGGATTGAATTTCGATGACGGCTTTGTTCAGCAGCGCATCCGCATTGTCCGGTTCGACGCTGAGCAAACGTTCCACCTCGGATTTCGCTTTGGCGTAATCCTTTTTTTGCGTCAGAACAAAGATTTTGTAGAGCAGCGCTTCTGGCTGGACGGGGAACTTTTTCAGGATCTGATCGAGGGCCTCGATCGCTTTGTCTGGTTCTTTGTTGTTCAAGTGGAGCGCAGCAAGATTGACGTAAGCCTCAGCCCGGTCCGGATCCGCTTGGATGATCTTCTGCGCCAAATCGAGCGCATCTTGCATGCGATTGGTTTGAGCGTAAATCTGGAGCAAGGGATCCAAGACAGCCGGGGATTTCGGATGCTTCGCAAAAGCCGCGTTCAGCTTCTTTTCCACTTCGCCAACGTGTCCGAGATGGAACTGGGCGAGGGCTTCCAGGCGCGCCAGTTCCAGGTCCATGTCCGCGGGCAAGCTGCCGAATTTCGGGTCCGAGCGGATCTGCGAGACTTCTTCGAGGGCTTTTTCTGGAAGCCGGGCACTGAGAAAGACCTCCGCGAGGGCGACCGGTCCCAGGACGTTGGTCGGCTCAAAGGTCCGCACCCGGTCCCATTGGATGGCGGATTGGCGGAAGAGGCCTTGCTGGCCGAAGATTTGGCCCAAGCGCATGCAAAAGTCTGGGTGATCGAATGGGCCGTTTTCGAGCAACATGGCTTCCCAGCCGCGATAAATGCCAAACTTTTCCTCAATGCTCTTCGATGTTTCCGGGAGGCGATTTTGGCCGGTGCGCAAGGCGCGGTTGAAGTCGAGGTTGCTTTGCGCGGGGGCATTGTTGGTGTTGAGATCCATGGCGAGCTGAAAGCAAGCGCCGGCCGGTTCAGTCTTTTGATTTCGCTGCAAGGTGACACCCCAGTTGTTGAGGGCTCGGGAAAAGTACTGGCGGACGTAGCGAGCGTCGCGTGAATCGATCCGTTCATTCTCCGCAAGGGACTTGAGGCGGCCCTGCAATTGGGCCCAAAAACTTTCATTCTCCTGCAGATCAGACTGGGATAAGGCCGGGGGGAAAACGGTATTCGTCCCGTAGGAGGTCAGCTCGTAAACCAGGCCATGGGGCTGCAAATAAAACGGTTCGAAATAATAACCGAAGCTGGGATGCAGATAAAAGATCTTGTTGCTCTTGCTCAACCGGCCGATGAGCAGGAGCAAGCTGCCATCATCGATGATTTCATCGGGAGGTTGGTTCGTGAAGAAATTGGGCCAGCGATTGCCATAACGCTTGTTAAGCTGCTCATGATAATCCGGGCTGAGCAACGAGCGCGTATGGATCATGACGTGTTTGCTCAATTCCCCAGCCTGGCTCAAGTTCGCGCTTAACAGCAGGAGCGAGTACGGATCGTCGCTCAGGACAATCGAGCCTTCTGCTGGGAGCCGGGCTGCCGAGAACTCGGTCAATTGATGGAGGAGCGGCCCGTTGGTGGTGCGCAGGGGCCGCCAGTTCTTGACAATTAAACCGGCTGGAACAGCCACGAGCGCGACCCAGACCAGCGCCACCACGATCCGGTTGAGCAGGAGTTGCAGCGGCGAGCGCCGGTGCCGGGATTTTCCCGATCGGCTCTCGCCGAAAACGAGCAAGAGGTATCCGGAAAAGTAGCCAACGCTCAATGCCCCCAAATAATAGAAGCTCAAGAACGGCACCCCAAATCCCAAAGCGCGCGGGCTGAATTGCTGATCGAAAGCCACCCAGATGCAGGCGGCCAGGAAAACGGTGTGTATGATGCGAAACATGACGCTGCTCAGCGCGGCGCCCGCGGGACTGGTGTCTCCAAAGGTGGCCGGCCAGCGAATGCCAATCACGAGCAGCGGCAAGACCGAGGTGAGCGACAAGATGAGCACGCGATTGCGCAATTGGGGCGCGTCGAGCAGCATGGCCTTTTGCCCGGCCCAATGCGCGCGCAACGCCTGCCAGAAACTCACTGTCGCGTTGTCGGTGAACGTCCAGACGAACGGCAGGACGAAATAAAGGGACAGTCCTAACAGGCCGAACGCCAGCATCCGGATGAAAAACCTGAACTCAAAGAAGCGCAGGCCCTTGATCCAGAGGACCGCGAGCAGGATCGCTGGAAAAAAGCCGATCATGGCGAAGTTGTTGGTCACGCCTAACCCATAGACCAGGGACATCCGCGTGAGCCAGGATTCGTCTTGGCTAATGCGGAATTCCAGGAGACAGCGGATCACGTAAGCGAACAGCAGCAGATCAAGCGCCTCGTTGGTCGCGGCTGTGGCATGTTCCCAGAAGGTGAGTTCCAAGCCGCATACTACCACGGCCAGCACCACGGGAATCCAAGCGTGATTCGTGCTTAACAAAGAGAATTCACTCCGTTCCCGCGCCCGCTGCTCGTGCGTCCGGTCATGAGGCAAGAGCGAAACGGAGCGGGCGAGCAGGGCCAGAGTAAGGGCGGCGCAAACCGCCGAAAACAAGTTGAGGCAGACGGGCTGCCAAGCGGCAGGCAGCCAGTGAAACGGGTAGGTCAGCACGTAAAAAAGAGGCGTCTGATAGGGCAAAGTCCAATCCCAGCCTGTCACCTTGGCGACATAAGGCAGACTGTCGAGTGTCACCCAGTGGTTGAGAGTCATTGCATAAAGGAGGAGGGCGAAAGCCGCTACCACCCAAGGCAAGCTCGTCTGGATAAAACTCAGGCGCACACGATGGTTCTCTTGCATATTCGAGGTTCGGCTACTTTGGAGCCTGGGGCTGCCTCTTGGCAAGTTTAGAGTGGGGACGGCCCGCGCGCAGCGGTGGACAAGAATTTCGTGACAGAATCGTTCCGCCAAGACAAATTTCCGGAGGCGGTGTAATTTCATTGGTGAACATGACCGAAACGTCTCAAAGGCTGGCGCGATTGCGAAGCGAGTTCACTCGCTTGAAAGCGCCGGACCCTTCCGAATTGGCCATGTCCGGGGACGAACTGAGAAAGCTATTAAGCGAGATCCGATTGGAAGGCCGAGCTTTGGTTGAGCAGTTGCAGGTGCTCGCTAAAACAGGCAGAGAACCTGGGCTCGTCAGCGAAATTACCGGCCGGTTAGAGCGGACTTTGGGACGCCTCAAAAGCCAAGAGAACGCTTAACCAGGCGGAGCCTTGGAATCGCTCGCATGACCAGCTTCGGTTTCGGGATCGGCCATTGGCGGGAGGCGGCATGAGCTCGAACGGCCGTTCGGGAATGCGAAAAAGCGCCCAGTGCGCTTTGATCCTTTGGCTGATCGCGTCCGGGCCTGCAGTCACTCCCGCGGTTATCCTGTATTCCACTGCTGATCCTGAGGCGAATACCACCGCTCCCACCGGCGAATTGGAGGGCGCGGGCTGGGCGCTCGAAGGAAATTGGGGGAACTTCCTCGGAACGCCCATCGCGGCTTTCTATTTCCTTACCGCGCGCCACGTTGGTGGGGCAGTCGGTGACCAGTTCCAATGGAATGGGCACGCATACGAAACGACGGCAGCGTTCGACGATCTGGAGAGCGATCTTCGCCTTTGGCAGGTGAACAGCGCCTTCACCAATTACGCGCAAGTCTACACCAGAGACGATGAAGCGGGGCAGGGGCTGGTGGTGTTTGGCCGCGGCACGCAGCGAGGCGAAGTTATCAGCTTGACCACGGCCCAGGGCGCTGCCTTCAAGGGCTGGGCTTGGGGGCCGTGGGATGGCCGAAAGCGATGGGGCCAAAACCAGGTGGCCAGTGTGGTCAATGGCGATCAGGCGCGCGCGGCTGGGAGCGTTGCTTCATCCCAAGCAGGTGACCTTCTCAAAGTATTCTTTGATGCCGATGCGGGCCCAAACGAGGCCCATCTTTCGGCTGGGGACTCGGGCGGAGGAATATTCATCCGAGATGGATCGATCTGGAAGCTGGCGGGCATTAATTACGCCGTGAATGGCCCGTATAATTTCACCAACTCTGGAGTCGGGTTTGAAGCGGCCCTTGTCGATGAACGCGGTCTCTATGTCGAAGAGGATGGCGCTTGGTCCATCACTCCGAATCGGCCCGATCCGCAGCCCGGCGCATTTTACGGGACGCGCATTTCCTCGCACTTGCCTTGGATTCAAATGGTGCTGAGCGGAGCCGCTCCGATCGTACAGTCCGCGGGGACGCTCGGCGGGCCATTTGCGAATGAAGTGGGCGCCGGCGTCGATGCCGCGGGCCGGACGCTCGTGATCGAGGCACCGGCCACGATGCGCTTCTACCGTTTGAGCGGGAGGCAGGAGTATTCGATCACGTCGCTGAAAGTGAGCGACAACAAGCTAATCCTGACCTTTGAGTAGACGTCATTGGGCGGGGGGCGGGCGGCCGGCGCCGAATGCGGCCCGGATGTCAGTCCGTTTGACCTGGCCGGCCTTTTCCCGCAAACTTTCGGGCATGGCGAATAGTTTTGGTCATCTCTTTCGCATCACGACGTGGGGTGAATCCCACGGAGGTGGTGTGGGAGTTGTTGTCGATGGTTGCCCCCCGCGCGTGAAATTGTCCGAGGCTGATATTCAGCCGGACCTCGATCGCCGCAGACCGGGCCAGTCGAAGATCGTGAGCCCGCGCCAGGAAGCGGATCAAGTCCAGATCTTATCCGGGACGTTCGAGGGCCAAACGTTGGGCACGCCCATCTGTCTTTGGGTGAAGAACACGGACGCCCGGCCGGAAGCCTATAGCGAGATGGCCGATAAATTCCGGCCGTCGCACGCGGATTACACGTATCTGGCGAAGTTTGGCGTGCGCAATTGGCAGGGTGGGGGGCGGACGAGCGCCCGCGAAACGATTGGACGCGTGGCCGCCGGGGCCATCGCCAAAAAGATCTTGCACGAGCGGTTTGGGGTGGAAGTGCTGGCCTACGTCAAACAAGTGCAACGATTGATCGCTGATGTGAACCCGGACACCGTCAAGGTCAAAGCGATTGAAGCGAATATCGTCCGGTGCCCAGACCCGCTCCTGGCTCCACGTATGATCCGCCTTATCGAGCGCGTGCGAAGGGAGGGAAACACCGTCGGCGGGATTGTTGAGGGTGTGGCTCGCGGCGTCCCGCCGGGCTGGGGCGAACCCGTTTTTGACCGGTTGGAAGCGGACCTGGCGAAAGCGATGCTGAGCCTGCCGGCCTCGAAAGGATTCGATATTGGTTCCGGGTTCGCGGGCGTGCTGATGACTGGCCGCGAACATAACGACCTTTTTCAGATGAAAGGCGGGCGCGTTCGAACGCTGACCAATCGTTCGGGAGGAATCCAAGGCGGGATTTCCAATGGCGAGACGATTTATTTTCGGGTCGCGTTCAAGCCGGTCGCGACGGTCATGCACGAACAGGCAACAGTGGATGTCCAGCGCAAGAATACTACTTTGAAAGGCCGGGGCCGGCACGATCCCTGCGTCTTGCCGCGGGCTGTGCCCATGGTCGAAGCGATGACCGCTTTGGTGCTGCTTGACCATGCCTTGCGCCAGGCTGCGCAATGCGGGTCCGCTAGCTAAGCCGAACGGTGTGGGTGGACGGGCGCAGGGAGTTCCTCAGGCTCTGGCCACTAATTGACGCAGAACGTACGGGAGGATCCCACCATGCTGATAGTACTCGATCTCGATCGGTGTATCGATGCGGCAAATGACGGGAACCGATTCCACGCCTCCGAGCCGTGTGATGCGCAGCGTCAGGTCTTGCTGCGGCCGAAGCGCGGCATCCAAACCGACGATGTCGTAAACCTCACTCCCGTCCAGCTTGAGGGTTTGCGCGGAGACGCCCTCTTTAAACTGCAGCGGAAGGACGCCCATGCCGACCAGATTGGATCGATGGATACGCTCGAAGCTCTGCGCGATGACGGCTTTGGCGCCCAGCAGAGCAGTGCCCTTCGCGGCCCAATCCCTGGAGCTGCCCGTTCCGTATTCCTGGCCAGCGATCACCAGGAGAGGGACACCCTCTGCTTTGTAACGCATGGCCGCATCATAGATTGACATCATCTTTCGCTCGGGCATGTGATTCGTGACGCCGCCTTCCACGCCTGGAACCATCAGGTTTTTGATCCGGACATTGGCAAAAGTGCCGCGCGTCATGACGCGGTCATTGCCACGACGCGCGCCGTAGCTGTTGAACTCGGAGACGGGCACGCCCATTTGCTGCAGGAAAAGGCCGGAAGGGGACGTGGCTTTGATGGCACCCGCGGGACTGATGTGATCGGTCGTGACCGAATCCCCGAAGATGGCCAGGGGCCTGGCTTGACGGATTTCGCGAAAGGGCGGCGGTTTAAGGGAGAAGCTATCAAAAAAGGGCGGCTCTTGAATGTAGGTTGATTTGGAATCCCACGGATAGAGAGTCCCAGGCGCGGACGGGATATGGTTCCACATGGGGTTTTGGGAGGCAAAGTCCGAGTAGATGCGCTGGTAATCTTCCGGGCTAGCGGCCGTGCGCATGGTTTCCTGCACTTCTTTCTGGCTCGGCCAGATGTCCCGCAGGTAAACGTCTTGGCCGGAAGAGTCGCGGCCCAGAGGTTCGGTGGCGAGATCGACGGTCACGCGGCCAGCCAGGGCATACGCCACGACTAAGGGCGGGCTCATCAGAAAGTTCGCTTTGACACTCTGATGCACCCGGGCTTCGAAATTGCGATTGCCCGAGAGAACGGCGGCGGCCACCAGGTCGTGGCTCGTGATCACATCCTCAATCCGGGCATCTAAAGGTCCCGAATTCCCAATGCAAGTGGTGCACCCGTAGCCCACATGATAAAAACCGAGCCGGTCCAAATACGGCTGCAAGCCGCTCTTGCTGAGATATTCCGTGACCACGCGGGAACCGGGGGCGAGAGAGGTTTTAACCGTCGGCGGCACATTCAAGCCCCGTTCCACGGCCTTCTTAGCCAGGAGGCCGGCAGCGAGCATGACGCCAGGATTCGAAGTGTTGGTGCAGGAAGTGATGGCAGCGATGACGACGTCGCCATGGCCCAGATCCACGCAAGCTGGGACGGTCGCTTCCACCGACTGCTTCACAATGTCCGGCGTGGGCCGGTTATTGGCCATCTCCAGTTCGGTCCAGGAACTGGTGTTTCTCTGGCTTTGATTCGAACCGCCGACCGAGGTGGGCATCGTATCGATGGCCTGGGCGCCGCCGCCAGCGACCATCTGGGTGACGGGGGCCGAGCAGCCAATGGTGGTCGCAAATCGTTTGGGCAAGTCTTGGGAAGACTTATTGTAGCCGTTCTGCTGCAGGGGCGCCTCGAATATTTCGACAAACTTCCGTTTCAACTCGGGCAAAGCAATCCGGTCCTGGGGACGCTTCGGGCCAGCCACGCTTGGCTGCACATCCGCCAGGTTCAACTCGAGGGTGGTGCTGTAGTCGATCTGCCCGGGCGCGGGCATGCCAAACATTCCCTGCGCTTTGTAGTAGTTCCGAAACGTGTTGACGTGCTCTGGGCTTCGGCCCGTGGACAGCAGATACTCGCAAGTCCTTTCGTCGATGGGAAAAAAGCCAATCGTCGCCCCGTACTCCGGCGCCATGTTGGAGATGGGGGCGCGATCGGACACAGTCAAAGAGGCAGCGCCTGCTCCGAAGAACTCGACGAACTTGCCGACGACTTTGGCTTTGCGGAGCATTTGCGTCACCGTCAAGGCGACATCAGTGGCCGTTGCTCCTTCACGCAAGCTTCCCGTCACATGCACTCCCACAACGTCGGGTGTCAGAAAATAGACCGGCTGCCCGAGCATGCCCGCCTCCGCTTCAATCCCGCCGACGCCCCACGCCACAATCCCCAAGCTATTAATCATGGTGGTGTGAGAATCTGTGCCGACGAGCGTATCGGGATAAAAAGTTTCGTCGCGGCGGAGTAGGCCTTTGGCCAGGTATTCCATGTTAACCTGGTGGACGATGCCGATGCCCGGCGGGACGACACTAAAACTCTTGAAGGCTTGCGTGCCCCATTTCAAAAACTGGTAACGCTCGCGATTGCGTTTGAATTCCATGTCCATGTTCCGGGTCATGGCATCCGGGGTGCCCGCGAAATCCACCTGGACGGAATGATCGATGACCAGATCGACTGGCACCAAAGGTTCTATAATCCCAGCGTCCTTGCCCAACCGGGCCGCCGCCGAGCGCATGGCCGCTAAATCGACCAGCAACGGAACGCCCGTGAAATCCTGGAGCAGAATGCGTGCGACCATGAACGGAATCTCCTCGGTTCGCGGTGCGTTGGGCTTCCATTGGGACAGTTCGCGCACATTCTTTTCCGTAACGCGCACCCCGTCGACATTGCGCAGCACAGACTCGAGAACGACGCGAATGGAAACGGGCAAACGTGAGACCGGAGCGATCCCCTGCCGCTCGAGCGCGGGCAAAGAAAAGAATTGACCTTGCTGGCCGTTTCCCAGGTCGAACTTTTGCCGGACATCAAATGGACTGTGCGATTTCGTCATAAGGCCTTTTTTATCAGTCAGCCAACTCGGTCTTTCGAAAATGAAGAACGCGAGTTTTAAAGTCAAGCTGCCCAACGTGCAGGCAGCGTTCGACTCGGATGAATCTTGATCGTCTGACCAGGCCGGCGCGGACATCGGCAGGCTCAACTTGGGCGTCCGGAAAGTCACCAACCGGCGCTGGCATCGCCGAGATCACCAGCCAGAAGTCGGACAAACGCCGTCACCAAAGCCGTCGCTTGGCCCTTCACGCGGCGGCCCATGGCCAAAACCTCTGCATGGGAAATGGCCTCCTGGTTCAGGCCCGCCGACAGATTCGTGATGCAGGATACCCCAGCGACCCGCATTCCGCATTGCCGCGAAACGATCGCCTCTGGCACGGTGCTCATTCCGACGGCGTCGGCCCCGAGACGGCCAAAGGCGCGGATTTCTGCGGGCGTTTCATACGATGGCCCGGACACGGCCATGTAAACGCCGTACTGCAGCCGAACGCGAGCGTGACGGGCGGCTTTCCCCAGGATCTTCCCTAGATACGCATCATAGACGTTCGACAAATCCACAAAACCCGCCACTCCTCGACTTGCTTTGCCGCGCAGCGGATTTACGCCCATGAAATTAATGTGATCGGTCAGGCACATGAAATCTCCGGGCTGAATCTTGGCGTTGATACTTCCAGCGGCATTGGTCAGCAGGACGACCTTAACGCCACACGCCGCCAAAACGCGAATTGGGAAGGTAACGTGCTCCATGGCGTGGCCCTCGTAATAGTGGCCGCGGCCGCACAATGCCAGCAGCGGCACCCCTGCCAGATTGCCGATCACCAGTTTGCCGGCATGGCCGGCCACCTGGCAGCCAGGGAATCCGGGCAGCGCGCGATATGGGATTGCTAGGGCGGGGCAAATGGCATCTTGGACTGCCCCGAAGCCGCTCCCCAGCACGATGGCGATGGCGGGCCGCAAAGGCGTCGTGCGCAGGATCAGCGCGGCTGTTTTTGCTGGCTTCACGAAGAGGACGCGGGGGAGCCGGCTTGATTTCTTTGGAGCCTCATCTACGCTGCAAGCCATACTGACTTGTATGCAATTAAACAATGATGAAATTCGCCGCTATTCCAGGCATCTGATCCTGCCGGAAGTCGGCTTGGCTGGTCAAAAAAAGATTTGCTCGACGAGCGTGCTGTGCATTGGAGCTGGCGGCCTTGGATCGCCCATCGCCATGTACCTGGCGGCGGCAGGCATTGGGAAAATGGGGCTCCTCGATTTTGATGCGGTCGACTTCTCCAATCTCCAGCGCCAAATCATCCACAGCACCCAGGACGTTGGCCGTCCTAAGATTGAATCGGCCCGTGAGACACTGCTCGGCATCAATCCGAATATTGAGGTGGTCCTGCATCAAACGCGGATCTCGAGCGAGAATGCGCTCGAGATCATTGCCCAGTACGACATTGTCGTCGATGGCACCGACAATTTCCCAACCCGATATCTGACTAATGACGCGTGCGTGCTGCTCAAGAAGCCGAATGTTTACGGGTCCATCTTCCGGTTTGAGGGACAAGCGAGCGTATTTGCGCCACACATGGGTGGTCCGTGTTACCGCTGTTTGTATCCAGAACCGCCGCCTCCGGGCATGGTGCCGAGTTGCGCAGAAGGCGGTGTCTTGGGCGTGCTGCCTGGGATTATCGGCTGTATTCAAGCGACTGAGATCCTCAAGCTGGCGCTGGGCAAAGGCAGTTCGTTAATCGGGCGGCTGCTCCTGTTTAATGCGTTAGACATGAAGTTCCGCGAGCTCAAGCTCCGCCGCGATCCCGAGTGCCCGCTTTGCGGCGAGCACCCGAGCATCACCAGCTTGATCGATTACGAACAATTCTGCGGCATTGCTCCGGAACCAGCCATGGCGGCGATGAATCCCGACGAGGTCAGCATCCAGGACATGAAACTGGCCCTGCAGAATGCCAAGCTCGGCATCAAGGTCCTGGACGTTCGCGAGCCGGACGAATACCAGATCGCGCGTATCGCGGGTGTGCCGCTATTTCCATTGAGTGCATTAGCGCAACAGTTTACGGATCTGGATCCGAACCAGCAATATTACCTTCATTGCAAGGGCGGTGTCCGCTCGCTGAAAGCTGTCAAATTCCTCAAGGAACAAGGCTTCAAGTACGTGAAGAGCGTCAAGGGTGGCATTTCTGCCTGGTCTGACGAGATCGACCCGACCGTGCCGAAATACTAAATCAGGATTCGACCACTTCATGAGCGTTGTCGCTCGGGCGAGCGTCACGTTCCTTTGCCAGCATTAGGGTGCGGCTCGCTCTCAACTGGCGAGGTTTGCGGGTCGGGCGCTGGCGTGGGAAGAACGCTTTGCGAACGGGTTGGCCCTTCCGGATTCTCGTCCTTCGCAAACGGGCTTTTCCGAAGGCTCACATGGAGAGTGGTGGCGGTCCACTTCCGTCCCGTGCGGGTAAGATACCCTTGGTTATTGAGGAGTTCGGTGATTTGCTCCAGACGCATGCCTTCGCTCTTCTTTTGGCGCGCGAATTCGAGGGCTTTTTGAAACTGCTCTTGGAACCGTTTCTTGACTGGAACGAAGATGGGAATAATGGGCGGAACGTAGTTCTTGCGCGCGTCCTCTTTGGCCACGTAAAGCAGTTCGTGCCACCGCTCAAAGACGGGCTTGTAAAGCGGCTGCCCTGGAACAGTTTTACCAGCTACTTCCAGGTAGATGGCGTCGAAATCGAATGGAAAAGGCGAGCGATAAACCCATCGGGTATTCGCCTTCGTCCCATGTCGGATGGCCGAAGGGCCACTTTTGGAATAAGGCTTGAGAATTTCCATGCAATAGGGCATCAGCCATTCCAGGGCCTCCTCCTCAGAGAGTCCAACGTATTTCAGCCACCGCGCCAGGAATTCGGTAAGAATCATTCGATCGGGCCGCATTTCAAACGGCTCCCAGTGTTCCCATCTCGGGCCATGGCACAGGAGGTCTTCCAGCCAGATTGGCACGGGCCGACCGGTCTTGGTCAGTAAGAGTTGGAGTTTCTCAAGAAATCGGGTGTTCATAATTGAATGGCATTGCCCACTGCAAAACTCGGCCGCGCTCTTGACTCATGCTAAAGATTCCGAATTTGTCATTCTCCGGCCCTGAGTGAATGCCAGGTCGCGAGCCGGAGTACGGCCGAATATCAAATCCCAGGCGGATGTGCCAATTAAAAAAATGACCAATCCAGCCAAAGGAGACGGATTTGCGCTGGGCGAATTCCTTTGCTCGCTGGAGCTTCCTGCTCCATCCTCTGGATATGGGAATCAGACGTGAAGCGCGCGAGCGCGCCGTGCAATTTCTATTTCAATATGATCTGAATCAGCCGGAGAACCTGGATGACGCGCTGGCCTTGTTCTGGGAGACTCAGCAAGCCGCGGCCGTGGCCGAGGAAAAGGGAAATGCGCGCTGGGGGCAAGCGGTTGAACTGCCTCCTCCGACGGTCGAAGATTCGGCGATCAAGACTTTTGCTGAACCTCTGGTGCGGGGCACACTCGAGCACGTGACGGACATTGACGTGCAGATCAAGAAATTTGCTCATAATTGGGATATTCATCGTATGGCAGTAGTTGACCGAAACGTCCTGCGCTTAGCCATTTACGAGATGCTCTACCGGGAGGACATCCCCCCGGTCGTGAGCATCAACGAAGCCGTGGACATCGCCAAGCGTTTCTCGACGGAGGAAAGTGGCAAATTCGTCAATGGGATCCTGGACAAGATCAAGGGCGACCTGATGCGCCCGGCGCGAGTCGTGAAATAAGACTAGCTATGTTTGCGGATCTTCATCTTCATACCAGCTTCTCGGACGGCACCTACACGCCGGAGGAACTCGCGGGCCATGCCAAACGCCATGGCTTTGCCGCGATCGCCCTGACGGATCATGATACGGTCGAGGGCTGTGAGTTGGCTGGCTTGGCATGCGCCGAGCGGGGGATCGAGTTCATTGCGGGCGCTGAATTGACCGCCGAAATGGCCGGCTACGAATTGCATCTGCTCGGTTACTTCATCGATATTCATAACGCCCGCCTTCTCGAGGAGATCGCCCGGTTCCAAACCGTCCGCCAGGATCGGATCCGAGAGATCGTCGCGCGATTGAATCGAGTGAATGTCCCGCTCCAGGCCGAGGCGGTGTTCGCCTTGGCAAATTGCCGATCACCAGGGCGGCCGCATGTGGGCCGGGCTCTGGTGCAAGCTGGCTACTGTGTGAACTTGGATGAGGCGTTCGATCGCTTTTTGAAAAAACATCGGCCGGCGTGGGTCCCTAAGTTTCAGATGTCCGTCCGGAGTGCCATTGACTTGATCCATCAAGCAGGAGGCGTGGCTGTGCTGGCGCATCCTGGGCTGAACCGGAAGGATGAGGCCATTCCCGAACTAGTCGCAGAGGGCTTGGACGGAATGGAGTGTTATCACAGCAAACACAGTGCGACCGCGACCGAGCATTATCTTCAACTGGCCCAGCAATTGCAGTTGCTGGTCACGGGCGGCTCCGATTGTCACGGGCTTAATAAAGGCCAGCCGCTCATTGGTACAATCAAGCTGCCATACGGACATGTCGAGAAGTTGAGAGCAAAGGCCGGCCAGTTCGGCAAACTCAAGAAGCGGTCCGTCCAGGCGTCGCTGGTTTAATCAATCTTTACCGTCTCTTTCTTCATGGGTTTGTTCGACAAATTCAAAGCGGGTCTGCAAAAGACGCATAACCAGCTGGTGCACGAGATCAAGCGAATCGTGACCCGCTCCCCAAAACTCGAGGGGGCGTCTCTTGAGGAGTTGGAGGGGGCGTTGATCGCGGCGGATTTCGGCAGCGCCATGACCAATGACATTGTCGGTGCGGTGCGGAAAGCTTATGAATCGCAAGGCAAAGGCGGCTTGGATGTCTTGGACGTGGCGGTGCAGGAGATTGAGAAGAGTCTTGCGGCATTTCCAGGCGGGCTGCGCAAAGAGCCGGACGGCGTGACCGTTGTTTCCATCGTCGGCGTTAATGGGACCGGCAAGACGACAACAGGCGCCAAGCTGGCGCACTGGGTCCAGTCGCGGGGCGAAACGGCGTTGCTCGCGGCCTGTGACACGTTTCGGGCGGCGGCCATCGAGCAGATCAAGCTTTGGGGGCAGCGCTTGAACGTTCCGGTCATTGCTGGGGCTTATGGAGCGGATCCTTCCGCCGTTGCGCATGACGCCGTTAGCGCGGCCCTTTCGCGAAGCGTGGATTATCTATTCGTCGATACCGCCGGCCGCCTCCACACCAAGCATAATCTCATGCAGGAATTGCAGAAACTGCACCGGGTAATGGCCAAACAACGAGCCCAGGCCCCCCACGAGACCCTGCTCGTCCTGGACGCTACGACGGGTATGAATGCCTTGAACCAAGCTCGTGAATTCCATAAAGCCGTGCCTCTCACCGGGTTGATCGTCACCAAGCTCGATGGCACGAGCAAAGGCGGCATGGTCCTGGCCATTCAGCGCGAACTTAAGCTCCCCGTGAAATTTGTCGGGGTGGGAGAGCAAGCGGACGATCTCCAACCTTTCGATGCCAAGCAGTTCGCGGAAGCCTTGTTTTCCGAACCCGACGGATATTAAAAAGCCGGCAAATGGGCCTTCCTAAAGGCAGCGACGGACAACCAGCGATTCATGTCAGGTGGATGCGTCTTGCCCTCCGCCTGGCGAAGCGTGGGTACGGCCGGACTTCGCCCAATCCCATGGTCGGTGCTGTCCTGGTGCGGAAAGGCAAGATCATTGGGCAAGGTTTTCACCATGGAGCAGGTCGGCCGCACGCTGAAATCGAAGCGATTCGCGATGCTCGATCCCGTGGGCAGCGGCTGGCCGGCGCTACCCTTTACGTTTCTCTCGAGCCGTGCTCTACCCAGGGACGAACCCCGCCCTGCACAGAGGCAATCGTAGCGAGCGGCATTTCCAGGGTCTTCGCCGGCGCGACTGATCCGAATCCGTTGCACGCCGGCCGGGGCTTTCAAATCTTGCGGAAAGCGAACATTGAGGTCGAGACTGGCATTTTGGCGGACGAAGCCACACGGCTGAATGAAGCTTTCAACCATTGGATTGTTCAGCACACGCCGTTTGTGACCGTAAAAGCAGCCATGACCCTCGACGGCAAGATCTCGACCGTTTCGGGCCAGTCACAATGGATTACGAGCGAGAAGGCGCGGGCGTTTGGCATGAAGCTGCGCCGGGCGGCCGACGCCATTCTCGTCGGAGTCAATACCGTGTTGTCCGATAACCCCCGGCTGACCATCCGCCCGGAGCCAGGGAAATGGGCCAGGCGCTTGCGAAGGATAATTCTCGATAGCCAGGCGCGGACCCCTCTGGAAAGTCAGGTCGTGGCGGACAGTCAGGCCGCGCGAACGACTATTGTCGTATCAGCATCGGCTCCGGCGAAGCAGGTTGCCCAATTGGCTCAACGCGTCGAAGTGATCACGGCGCCGGTGGTGGGAGAACGGATCGATCTGGATTGGCTGCTGACGCATCTGGGCCGGAATGCCGTAACCCACCTTCTGGTGGAAGGTGGCGGCGAAGTGAATGCCTCCTTTCTCCTGGGAGGATATGCCCAGTGCATACAGTTTTTCTATGCTCCAAAGATCATCGGCGGCAGGGACGCGCCCAGTGCCGTAGCTGGCGTGGGGATTCCTTTCCTCCGAGACGCAATCCAGCTGCGCGAGTTGCACTGGCGCCGAATGGGTGCCGATTTGTTGTTGACCGCCCGAGTCGCTTCTCGGCACGCTTCGCGGCAGCAGTAAATGTTCACTGGCATTGTTGAAGAAACCGGGGTCGTCCAGCGCCTTGCGCCCACAGCCAAGTCCATTCGGTTGGGTGTTCTGTGCCGGGTATGTGCTCGCGGAACCAAGATCGGAGATAGCGTAGCAGTTAATGGCTGTTGTCTCACGGTCGTGAAGGCGTCCCCACAGCGAAAGGGCAAGCTCATTGAGTTCGATCTGCTCAGAGAAACCTGGGAACGCACGAACTTTCAAGAGCTAACCTTGGGCGCGGCCGTGAATCTCGAACGGTCGTTGCGCGTGCAGGATCGCTTTGGCGGGCATTTCGTCACCGGCCACATTGATGGAACTGGCCAGATCAGCCGCTGGGAGCGTTCCGGCACAGACTGGGTCCTGGAAGTGAATGCGGGTCCCGAGATTCTACGATACCTAATCTTCAAAGGCGCCGTCGCCCTGGATGGGATCAGCCTGACGGTCGCCGCCGTCAGCCGGAAAGGTTTTCGGATTTGGATTATCCCGCATACCTATGAGGTGACGGCGCTGCGCGAGCGTGCGGTGGGGCACAGCGTCAATCTCGAGGCGGATCTGGTCGGCAAGTACGTCGAGAAGTTTGTCTCGAGCAGAAAGGCGGCTTAGAAAGGGCGCGACGGCCGGCTCCCGGGACGGACCGGTTCAATCTGTCGGATACGCATCGAGCTGATCTGGGCTGGCTTCCCGGACAGATCTTGAAACACATAAACGCCGTTTTCTAATTTCGGCTTCGATTTGGCCCGGACGACGTCCCCATTCTGCAGCGTTATATCGTAGTGGGTCGCGCAGCTCGTCGTTAGAAGGCACAGACAAATCCATGCAGCCAGCTTTCGCCAGCAGGGATTGCCCCTGATCCATGCTAGAGCGAACTTCAAGCCTTTGCTCGCGGAGACGGAAAAAAGAAGCATATGGTGCGCTTAGCAGGATTTGAACCTGCACGCCTTGCGGCACTACCACCTCAAAGTAGCGTGTCTGCCAATTCCACCATAAGCGCGCCGGGGGTACATTGGAGCAATCCATCGTATGTGCGCAAGTGGATTTTCATCAGCGACTCCGGCGAGGAGATCAGACCGGAGTCACCTTGTCAGCCTGGTTGGAGGCGGCATGGTGGATGGGTGTTCCCAATGCCTGGTGATGGCTTCGGGCCGGCGCCGTTTTCACGCGGATCGCGTGAATCTGACGCATCCGTCGATTGCGGGTTGTGGATCTTCTGGTTGGGTGCGCCTCTAGGATCGCTCGGGCCATCAGGGAACGCCTGATCTCTTTTGGCCAAATGAAGCGGCCTTAGCACCCGCGCCGCTTTTGGAATAGCTCTTGCTTATCGTCTTGGAGTGGGATTGAAGAAGTGAGTCATTAGGTTGTTGTTGGTTGGTTTGGGAACAGTTGCCCTGTCCGTCCTGTAGACGGACAGGGCGCTTTGCTTTTGGGGTCCATTGGCTTGAGACGCATCAGGTTTTCCCCTAAGCCAGTACCCCACACGAGGATGCGTCATGGGCCCTTCCGGTTTCTTCTGCCGGCCCATCTCCACTTCTTTCTGGACGGAAACCGAATGGTCGTTTCGGGAGGTGCGGGCCGGAACTTGGACGGTAGCTTCCCTAAAAGCAAACGCGCCTCAAAACAAGGCACCGGTGTCGGACAATGAGGCACGCATCCATTGGCCGCGAACTGGGTCCCTTCATGGCTTGTGGCCATCGACCTTCCAAGCGGGCGAAGTTCCGCCGCGAAAAAGCAACGAGCGCATCCCGGTTTTTGTTGCTTTACGTTTTCGTGTTTGGGTTTAGCTTGGACAGTCCAAGAAGAGTTATGAGTCTCTCACGCCATACGGTTCTCGTCGTTGAAGATGACCCAAACGATACGATGCTGCTTCAGCGGACGTTTAGCCGTATCAAATTGGCGAAGCCGCTTCAGGTCGTCCCGTCGGGCGAACAGGCCCTGGCGTATCTGATGGGGCAGGAGCCGTTCGCGGATCGTGAGCAAAACCCGCTGCCGACGCTAATTTTCCTCGACTTGAAGCTTCCCGGCTTGTCTGGTTTCGAAGTCTTGACCTGGATCAGGCAAGCGCCCTTTCTGAGCCGGACACGCACGATCGTGCTGACAGGCTCGAAAAAAAGTCTGGACGTCTATCGCGCATACGAGTTGGGAGCCAGCTCCTACCTGGTAAAACCGGTTAAAGCGGAGGACCTCATGGACTTGGCGCAAAGCCTTAGGCTGCCTTGGCTGGCATTGACCGAAGAACCCTCGCCCGATATGGCGCGGCCATCCGTGGAGCGGACCCGCCCTATGGCGGGTTGAGCGGCCATTCGAGCACGATGGCTATGAGGGGCAGCCCTGATCCACAAATCGGGCAACTACCTTATTGTTAAGTTCAACACGCGCCTTAGGATCCTCGGGCTTACCAGACGCACCGCCCATGGAATTTGCTTGGGCCTAGCGGCTGCTGCTAGCGATCGGCGGAGAACCTGCTGGCAGCCATTAGCAGACTCTGGCTTATGCAATCTGGTCTCGAGATGTCTGGTCAGGAACAAAGGCGCGCGGTCGCACCTGATCTCTCCGCATACTCCGGTGGTGATCCTCCCTCGCGGCCCAGCGAAAAAGAGCGCGCGAGCATTTTGCTCGTCGATGACACGCCCGAAAACCTGACGGCTTTCAAGGCGGTTTTGGACGAGCTGGATGAGCACTTGGTCATAGCGCATTCGGGGTTAGAGGCTCTGCACTGCTTACTACGGCAGGACTTTTGCGTCATCCTGTTGGATGTCAACATGCCCGAGATGAACGGGTTCGAAACAGCCAGCCTGATTCGCCAGCGGAAAAACTCGGAGCATACGCCCATCATTTTTGTTAGCGCCATCAGCACGACCGAGACCCACGCGCATAAAGGTTACTCGATAGGAGCTGTGGACTACATCTTTACTCCGGTCGTGCCGGAAATCCTGCGATCCAAGGTCTCTGTCTTCGTCGAACTCTTTCGGAAGACTCAGGAAATTAAAAGGCAAGCCACCCGCTTGCGCCAACTCGACCGGGAAGAACACCAGCGGCGGCTGACGGAGGCAGCTGAACATCTTGAATTCCAAACCCAGCGCAACCGCTTTTTCACGCTTTCTCTGGAGTTGCTAGGCATCGCGGATTTCGACGGGCGTTTGCTCCAGCTCAATCCCTCTTGGGAACGCGTCCTCGGGTATACCGCCGAAGAATTGCGCCAGAAGTCGGGTCTGGACCTCGTGCACCCGGATGATTACGCGGCGATGCGCGTCCAAATGCTGCAGCTTCAGGAAAAGGATTCGACGGCATCCTTTGAAGGACGGTACCTTTGCAAAGACGGTTCCTCGCGCTGGCTCGGCTGGACCGCCGCTTCGGTTGTGGCCGATCGGATGATCTATATTTTCGCCCGCGACATCACCCCGCGCAAGATTGCCGAACAACAGGTCCAGCAGCTCAATGTGGCTTTGACTCATCGCGCGGCCGAACTCGAAGCGGCGAATTCCGAACTGCAGCGGGAAATGACCGTGCGCCGCTGCACCGAGGAAGCCCTCAAGGAAAGCAATGCTGAATTGGAAGCTTTTGCCTATTCGGTTTCCCACGACTTGCGCGCTCCCTTGCGCGCCATGCAAGGCTTCGCCCAAGCGCTGCTCGAAGATTGCTCAGACCGATTAAGCCCTGGGGGGCTTGATTACGCCACGCGCATTGTATCGGCGGCTACCCGCCTCGATACGCTCATTCAAGACCTGCTGCTCTATAGCCGAATCTCCCATAGCACCCTCGAATTAGCGCCGGTCGACACCCGCCGCGTCGTCTCCGAGGCGCTCTCCCACTTGGAAGCACTGCTCGAAGACTCAAAAGCGACCGTCACTTTGCACGAACCCATTTTACCGGTCCGTGCCCATTTCGCCACCTTTGTGCAAGTCATGGGAAATCTCCTTTCCAATGCCGTGAAATTCGTCCGCCAAGGGGTGCTCCCTCAGGTGGATGTGCGCATGGAATGTCAAGGCCATCGCGCGACCCTTTCAATTCAAGACAACGGCATTGGCATCGACCCCGAATTTCACACCCGCATTTTTCGTGTGTTTGAGCGCCTGCACGGCGTTGAGGCCTACCCGGGCACGGGCGTCGGGCTCGCTATTGTCCGAAAAGGAGTGGAACGAATGGGAGGTCGAGTCGGCGTCCAATCTGTGCGTGACCAGGGCAGCCGGTTTTGGATTGAATTGCCCTTGGCTGCTCCGTAGCCCGTTGCGGGTGCTTGGGCTGTGGCGATGCGTTCGCTTTTCTTTTCCCACAGGCCGGCCTGATCGCGATCTTTCACCGCAACGGAGCTACCAGCCTAGACCGCAGGCTGACTTGACCAACTCTCTTTACAGGTGGCAACGACAAGCCTTTCGACAGTTCGGGTATCTTGACGCTGCCCGAGCGTTAGCGGATAGTAGCATCGGACCAACAAGTGGAGGTTAGCCCTTGGGTGTGGATCACCAGCCTGATTGTCGGCATATGTTCGACTTCATGGACTTTCGAGCTGACTGTTTCCACGCTGCTCGCGATTTGCATTCATTATGAGAGATTCTCTGCGCGCCATATTGATCGATGATAATCCGGACGACCGAGCTCTGGTTATCCGAGAACTGCGGCGTGAGTTCCCTAATTTCGAGGCCGCTGAAATCGTCGATCAAGCGAGCTTCAACCACATCTTCGCGCTGGCGCCTGGTGACCTGGTCATAACGGACTATCAATTGCGGTGGACGGACGGACTTAGGGTCCTGCAGAGCATCAAATCCCTCTGGCCAGATTGCCCAGTCATCATGTTCACGGGAAGTGGCAGTGAGGAAGTCGCGGTCGAGGCCATGAAAGCTGGGCTGGACGATTATGTCCTGAAATCGCCGGCCCATTACGCCCGCTTGCCAGCTGTGGCCCGGCTGGTGTTGCGGCTGGCCCAGCAAAAGCAGCGGCTGCGCGAGGCGGAAGCCAGATACGGCCTGCTTTTCGACAGCGTGCCGATCGGCCTGTACCGCGCCACCCCTGACGGCTGCATTCTGGACGCCAATCCCGCCCTGGTTGAAATGCTGGGTTATCCTGATCAGGCCGCGTTACGGATGGTCAACTTTGAAAAGATTTACTGGAATGAGAAGGATTTCCAAGTCTGGCGTGGTCTGATGGACGCCAACGGGGTGGTGCAGCATTTCGAGGCGCAATTGCGACGGTTGGATGGCCAGCCCTGTTGGGCGGTCAACCGCGCCCGAGCCATTTCTGAAATGAATGAGCGCCGACTGGTTTATGAAGGGAGCATTGAGGACACCAACGAACGCAAGCTCGCTGAGGTGGAACGGGAAGGGCTTATCTCGGAACTGCAGGACGCGCTCGCCACCTTGAAAACCCTGGAAGGCCTGCTGCCGATCTGCGCCGCATGCAAGAAAATCCGCGATGACAAAGGGGCTTGGAACCAAATTGAGGTCTTTATTCAATCCCATTCCGATGCTGAGTTCACCCACAGTTTCTGCCCGGATTGTGCGCGTCGGTTGTATCCTGAGCTTTTCGTGGAAGGTGAAATGAAGCATCCCTAAGCCATTGGGCTGGTCAAATCCTCCGAGACCACCTTTCAGAAAAGTTGCCGAGTTTAGTTTGCGAATTTGCCGGGACCAATCTAGTGTGCGGGTCCGGATCACTTCAGTCGCGACAACGCTGCCGTTTTGAGTGTGCCGATCTGGATGAGCCTGGGGCGTTGGCCAAACGATCGAGCCGCGGACGAGCGGAGAATGACAGAGGAATTGCGCATTTTATTGCTCGAAGACGTCGGGGACGACGCCGAGTTGATCAAGCGCGAGTTGCGCAAAGGCAACTTGGCGTTCACTTCCCGGCGCGTTTATACGAGCAACGAGTACATGCGCGAATTGCAGGAGTTTGCGCCACACATCGTCATTTCGGATTTCACTCTGGGTGAGTTCAACGCTCTCGATGCCTTAGCGCTGCTCCAGAAACATGCGCCGGAGCTGCCGTTCATCCTGGTGACGGGCTCGCAGTCTGAGGAAGTGGCCGTCGCTTGCATTCGGGAAGGTGCTGACGATTACATCCTCAAGTCGAGTTTGACGCGGCTTCCTTCCGCCGTGCTTGGCGCTCTCAAAAAGAAGGAGATTGAACGCGAACGCACTCGGGTTGAGACGGCACTGCGCCGCAGCGAAGAACATTTCCGTGCGCTGATTGAGCATTCGTCGGATATCATCACGATCATCAGCCGGGAAGGGCTCATCAGTTATGAAAGTCCTTCCTTGGAGCGCGTGCTGGGCTACAAACCGGAGGAATTGATCGGGCAAAATGCCTTTGAGCTGATCCATCCCCAAGACGTGCCCGTGGTGGTGGACGCGCTCACCAGGCCTTCCGGACGCACCGGACGGCACCGATCGATCGAGTATCGCATTCGCCACAAGAACGGCTCCTGGCGTGTGCTCGAGACGCTCGGGGCTGATCTGTTCGATGAACCCGAAGTCGCGGGCATTATTATCAATTCCCGCGATATTACCGAACGCAAACAGGCCGAAGAACAAATCCGCGAACAAGCAGCCCTCCTGGACAAAGCCCAAGATGCCATCCTGGTCTATGACCTCGAAACGCGCATCGGATTTTGGAACAAGAGCGCGGAACGCTTGTATGGTTGGCTCGCGGATGAGGTCGTCGGCTTGAATGTCGATCAGGTGCTCAACAAGAGCGATCCAGGCGCTGCGATCACGGCCCGCGCGCAAGTGCTCGAATCGGGCGAATGGATTGGCGAACTCCAGCAGGAGACCAAAGCTGGCCGGACCATCGTCGTTGAGAGCAGGGTCACCCTCGTGCGCGATGGCGAAGGTCGGCCCAAATCCATGCTCGTAATCAATACGGATATCACCGAGCGAAAACGCCTCGAAGCCCAGTTTCTCCGGGTGCAACGCATGGAAAGCATTGGCACCCTGGCCGGCGGGATCGCCCATGACTTGAACAATGTCCTGACGCCGATTCTGATGGCGATTCGCATGCTCCGGGATGAAGTGAGCAGTCGGTCCGCCCAGGAGATCCTCAATACTCTCGAGGCCAGCGCGCATCGAGGCTCAGGCATTGTCCAACAGGTCCTTTCCTTCGCGCGCGGTGTCGAAGGCGAACGGACGGTGTTCCAAGTCAAACATCCGTTGTCCGAAGTGGTATCGATCGCTAAGGATACATTTCCTCGGTCCATTCATACCAGCTCGCGCATCGAGAAAGACCTCTGGCCGATTGTTGGCGATCCGACTCAAGTTCACCAGGTCATCTTAAACTTGTGCGTGAACGCGCGGGACGCCATGCCTAACGGCGGCCGCATTCAGATCGAGGCCCAAAATGTCATCATCGACAACAATTATGCCCAGATGCAGCCCGAGGCGAAACCTGGGCCATACGTTGTTGTCACGATTGCCGATACTGGCGTCGGGATTCCTCCGGCTTTATTGGACAAGGTTTTCGAACCCTTTTTTACCACGAAAGAGATCGGCAAAGGCACGGGTCTGGGGTTATCCACAGTTTTGGGTATCGTCAAAGGTCATGGAGGATTTCTCAACGTCTACAGCGAAGTTGGCAAAGGTACGCGATTCAAGGTGCATCTGCCGGCCGCGGATCCTGCGCAAAGTCAGGCCCCGCGTGAAGAAGAGGTGCCACTGCCCAGAGGCCAAGGCGAACTGATCCTGGTCGCCGACGACGAGTTCGCCATTCGCGAGATCACTCGGCTGACGCTGGAAGCAAATCAATACAAAGTCTTGACGGCTAGTGATGGCACCGAAGCGGTGGCTCTCTACGCCCAGCGCGGTCAGGAAATCAAGGCCGTGCTGGTCGATATCATGATGCCATACATGGATGGCCCAGCGACGGTGCGTGCCTTGCAAAAGCTCAACCCTGAGGTGCGGTGCATGGCCGTCAGCGGGCTGATGGAGAACGACAAGGTTAATGAGATGTCCGAGACGGGCCGCATCTCTTTTTTGTCAAAGCCGTTTACAACCGAACAGCTCCTGATCAACTTGCGCGACTTGCTCGATAACCCTTCCGCGCAGATCGAGGTTTCCACCCCGTAAGGCCCCGTCGAAAAATGGGGGCCGGCGGCCGACCCGCCGACGTAATAACAATTCGCTTCTTCAACGCGAGCTAAGCTCCACTTTCTCATCGCGGGGGCGGCTTCAACCGGCCGCGGCCGTCGCGATGGTCGCATGCTGGCTGCCTACTACTAAAGGTCTATTGTGCGATGCGTGGGCACGATTAAGATTGCGTCTGTGAAAGAGGATCCGACTGAAAACTATCCGAATCACGAGGCAATCTCGCTGGTTGGCTCAGGGCTCGCGAATAGACCTGCGACGGAAAACGCCTTTCTTTTGGCGCGCCGGCGGTTATCTGAGCTAGGCCGTCCCGCCGCACATGCGAGCAGGCACCGCTCGATCCACGCCCATGCAGTCCGTGCTCAGGAGCTGCAAAACGGGCTCTTGCTTGTCCTGGCCATGTTCGCCTCAATGGCTTTGGTCAATCTGGGAGCTGAGCTTTCAGCGCTGGCGCGGCATTGGCACAGTTTCATCGAGTTCTTGTGGACTATCTTTCTTTGCTTCTAAAGTATGGCCCGACTTTGCCCCTCGGAAAAGCATTCGATACAGCCGGAGGACTCGCTTGCCGGATATCCGTATGGCCAATCTCTTGCGCAGCCAGTTCCGGTCTCGCACATTTCTGCCGTAGAACCGATTCAGCTCGCAGAGCACTTCTCCGCGGGAGGTAGCTGGACCCAGATCCCTCAGAAACGACCGGTCCTCCATAAAGAAGGCAGGCTGCACGCGCCAGACCAATTTCGCAACCGGGACCGCGTGTCGATACAGGCATGTCCAGAAAATCCTGTCCTCGAATTCGTCCACTGGACATTTGTAGTGCTCACAAAAGAGCGTTTCGAAGGATTTGCTCATTTCTACCCTGAAAAAGATGCTACCTGGACCGCGTAGAAGCGCCAGGGAAAAACCTAATCCTCGTTCAGGGAGAGGGCCTTAAGGCCCGGGCCGAGGAATTACGTAATCTGTCTCGTTTCAGGGCAGAGTGTGTCTTGGGTTGAGACAGACGCCACGTTGTCCTACCGTGGAACCAGGGTAATCCTGGTCAGTCCCGGATGCATTTTCCCAGTAATTCTAAGGGGAAAAATCGCCAAAACGGCGTAAATAGATGATTTCCAAGGGGGTTCAGCAGCTTGCTTTCTCATAAAAGAGGATCTTTTTATGTCATGGCCTAGTCATTGCTCCGAATCGTGCCATGATACTCACTCTGATTGCTCTCTGGGTGGTGTGCTCCGTCATCTTCTTTGGATCGCTCGCCATCGCGGCCAGTGTCCCGATGCCTCCGATCGATCACCAATCCCTGCTCGACGACCCCTCTCTTAAAGATTACCAGATGCCAGGAGTCTCCCAAGGCGAATTGGCTTACAGCGGAACTGGAGTCGCGTCGCGCAATCTTGAGAGCATGCGGAGTTGAACCTTTCTTCGACGTTGCCAGTGCCGCGAAAGGTGGCACTGGTTTTGGCGGTCATGACCTGCTGTTTGCTCTGTTAGTTTTCTTTCTTCGTTCGGCCTCAAGATTCCTTCCTCAGTGAGCTTGGGTTAGATCCAAGACAAAAATTCCGTAACCCACGCCGGCCGGGTCTTTGGATTTGGCCATCTGAAAAGCCACGTATCTTCCGTCATCGCTCACCACGGGATTGGATGCCTTATATCCAGCGTGATCACTAAAGTGGGTGAGCCGCTGCACGTAACCGCCCCCATCCATCCGCAGCTTCCACAGATCCACATGGGTAGAGCCCAGCTTATTTTGCTGATCGCATTCGACGAGCGTGAATTGGCCATCCGGAAAAACCCCTTCCGGTTCGTCGTACACACCGGGTGAGTTGGTCAAATTCTCCACTTTCTTGCTCAGCAGATCGACGACACACACGTCTGTTCCTTGATATCCGTAGGCCGAGAAAGTCAATCGCGCCTCAGTTGGAGGGACAAAATTCTGCGTTTCCATCGTGCAGCGAAAAGGCAAGTCTCGGCTGTCGATGATTAGCTGCTGGCGTTCGAGTTTTGGCCTGCCATCAGCATAGGTTACGTCCGCTTCCATCAGGCGTGAGGTGCCATTCTCCATGTCTTGAGGGTACTGGGCGCTGACTTGAGTCCAGGCGACGTGCAGGCGCTTCCGTGAGACGGCAGGACCTTCGCTGCATTTGGTCTCGAGCGCGACGGCTGGTTTGGTTAAGCTCTTGTCCAGGACTGACAACCAGCACTGCGTCCGGGCATCGCCAGGTTTGGCTGGATCCAACCGCTCTGGCCCTGAAAGCAGCAAATCCCCATTGGCCAGGTAGAGTGCCCGCGTATACCCATGGTGCGGATAATGGTGTGTCATGGCTCGGATAATGCCGGTAGCGACCTCGATCTCGAAGACGTCGCCAAATGTTTTTTCCACAAAAAGCACCCGCCGGCCGTCATGGGACCAATCTGCTCGTTCACCGAACCAGGTGAGCCGCTTGATATGGACTGGCAAATGGTCGGCTGGGTTTTCATCCGCACCCCTGGCCGTTTGAGCGAAGGGGAGCCACAGGAGCGCAAAGAGGATCAAAATGCGTGAAGAGTTCATAGCGCGACTATGCGCGCGTGGTTGCCGGTTGGCCACAGAGATTTAGGGCCGACTGAGCTTGCCATTTCCATTGGAGTCGGCAAAGATACGGCCCGGTGCTAATTCAAGAAGCGGAGCAAGCGCATAGCTGGTGCGACCCCACATCCTTGCGGATACTGGTCGCAGTCCGTCAAAGCCGCTGATTGGAGAAAGCCCAGATTGAACTCAATCCAAACCAAAATGAAACAAAGACCAAACAGTAGAGTCGTGCCAGCGTGCCTGGCGGCGTGCAGCCTGATTTTGTCGCTGAGTTGCTTGCGGGCTGACGATGAGAGCCAGAACGACTTCAACCGGCGATACCGGCAAAACTACGAAGTGCCCAAGGGCGAAAACTATACCGGCCGGTCTCCATATTTTAAAGCTAGTGGCCAACCGCAGCCCGCTCCGCAACCACCACCGCGGCGCGTCGAGGTCGTTCGCGAAGTTCCGCGCGCGCCCGAGACGCAAAGTTGTGCCGAGATTACAACCGGCCTCATGCGGATGACCAAGCGGATGCCAGCTGAGGTCAGCCTCGGCCAGGAGTTTATGTACGAGCTGAACCCGACGGCGGTCGCTTGTGTGGGCAATGTGGTGGTGACGGACCACGTTCCTCCAGGCGCCACTTACGTCCGCAGTGAACCGGCGGCTGAGGTGCAGGGCGAGCATCTCGTCTGGCGCTTCCATGAGATGGAACCAAACGAAACCCGCAATATTAAAGTATGGCTGAAAGCGGATCAGGAAGGCCGCTTGACGTCCTGTGCCATGGTCATTGCGGAACCGCGGGTTTGCGCTAGCACGATGGTCGGCAAGCCGCAATTGGCCATCACCAAGACCGGTCCGGAAGTGGCCCAGATTGGCAACGATGTCACCTATAATATTGTCGTGAGCAACCCGGGAACGGCCGTGGCGCATAATGTCGTCGTGACCGATACCGTTCCCGACGGGCTCTCCCATTCGAGCGGGCAGCGGGAACTCTCGGTCAATGTAGGCGATCTGGCTCCCCGCCAGTCCAAGTCCATCCCCGTCACCATGAAAGCGGATAAGCGCGGCAAAGTCTGCAACACCGTCGTGGCGGCTTCGAGCGACGCTGGCAAGGTCAATGCTGAAGCCTGCACGACCATCGTGCAGCCCGGCTTGAAGATCGTGAAGAGCACCACGGACAAGCAACTGCTGATCAATCGCGCTGCCTCCTATAACATCGTCGTTTCCAACACGGGTGACGTGCCTCTCACGGGCGTCGTCGTCACCGACTCTGCGGCTGCTGAAACAGCGATTCAATCGGCGGACGGGGCAAGCGTCAGCGGCAACACGGCCACCTGGAATATCGGCGACCTGGCCGCTGGTGCGGAAAAGACTTTGAATGTTAAGGTCGTTTCCAAGGTGCCTGGGAAATTCTGCAACAGCGCCACTGTGGCCTCCGCGCAGGGACTCACTTTCCAGCACAGTGGGATCCGAAGCTTGGAATTCACGTGACTTGAAGTCGCGG
>JADMIO011281621.1_pt1 | contig 80511 bp, 71 predicted proteins | sample 8958161 | NCBI WGS metagenome assembly JADMIO01 (sample SAMN16585339, study PRJNA669376) | soil metagenome | isolation source: Crop rotation soil | place: USA: Cullars Rotation, Alabama | collected 2011 | reverse complement strand
CGCGACAACTTGTCCACGTGGAATTCTAAGCTTAGGATCCCAATGTGCTGGAAAGCAGTTTATCTCGTGGAGCGCGACACAGGTGCACTCGCGGTCCTCAAGGAATCGGTGATCCCACATTCCGTGGATGAGAAAACCAAAGAGAAAGCCAAAGAGCTATTCCGCAGAGAAGCTAGCTTGCTGATGAAGCTCGACCATCCGGCCATCGCCAAGGTCATGGACCATCTTGTAGAAAACGGGCGCGACTACATGCTTTTGGAGTATGTGCCGGGAACCAGCTTACGCCAGCACATCAGGCTGAACGGCCCCAGCTCGGAGAAGCAAGTGCTTGCATGGGCAAAAGAACTGGCCGTCACGCTCTCATATTTGCACGAGCTTTCACCACCTGTGGTGCACAGAGACTTGACTCCGGACAATGTTGTTTTGCGAAGCGACGGCGCCCTCGTGCTGATCGACTTCGGTGCAGCAAATGAGTATGTCGGTCAGGCAACAGGCACATTGATCGGCAAGCAATCATACATCTCGCCTGAGCAATTCAGAGGAAAAGCGGAGCCTTCAAGCGACATTTACGCCCTCGGTGGCACCCTCAATTTCCTTTTGACAGGCGAGGATCCGGAACCATTGTCTCCATCACATCCACGCTCTGTCAGACCAGAACTATCGGTCGCAGTCGATCAGCTTGTGGCAAAATGCACGGCACTTTCGACGAACGAACGAATTGAATCCGCCCGCGCTCTAAGCGATGCGATCGACAGCTTGACGGACAGCTCTGTGACGGCAACATTGTAAACCACTGGGGAAAATCAAATGTCGACGTATGCAATCAATGGTGCACCACAAGACGAAACCAGTGCGATCAGCACTAAAGCTCACAACGCTGATGCCGACGTTTCCGACCTGGTAACGCTGGATTACAATGCGCGTCCCACATTGATTCCGCGCACATCTACCTTGCTTTTCGGCATTTTTATTTATGCTGTGATCTATGGAGGCTTGTCTCATACATACATAAATATTCGCGACTGCCAATTTGCAATTGTATTTTACTCTCTGGTATCGGCATACATCTGCCACTGGGCGCAGGATTGTTTGCTGCCCAATCAAATACGACTGGTGGAAAAAGGCATAGCGCTTGGTTGGAGCAACCTCCTGTTCAACCTTACTGCTCCCGTAATACCGTGGTCATCCATGGTCAGGGCCGATTTCGAAAAAAGTTCCGCCTTCGACGAATCTGTCGAGGGATCATTTGTAATTACAGTAGATAAGCTGCCAAAAACTGCCAAGTTTGAATACCCGTATAATAGGCTGACCGGCAAGATTTGGAAGATGAAAGAAAAGTCCTTCGACTTCCATTTTCGCATTCTCGTTTCCGGAATTGCGCAAAAGGCCGACCGCGAATTCTTAGCGCGCCTGCTTGCGCAAAAATTACCAAAAGGTTCAGTGCAGCTGGAAGTGCTGCGCTCTCTGGACCCGCGCTATCCGCTGCCGATCGAGCAGCAAAATGCGTTCGATGTTTCCTGCACATATTTAGATGATCCACAGAACAATCGCGTGGTCAGAAACAGTTTGGACGAAGAAAACCTTGCCAACGTGGCCGAGCTCAATGAGTTTCTACCAAAAATGGCGCGTCTCCTGCCGCGCTCGATAATGGAAGAAAAACTGCGCGACAGCCTGGGGTTAAAACCCGGCGAATTCCTCGATGGGCATGTGCCGCCGGCCGGTGTTGCAGAAACGAAAGCGCAGACAGTGCTCCAGTACAAGCCACTGCGCATGCTGCGCCCATGGCTAGACTCGGTGGAAAGAAGCGGCTCGTTGACCTTCTTTTACATCTCAATGCCGCTTATCGTCATCGGCGTTGCGCTGCAGATGCTCGAGTTGAGTGGATACATTCCAATGGTTCTGGGAGGAATTATTCTTCTTCCCTTGTTGCTTCTCGCTTTCAGCCTTACCAATCCTGCCGACATTACATTGTCGGAATCCGGGCTGCGTCTAACCTGGCGCCGCGGACTCTGCGAATTCTCCTGCCCGGGAATTCCATGGAGCAACATTTCTTTTGTCAGTTATACAAAGCCGGCCAAAGGCTGGGCTATCAACAACACTATCAACTTTCACGTTCTGCCGAATTCAATGTCAGCTTATCAACGGCTTTTCTATTTCTCTTTCTTTCAGCCATTCATGTCCACCAGCAATCATTTGCGCATCACCTTGATCGAAAGTGGTCTGCTTTTCGGCTCACAGAGCAAACTTTTCTATGAGGCTTTGCTGCGCCATTTGCCTCCCGAGCGCCTGGACCCGATTTTGATCGACAAAATGTGCCCGCCTCAGGAAAGCTCATTCACTTCACTTTGGCTGACTTCGCTAACAAAGGAACGTGTGAGAACCGAACCCCTCGATGCCGGCGACATCGTAGGCGACGGCAGATACCAGGTGGTAAAACAGATAGGCGCGGGCGGCCAGGGCATTGCCTATCAGGCAATCTGTATCGAGGGCGGGGCGGAATCTGCAGAACTGGTGGTTCTCAAAGAGTTCATCATTCCATCGCATGCCGGGCAACAAGCTCAATCAAAAGCGCTTGAATCAGTTCATCGCGAATGCGAGATGTTGCAAAACATCAAACATCCTCATGTCGTCAAAATGAAAGACAGTTTCATTGAAGACCATCGGTTTTACCTGGTGCTCGAACACGCCCAGGGCGACTCGCTGCGCAAACTGGTAAATGAGTCAGGACCGCTGTCGGATATGGAAACGATGGAACTGGCAGTGCAATTGTTGGGCATACTGTCGCACTTACATTCAATGTCGCCGCCCGTCATCCATCGCGATTTCACTCCGGAGAATATCATCATTGCCGAAGATGGAACGCCTAAGCTGATCGATTTCAATGTGGCGCGCCAGTCGGAATCAACTGCGACACGCACAGTTGTCGGCAAACATTCCTACCTGCCGCCCGAGCAATTCCGCGGGAAGGCTTCGCCGCAGAGTGACATTTACGCCCTCGGCGCCACTTTGTACTTCGCGCTTACCGGCGAGGACCCGGAGCCTATTTCGGCATCCAGACCAAGAGAAAAGAGCCTGTCCGTTTCCTCTCGGTTGGATGAGATCATTTTCCACGCCACTCAACTGAGCACTGACGAGCGCTATAAAACAGCCGACGAAATGAAGGAGGACCTGCTTTCGCAAGTCCCCCAGGGCGTCGTCTAGAAAATCTCTGTACTAAGAATTGACCCACTCGACCAGACGGGCTCTCAGTGCAGCCTTCAAACCAGCCAGTGACTCCAAAAGAAGCACGATAATTTCAACAATCAAATTGTCTTCCAATGTGTCTTCTTCTCTCAGGTTGTAACCAGGCTGCGTCTGCATTGCCATTGGGAAACTAAAGCAATTCATTTCGTACCTCCTTTCCTGTATAAGGTTCTTGATTTCAATTAGACCAGTCGTCTACCAACCCCTAAACAATAGACCGGTCGTCTAGTCTTGTCAACCCCACCCAAAAATAATCTCTTAGAATCCTTGAAAGACCAGCCCCGGTCAGATCACCGGCATTGCCACTGCCAACATCTTAATAAGACCGCAGACGGAAGGAAAAATAGAACACCAAACCCACGGACCGCAAAAAGCGCCGAGGCTGTTGCAGTCCAATGCTGCAACAGCCTAACTTCTTCTGGGAGCTATCTCCATGCATTTCGTGACTCGATACCATAGACGGTGCCACGGTAATTAATTAGCCGAAATGTCCCTACCAGCGAGGCAGTGGTTCGAATCCAGGAAGCGGACGCCAGGGCATTTTAGGCTCCGGACGGGGCACAACCAACTCTGTACGGAAGCGCTGGTCCCTGCCGTGCTCATCCTTTCCATCCTTTTCCAGTGCCAGAGTCGCTTGTCCGTCACGATGTTTTTCATAGACAAGGCTGTATGGCGAGCCGTTCATTTTGAGCATTCGCGACGTAGCTTCCGCGAGTTTTGCCGGGTCAGAGCTGTCTTGAAATGCTTTGACAATTGCATCTTTGTCTTTCTGGGAAAGTTTGTCAAAATTACCGCCATGCAGAACCATTGCCAATTTTTCGCCTTCCACCAGAAGTTTGGCGTCCTTCAACTCTTCTCTGAGTTTGACAATCTCTGGTGCTTCAGGAGGAGCCTTACCGATCGTAATGCCGGTAACCTCTCTCTTCCCATCATTAGTCACTTGTTTGACCGCTTCGCTTCTCATTGACTCCGGGATAGGACTCCCCGAAGAATCGACGGGAAGGGTGGTGATCTTCTGATCGCGAACTGGGTTTTCCTCACCGGAATTTCCCATTTCTTCCAATGCCAGGTCCGCCACACGCAATCTTGAAACGTTGGAATCATCAGGACTGATAACGACATCATCTTCGGCGTCAGCGAAACACCAAGTACTAGTTTCACATGGCGTAGGATTTGTATTTTCAAGTAATTCAGGTGACTGTCCCATTTCGATATCCTCCATAAAATCGCGCCAAACCAGAGCCTGGTGCAAAGATGTTTTCCTTTACCAATGCTTCGAAATTTGCTGATGCTGCAGGGCAGTGCGCCCTTCAATGAAACCAACATAAAGGACATTTCCGACATTTTACCGACATGCGGTTATGCCTTTGCAGATGTTCGTTTTGCCGGTATGCGAAACCAGAATGTACTGCCTTTTCCGGGCTCACTCCTGACGCCGATTTCGCCGCAATGTTGCTCGACAATGGCTTTGCAAATACTCAGACCCAGGCCGCTGCCTTTACTGGAGTCAGTATCTGTAATATCCACTTGCTTGAATTGCTCAAAAATATATTGTTGATACTCTTTCGCAATTCCCTTGCCATTGTCGATAACCTGGATTTCGGTATATTCCGAGTTGGCCTCGGTCAACACAGTTATTGTTGCGCCCTCGGGAGAATACTTGATCGCATTGGAAAGTAGATTAACGAGCACCTGTATGAGTTTTCCTCGATCTCCATAGACTTGCAAAAGGCTGCCGTCCGCGACGATGTCTATATTTTTTTCGTCTGCCAGGTTTTGCACCGCCTCAATTGCATTTTCTATGACTGGTGCTATCAAAATATTCTCTAGCTGCATAGGCATCAGTCCTGAGGACAACCGCTCGGCGTCCAGCAGATCATTTACCAGGTTTATCAATCTTCGCAAATTGCGGTCGGCTACTTGCGCATGGGCTAGCACTTCTTCCGATGCCTGGCCGGCGCCACCGGTGGCAATCAGATGCATGGAGCTGAGCATCGAGGTTAGAGGCGAGCGCAGATCATGACTTACCATCGCCACAAATCGCTGTTTCAACCTTTGCGCTTCATACAGTGCGTCGGCTGTCTTGTGAAACTGCCGATCCAACTCTGAAATCTCATCATCCCCTTGCATCGGCAGCTGCAGTGGCTTTCCATCGGCCAGTAGAATGCTGTTTTCGGTGACTCGCCCAATGCGCTCGCGAATCGCTATTGCAAAAACTCTTGCCAGTGTAAAGGCAACGACGATGTTTAAAACCAAACCAACGATCAAAATCAGCTGTATCGCCTTGCGTGATCCGGCACCCGTTTCCGTCAAGTAATCAGTGTTGGCCAGTCTTTCACCTTCTGCAAATAAGCGCTGCGTAAGCCCCTTGCCACTGTTTAGCAAATTCAAAATTCTCAGTTCATCGTTGAGTGTGCCTTGCGATTTCAGAAATACATCGCTGCATTTATCAAAAACATCGGCAAATCGATCGATATTTATCTTTTCCTCGGAGCTAAAGGCAGGCATTTTACGAAGTAGGCTTATATGCTCGCGTGCCTTATAAATATTGCGACGTCTTTCCTCTTCATCTGCGGGCCCGGGAAGCAGGCTGGACAGGGTCAATGAGGTTACTCGACTCATCTGGCGCGCGGCTTCATTGCAATGTTTTAGACGAATCTTTGCCTGAGTCTCACGCTGGCGCTCCGACTCGGCTTCGTTGAGCAACCAGATGAGCAGCCCGGCGATGATCAATTGCGAAATCACAGGCAGTGCTACCAGCACTATGCCAATCTGAAAAAGATTCCACCTGGGAATGCGCATGGCAGCTATGTCCGCAACAATCTGTAGCCGACGCTGTGCACATTTTCGATCATCGTGGATTGGTTGGGTGTATCTATCTTCTTGCGCAACCTTCTTATGCAAGCATTTACTGCTTCGGTCGACGCGTCCGAATCCGATTGCCATATGTGGCTAAGCAAACTTTCCAGAGAGAAGATTTGCTCCGGATGTCGCATTAAGAACTCCAGCAAAGCAAACTCTTTCGGTAAGAGTTTGATTTCATTTCCAGCTTTGCGCGCAGTAAAAGTATCCGGCTCCAGCTCGATGTCTCGTGCTTTCAATACCATATTGATGGCCACACCCGATCGTCGCAGCAAAGCGCGAATGCGCAGCGACAGCTCCTCCATATGAAAAGGCTTGATCAAATAATCATCGGCACCGGCATCAAAACCTTCACGGCGATCGGGCAGCTCACCTTTGCCTGTAAGCATCAAGATCGGAATCGTTCCGCCTTCTTTGCGGAATTTCGTGAGCAATTCAATACCACTCATTTTCGGAAGTTCCCAATCGAGCAGCACGATGTCGTATCCATAGCTGCGCAGCATTTGAAGCGCATCCAGACCGTCGTGAACAACCTCGACAGTATGGTAATCCTTCTGCAAACAAGAGCAAATATTTGCTGAGAGATCTAAATTGTCCTCAACAAGCAAAATTTTCGCCATGTTGCCGTAAAGCCGTGTGCAGAGACCTGGTGTGCATTCGAAACGCCAAACATATTGTACCCAGCTCAGATTCATAACGGTTGAAAGATTTTGGTGGCAAACTCGAGGTCTTCGAGCTCGTAAATCAATTCTCCTAATGCCGCAGAGTTAGTCTCATTACTCCGGCATGGAAAAAACATGAGCTTGCCGTCAATTAGCAGGTTTGCAGTGGAAAAAATCTCCTCAAGGACATCAGGACCATGTTGAACATACGTCCTGCGAATGAATTCAACGAAACGCTTGTCATCAAGGACCATAATTCCCTTTCCCATTGCATCAGCTATCAATTGAGCCCTGCGATTGATTTGAAATCGATCGAGACTGCCAACGCCAACATTCCATTGTTTAGTGTGTCTCGAAATCGAGGCATCCATCAGGGAGACTGGCTGCATGCAGGTCATCGTGGTGGTCATACTTGGTTTGCCTCATGTTTTTAGGATCGATGTCCGCCCGAAGGCGAATCAGTTCACGGACAATTTAAGAGTGCAGATCCGACAATTTGCCGACATGACCAAACCCCAGGATTTCTTGCTGAGAGTTTCATGCACTAATGCAAAAAGCTCGTAAAACTCCCGCTGGGCAGCCTCAGGAGGTATTGACATATTTAGACCGACTGGTCTAATATATGCTTTATGTCACCTAAAGTATCCACAAAACAAAACACCAAGTGCCTTCTCATCGAAACAGGCATCGACGTCATGCTCGAAAAGGGCTACAACGCCACGGGAATCAACGAAGTCCTGACGGCTTGCAATGTGCCGAAGGGTTCGTTCTATCACTACTTTTCCAGCAAAGAAGACTTTGGACTGTCGGTCATCAACACCTTTGACGAGCACTATGTGCAGGAGCTCGACAAGGCTCTGACAGACCCTAAAGTCGCACCCCTCAAGCGCGTCAAGAACTATATAGATGGCGCCATCGAAAAAGCCGAAAAGCGCCAGTGCAGTCGCGGGTGCCTGATAGCCAATCTGAGCCAGGAAATGGCAGACCAGAATGAAGTTTTCCGCATCCGCTTGAAAGAGATAATGCAGAGACGGCAAGCCACTTTCACTGCCGTATTGAACGAAGCAAAAGCAGCAGGCGAAATCCCGAAGTCAGTAAAAACAGCCGATGCCGCGGAGTTTTTCCTCTGTTCGTTCGAAGGCTCGCTGATGCGCTCCAAAGTAATGCGCGACACCAAGCCCATGAAAATATTTCGCCAAATCTTCTTCTCACAAGTGCTGCAAGTCGACGGCTAGTACTTCTTGCCGGTAAGTACATGTGTGCGTCCGTGTCTGAAAAACCTAGGCGAAACCCTGTATCTTTACAACCTCCAAATCCTTAGTATTTGGGACGTGGTCAGCAGACGGAGGTTGCGCCGGGAGCTACCATCTGTTCAGGAAACTGGGCAGTGCAGTGTCGAGCCTTAGTAAATGTCCGGGGGTAAAGTCTCTACTCCTCCTGCCTTGGCCCGGGCGTTTTCAACGGTTTTCCATCAAGAAGTTTCTCGGTGCACCACCGCTGTCCAAATCCCTCAGATAAACAAATTAGTTCAGGCGAAAATCGGGCGATTAGGGTCCCTGTTTTTCGCCCATAATAATGTTGGCGTCCAGAGACAGAGTCCATTGACTCTTTCCGGCTGCCCTCATTGCTCGCGAGCGACCACTCAAAATGGACCGCACTGAAACAATTCCCAGCTCGAATCTTACTGCCGGTGCTATCTCCGACACCATCAGCGAGTTTCTCAGAGCGGCAAAACCCAAGACTGATCGCGCCCTGTTCGACCTGTTTCTCAACGGCTACATGCGCATCGCTTGCTCGCTTGCGCTGTTTGCGCTCTATCCGTGCGCGGCGACATATTGCATCGCCTTTTTCTTCATTACCGGCGGCATGGGCGTCCTGGTCAATCTCTCGCACGAATCCCAGCACTCCGCGCTGCTCAAAGACAAGCGCCTCAACGATCTGATTGGCGCATGGCTCTGTGCGTATCCGGTCGGTTCTATCTACGGCTCTTCACGCGCCGTGCATATGGCGCATCACAAGTATTTGAACACCAGTGCCGATCCTGACAGGCACTTTCACAACGAGCAGGACAAGAGCGATCCGGCGCAGTTTGCTCTCTATCTGGTCAAACTTGTTATGGGCGGTCAGCTTTGGACTTCGATTGTCGTCAATGGATTTTTGCGTGAGAAAAACGCAAAACAGGCGGCGCAGACCAGTTCAAAAAATCCTCAGGTTGTGATTCTGCCCAGACGTTCGTATCCGGAGATTTTGAATCTTTTGCCAGTGCAGGCAGTTTTATTCTGCATTTTCTGGCTGGCAACCGGCTTCTGGTGGGCCTATTTCGCACTCTGGTTGGCGCCCATCTTTACGCTTGGCACTTTGTTCGGATACATTCGCGGCTTCATCGATCACGCCCGTCTGGCTGAAGATGACGAGTCTCGCTCGGAAGGGCGTCTTGTCAGTGTGCCCAGACCTTCTTTCGTCGATCGCATTTTTTTCACGGGACTCGAATTTCATTTCCACGCGGAGCATCACTTCTTTCCCTCTGTTCCGCATTACTACTTGCCGCAGCTGCACGCGCTTCTGCAGAAGGATAATCTCTTCAAAGATCGATATTTACTCAGACCAAGTTATACAAACTTCCTGCGAGACTACTTCAAACAAATCTCGCGCGGTCAAAAGAGCCGCATTACCGAACGCACATACGAAGCTGACCGGAAGCCGACTTCAACGGCAAAGAAGAAGCCAAAAGTTCTTCTGATTATGCCCAAGCTGCCGCCTTCGTTCTGGGGCATGGAATACAGCGCTCCTTTTGTCGGATACCGCTACCCGAATCCGCCGCTGGGCCTCATGACCGTAGCCGGTGCTATCTCGCCTGATTACGAAGTTGAAATCCGTGATGAGAATGTTGAAGATGTAAAAACACCGACAGATGCAGACATCGTGGGCATCTCCGGAACCCTGCTGCATAGCTTTCACGTGGAGCGGGTTTTGGATCTGGCAAAACACTTTCGCGCTCAAGGGAAAACAATTTGTGTCGGCGGTCCTGTTGCCAATTTGTCGCCGGACATTGTACGCCCACATTTCGACGTGCTGTTCGAGGGAGAAGGCGAACTTACCTGGAAGCAGTTCTTGCTCGATTTCGAAAACGGCGAAGCGAAAGATTTTTACCAGCAAACCGAAATGATCGATATGACGCAGGCACCAATTCCGCGTATCGATTTGATCAAAGCAAATCTGTATGGCGCCGCTCAAATTCAGACAACCAGGGGATGCCCGTTCACCTGCGAGTTTTGCGACATCATAGTAATGTATGGAAGAAAGGTGCGCACAAAACCGATTGCTTCGGTTTTGCAAGAAGTACAGATGTGGGCAGACGCCGGTCAAGACATTGTCTTTTTCTCGGACGACAATTTCGTCGGCAATCGTGTTTATACAAAACAACTTTTGAAAGAACTGATTGAATTCAACAACAAGCGCCAATATCCGATTAGTTTTTACACCCAGGCAAGCATCGATTCCGCGCGCGATCCGGAATTGTTGCAGCTGCTTGCCGACGCCAATTTCCACGGCATGTTCATCGGCATAGAAAGCCCGCGCAAAGACAGCCTGGTCGAAACAAAGAAAACACAAAACGCCGTCACTATAGATATGGCTCAAGCCATTCACACAATTCAATCTTACGGACTGTGGGTTTCAGGTGGAATGATCATCGGCTTCGACAACGACGACGCCGCTATATTCGAAGAGCAATTCAACTTTATACAATCCGCCGGCGTTGTATTTTGCCAGTTGAGTTTGTTGGAAGCGATGCCCCAAGACACCGCTCTGGGAGCGCATCGAGAAAGAAGGAAGATTGCTTCCTTATCAGGATGGGTTGTGCACAAATATTGCACCGCGCAATATGTCATATCAGGAACTTATTAATGGCTACACCTCGCTTGTACGCAGACTCTATACACCTGAGGCTTATCTCGAGCGCTATCTGGTCAGTCTGCAAAACATGAAAGGCGACCTGTTCAAGAACGATCGTCACGCTTTCAATTTTAAGAAAGTCTCTTTTGTTTTTAAAACGATTGCCTATTACCTATTCACCACAGACGGTGCACGACGCTCACTCTTTCTAAGAATGTTAGGCGGCACAATTAAACTTCAGCCGAAAGCATGGAAATGGATGGTGCGAAATCTCTCCAATTTCATTCACTTTCAAAACTTCGCCGACCGCTACACAATGGTCGTCCTTGCGCCCCTCACGGAGGAGAAAACCAGAGAAGCATGTTAAGCAAATCACGTACGAGGCTAATTGCATTTTTCATTGTGCTCTGCGTCGCACCTGCAGTTTTCGCAGCGCCCGACGCCTTTCAGAATGCACGTACCCTGTACAACAAGCGAAATTATCAAGCATGCGTCCCAATTCTGGAAAGTTATGTTCGCGCCAATCCAACCAATTCAGTGGCATGCTGTTATCTCGCAAACAGCTATTACGCTCTGGGAAGATACGATCAGGCTAGAAGGCTAGCCCAATCCATCATGGACAACTTCCCGCATACGGATGAATTCAGATCCTGCGCCGAATTGATAGGGCAAATTGATTTGAAGAAGAATTTGCTGGCGCTGGCGTCAACTCCCAAGCCAGTTCCGCCCAAGAAGGTCGTGAAGGTTGTCACCCCAACCGCTGTGGCTGCCGATCCTGGTTTCAACATGGACACTTTCGTTTATACAGTCCGCGGCAATTTGGATACTGGTGACGTGTCACCGCAATTTCTTCAAAATGTCAAGGCAGTAATGTTAGGGATTCCCGAAAGTGTTCTTGAACGGCTGCAACGCTCCGGCTGCAAGCTTTGCGTCACGCCGCGCATGGCGGACAAATTACCGGGGTTTGCCAATCAGCGTCCCAGAGGGTGGGGCGAAGATATGAGCGGCAAACACGTGGACGGGCTCTTCAATGGTGAAGTGATTATTTGCGAGCACTCAATAAGCTACAAAGACGATTTTGAATATGTGAAAAACCAACGTTACGCCGGCGTTCTGCGCCACGAAACCGGCCATGCCGTCGATTGGTACTTTGGTAGATTGTCTGAGAAGGAAGAACTGAAGCATGTCTATCTGCTCGAATTGGCGCGAGTTGACGTCGATGCTAAAGAAAAAGACATCGCCTACTATTGCCAAAAATCCGACGCAGGGCGATCGGAATGTTTTGCTGAACTCTTTGCTGCGATGTTGGGCGGTGGGTGCGATAGAAATGATGCCATGCTGATGGCCGCGTTTCCGAATACAGCAAAACTAATCAGAGCAAAAGTTGGATTCTGATTTTGTGTTTCAAAAACTATCGATTCACAACCATGCGATTCATTGGAACGCGTGATGTTCCGTCCGGACCGGTTTTGTAGCCGCCCAGCAAATATGCGCTTCCTGAATGAGTTGCCCCTTGTGCCGCGAATCCGCTTTGCTGAAGTGATCCCGCACCGTATCCAGCTGATTGGTAGCCCTGAGAAGCAACAGGCGTTGCATACCCAGGCGTTGCGTATCCAGGCATCGGCGTGGCTTGCTGACCAAACCCCTGCTGACCATTGGACGCTGGTGAATATCCCGACAGGCTTTGCTGCAAATAACCTTGCTGTGCGAATGCTTGTTGTGGCGGAGCAAATGCCGATTGCGGCATGGCACCCGGCTGCGGTATCGCAGTTTGCTGCTGCGGAATCGCGGCTTGTTGCTGCATAAACGTTTGCTGTTGTGAAATGCCCTGCGGCAGCGCGCTTACCGGTTGCTCAGAAGACGGCTGCCCGCCCTTCTGCTGTTCGGAGACGGCACTGGCATCCTGCGCTTCTTTCAGCTGAGCTTGAACTTCAGCGGCACGTTTTTGCTGCGCCTCTTTGTGCTGACTGACTGCAAAATCCAAAAGATTGTTGTCTGCAAGGCAGATGATAAGCACAACCGAAAAGAAAATCATCCCGAACGCAATCAGTGGAAGCAATGGCGAGCGAAACATATCTCTTGAGAAGCGAGTTTCATTAAAAGCAGATTGCCACGTCTGCTGATCACCACCACCACCCAGAGCGTTGCCGCCGGAATGCCCGTGATGCCCATGTCCATGATTGCCATGGTGACCCTGGCCCGAGTGGCCTCCGTGTCCGCCATGCCCCCCATGTCCACCGTGGCCGCTTTGACCGCTGTGACCGAGTGTACTCATTTAAGCGCAGTTGGTTACCGTACAGAAGAGATCATATATGAATAAATGAACATTGCTAGCTAGTAAGTGGGGTTTTTCCCAGATGTGATTAAAGAACCAGATACTGCAAGGCCTGCTCCAGCGTCGCTGCATCGCAATCTTGATGTCCCATGCCGGGAACATCGAAAAGTCTGGCTTGAAAGCCGTCTTGCAAAAAGCCTTCATTATAGATGTCGATGATGTTGCCTCTTCTGAAATCACCCGAACCGGTTATCAAACAGAAGCGCGTCGACCTTTTGGCGCGGCTGACTTCATCAGCCGTTGCTTGCAGCACTCCATAAGGCTTACCGACTGTGTCCACCACGGTCTGAGCCACTTTCCAGGGAACCTTCCGACAGAAATTCGTGCCACAGTCCTGCAATGTTTTTCGAAATACATCACTCTGCAAAAAACCCAGATCAGATGCCGTTCTTGCACCACCGCTTATGCCGGCGGCGACTATCCGTCCTGGATCGATTTTGTATTTGACCTTCATTGCCAGCGCGCCTGAAAGCGCTAGCCCGTTACGTCTTTCTTGCGACCGGCAGTTGTTACCTGCCGATTGCGGGCATACAAAAAGCATTTTGTGCTTTGCCAGCACGTCCTGCCACCCTGCAGGCACGGCTGTGCAATCTTCATATGAGCTGATGTACACCATCAGTCCAAATGGCGCGGAGCCATCGTAATTTGCCGGCACCCAGACATAATACTTTTCGCTGCCGGGGACAATGCTGTAGTCAATTTGTTTGCTTCGAACTTGCGGCCACTCGATGGGAACATCCAAACTAGTCAGATTAGAAGCAGGTGCACAGAGGAGACACCAAACAACCATTCCAGAGAGTGCCGTAATCAGAAAGCTGCGACTCTTAGGACCGGAAAGAAAAGTCCGTAGGTTGAAACTCATTTTTGAAGCTAAGTCTCGCCTTTGCTGCTCAAACTGTAGCCGACACCATGGACGGTGCGTATCAACGAGTCTTTCGGATTGGTATCAATCTTCTTTCGCAATGTCTTGATGTAAGTCCTGACTGTGTCGAGAGATGCTGATGAGTCTGTATTCCAAACGCGATCCAGCAATGCCTCAGCCGAGAAAACCTGAGTTGGATAGCGGAGAAACAATTCCAACAAGGCGAACTCCTTTGGCAAAAGATGTATCTCTTTGTTGGATTTGAACACTTTGATTTGTCCGGGATCCAGTTCGATGTCGGCAGCCTTCAATGTTTTCGCCATGACCGACTGAGGACGACGCAACAGCGCACGCACTCTGGCGCTCAACTCTTTCGGATGGAATGGCTTAGTCAAATAGTCGTCGGCTCCTGAATCGAGCCCTTCAGCGCGATCGTCAATGGTAGACTTGGCAGTCAGCATGAGAATCGGCGCAGCGCCGCCGCGTGCTCTGTAATCCTTGCAAATCTCTGTGCCGGTCCGGCCGGGAAGCATCCAGTCAAGAATGACCAGATCGTAGGGGTGCATTTGGATTATCGCCAGCGCCTCATGCCCGTTATGCACGCTGTCAATCGTGTGCCTTTCAACGGAAAGGATGCCTTTGATCAGGTTGACCAGATCTTTGTCATCTTCTACAACGACAATTTTTGCCATTTAGCCCATCCTGAACAGCAAGAAAAAACTTTCTCGCGCCCCTCTGATACTATACCCGCGTCGTTTTTTTAGTATTCTTCCTGCTTCTCATTGTGGCAAGCGTGATGAGCAGAGTGAAGAAGATGATTGCTGCCAGACCGATGAAGGTGACAGGCACGACAGCTTTCAGAATTTCAGCACTAAATAAGGGTGAGTCGCTCATATTGATGTAAGCCACCGAATTCGGCATAGGAACCAGCTCGAGCTTACTTGGATCCTTAGGATGCAGGTCGAAATTGCCGATGTTTCTGCCCTGGCTCAAAAGAACAACGCTTACGGTTTTTGGTTTGGAGGCAGGCAAGAAATGATTATTCTGATCGGTAGCATGCATGTAAAACTCAAATACGACCGGCTTTCCGTTCGCTCTTTCACCTGAATGTTTGACGGCGACGCTGATGGAACATGGCTTCAATTCAGGCTCACCAACCCAAGTTTCGCCACTTTCAAGGAAATTGGCCACTTCATCAGGAGTGGTGAAGCCGCCGAACAATGCGGCTTGAGTCGCTGATTTAGGAAAAACGTGAAAGATTGAAGCTTCGCCCTTGTGAGTGATCGGATTGAGGAAACCGAAGGCCGGATCTTCCGACCAATCCTGGCGAAAACGCGGGTACGAACGATTGGTCTGGTAGTACTCCTCGACGCGCTGACCGATGCGGCGCATCTCGGCTGCCATCGCCAACTCAGGCGCTTCCTTGTTGAAGAACATCGTGTTGTCGTTAAAAATCATGCCACCCGGAACTTTGCGAATCCAGAGAGTCTCTTTGGCAGACATGTTTATAAACATCTGGGCCAGGTCACTGAGGTCATTTTTCATAACCACATATTTGACCTGACGTAGCTTTCCATCGACGGTTACTTCGCACACTTCCGTGCCTGTAAAGCGAAGCAGCCCGTCGCCATCGGTGTTTGCATAGACTTCCGCAGGAATCGGGCCGCCCACCACCGTGGCATCGATGTTGCCGATTGATTTATTCATGCTGCCCATGAGTGTGAATAACCAGATTCCGGCAGCGATCAGCACAATCACGGAGACAACGCTCCAGACGATTACGCTCTTGTTACCTGGTTTGGCCTGTTGTTGCAGAGCCGACGTGCGCAACTCTTTGTTTTGTGCCAATACCTCGTGCGTGGAAAAATGCTCCACCGGCGCAGCTTGCTTCCTGGCTGGTCGATCGGGGTTATTGAGAAACTCGTCGTAGGACATCTTGATGTTGGCGGTCAATTCATCATCCGCTTCAAGATGCTGCTCGGCAAGCCCGAGTGCATGCTCGAACATAGTGCGTGCGTCGTCTCTTTCATCGGCTTTGTCGAGCAGGGCCGCCAACCTGTACCAATTACCTATGCTCTCGTAATCCTTGACACCAACGCGTTTTTCAACCATCAACGCATGCTGGTGAAATGAAGTAATGGCCGGTCCCAATTGACCGGACGCTTCATAGGCTTCGCTCAAAAGCAGCATGCAATCAGCCACATAACGGCTGTCCTTGAGTCCACCTTCGGCCAGCTCGTTGACGACTTTTTGCAAAAGCCGCGCCGCATCAGCATATTTACCATCAGCGCTATTAGCTCGCGCCGTATCAACCATGGAGCGAATGCGCGGCAAAACCTGCGCTTCTTCTGCAGTCAGGCTCGGGCGCGCATTTTGCAGGGACGTGTCGTGCTGGCGTTTGCTCACCAGACGAGAAATCATACTGGTAGGTCGATCTTCAGGCGGTGCTTCGTCATACGGCTGAGCACTGAAATCTTCCTGCGCGCGCGGATCAACCTCGTCACCAGGGTAGGCCTCGGAGCGCTCCAGGAGCCCACGCGGACCTCTTCCCCTTTCGGCAGGATGGTCATCGGGAGGTCGAGTCAACATGTCGCCGGGCATTTCCGGAGGCGTCATGTTTGTCTTGGAATTGTCAGCCAAACGCCTTTCAGGCATCCCATGCGGCGGCTTCGCCTCTCCTGGGGCTCCACTGGTATCGCGCCTGTCTGGCTGATTGCGTCTGGCAGAGGGACCGCTGTCATCGTACTGTTGCAAGAGATTGACCGGCGGCTGCATATTCACCCCGGATTGCCCGGGCGGCGCATTGGCAGGATTGTTGCCGGAAGCAGATTGGTCCTGTGCGCTGATTGCATCGTATTCTTCATACTCCGCATCTTCTGCATTCGTGCCCGGCTGCATGTCCCCGAAGCGAGAGCGTAAATTCTTCATTGACTTCGGCTTCTGGCGCCGGTCATATGGTGCCTGTGCGCCAGGCGGAATGTCCGGAGAAACAGGTTTTTGGGCCTGGCGACGATCCACATCTTCCTGCCGAAGCGGCGGATACTGCTCCTCGCCTTGCTCAGTAATTGGCACCATCCACTGCGCCATCGCTTTGGATGAATCACTGTCCGAATGCATATCGCTGCCATGGAAAGACTCGGCAGCTTCTATTTCCTCAAAAGAATTTTCTTCCGGCGGCTCAAATCCCCATTCGGCAGAAGCGCGGCGTGCACCGGGTCTGCGTGTGGCATTAGACGTAGCATCTTCAAGAGCGGAGCTTGTTTTTTCGGTGGGTCCAGCCCAGCCCGGATGAGGCCCTGTCGGAATTGCCGGATCGTAATCGGCAGGATCGTAAGACAGCGGAGCCGCAGGCGTAAATGCTTCGGCGGTGCTTGTATATCCGTGTTCGTCGTCGGTGTGCTGCTCAGCGTCGGGCAACGATTGCATATTTTGCATTTGCCTGAGCTTGGAAGAGTTGAGATTGGGGTTGGTTTTGCGGCGCACCGGCGAATTGCCGTCTTCAGGCATGTAAGACACCGAGCCAGGATCGCTGCCTGGTTCAGCATTTTGCGCGCGGCTCTGATCTGAATAGATGCCGGCGCCCGGCTCATAACCGGGATAGGTTGTATCCCCGAATACCTTATCAAGACTCTTCTCGACACTTTGATAGTCGGGAGTTCTGTCATCGGAGACTGGCTCGTAGTCGCCTTCCTGATCCGGAGAGCGAAATTGAGGGATATTGATCAGGTCACTGCCGGCGGTGCCATCATCCGGCCCCGCTTCACTCCTGGGCGGGTTAGGCCCGCGCCAATAAGTGCCGCTTTCCCCAATTCCCCGCGTCATGGAATCGTACTGCTGCAATATGCCACCAGTTTCAACCGGTTCTACCGGACGGGGAGGCTCTTGCGGCCAGGGAATTTCATTTGGTCCTAAAGTGGCTGGTTGTCCGGCGATGTCTTGTTGTCCGGAAGTGTCTTGCTGTACGGAACCAGCTTGTTGACTGGGCTCAGCTTGTTGTCCCTGATCAACCGATTTCCCAGCCTTGTCTTTCGGGCGGTAAATAAACTGACTGTCCGACAATTCCTTCGGTACCTGAGGCGTTCCGGGAAATTGTTGGGGCGGCTGAGCCGGCGAGCCGGTAAAGCCCTGCGGCTGACTGCCGGCGCCTAGTGGCTGTCCCAGGCTGTCCAGAGCCGGGATATTTGTGCCGGACTCGACTTGCTTGGTCAATTCTTGAAATGGTGAAGGAGGCAGCGGAGTGGAAACGAAAGGACGAGGCACTGCAGGCGCTTGAGACTTGCCGGGCGGTGGCGCCTTGGGCGTCTCTACCGGGTCGAAAGGCTTGCCGCGATTGTCCAGTTTTGCCATCGACCGCGCAACGGCGTCCTGTATGGCTTCAGCAAAAGTCGAGCCGGCGCCGCTTGAAGTCGGTCCCGGCGCAGTTTCACGAGTGCCTGACTGCAAACGTCCCGGCAAACTGCCGGCGCTGCTTCTGGTCGGCGCTGCGCCGTAGCGCCTTTCCAGGTCATTGGCGCGGCTGTACAGCTGTTTGGCTTCGTTCACTTTCCCAGCCACGTCACAGGCCTGGGCATAGCGCCGCAAATGCTGTCGCAATTCGGCGTTCGCTTCGCCTAAATTGCGTTCCATTATCGTTGCCAGGCGGGCGTATTCGGAAAGAGCAGCATCGTACTCCTTGAGCGCCATGTGAGTGGCACCCAGGTCAGCCAGGCATTCCATCGCCTCCAGCCCTTCGCCCAGCCCACGCCGGTTCAGAAAGTCATAGGCCCCGCGAAATCCGGACTTGGCAGCTTCGTAGTCACGAGCTTTTAGCGACGTGCGCGCCTGACTGATCAGCCGTACGACGTCTCCGCCCGTGCCTCCTACTGATTCTTGCTGGTTGGCTTGTCCTGAATCTGTCATCTAGCAAATGTTAAGGACTCTAACGGCCCGAATAACCCGTTCTTAGGACTTATTACCCTAAATAAACCCATTAGATATCGGTTCTTCTCATACTGTAAGCCGTATTTGCGATCATGGGCGTCAGATAAGACTCCTTTGACACGCCAAATCAAGTACGGCAAACTACTGGTTTGGCACGCAAACACTGATCTACTCACATTTCTACCGGGGGAGAAAGAGCGATGCCCGCGCTTTTGCCGCTAAATTTTAAAGCTTGGATTGAAGAAAATCGCAGCCAGTTAAAACCGCCGGTCGGAAATAAATTGGTCTGGGAAGACCGCGAATTTATCATCATGGTCGTCGGTGGACCGAACAGTCGCACCGATTATCACATTAACGCCGGCGAGGAATTCTTTTATCAGGTCGAAGGCGACATTGTCGTCCGCGTCATTGAGGACGGCAAACCCAAAGACGTGCCGATAAAAGAAGGCGAGATTTTTCTGCTGCCGCCTAATGTGCCCCATTCGCCCCGCAGGCCGGCAAATACTGTTGGACTGGTGATCGAAAGAAAGCGATTGGAGGGCGAGCAAGACGGTTTTGTGTGGCTTTGCGAAAACTGTGACGAAAAGCTCTATGAGGAGCGTTTTCATCTGACCGATATTGTCAAACAATTTCCGCCCATTTTTGAACGTTTTTACAGCAGCGAGAATTCGACCTGCAAGAAATGCGGCACGAAGACAAAGGCGCCCAAATAACCCGTAACTTATATACGTCCAGAATCTACGCTCAAACTTTACGTCCAGATTTACGCCCAGACGGAGCAACGAAATGACCAGCCCAAAAGCCGGATTGGCGGAAACCACAAGCAAACATGAGTTCAAGAACGATCTCGAATTCGCTCGCAGTCTGGACAAAAAGGACGAGCTGGCTGAATATCGCAAACAATTTCTGATTCCAAAAACCAAAGACGGCAAAGAATGGATTTACATGGCCGGCAATTCGCTCGGTCTGCAACCTGTTCTGGTGCGGCAGTACATATCGGATGAGCTGGACGACTGGGCCGCTCACGGAGTGGAAGGGCACTGGGAAGCACGACACCCGTGGTTGCCCTATCACGAAAATCTGACCGAAATGGCAGCACGCCTGGTCGGTGCCAAGCCGATTGAAGTCGTTATCATGAATACGCTTACCGTCAATCTCCATCTGATGATGGTTTCTTTTTATCGCCCCACCAAAGAGCGCTACAAAATCATCATCGAAGCAGACGCATTTCCGTCCGATCGCTATGCAGTCGATTCGCAGGCAAACTTCCACGGCTTTGATCCCAAGACAACGATTGTCGCGCTGAAACCGCGGGAAGGCGAATTCACCCTCAGACCGGAAGACATTTTGCAAGCGATCGAAAAGGAAGGATCTTCCCTTGCTCTAGTCATGCTGGGCAATGTCAATTATTTGACCGGTCAGGCTTTCGACATGAAAGCGATAGCTGCAAAAGCGCATTCGGCAGGGGCGCTGGCCGGCTTTAATCTGGCCCATGGAGCAGGCAATTTGCATTTGAAACTGCATGACGACGATGTGGATTTTGCCGTCTGGTGCAGCTATAAATATCTCAATTCCGGCCCGGGATCACTGGCCGGATGCTTCGTCCACGAGCGGCATTCCAAAGACTTCTCGTTGCCGCGTTTCGCCGGTTGGTGGGGACACAATAAAGGCACGCGTTTTCAAATGGGCCCTGACTTTGACCCTATCCCCGGTGCCGAAGGTTGGCAGTTGAGTAATCCACCAATCTTTCAATTGGCGGCCTTGAGAGCATCGATGGAATTGTTCGACAAAGCTGGAATGGCTAATCTCAGACGCAAAGGAGATTTGCTCACCTCATATTTAGAGTATCTGTTGACTGAAGTCGGTGGCGACTTTTTCAAACTAATTACGCCAAAAGATGTTTCGCAAAGAGGTTCGCAACTTTCGATAAAACTCAGATCTCAACCCAAGGATTTCGTCAAATTACTTGGCGAAAAGGGGATTATCTGTGACTTTAGAGAGCCGGACATTATGCGCGCCGCGCCGGCACCTATGTATAACAGTTTTGAAGACGTATACCATTTTGCAAAAGCAGTAGGCGAACATGTCAGTTGATAAACTCGTAAAAAGACTCAAGGATACTCATGTCTGTATTGTCGGAGCCGGGCTCACGGGCTCACTTCTAGCGGTTTTCCTGGCACGCCGGGGCATGAAAGTAACGATGCTGGAAAGACGACCTGACATGCGAGTGGAAACAATCAGTGCCGGGCGATCGATCAATCTCAACATCACCCGTCGCGGTTTACGCGCCCTCGAGAAAGCCGGATTGGAAGCCATTATCCTCAAGGACTCTGTTCCGATGATGGGTCGATTGATCCACACGCGTTCTTGCGAAACAAGTTTTCAGCCGTACGGGCGAGATGATTCGGAATATGGAAATTCCGTCTCGCGTGGAGAACTGAACAAAACATTGATGACTGCCGCCGAGAAAGCCGGCGCCGTGACAATAAGGTTCGACCAGCGCGTCACCAATATCGATCTGGAAACAAACACACTTACAATTCAAAACGAAGCGGAAAAAATAAAATACGAAGAAACATTCGACTTGATAGTCGGTACAGACGGCTCCGCTTCGCAAATCAGAGAATCGATGACCAGGAAGACCGGCAATCCTTGCGAGCAGGACTACCTCAATTACGGGTACAAAGAATTGACCATTCTGCCTGGAGAGGGCGGAAGATTTGCTTTGGAAAAAAATGTGCTGCACATTTGGCCGCGCGGTCTATATATGATCATTGCGCTGCCAAACTTTGATGGCAGCTTCACGTGCACGCTGTTTCTTCCATATGAATCTATTAACGGTTCACCAAGTTTCGAAAAGCTCAAGACCGAACCTGCCGTCAGCAACTTTTTCAAAACAGATTTCCCGGATGCGTATGGATTTTTCGACCAACCGGAAAAAACTTTCTTTGAAAATCCTACAGGCAGCATGGTCACCGTCACTACAAAGCCCTGGCACTATAAAGACAGAGTGCTTCTACTGGGCGATGCCGCTCATGCCATCGTGCCATTCTTCGGGCAGGGCGCCAATTGCGCATTTGAAGATCTGACCGTGTTTGAAGATCTGCTCACCAAATATGTCCAGAACGATGATGTGCTGGATTGGCTGGCCCTCTTTCTGGAATTCGATGAATTGAGAAAACCGAATGCTGACGCAATCGCGCAGATGGCATTCGAAAACTTCATCGAAATGCGCGACAAGGTCGGGCAGCCCGAATTCCTGCTGCAAAAGGCGGCCGAAAAGGTTCTCGAAAAAAACTTCCCTGACAAATTCGCATCTCGATACGCACTGGTCACTTTCACGCATACTCCTTATTCAGTCTGCCGAGATGCCGGTGTGATTATCGACGAAATCGTCGGCAAGCTTTGCAAGAACATCAAAAGCGTAGAAGAACTCGACCTCAAAAAAGCAGAAGAGCTAATAGACGCAAAATTAGCACCTGTTCTTAAGGGACAGGTCCGCGACCAGGTTCTGTCTCCTTAATCGCTGGAAAACCGGCTTTTTCTCTACCTTATAGATGTCGAATAGATGTCCGAAAAGACCGGACGGCGTTTTCGAAAATCGCTCGTCGGTACGAAAAACCCCTTATTCTCAAGCTACAAAAGATTTTTCCGGCGCCTGTGCGGCTTTTGACTATGTCATCCAAATGTCAAATTGATTTGATACGTTAGTCCTGTCCAAACCAATCAATCAGTCGCCCCAAAAGCCGAAAGGTCGGGCGTCGCGTTTGATGGCGTCCTCAAATAGGCGTTTTCATCCAAGTCCAAAGGAATGTAGCCCAAAGTCAGCTCAAAATGCGACCCAACAATGACACTAACCGCTGATACCTTTGACGAATCGAACACCTCAGCGCTTTAACGTTCTTGTAACAAATAGCTGTTTCAATTCAAGAATCAAAAGAAGTCAAAAACCAGTCCGCCCCGATTTATAAAAACTAGTGAGGCTGCCCGATGTTCCAACCCAACGACATTTTTTCAAGCAATACCCAGGGGTTTCACCAAACCACAAGCTTGAATTTTGTCCCTCCTCAACCACAACAAATAAATAGATATAGCCTGGACATCAACGCAGCCAACGCTGTACGCATGGAACAACTGTTCGTCGAACATGACGACGAAGGCAAAATCATAGGTGCATCCTATGAATCAGGCGCACAAGTTCGCCGGCACGATGCCTACACTATGGTAAGGTCCGCGAACAGCTCCCTGTGGATGGGCGATCGCTACGGCTCCTGGCACCCCATCGACTAATTTCATTCTATTGTTTAGTGGCGCATTGCATGCGCCGATCAAAAAAATAACCACCTTTCGGGGATCATTCATTAGTGCTCGGCTGCATTTGCGGTAGGGCACTTTTGGACATTTCGGATTGCCATTCCATGTCAACATCATGTCAGAAACGGACGGTACATTGCCTGTACGGTCAAATTGCACTCCGACCATATTCAAGGAGGTAGAGACCTCCGCACGCTCCTTCGAAAGAACTAACTAGCCACCCCCAACAGAAAAGAAATAGCGACGCTTCGCATCGAGATGCGAAACGCTCCTGTCATGCAGGTTAGCAAGCGTCGCTCCAAACAGTATCACCTACGAGGACAGATCAATGAAACACCAAGATATTAGCGACAAGGTTACTACTCAAGCGGGGAGTTCGATCTCGCAAGAAGCGATGCAAATGAGTAATCAAATCGCCGACTTGATGCGCGAAAAATGCACCACTAACTCAAACGTGAACGTTTTTGTCCTCGGATTTCCGAAAGACGATATCATTTCCTACGATGCCGCCGCCAAAACAGAGGCACAGTCAGGCAAACCATCAGCAAACGATGTTGTCACCTACAAAGAAGGGGCACAGTCTTTGAAAGAAATCGCGGCCAAAAAAGAGTCTTTGATGTCTGAGAAAAGCACCGCAGATGGTTACGATATGCTGGTAAAAAAAGATGAAAAAGGCAATGTGATCAAATTCGTCGGCGACGGTGGCAACAAGTCTCCAATGTACTCCAAGACACCTCAGAAATTTATTTGAGCGTAAAAGCAGAATAGACGATGCAAGAGTACAAAATTTAGAGCAAGGAGCATAAGATGCACCCTTACAAGGCGCATCTTTTTGCTTCCATAGATAATCCACATACAACCCAACCTCGCGCGCATCAAAGAAGAAGAAGAAGAAGAAGAAGAGACGGCCGCAGCAACCATCTCTTCTTTTTGTTTTTTAAGTCTCACCTCTCATGTCAACTTCATGTCAGAAACGCATCTTAGTCTGTCAGTACCTCCCTAATGCACGCGCAATAACTTCGCCTTAACGATAGGCGGCTTCCCCTTTCAAGAGTCCATTGAGCGGCAACGATTACGAGCCGTTCGATTGATCTCGGTCTTTTCCCAAATAAACGAGGGCTTTACCATGCCAGGACACCAAGAACAGCTAGAGCGTCTTCAACCACTCAGAGACGGCGGGGTCAGTGGCGCCGTAGCCGAACGCCTGATCTCAGAGGTAAACGGCGCAATTCGCGGCGGCGGTCTATCCCAGGGACCAGCTGATTACGACAGAGCTGCGACGCAGCTGCGCGAGCAGGGAATTTTGCCGAACCTTATATTGAGAGAATTCAACAGGCTCGACAACGATCGAGACGGTCGTGTTTCAGAGACCGAATTAAGAAGAGTAATAGGCATGGGACGAAATGCCGACTTCCTTACGGCCGTTGCAGCTCGAGGATTACGAGGCACCCTGCAAGATATGGGCGGCGAGCGGGATCCTCGAACCGGCGAGTACAGCGTTGAACGCAGCCGATTTGAAGCATATGTCCGCGCTCGCCAGCAACCGGTCGCTCCGCAAGAAAGGCCACCTGCTCAGCCGGCTCGACCAGGAGAGACGAGACCACCGGGAGAGGCTAGACCACCTGCAGAAGCAACACCAGCGCCCAGACCACAAGCACCTCCCGAGCTGCATCCGAATCCGGCAGCTCAGCGGCAGATCGACATTCTGCAAGCGGGAAGCGGATCTCCCCAGGAAAGATTAGCTGCAGTTGCTGAATTAGCCAGACTCGGCGTTAGCCGAATCACCCTCACCGACAGCAATGGAGACCGCATCAACTGTCGAATTCAGGTGTCCAGAGTGGCGCCAGGAAGCGATCGCAGCTACGTGCATCTATTTGGACGCAACGGAAATGAGCGCGAAGAAGTCTTGTTGAGAGGGGTGGAACAAAATGGTCAGTTTAGCCAGCAGCAGCGCGCTGACCGAAGCGCCGCCGGTTACGCGGGAGACAACTGGACCAGAAGCAGGCCGACTTCTGTATTAGGCGTGCGCCCATAACTCGAAAATCAAGTCGCAAACGCAGGGTCTGAAAATTTTGGACAAGGGGAAAGGAGACGGGTGAGAACTCGTCTCTCTTCTTACGTGCAGGCCGAACCCTTAGACTCCAAATTTCTTCCACAAAGTTTTCATGTCAACTTGGTGGCAACTGGCGATGTTAATTTCAAATAGGCAACTCCACGTTCCCGCGCCAAACGGCTTTTTGCAAACACACCAGCCTGCTTTGCACCACTGGCGGTGACTTGATGCACCGGGCTGCAAGATCTTATTTACCAGGAGATAGACAAATGAGAAACCAAGAAGTAGAGCGCGCCGTAACGGCGTTGAACACCACCGATGGCCGAGACATCAGCGGAATCACTCGACAGATTCAAGATTTGCAACGCAACCCGGCTCTCTGGGCGCGCGAAAGAGATGCAATCAACGATCGCGTTGACATGCGCAGAATGGGTTTTGCCGGTAATGACGACATTCAAATCACCGGTGTAGATGGAGAAGGCAGACTGCTAACACGCAGTTCGGACGGCAGGTCCCAGCAAGTTAGAGACGGCAGAACGGGCACCGTCATTACAGAGCAGGCTGTTCCCAGCGGTCGCGTTACTCCCAACGGCGAACGTGATTTCAGAGACCCCGATGGCAGCGGGTCGGTAAGATACACTATTCGACCGGGTGATACTTTGTCGCATGTTGTCCGTCAAAGACTGAGAGCAGAAACCGGTGCGGAGCCATCGTTGCGAGATATTCACGATCAAGTGCAGGCAATTCGCCAGGCCAATCCCAATACTGTTCGAGACGTCAACAACGTTAGAGTGGGAACAGAAATTACAATTCCATCCATCCGCGATCGTGAGCGTCCGGCATCTGCTCAAGGATTGCGAGAAGACAATCCGTCGCTGGACCCGCGTAGCGCTGCCTATCATCCGATGAGACTGCCAGGACAAGTTGATCCTGCGCGTTCTCATTCGGCCAACTGGAGAGAAGGCAGTAGAACCAATGATAATACGGGTCAAGCTGGCCAGCGTAATATCAGAAGTTATGACACAACTGTACGAGAGGGGGGCGCGTATGTTTTTTCGAGTCCACCTACCGCGCAGGTGACTCAAGAAACCGATCGCAGAACCGGCGAAGTGCTGCGCTCCTCGGTGAGATATGGTGGTGATGGTATTAACATAACCATGCAAGACCAAAGTGGAACGCGAAATCTCCAGGGTGTAAGGTCGGCCGAAACTACAATGGATGTTCGAACTGGCGGTTACTCCACAACAATCACAACTCGTGACGGCACCCACGTTGTTACAACCGACCGAACCGGAAGAGTCACAGGCTGGAATACTCGCTCCTAGCCGCCATAACAGCCTTTTTCCGAAGCAAGGGATGCAGAGCCGACGTTGAAGAGCGTCGGCTTTGCCTGCAAATATACCGTGCCGTACCCTCACCTTTCACTCACGCATGAGTTGTTATTGTTCAAACGTCCCCACACGGAGTTGCTCAATCGCAATGTCGCATCAAGATCTTAATCTAATCAATAACATCACTTCCTGCAACATGCAGACTGCCAATGTCCAGGGTTTCAATGCAGCCTCTAGCCCGAGTTTCGCCCTTCTGCGATCACAGAAACCCGCCAGTTATGATCTTGATGTTAATCATACGACGGCATTGCGATTCGATCAGCTCCGCGTCGAGGCTGACGAACACGGAAACTGCAAAGCAGCATCGTACGGCTCAGGAGCTTTTGTTCGCCGTCTCGAGCTGTACACGATACTGAAAGCAGCAAACCGATCACTGTGGCTCGGCGACCGCTTCGGTGGCTGGCATCCGCTAGATTAGTCTTTAATTTGCGCGAGAAGAGAATAGAGGCGCCTGCAACCCGGGCGCCTCTATATTTAGTACCATTCGAATCTCTCGTATTGCACAAAACATTCATTCAAACGCTGCATAGATTACTCACTCAATCGCTCACGGTTCCCTCACGTTTACGCTGCTATCTTGTATCCATGCCACACGGCTCAACCGTGAGCCCGGCGTAACCAATAGTCCACACAAGAAAACAACAGGCGTCGGTGATACCACGCGTTTGGATTTGTGTCGGCTCCACACCCCGAACACCATTGCATACTGAATTCACGTTCTAGAAACGTCGAGGAGAGCGATCATGGCTGACCTTCCGCAACCCGGTTACAACAGAAATGACGGACCCGTAATAGAGGGCGATCGAGACGCTGTAAATACTCGCAGGGCTTTTGAAGAACAAGGTCCAGACGTGGCTGCTTCACGCATTAGAAAAGAAGTGGACAGTATTCTGAATAGTAATGCCACCACTGAAGAGAAAGAAACATACTTCAAACGTTATAAAGAAGGATTGGATGGGACAAAAGGAGGGCCAAATATTCTGCCTGAGCTGTCCATCGCATTCGGTCTTTACGAGAAAGATAGATTATTTACCTCGACCGGCAAGAGAAATTTGTGGTTGACGGGATCAGAAAACGTTGTCGATCCGACCAAGGTGAGGTCCGAAGCTAACCGATACGGTAACCAGGGTAACGTTCTCTATCAAGAACTTGTGCGTGAATTCGGCAGCAGATTCGAAAAAATAAAGAGTGAAAATGCAGTTAATTACGACGATCGCGAAGGTTACGGACAAAAACTCAGACTTCCGTGGATGAACACTTACGTTCCTGAAGCTCAATTAAAAGACAAGCTTCAAGAAGATACTCGCAGTGCCGAGAACAGGAAGGCCATGAGCGTGCTGATAACGCACCCGGAATTGTTCAAAAAAATCGCTGAAACGCATGGAGTCGACAACGAAATAACCAAAGAAGAAGTAAACACTTTTAGAGAAAAATGGGAAAGTGATCGGAATTTACGCAAAGAGCTTTCCAAAAACGATCCGATTATGGAAAGACGAATTGGCAACGCTCTCGAAGTGCTGCAGAACGCCTGGTCATCTGATAATTACGCGAATAACTACAACAACAAACGTGGCTCAGTCTTAAAGGACCACTTGAGCAATGACAATATGTACAACTGGTACAAAATTGACTGGTTCGCGAAAGATGGAACAGTGACTGAAGCATCCATCTTGAATGGACTGGGTTACAAGGACTTGAAGGACGCCAAAGAAAGAACACCTGTGTTAGAAGAGTCCAGGACGGGAAAAGCCGGTGAAAAACCGCTTGCCGGCGTAACAAAATTGGACAACTTTGACAATACCAAATTGCTGGGACCAAACGACGGACCATTCCATGTTGCGCAACGCATGCTCAAGGGTCAAGAAGAGTTTTTCAAAGAACCCGGTGCCTTCAAAAAAGCACATGAGGATTTGATGCACGCAATCGGTGTAAAAGTTGGTATTCACAATGAGAAACAAGGTTCTCGACAGGTGAATGAAAACAACATCCAGGATGTGATCAAAAATATAAACGATAGAAAGAATCCACAGTTGCGTGATTGGCTGATTAGCCGATATCCAGGCGCTGGAGAAAAACCGGCATCCAGAGTCGAGGCGGCCGGCAACTACAACGATACCAGGGTGACCGCCCAACATTCGCCGAAAGAAGTAGCCGACAACATGCTTAGAGGCTCGGAACTTGCAAAAGATAAGCGTGCAATCAATGCCCTGACTAACGTCTTAACCCAAGAAATGAAAGGCGTAACCAGAGTGGGCGTACCTTTAATCAGAGAAGACAACCTTGAAGACGTTAGGAAGAAAATAGAGGCTAAAGAGTACGCGGCGCTCACTCAATGGTTCAACAGACGCTACCCACCCAGAGATAAGCGCTGATCGCTCAGAGTTTCTTGCAATACAAGTTCATCGGGGTCGAGGACCGGAGCACAACGCCATGTGCTCCGGTCCTTAAATTTCAGCAAACGACAGGAGGTCTCATTTGCAATTTAATCCTGGCGCAATTAACCGTTCTCAACATTTCCTTGGTTACCATTTGGTTGACGACCAGTGCATTCATTAATGGAGCCAATTCGGACATGCAAAACCCCGCAATGGAAAAGCCTGCCATCACCTCGCGGGCGCCGGCAGGCCAAACCAAGACATGTTACTAAAACGACAGACCGTCTGTCGTAGATCGGTTATACCCATCATGCAAAAGAAATACTGTAGTCTTCAAAACACATGCGGCCCTTGACAGAATCGAGCACATGATCTTGGCCCAACAGCTGGCTATCTACCACGCTCTAGCTTCATTTTCAGAGCATTTTCTTGTTTCGACGGCGATACCCGCATCCGCTCGTCTTGCCAGAGCCAGATCTGGCCTAAGACAAAGTGCTGTCAACCTTATAACCCATCCCTTTCACGGTTGTGATTATCGAGGGTCTTCCATCCACATCCAGTTTTTTTCTTACACGCGTAACGCACTGTCTCACTGCATCTTCAGATGACTCTGATTCCGAGTGCCAGACTTTGTCGAGCAAATCGTCGACGCTGAAAATCTGATCCTTGTGACGCATGAGAAATTCCATGAGAGCCAGTTCTTTTGCCAATAAGTCGATCTCAGCGCCGTCTCTGGTTGCCTTTCCTGTGGCAGGATTGAGGGTAATTCCGCGCACAGAGAGAACGTCACCGAGCAACCCTGCAGGGCGACGCAAAAGACTGCGCACGCGAGCTATAAGTTCGCGCATGTGAAACGGCTTCGGCAGATAATCATCCGCCCCTGCGTCCAATCCGGAGACACGATCCTCTACTTCGCCTTTGCCTGTAAGCATGAGTATGGGGGTGATTCCGCCCGCGGCTCGATAATTTCTGCAAACGTCGTAGCCGTTAATCTTCGGAAGACCAATGTCTAGAATAGCCAAATCGTAGGAATATAGCTTGAGGCGGTCGGCTGCCTCCTGCCCGTCGCGCACTTTTTCGACCACAAAATTGTTGGTCTCCAGTGTGTCGGCAACAGCTTCCAACACCAGTTCATCATCTTCGACCAGTAAGATTTTCGACATAATGGACGATCTGTCTCCCCGACCAGGTTATCTTCCCACACAAACAGGCTGCCAATCTACACATACTCCTTTCAGCACTCTTGACAAAATTCGAGCCAACAGCCGAATGAAATTCAATCCGAACAAATACAGCCTCAGCCAGCAGATGACTTTCGTTATAGTCGCGGCGCTGGTTTCGCAGTTGGTTTTTGTCGGTGCGCTGACGACTGCACACTATCAATTGGAAAAACAGTTTGAGGAAGAAGCCTATTCCAGAAGACTTATGACTGCTGCAAACTCTCTGCTTCTGAACTTGCTGAGAGTGGCGACGGCGATGGGCTTTTATCAATTCAGCAAAGAGGAAAGCTCCAGGCGCAGTTTTCAGTCAGGACTTCGTGACTTAAGCAAGCGCAGGCAAGAGCTTGAACAATTGCAGGTTTCACACAACGGGGTACCGTCTGAGCCGGAGATGCAGGACATGTTGCAGCGGCTGGACGAGTCCTTCAAACTGTTCAAAGAAACGGAAGCGGTCTTCGATTCTGATGACGAAGCAGGTAAGCGCTATGCCATCTTGAAAATATCGAAGCAGGCAAGAACGCTGGCTCAGCTCAACGATCGCTTTGTCGCAAAACAGGACAAGAAAACAGCTGCTCATGAAAAACTGGAAGCGCAGACAAGAATGTGGGTAAACTCAATTGTCTATGGCGGGCTCACCGTCAACGTTGTTATTGTTGTTTTACTTTTGCTGTATTTCAATTCCAGAACATCAAAACGGTTCAACAATCTCTCAAAAAACATTGTTGCTCTGGGCGCCAATAAGGAAATTCCCAGCCGTCTTGACGGCGCAGACGAATTGGCAATGCTCGATGACGTTGTGCATGCTGTTTCCCATGCACTGCATGAAGCAGAAAGGTCAAAACAGGAAGTGCTTGCGATGGTAACCCACGATCTGCGCTCTCCTCTCACTTCCTTGCAGCTCACTCTCAATCTCCTGCACAGCGGATCAATGGACAATTCCAGCGATAAAGCGAAAAACATGATTGCCCGTGCCGATTCATCGGTCGGCAAATTGATCCAATTAATCAATGATTTGCTCGATATCGACAAGATTGAATCCGGCAGATTCAACCTCAATATTCAGGAAACAGAGGACAGTTCTATGATTTCGCAGGCCATCGAACTCATTCAACACAGCGCGGACGCCCGCAAGATCACACTTGATATAAACGCTGCAAACGTCACTGTCAATTGCGATGCAGAGCGAATTATCCGCGTACTGACGAATTTGATTGCCAATGCTATCAAGTTTTCTCCGGACAACTCGAAAATTGTTGTATCAACGACACAGGTCGGCAACGAAATATTGTGCGAGGTGAAGGACCAGGGACGCGGCATGCCCGCCGGCGAGCAAGACAAGATTTTTGAACGCTATCATCAGGTGGATAGCAGTGAGGAAGCAGAAAAGAAAGGCAGCGGTCTGGGTCTGACTATCTGCAAAGCTCTGATTGAAGCACACCGGGGCACTATAGGAGCCACCAGTAAAGAAGGCGAGGGAAGCACGTTCTGGTTTCGGATTCCTCTCGGTTGCGAGAAACCGCCATTAAGTGCGGATGCGCCTCAGTCCGTTTCATCGCTGACTTGAAGGCAAGTCAGACCTTCGTCACGCCACATTTGCACTACTCTGTTGCGATCATCAATCGCCAGCCACGGATTCCATTGCTTGCGAATGTTCTGAAGCAGCTCCCGCTTAACTATTACGTCACTGCGATAGTCCCTGGCAGGGCGCATAAACAACAAGAAAGGCTCGCTCCAAAACCCGTGTTTGTGCAACCAGTCCTTTGTGGTGTCGTAAAGATCAATTGTTCGACCGGACACATAAATGATGGGATAGGTTTCAGCAAGCGAACGCACCACTCTTGCGACCGGCTCGATAAGAGGATCTTCGGCTACAAGAAACGGGTCAAGAAACCCCTTCCAATTTTTTGGGGTTTTCTCAATGAAGTGCATCCGATGGGCACAATCAGCAAGTGTGCCATCCAGATCTACAAGTACGCAGTCATTCGAGTTTGATTTCGCCAATCGATCTTCCAACGAGGTCAACGGCAATATTCTAACGGATCCGGCCTCTTCAGATAGCTCGTTTCATCGGTGTCTTGTTGGCAAAGCAATAAAGAGACATTTCTTTCGCCTCACTGGTCGGCTCTACGTAGCCGTGCAGCAACAAGTCGCAAAAGGCTTCGAGATAGATGATGCGTTCTTCCTCAACGTCAGAGAATACCCTCGTCCCGCACTGCAGATATTCGCCGTCCAAGCTGTGAATCTTGGCGATAAAGCCGTCAGCACGTACAGCCTCGAGCAATTCGGCTCGGGCGCTCTCATGTGTACAGCGAGAATTGCGCCCGGTGTCTGTCAGGCGAAACAACATCATATCCTTCGTGCCAAGAGTCTGTTTGACTTTTCCTTCTGCCAGGAGAAGTTCCAGGCCGGCCAAGTAAGCCTCCCTCATCTCGTCGGTGTCGACATAGGCGCGCTTTGCTTTAACGAAGTCACCGACCCCGTTGCGCAACTTCATCAATAGATCTCCTGATTTGCGAGCTTCATAGAGCAGCTCGCTTGCTGCTTCTTTAATTGTATTTTGTAGCATGCTTGTTTCCGCCCACATGTAAGCCCGGGTGTCCGCTGTGATTCTGATCACGAGGACGCAGCCGGAGCCGCACAGTTCCAATTTATTGTTACTTTCATTGTCTCTCTTCCAAGGTAGTACGCAGTATCAACACCGATGTATAAACATACGCGCTTCCATAACATAACCAGATGAGGCTAACACCTAAGGGGGACCCGCTACCCGCCAGGGAATTGAAACTTCCCGATCGCTTCTTAGTAGGTACTGAGGCAACAGTACCCGAAAGTGGTAGTGCATTTTTCGGCGACAGGGCATAAGAAATAGGTATGGGTGTCGAGGAAAACGCCATGACCGAATCCTGGCAAACGCTTACAGCCAACGCAGAATCAGCCGCGCGCGGCGGCAACTACGCCGGGGCCAAAGACTTTTACAGACAGGCGCTTGCCGACGCGACTCAGCGCCAGGACCCCGTCAATGCTTATTACAGCCAGTGCAGTCTGGCAGCGCTGCTCAGGCTGTTGGACGAATATGCCGAATGCGAGCAACTGCTCAAAGAGGCGCTCCAGTTGCGCTGGCAGTTTTCGGAACAGCTGGCGCGCGAGCCTGTCTCGCCATTCAATGACTTAGAGCGCTTGCTTGTGAAACAAAACCGGCTGCCCGAGCTGGAAGCGGCATTGACCAATGATACCCAGCAGATGCTGGCGAAACACGGGCAGGACTCATTCGAGTACAAAATGAGTCTTATGAACCTCGCGAAGATGTACGGCACTCACTTGAAAGACATGGACAAGAGCAGGCTCTACTTTGCCGAAGTTGTTGAATGGGCGAAAACGGTAGAGCCGATCACGCGCAAGATGGTCTACACGACCTACGATGGCGTTCTGCGCGCGGCAGGAATGACGGCGGAAGCCGACGCAGCGCAGGCGGAATTGGCGGCGCTCAAGAAGCAGGCTCCGGCCTAACCCAACTTTCAAGGAATTTCACGATAAATGCAAGTTATGCGCATCCTGCTTGCCCTGGTGCCTTTGTCCTTCCTATTTGTAGGTTGTGCAGAAATGCAAGCAGGTGTGGGATTGGATCCAGACATAACTGTTGATTACGTCACTATCCAGGATCCAACTGAGCGGAAAGCCGCAATCGAAAGGGATTTGAACTCAGCACTCGACGGCGTCAAGGCTAATCCGAAAAGCTTCGAAGCACAAATGCAATTAGGCAAAATGCGCAGAGAAAATGGCGATAACAAAGGCGCCATCGAAAGCTATTCTAAAGCGATCGAAGTGGACGGTGGGAACATACGCGGGTACAAACAGCGCGCAATGACCTATTTCTCAACCCAAGAGTTTGACAAAGCTGCACAAGATCTTGACGAGGCGCTCAAACTTGCACCTAGCGATTTGCAAATTATCGATCAGCACGCCTATGCGCATATGAAATTAGCCCTTCAGTGTCGACAGTCCTCTGATTTCGCAAGTGCGCTGAAAAGTATTGATGCAGCAATATCTGACTACCAATTGCAATTGAAACGGTTTCCAAATAGCGGCGTTGCTTCCTCTCGAATCGGAGGTGCGAATTTAGCGGCTGGCGAGACTGCTGCAAAATCTGGAGACAGCAAAGAATCAAGACGACGCTATTTGCTTGCGGTGGAGAGTTTTCAAAATTGCGTAAACGGCAACTTCGTAGGAAATGGTCCGCCGGCCGGCAATCGGTTCTTTCAAGCCCAAGCGAGAGCAGGGTTAGCGAAAGCGTACCTGGAATTGGAGCAACCCCAAGAAGCATTGAAAGCAGCCACGGCAATGCCGATTGAAGAACTTCCAAAGGATGCATTGATTCCTCTATATATGGTTCAAATGCGCGCGTATGAGAAGCTATCGGATCAGGCAAAAGCCACCGAAATCGAGAAGAAGCTGGAGTCGCTGGGCGCGTTTCACAGGAAGCCCGAACCACCGAAGTTTCCAGCAGAACTAAATAATCAAGCTCAAGAAAGACGAAAGAAGTAGGCACTGCTACCTCGTCACTCTTCCTTTTTCTGCAGCCACTTGCAGAGAATAGAGTGCAATTCCTCCAGCGTGAATGGAATAGGGAGGTAATCGTCCATCCCTGATTTCAAACATTCCTCGCGCGTGGCTCTCACTGAGCCGCTAATTCCGATGATAGGAATGTGTCCGCCTGTAGCTTTTTCTAAATTTCGAATTTTGCAGGTGCACTCCGGACCGTCAGTGTCAGGCATCAGCCAATCCATCAAAATAACATCAAATGAAAACATCTTCAGGGCATTAATGCCCTCGTCGCAACTGTTCACTATGTGAGCGGTTATACCGAGGCTCTCGGAAAGTAGGTCGAACAAACGCGCATATTCAGGCTGATCGTCAATGACCAGAACAAGTGGTTTGCATTCTTGTTTTCGCTCTTCCAAAGTGATTGGCTGTTCCGTTTTCTCGCCCATTGCACACCTGTCGTTTATGCAAGCGAAGACTGAAGCCAAGCCTGAAAGTTGCCGATCAGATACAAATTCTTATCTAACCGCATAACGCCAACTGCTGAGGCGCTTAGCGGTCACCCTCCGGCAACTCATTTACGGCATGAAGTCTGGCGGCTCTGGCGAACTCCGCTGCAGCTTCCTTGGTCCGACCCATTTTTTGGAGAATGTCAGCCCGCAGCCTAACTACCTCAGGATTCTCGTCGCTGTTTTTCATCAGCCAATCGGCATCGGACAGCGCATCCTGCAGTTTTCCTAACCCAATTTTTGCGCGCGTTCTAAACTGAATTGCCGTGATGTGACCGGGGTAGGTGTTAAGGCATACATTAGCGTCTTCTATAACCCTCTGATAATTCTTCAACGCTAAATTGCATTTCGCTCTGTTCATGACTTCACGCTTGTATACTTTGCCAGCGAATGCGCGATCAAAGTCTGCTACTGCCTTTTTGTATTCACCTAACGCTTCATAGCAAAGACCTCTATCGATATATCCCGTACTGCTAAGTGGAAAGTGATCGATCTTGTATTGAGCCGTTGCCAGCGAGTCCTTCCACCTTCCTGCCATGCGATACATTTTGCACTTTCGGTCGACAAAGTCTTCCATTTTTGGAAAAGCTGCATGAGCCTGGTCGAAAACCTTTGCCGCTTCGTCGATTTTTCCACTGTCTTGCAAGTTCTTAGCCAAGACACTGTAACTTTCAGGTCGCACCCAATAACGGCAGACCTTGCGCAGAGCATTGAGAGATTTATCGATCTTCAATTGTCGTTTGTAGAGAGTGGCGATATCCGCGTAAAGATAGCCCGCAAAAGAAAGTTTCTTCTGCGCTAAATCTGCATACTTTTCCGCATTTTCCGGGTCTGCTTTCATTGCATACATGTAGGCACGTTCAAAGTTCACAAAGGGCGAATCAGGAAATTTATTTTCTGCCTCTTTGAGGGTTTTGAACGCGTCTTCAGTGCGCTTAAACTCGAAAAGAAAGTGCGCTTTGTTGACGTAGCTGTCTTCGTCCTTTGCTGCAGCCACATAGGCGTCCAACTCGGAAAGCGCTTCCTTTTTCGACGTATGCCATAGTTTCCAAGCTTTTACCAAATGAATCTCAGAAGCCTGGGAATTTAGCTCAATCGCCTTATCGAACGAGTTAAGCGCCTCTTCGGCATGCCCGCTAGATCCTTGCACAAAGCCCCATTCAGCGTAGATGTCAGCCAGATCCTTCTTAGAGACATGCTTTTGTTTTGCCGATTCAAGTAGTGTCGCGAATGTTTTTTCAGAGTCCAGATATTTGCCGTTGAATTGCAAGGCTTCTGCCTTGATCCAAAGCGCTTTTAGATCGGCAGGATTTTTCTTTAGCTTTGTCTCGGCGGCGGCAAGGGCCCTACCCGCGTCCGGCGCACCCAGCGCTTTCAAATGCTTGTAGCTGTGAGCATACTGGTGCGCATGCGCAGGCAGATTGGACAAAAACAAAAATGCGGGCGCCAAAAACAGAAAGCCGGCGATCTTAATACTGAACAAATAAGTTTCCTGGTCGTATGTATTTGAACGATACCAGAAATAAATGCTAAGCCAATTGAGACATTTGCGAGTAGATATTGCTGGCGTTCTCGCGTCGATTGCCGATAGCGGCGCTTCTTTCATACTTGGATTGGAACGCGACAGCAGCCTCGGCCGGTGTGTTAGCTGCTTTGACAGCGGCATACGCGTTGGACTCACTGTGAGCGAACTCGTACATGATGAAGTCGGCTTGCACGTGCCAGTCAGTGACGGGCTTGCCCTGATCTTTTGCAAAAGCTTCCAGAGCGGTGCGGCGTCCGCCTTCCCACTGGCAAAGTCCTATGGCTCCTTCACCTTTATTATATGCATCCGTTTTGAAGCTGGACTCGGTTTGGATGTTGCCCAAAATTCCAGAGGCTTGGGCAGGCGTGAAACCCTTTTCGACAAAATAGTCGTACAGTTGCTTGGCCTGGACTTGTTCGCCCTGACCTAACGGTTCTCCCTGGCTGCTTGTTCCACCTGTAGGAATGGCTCCATCTCCGTTACTTCCGTTGCCTTTGAAATAGCCGCCGCTGTCGAATCCGCCATTTCCGGCGAAACCGGCATCGCCGCCGCCACCACCACCGGCACCGGGTCCACCTCCACCGCTTGAGACGCCGCGGTTGACGAAACCGTTTTCCGGCGGCGCAACAACAGGAGCATTTTGAGGCGGCGTGAACGGCACAAAGTCAGGGAGATTCGGCTTTGCATTGACCAGATCTTCCATCCAAGATGGAACAGGTTCTCCCGGATGTGCTTTTTGGAAGAGGCGAATCATCTCTTGAGCTGCCTGCTTTTGCATCTCAGTTCCATGAGTGATGGCATCTCTCAGACTCTGATTGTTTTCCTTGTCCGGGTTTTGAATTTCGATGTTTATGCTGCCATCGGGACTGGGAGTTGCCTTCGGATTGGCGACCAGTTGACCTTCAGGAGTAAAGAAAAAGTCAGGCTCTCGCTTAGCTTGCCCGTTTTCAACCGAAGTGCTGAAGCGTATGGGCTTGCCCTCGGCAATGGCTTGTTGCACCGGAGCAGGAATTTCAGGTACGGCACGGCGACCGGCCTCATATATGGGCGTCATCTCGAGCTGCGGACGCTCTCCAGTCTGGGCAATGCGCATCGGAGGAACCAGCAGATTGTCGCCTGCCTCTGCGGGCGGGCGAAAGTCCTCATTGGGGGTCAAATCCGAATAAGGATGCTCGGCACCACGAAAAGCATTGCCTGCATCTTGCTGCAAAGCAGCATTGAATTGCTCAATATGCGCGTTCATTCGAAAGGGTTGGGTTGGATGGATGTAGCGAAGGATCTTGAATCTATTCTTGAAGGTATGCGCTGTCAATACGGTTTTTCCCATGGTGTCCCTAAAGGCGCGCCTGTAAAGAGAAAGCGGCAGTTAAAAAGAAAGAGGAGTCAATTGACTCCTCCCTCCTAGCTGCGCCTGTCGCTATTCAACTTTGTAATTTCGATCTAAATGGCCAGACTGACGAACATTTGCTCGAGTGTAATTCGTGCGCGCTCCGCGACGTATGGATTCTCATCACTGGCCAGGCGGTCCAGAACGTGGAAAGGCATGTGGTCGCATTCCGCCATCGAGAAGCGAACGTCGGCATTCTCATCACGTGAGAGAATTTCCACTACTTCCTGCGGTGCTCCTGGATTTGTCGCTACTGATGCGCGCACCTCCCAGTGCTCATCGCCTGCCAGAACCTGCAATACTTCGGCAGGTGTGACTCTGTTTTCCGCGATGCGTCCACGAACCTTTTGCTTGCCGCAAAGAGCCAGGCGAGTCAAAACTCTTTGGGGTGTATTCGGGCTTCCGGCGAAGATGTAATAAAAATCCATGGTCCTATCCTCTCAATTAATTAGCGACATACAGCTGCTTTCCCTGGGAGCGCCGCTATCCCAGCGGCTTAACTTTTTCGGTGGGATGCCGGCTGGAAACCGGCGCTCCCAGCTAGTGCTCCCCCTTAGTGCCAGAGACTCTGCACAACGGTGAGAAGTTCACCCAATCCGCGCCCTTGAAGGGGCTTTCGCAAGTAGTAGTTGATGCCCAGATTGTGCGCCTTTTCGACGTCGTCACAACATTCCGAAGCAGTCAGCAAAACTATCGGAATATCTTTCATGTTGTTTTGATTGCGAATTTCCTCCAGCACCTCATGACCGTTCATCTTTGGCATGTTCAAATCGAGTAGCACTATATCCGGTGCTTTCACGTTGTTGTATGGTTCTTGCTGAGTAAGATAGCGAACTGCTGCTTCACCGTCGTTGACGACATGCAAGTTGACCTCCACTCCCGTATCGAATATAGCCTCCTCTGCAATTCTTACGTCCGCCAGACTGTCCTCAACCAAAAGTACTTCAATATGTCTGTTCATGATCTTTGCCCTCCTCCGCATTACCTGTTGTATCCATGGTTCTATAATCCTCATGAAGCTACCTACTTTTCTCACTTCGATTCAGTACTTTGCTTGGACTCAGTCATCATCGGCATCGTGAAGTGAAAGGTCGAGCCGCCGTTCCTCATTGTGTCCACCCAGATGTTTCCCCCGTGCCTTTCAACAATCGCTTTGCAAATTGCAAGGCCGATTCCCGTGCCGGCATACACCTGTCCCGAGTGGACTCTTTTGAACATGGTGAACACATCTTTCGTGTGACGGCTTTCGAACCCGGTTCCGTTGTCTCTGATAGACACGTGCCAGAAGGCTGCAGGCAAGTCATCGTCAACGTCTAAGTAAGCTGCTGTTTCGTCGCCGCCTACCGACTCTACACAAGAGATTTTCACTCTGAGCGGCTCATCGCGTCTGAACTTGATTGCGTTACCCAGAAAATTCTGGAACAGCTGAACCAATTGCAGCGCGTCGCCCTTCACTGTCGGAAGTTCATCAACACTTATTTTTGCTCCACTTTCCTTGATTGCTACCTCAAGGTTTTGCATCGCCTCCTTTACGCAATCGTTGAGATTGATATCTAAGAATGGTCTGTCACAACCCTGGACTTTTGCATGATTGAGCACGCTCTCGATAATGCGCTCCATGCGTTTGCCGCAGTCGTTGATATGTTCGATAAATTCATCGGCTTTGTCGTCCAGCTTGCCTACATAGCGTCGCAGCAATAAATCTGTGAACCCGCGCAGCGAACGCAAAGGTTCTTGCAGATCGTGCGACGCTATTTTGGCAAACTGTGCCAGGGCAGTGTTCGAGCGAGCCAGTTCTTCAACCGCCTCTTTGAGCCGTTCTTCGGCTTTTGCACGTGAAGCTACTTCAACCCGGAGAGCCTCATTTGCAACTGCCAACTCAAATGTGCGTTCCTTCACTCTTACATCCAGCTGCCGTGCATGTTGCTTGATTCTGGCGGTCAGACCGCTCATCGTCAAAGCCACGACAAGCATAGCTACAAAAGTTAGGAGGCATGGGGTTTCCGACCTCATCAGGGTGTAGTGCGGAGACACCACGAAAAAGTCGTAACTGATTACGCTCAACAGTACGGTGAGCAACGATGCCCCTAAGCCATACCTGCAAGAGACGAGAACAACGCCTAGCAGATAGAGCATACAGAAGTTTTCTTCATCCACATAAGGTGACATTGCTATGCCAACCAATGTGCATAAAAGAGTTATTGAGACTGCCACTATATAGGGAAAGACAACCTGGATGTTGACAGCGTTTCTCGAAATTTCAGCCCCATGCTTAACGAGACGCTGCCACCACCGGTTGTCTTCCTGCTGTCCCAAAACGTTCAAGTTTTTGAGTTGAACATCTCGGACAGCTCCCTCGGGTTGGAACTCCAGACTTGGGTCATACTTACTGGCAATTTCCCTCATCTGAAGTTCCTTCTCGAGGATCTCCTTAGTGCAACTCTTCACGTGCTGAAGATTTGCTTCAGGAAGAACACCCTCAATACTCCTGTGAATGTAGATACCGTGTGTCATCACCTTCACTGCCTCGCAACCGATACTTCAATCCTACGGACGGTTCGTGAGGGACCTGTGAGGGACAAAATAAAGAGAAAATGTACGCGCGCCGCCATTGCGTCGCGCTCTCGTTGCGAGCAAAAACATTTTTCGAGGCGAGGAAGTCCAAAATCGAATCGTCACTTGCTATGAAACTTTCGAAAAAATCTAGACAAGGTATTCGGTGATTTTTCGGCACCTGTGAGCGTTTGCCGACTGGAGTTGTTGAGAGCTTTGGCGATGAAAAAAGAGCGATCGCCATTTGGTGGGCTTTTTCGGGCCTCTCTCGGCTCTGAAAAAAGGCAAAATTTCATAGTGCCTGTAAAAATGAAAATTGGTACTAGCTGGTCATAACGCTTTTTTGTAGACCGAAAATTTGTGAAGCAAACAAAAATGCTTCACTCGAATTCTTATTGTCTTGCTAGTTGTCCCTTCTACGCCTGAGGAAAAGTCACCGTAAAGGTTGTGCCTTTGCCTTCCGTGCTGGCTACTTCGATTGCCGCGTGGTGCATATCGACGATGGTTTTGACAATTGACAGCCCGAGCCCGGTGCCGCCTTTGGCGCGTGCTGCTTTTTTATCGACGCGATAGAAGCGGTCAAACAAGCGCGGAATCGCTTCCTTGGGAATACCCATACCGGTGTCTTCCACAACGACGCAGGCCCTGCCGTCGCGATTCTTGAGAGTGACATTCACTGTCGCGCCCGCCTCAGAGTATTTAAGTCCATTCTCAATCAAGTTTGAAAACAAGTGATCGAGCGACTCACTATGGCCCATGATCATAGGACCGTCGGAGATTTGCATCTCAAGCTTCTTTCCAGCTGCTTCAAAGCGCGGGGCAAACTCTTCTTGCGCGTGTTCTAGAGTTGGCTTCAGGCTTAGTCTTTGAAGATTGGCATTGGATTGAACCACTTCCAATTTGGCGAGCGTTAGCATGTCGTTGACGAGATTGGACATACGCTCGGTGTTGCGTGTGATTATGCCCAGCCTCTCGCTCATGTCGGCATCCTCTTTCACATCTTCGGCAAGGTTTTCGGCAGTGATTTGAATCGTGGCGACTGGCGTCTTGAGCTCATGCCCTGCGTCTTGCACAAACACTTTGAGAATCCGGTATGACTCTTCGACTGGTTCAACTGCTTTGCCAGAGACTAAATAACCTGTAAGAGCGAGTCCCAAAAGAAATACCGGACCGAGAAGCAGTTTGATAAAAACAAATTTGTCGACGGAGACGTCACGCTGCCTGGTGGGAATCTGCACTTGCAAATAGCCAAACATATGCCCGTCTTGAAAAAGCGGAACAGACTTAGAGCGCAGGTTTCCGGATATGCTTGCCACTTCACAGGTATTCAAAAAGAGCTTTGGGTTTCCTTTCTCACCGTGCGCTTCATCAAGATTTCCATGCGCGTCAAACAACTGAATTGTTGTCTTATATCCATAAGGACTCTTGTGCAGCTGTTCCACCAGACCACGTGCCTGCAAATCATTGCGCACGATAAAGATAAGCGGAGCAACCTGCTCGGTGAGCGCTTTCAATTCATCGTCCAGCACCCGGGTCAGAGATGTTTGAAATAGATATGTATTGCCAACGGCGAGGATAATGAAGGCGACACTCGACAGAAGTACAAACCACAGAGTCAGTCGAATGCGCAGCCCTTTGAACATTACTTGGCGTCCAACCTATAGCCGACTCCGTGCACTGTCGCAATGATTGACGGCTCACCGTCGGTGTCGACTTTCTTGCGAATGCCTTTTATGTAGGTGCGAATTGCGTCGGTTGAAACCAGCGTGTCGGACTCCCAAACTCTGTCAATTAGCGCTTCTGCGCTGAAAACGGTGTTAGCGTTACGCATCATAAATTCGAGCAGGTTGAACTCCTTGGGCTCTAACTTCAGTTCCACGCCGTCCTTTTCGACTTTGCGCGCGACGGGATCGAGCTTCAGCGTACCGACATTCAAGACCGTTGTTGTCGTTTGCGAGGCCCGACGAATAAGCGCTCGCAGCCTGGCATTCAACTCTTTAGCGTGAAATGGTTTCGGTAAATAATCGTCGGCGCCCGAGTCGAGCCCTTCCGCCCGATCGTCAATGCTCGATCTGGCAGTGAGCATGAGAATTGGCGTTTTCCCGCCCTTCTCGCGGAATTTGCGCATCACGTCGAGTCCGGTCATTCCCGGCAATCCCCAATCAAGCACGACCACGTCGTACTGATAGACGCGCAGCATATCCAGGGCGGACTCACCGTTGTCTACCACTTCGACCGTGTAGTGCTCGCGCGTCAAAGAGAGCTTGATCTGTGAAGCGAGATCAGCTTCATCTTCCACAAGAAGTACTTTGCTCATTTTTTTCCCACGCGCAGTTTATTCGATGGCGATCAATTGCTCTCAATTGAATTAGCTGCAGCGGGACGCAATCATCCCGCCGCAGCCATATTTCCTAACCTTTAGCTTTGTCAGCGGGCTTTTCTGCCGGTTTGTCGCCCGGCTTGGAAAGCTCGACGTCTAGAGTGATCGGCACTTCCTCACCGAGGGCTACGCCACCACCATCAAGAACGGAGTTGTAGGTAACTCCGAAATCTTTTCTCTTGATTGTTCCAGTCGCCGAAAAGCCGACTTTGTTATTTCCTTGTTTGTCTTTGATTTGTTGACTCGGACCTTCAACATCCAGGGTCACAGGCTTCGTCACACCATGCATAGTCAAATCGCCGGTCATTGCGAATTTGCCTTTGCCTTTAGCCTTGATGCCAGTCGACTTAAAGGTGATGTTGGGAAATTTTTCTGTTTCAAAAAAATCTTTGCTGCGCAAATGTTCGTCGCGCTTGTCCTCACCGGTATTAATCGTTTTAGCATCGATGGTTGCGTTCACTTTCGCTTTTGCCAGGTTCTTCCCATCGTAATTGACCGTACCTGTAACTTTGCCAAAACCGCCTCGCACGGTCGATATCATCATGTGCTTAATACTGAAATGCGCAGCGGAATGCATCGGATCAATCGTCCATTCATCTGCTGCGTTTGCGCTCTGCCCAACAAGCCCAAATGCCATGACGGCAAGTAAAGCACTTTTTCGAATCATCATCTCTCTCCTATCGGACTTTTCAACTTACTAAATCACAGACGGCCATCTTTCGAACAATTGTTCCAAGGCTTAAAAATGGGCCCATTATTTTGACACAGTAAAGGTTGGCAATGGCCCGCACTGCCCAGTACCAAGAGTCCTGTATACGATGGGCTACAAGCGCTGGTCACTAAGCCGCAAACTTACGAAAACCGACCCCAGCGCCTGCAGACGACTTTTAAGTTACTAACTTCAATTTTCTTGCCAGAGAGGTTGCGGGAATCGATAGGTGCATACTAGAATCAAAGTAGTATACAACCGCAGGTAGGAACCAAATTGTAGCGTAGTATCCTTTTTGATACCAGGTGACCCTATGTACGCAAAGCTTGAATGCCCAATCATGGCGACCATGGCCATGATTTCGGATAAATGGAAAGTCCTCATCATATGTAAGTTGAAGAAGGGCACCCTCCGCTTTAATGAATTAAGGCGCGAGTTAAAAGGCGTCACCCAGCGGGTGCTTACGCATCAATTGCGCGAATTGGAAGCGGATGGACTGGTAAAACGAACCATTTTCGCCGAAGTTCCGCCCAGAGTGGAATACACTCTGACGCCCTTGGGGACGACCTTGATTCCGGTTTTGGATCATTTGGAAGTATGGGCGCAAGAACACGCTGAAGAATTGATGGCGGCACGAGCGAAGGTGATTGCCGCGGCATCAGGTTGCTCCGATAAAGATAACGCAAAGCTTCCGGAAACAATCGGCGAAGCGTCGTAGCGACAGAGTCGCAGCCACAATTAAATTGCTTGAGTCGATCTGGTAATGTTACCTGCATGGCACACGCAGATTCGGCTTTGACCAAAATTCAGATGTCGGCTTTGACAGCGGCGTTGTTTTGCGCTTGTTTCTTCACGCCGTCCCTTTGCGCATTTGGCGCAGATAGCGTCGCTGACGCTTACAAACTTTATCAAGGAAAGCGCTACAAAGAAGCCGCGCAAATGTTCGAAGGGTGTTTGAACACCCAGAGGCCCAACGCCAATGTTTGCTATTACGCTGCAGTGTGCAATCAGGAAGCCGGCAACCTCGCAAGAGCCAAGGTTCTGTACAAGCAAGTTGTGCAGCTTTCGCCCGGCAGCACCATTGCTGTTTACTCTCAAAACATTTTGGTAAAACTTGACCCCTCGGCGCAAAGGAGTGCAGCTGGCAGCCCATTTAATCCAGGCGGACAAAACAGTCCTTCTGCGGCTGAGGGAACTGTTTCCGGACCTGATGAAGGCGCCGTTTACTACAAAGATTATCGCAATGAAATTTGGGTTCCAGTCGAAATTAACAATCGCTCGATCGAAATGGTGTTGGACACTGGGGCTCCTGGAATTACGTTGGGGAAAAACCAACTCGAACGAATCGGAATTCGTCCTCCGGAAGGCAAAGCAGCCGGCAAGAGCGGCGGGGCCTCCAATGACAGCACACAGGATTTCTGGGAAATGAACGCAACAGTAAGGGTAGGCCCTTTTTCAATTGCCGGTTCGAAACTGCATGTGCTCGCCACCAATGAAAGCTCGCCACTACTCGGTCAAGGCTTTTTACAACACTTCGATTACACCGTAGACCAAAGCGCCAAATGTATTCGCTTGAGGCGCAAAGGTCACTCCGTCTCAACTTCTTCTAAATCCGGCCAATTCATTCCATTTGTTTTTCAAGAAGAAGGCAATCGAATAATCGTTGAGGTCGAATTGAACGGCAGGAAGGGACCGATGATTCTCGATACCGGAAATGCCGCTTCTGGTGTCGCATTCAATAGTGTTGCCCAAGCAAAACAGTATGGTGCAGCTCCTCCTGCCGACGCAGTGACTAAACGTCATGGAGGGGTATCAGGCTCAGGCAGAGCGTTAGAATACACCGCAACTCGAGTAAAGCTGGGGCCCATCGACAGGAGCAACGTGGAGGTCAGCGCTAATCTGGACACTCCCAACGACAACGAACCTCCCTTACTTGGTCACGAATTTTTCGACGGTTGGCAATACAATGTGGATCTCAAGGAAAGGAAAATCTGGTTACTGCGCAGGTAAGCATCAATGAAAAACCAAGATCAACGCAGGAAATGCCGGAATCGAGTTTCAGTTTTTTTGATAGGAACAGCAACGCTTGGAGCAATCATCACAAGCACTGTGTTTTTTGGCGATAGTTTGCTCTATCCAGCCACACTGTGCCCTCCAGCTATGGCTGCCGATTCACCTCAAGATTATTTTTGCGGGAAATTTGAAAACATCGGCGGTTTTTTTCCGCATGCAAAAGATCCCCATCATATGGAGATTGCGAAGGAAGGAAATGAATATCGTTTGATCGGGACGAATTCATACGACAAATATCGCTTCGTGAAAGTAGACGATGGTGTGCTTCAGGACAAAGAAAAACACCTGGGCAAAATCTACATGGGCACCACTACATTCAAAGGTCTGGATATGAAGATGCGCGTTCTCAAAGCGGACTTTTGCTACAACAGCTTTCTGCTATTGCCGACCGATGGACAGTCGCGCTGGATAGTCCGCAAAGAGAAATAATCGCGGCGATTATGGGCGCCAGTAAATGCCCGATTCGCGTGCAAGCAATTTAGCGCAGATCAATTCACGACGCAGGGTCGCGAAGTCGGAATGATGCTTACCGATAATCGCGTTGACCTCCTTCTCCGTGTAACGCTTATCGAATTGAAAACGCTCCACCAGCCAGCGCAAGATTACTTCGCGCTTTTTGCGACTGGCGGGAATTTCTTTCAATCGTTGACCTTCGAAGAAGTCTCCGAGAATTTTCCTTTCCCAGGCATCCGGAACAACATCCTCAGTGAATGTCTCAATCGAGTCGAGCGAAAGCACGCGCTTAGTAAGCGCTCGCATTTCCGACATAACCAGATGATAGATGTGAGTCGTCCCTTCGGAGCGCATCTCTACGAGCCCGACCTCCTTTAGCTTCGCAAGATGATGCGAAACCGTTGGAGCGCGCAAATCAAGCAGAGTGGCAAGCTCCTCCACGCTGCGTTCGTTCGACGCAAGCGCCCCTACAATCTTCAATCGGCTCTCGTCTGAGAGTGCTTTGAAGAACGCGAGGATTTTCGAGAATTCAACACTGGCCATGATTGCACCTTATATAGATGATTGTCTATTGAGATAGTTATCTAATTAGATGTATATCAAAATAATAGACAAAAAGCAACCACTGGTTTCGAGCAAAACCACGATTTGAGTTCATTCAAGAATTGAAATCAGGCTAACTACTTTCGCAGTGAAATCCAATCGCTAAAACGCATCGGGACGTTCCTTTCACCCGTATTTTTCAAAGGGCGGTAAACCCGCCATTCCGGTTTGAAGAGATATACCGAGGGACACTGTACTCCCAATTCCCAACGACTCCGCTCAGGCGATTTAAGTGGACGGTATTCATAGTTAGGAAATCCCGGCATGCCTGTATGTGGAATGGCACCAATAAACTCCGGCACCAAACGCTGAAGAGTTTCCGGAGGCTTCTCATACTTTGATTCGTAAGCCTCCAAGGCCGATATGAGAGGCTTTGCCCGTAGTGGAATTGACCGCGTGGCAAATGACTCAATAGCAATCGATACCAATACTCCTACAATGACAGCTGTCAATGTTGCAGCCAGATATCCAAAGTGACGAGTGCCATCAAAATACGATCTCGTGATCAAACTGGTTACAAAGTCGCATCCCAGACAAGCTCCGCCAAAGATGCAAACTGCAAAGACAAGCGCTGACATAAAAAACCCGAGATGCCACATCATGTACGCAACATCGCCGCCCACTTGCGAAAACATAAGCAGAGTTATGGTGGGAAGCAATGACATGCACACACCAATCCAGATGACCCATACGCGGGTCCATTTCTTCTTTCTCGAATTCGGCGAAACTTCAGGAATTTCAGTGTTCATTTGTTTTGCTTCAAATTGCTGCGAACAAATCTTCTAAGTAAAACGCTCACTGTGGGATCAGTGAGCGTTTAGGCCTATCTAGTTCTTCCCGGAACCGACGAGTTCCGGCTTGCGCTCACGCACAGGCAGTTCTCTCGCCATGATGTCCATGAGAAGCTCCAGCTTCGTTCCTCGTGCGAGCATTGGCACAAGGGCAGGCAAGCTGTAATAGTCACCCGAGAATGTGTAGACATCAACCTCGCATCCAATGGACATGAGGTTTTTCTCGACACAATCATTGCGGCTGCCGACGTGCACAATGATCACGCTCGGCATTCCATTCATGTCGGGATCTTCAGCGTACTTTTTCACAGCCTCGTGCATGAGCGGTTGAGCATTGTCGCCTTGATCGGTGACAATCACAATTTGCTCGACCTTCTCCTTTCGCTTGCGCATTACTTCGACGCAGACACCGCAGGAAGTATTTCCAGCAGCGACGATGCCTTTGAAGGCGCGCTCCCAATCGGAAAGACCATTGCCTTTAGCTTTAATGTCGTACGACATGTTGTCGAAAGCATAGACGTAGAGACCAGCTTCGCAAATAGGCGCGATCATACTGGCAATCAGTTTTCCGACTTCAATTGCTTGAGTCATCGAACCGCTCTTATCGACAAGCAAAGCAGTAGGACGCTTGATGGTTCCCTTAGCTTTGATTTGTTGATTGCCAATATCCTCTACGATCTTTGTCATCTCGGCATCGACTCCCGCAACCTTCAAGGCTTCGCGAGTTTTCAGCGCCGACACGCGCTTATCGGTTTTACCCGCTTCGAGCTTGCTCTCGATCAACTTTCTCAGGTCTGCGTCGTCGAGTGCGCCTCGCTTTTTCAGACTGGAAAGATTGTTGATCACTTCTTGCGGAGTCATCGAATTAACGATGGAAACCAGCACAGCAGGCGTCATTTGCTTAATCAAACTGACAGCAATTCGATAAGGGATTTTGTTTTCAACAATCAAGCGAGCTTGATCGGTCGGACTTTCAGCCCGAGCAATCTCTTTCAAAATTGCGGCCTTGCTTCCCTCTGGAGGCGTTTCATCAAACAAGATTTTTTGAGCGTATGGACCAGGCTTAATGCGGAAAGTCGCATAAAGAGTCTTCATCGACTTTTTGGCGTGCAAAACCGACGAGTCGAAAGAACGCTCGTCCGCCTCACGCTCTCTGAGGTATTGCTCGATGGCTGTGCGGAAAGAGCGAGGAATGGACTTCGCAATTCCCACCATGTAAGTATCGCCCGAGCGATAGCCCTTGAGCATGCGCAAGACGCGCTCCACTTGATACGGAGGCAACTTGTGCAGCATCGCCAGACCAGCTTCGCGATCGGATTCGTCGAAATTGGAAATGCACAGCAAAGCAATGAATAGTTGCTTCAAGTCATGCACGGTTCCATTGTCGAAGTACCACACGGCAAGACGCGAGAAAAAGAGCGGATCCTTTTCTTGCAGCCTGGAAAACAATGGGACGAACGGTGTGACGTTGCGGTGCGGAGTGCGCAGCAACGAGTTCAATACCGCCAGACGGAAGTCTTGCTCGGAAGCAAAATTGGAATTGAGTAGTTGCTCGTCAAACATGATTTTATCTCCAGGTAGCACGGTTGAATTGGGCTCCTACTTGAATCGTTCCACAGCCTGGCGGCTAAAAAACCGAAACAAGATAAGAGTCCACTGTCACTGAACCACCCAACGCAAATTTCATTCTGGCACAAGATTGAAAAACGCGCTTGGTGAGTCTCTTTTCGCGGTCTGCGCAATTGTTTTCGCCCCTTTTTATCATTTCAGTCAGGGGAAACAATTGCTTTGCTGGGTACAATGCATTGACACGTAAGACAACATGTCTTACATTTGTCTTACAGCAAACTCGTTTTAATCAGCGCTGGAAAAGAGTCCATCAAAGGAAGTGGAAATGAAAGACAAAAAGTCCGACAAGCTTAAAAGCGCTGCGCGCGAATCGGCGATCAAAAGCGAGCTTCTCAATTTCAGGATGCCCGCCGATCGCATACGGCTCATCTACGAAATTGCGGAAAAGAATAAGGTCAACATAAGCACGCTCTTGCGTGACTGGATCAACGAAAAAATAGACGAGGAATCTGGCTCTGATTCCAAACCTCCAACAGATGAACAAATACAATTTCTGTCGGAAGCTCTCGACGCTTTGAGTGAACGACTGCGGATTTTGGAAAAACAGGCAAAGGGCGAACCGGCCAAAAAGCCTGCTCAATCCAAACCTAAAGCCAAACCGGCGGCGAAAAAACGGCGCTAATAGGACTGCGGGAACATAATTTTTCCCCGGGCGTCTTTTCTAGATCCGTGTGTACTCCGACTTTTTGGGCTTACAATCGGTGATTCCTGCAAAGGAAGAATGAGTTCGACTCTCATACCCGCTTCGCGGGTGCTCAGAAATGAGCAAGCAGTGCCCTCCTAACTCGTACACGCGATCCTCATACTCGGACCAAACACAACGCATTAACCGCCGCCTGGACCAACGCCGGGCGGCGGTTCCCTTTGGAGTTCCTCAAGAGCTTTTTTATCAGGTAAAACCGCACTCCCGTCAGCTGCGACCTTGAAGTGAGATACAATGCGCCCCCCAAATGAAACCGGAACAGCCCAGCAGGATTCAGGCTCTCTAAATTCAGCACCTTCAAGAACAGTCAATTTCGCTGCCAGCCCCGCAAGAGATTCCCTGATTGCATCAAGCACCGATGAAGCCCCTTCGCTGAATCCGTGCAGACCTTTGGGCAAAACGCTGCCATCTTCGGAACTGAAGTGGAGGACAAGGACATGCTCGCCATTTGTTTTAAGAGAACCTTTGATGTCAATCCCATGAGGTGCGCGATGCCGCCAGACCTCACCTGGCACTAGCTCGCTCAAACATGCACGGGCTGCGCTCACAGCTTTGAGAGCGTTCTCAGCGGTATTTAACGCCCTGCGACTTTCTCTTTCGTGCGAGTCCTTCGCATGCGGTGTCATCGCTATCCTCCATCAGTTCATGAGCCCGTGAGCTTTTAGTTTGTTGTACAGCAATTGCCTGTTGATTCCCAATAATCTGGCCGCTTCCGACCTGCTGCCGTTTGATTCCTTTAATGCGCGCTCCAACAGGCGTTTTTCCAGCGCGGACATCGCTGTGTAATAGTCCAAAATGTCAACGTTTTCCCCTTCGCTACTAGCAGAAAGAGCGGACAAGTCGGTTGCCTCGACCACCGGCGATCGCACCGCATAGGTCAAGTGATACATCAGATTTTCAAGCTCACGAACATTTCCTGGCCATTTGTGATCCAGCAAGACCTTCGCAGCTGAGCTGCTCAAGCGCTTTGGTGAATCCGGGCGTGCCTGTGACAAGAAGGCCTCAGCCAGAGCTAAAATGTCCGATCCCCTCTCTCGGAGCGGTGGCAGTGAGATTGAAAGAACATTCAAACGATAATAAAGGTCTTCACGAAACAGCCTTTCTCTGACCATTGAAATCAAGTCATACTGCGTTGTTGCAATTATCCGAGGAGCAGCCTGCGCATAATTTGAATTTTCTTTCAAAGCCCTGACCAGCATCGCCTGCATCTGTGAATTTAGATCTCCAATTTCGTCCAGAAGAACCGTGCCCCCGGCACCCGGAAGCAAAGACTCGAAAGAATCATAGTCTTCCGGCACAGCGGTGCAATCGACAACTGTCAAAGGATTGTTCTTCTTTTCACTGTGCGCATAGATAGTTCGCGCAACAGTATCTTTGCCACTGCCGGTTTCTCCCTGCACCAATACGGTGGCGTTGCAGCCGGCTGCAAGTCCAATCAATTTCTCGACCTGCCTCATTGCAGGGCAATTGCCGATCAACGAACCATCCGTTTCCTGCTTCGCATCGAGTAAAGCGGATTGCCTGGGAGCCGATAGCGCGCGCGAGATAACAGATTCCAGATCTTGCAGTGAAACTGAATTGCTCAGATGATCGAACGCTCCCAATTTCATTGCCTCAATCACTTCTTCGCTATCTGCAGCTGACGTCACCACAACAACCGGCAAGCCCTGCAACGTTGATTCACCTTTCAGCGAGCGCAAGGAGTCGACTACCGAACGGTCTTCGTTCTGCTGCAGGATAAACAGAATATCGACTGCCTCGTCGACACACTGGCGAACCGCAGCACCAACCGTTCTTTCTTCAAAGACTTTGTGACCAAGCTTTTCCAACATCTCGCAAAAGGCGCCGGATCTCGAGTTTTGAAAGTCAACAATCAATACTTTAGCCACTGACTGCGCTCAGACCTGCAATGAAGATTGGATTTCCCGGAAGTCGAACCAACAGATTAGCAGCCTGGTCCAACTACTGCATAACGACTTGGTTTTTCTCCGGCACAAGCTTCCGGCTGGTGACCGACGCCTCATTTTGCTTTTCATTTAGTGCCTTAACGGGCCGAACTTCACTATTTCCCTGAAAAACAAGTAGCACCGCAGCAAAAATGAAGCCAAAAGCAACGAGGTGGTTCCATTGCAGCTGTTGCTTGAGATACAGAACCGAAAAGAATCCAAAAACAATCAAAGTGATTGCCTCCTGGATGATTTTCAATTGCGCTGCAGAGAACTCATAGCTTCCCATGCGATTGGCAGGGACCATAAAACAGTATTCGAGAAAAGCAATCAACCAGCTTATGAGGATGACTTCCCAGATAGGTGCTGAGCGGAAGCGCAAATGACCGTACCAGGCAAAGGTCATAAAAACGTTCGAAACAAGTAGCAGTGAAATAGTCCAAAATGCTTGCACAGCTTAAACCTCCAGTCGCGCTATGCAGCCATTATCAAAGCAAATTGGAGGGCAAACATGCATGATTTGGTAACAGCGCCGTAAGATTTTCGGACAGATGTGCAGCAAGGGCGAAAGTTTTCCGAAACAGGCACAAACCGGGAACATAAATTTTGCATCCATCGTCAGTTTTAGATCCGTGTGTACTCCAACCCTTAGGGCATACAATCGCCTGTTAAGCGGAAGGACGTGGGTTCGAGTCCCACCTCTCGCTATGCGAGAGTAGCTCAGTGGTAGAGCATCAAAAATCTTGCCCTCTTAACTCGTACACGCGAAATTCTTTCTCGGTCCAATCACAACCTATACGCACCGCCGCCGGACGCTCACAACAATGGCGGCGGTTTTGCATATGAGAGGAATTAATATTGATATCTTGATTTTTTAATACTATATATCCCCCTCGACTTTCCGCAGGCGGCGTTTTCGCCTGCCAACATATCCCCGAAAGCCCAAACCTTCTTCTAAAAGAGGTCTCGAAATGGCAATGGGTTCATTGAATTCGGTTCTCGAATCGCCCCAAGCAACACTGGAAGAGAGCAACGTGGAACAAACGCTGCAGGTTCAAGAGCACCAGCAAAAAGATGACGGTCCCAAGCCGTGGCACGTGCTTTTAGCAACATGGCTGGGCGGTGTTTTCGACGGATTTGACTCTTCAATTTTTGCCATGGTCCTCGTACCTGCTGTTTCCGAGCTGATTGGCTCGAAATCAAGCGCGCTTGTCGGGCAGCACGGCTCCTACATAATCGCCCTGTTCCTGGTCGGCTGGGCAATCGGCGCAGCCTTTTTCGGTGCACTTGCCGACCGCATTGGCAGAGCAAAGACCCTGACCTTGACCATTCTCGTCTATGCCCTCTGCACAGGACTGTGCGCCACAGCCCATACCTGGTGGGAAATGGGCTTTTACCGCTTTCTTGTGGGCGCCGGTATCGGCGGCGAAATGGGCATCGGCGCAGTGCTTTTGACTGAATGCTGGCCAAAGAAGTCACGCATTCATGCAGTCGGTTTCATGGCCACATCACTGGGCTTCGGCTATTTGCTCACAGCCAGCCTGAATCTCATGCTGGGCGGCTTCGGCTGGCGCTGGCTCTTTGTAGCCGGCATCGCACCTGCCTTCCTGACGCTCTACATTCGGACAAAACTGAAAGAGCCTGAAAATTTCACACGCATGCAAGATGCGCGCACAGAAGCGCTCAACACGCACAAAGACAGCCGCAATGAGACTCAGCACGAACTTCTGAAACCAGCATTCAGTACACTGGTCTCGAAGAAGAACCTTCGCAAGACCGTTATTGTTTCGATGCTGACCAGCTGCGCCATCATCGCCTGGTGGGCGGTTTTATCCTGGATTCCTTCCTGGATCAATCAGATAACCGGCGGACTGGCCGTCGAACAGCGCAGTCACGTCATGATCTTCAAGGACCTGGGCATGATCATGTCCGGCATCCTGGGCGGCTTGATCATCACAAAACTGGGCTACAAAAAGTGCATGGGCTGGACTTTTACACTGGCGTTCATCGCAACAGTCACGATGTTCATGTCATTCAAAGAATTCACCCCGCTGATTTTCCCTTGCATCTTTGCGGTCGGTTTCTTTGCTCATGTGCCTTTTGTCTTGCTCTGGGGATACATTCCTGAGCTCTACGAAACCAGAATACGCAGCACCGCATTTGGTGTCACATACAACGTGGGAAGATTTTTCGCTGCAGCAGCGACATTGGTGAGCGGAGAGCTGATCAGAATACTGGGCGGATCATACGCAATGGCGGCTTCCTGGGTAGCCGGCATATTCTTGCTTGGCACAGTTGTTGCATTCTTTATGCCTAAGCCGTGCGGCAAAATGATCGACAGCTAAAAGCGTGTTCCAAAATTATTCTTTGATAATTTTGATTGCCATTTGGCTACACGCACAACTGACTACGCAGCTTCTTTATTGGCTGCCGCGGGATTTTTCAATCTGTCGAGCACGTCTTGCATGGCAGCGCGTAAGCGCTTCTCCGCTCTGTCTACCGCGGTAGTAGGGTGAACTCTATAGTCTCTGCTGCGCCTCAGGAGGCTAATGGGCTCTCCGGCCTCGATCCACGCGGTGCGACTTCCCTTTGCGGAAACCCGCCCAAGGACTAATTGTTCGAGCCTGTCTATAATGCGCCAGAGTACATCAAGACTGCGTGGTTTTTGATGAAGACTCGATGCCAGAATAAGTAAATGTTGAACCCGATCTAAATCTCGCGTGCAGGTGTCCAGTCGCTCAATGGTTTCAGCATGAAGTCTGTCGTCAAATGTGCCGTCGAGGTCGTTGACGACTTCTTTCATACGAATCAGCTTTCCTCGAACCGAATAAAGAAACACATGAATAGAGGGATTTTCCAAAACTTGCGCGCCGGTAATATTTGCAACAGCGCTGATGATGTGCCGGCATAGATTCACCAAACGAGCGTTCGTTGAAATACCGGTCCTGGTGGAAGTGTGATGAATACTAGAATGTGCACCCACTCTATGTTTTTCAGCGACTACACCGTAGTTCGATTCCAGCCTCTGCAGCATCCTTTCGATGACACGCTGAATTCTGATCTCCATTGGACCGCTGCCTTCCATAAGGCCAAGACAACCTTCAAGGCGTTCCAAACATTCCTTCAATGGCTGCCAGGCATCTTCGTGCACTTGATAGTAAATCGCCGCGGGAATTATGTGGACGGCTCGTTGCGCGTCAGTCTTTAGGGATATCTCTTGCGCTTCGAAGATGTTGCGTATGCCGTCTTTCTTCAACGGTGAAATCACGTCATCCCGCCCAGTCACATCTCCTTCAGGAAACATGACCAGCTTGTGCTTGCCTTCAGCGATAAGATTAACGGTCGCCTTGCGAGATTGAGCATCCTCCGGCAAACCTCGAATCACCGAGTAAACTCCGCAGTGCTGCATCAGCCAGCCACGCACTCCGAAATTCTCATCGAAGAGCTCGCGCGCAGCCAGGTAATAATTCTCCTCGCCACACATCGTGGAAAGCGTCGCTGACACTCCCGGATCGCATCTATCAATATGATTGAGCGCTAGCACACAAGGTATGTTTTTCTGCGATTTGATCACAGACAAACAGTGCTCCGACGGTCGCACTGTCAGATTCTCCGCCTTCATATACATGGGCAATATTGCCTTCACAATGTTCAGCGTGATTGGGTCGGGCTTTGGCGCTATAAATTCGCTCATGGGCTTTCCACTTTCTGTTCAGCACAGGGTGGACGCGCCTGAAGTCTGCAAGTTCCCGCTGCTGCGGGATCCTGCTGTTTGCCTGATGGATAAAGAAGTGCCTGTACGAGTCGTGGGAGCTGTTTTATCTCTAACGAGATCGATTATGAGTCGATTGTTTGTAAGCTCCCGCTGTTGGAGCACAGGCTAATTCCAACTTACCACGGTCAACAAAATTCTGCTATCCGTGCAGAGTTTCTTTTATCCTGTGCAGAGCAGCTTGAGGGATTTTCTCGAGTTTTTCCCTCAACCTATCGTGGTTTGGAATTGAGCAGTGTTCCAGGATGGTGCACATTTTTTGGTGCCAACCAAAAACCTGAGATCGCTCTCACAATCAGGATCAATGGTGAGATCCGCAGTGATAAGAATTCGATACAAGCACTATTAGCGTAGTTGGTGCATGCACTAGTATTTAATACATCTTCCTCCTTTGAAACTACATACCTACCTTCGAATGAATTCTCTGTCGCACGCAATCTCGTGGAAGCAGCTTATACAGAAGGCGGATGTGTGTCTTGAGGACGGCAATTACGACGAGACCGAGCAGCTCTATAAAGAGGCTCTCTCTGCGGTTTCCGACGAGTACGGTCCCAACCATCCCCATGCAAGCAACATACTCGTGAAGTTGGCCGGCTGCTACGAAGAGCAAGGCCGCACTAGCGATAGCCATGACATTTTCCGGCTGGTGCACCAGATGGTCACCACCTTTAATCCGACTCTCGTTTCAACCTACCTTTCCAATTAGCGATCTTCCTTGTTGATCTTGAGATCACCAAGAGTGATTGAATAATTGTTCTTTTGGTTCTGGGAGAAATATTGCATGATCGTCTCGGTGACGACTGCCACTACAAGCAATACCAGTGTCCGGGACAGAGGATAATCGCACACGTCCAAACCAGTGTCGGAAGGCACAGCGTATTTCTCGTTCCAAACAATTTCGCCATACTGATCGTTGACACCAGCGTGCAGGCAGCTGATTGATTCTTTATCCGCGTAATCTTTCAAGATTTTTCTGGATGCGGAATTATCAAAAACATCAATCAATAAATCCGGCTTACCTAGAAGCTTCGCGACGTTTTTATCAGTCAACTCTTTGTGCACAATCGAGGCTTCCACTGATGTTTCTCGAAAGAGCAAATTGCGAAGCATCTCCACTTTCGGCGCTCCGACGTCATCCATTCCATAAACCTGCGTGCCTAAATTGCGCGACTCGACTTTGTCTTTATCCAAAAGCAATACTTGCTCCGCGCCCATCTTCACGAGCGTCACAGCCAGATTCGATCCTAGTGCCCCGACGCCGCAAATGGCAATCTTGCACTGGGAAAGCTTCCGCATGATCGCGTCTCCCCTTGCTGCTTGCTCATGTACGACTCGATCGCGCATTAATGCTTCCTCAGTACTCCCACTCGTCATGCCTTCTGTTGCTTTCACGTATAACGCCGACAAGGCTGGCGAGATCAAATTTACCATCCTGTCCTTGCAAACAGATGCCTGCACTCCTCAATGATAGATTGCTGCTGACGTGGCAAACATGAGTCTGTCCATCGACAATAAAGCGCACCATCAGCGAATCGCTTTTCTGCTCCCAGAATGCATCCAATTGAGCACCGGAATGTTGAAGAGCCTTTCGAATACGCTCATCCAGCGTACCGCCTTCGCCGCTAATGTAATCCGGATTGCTCCTCAAAAATGCCATGTGATAAGCCAGACTCTCCGCCGGCACCATACCCGAAAAGCGAATTTCCTCAGGTTCCACACGTTTCTCCAGCGACTCGCGCAGATATCGTGCAATTGCAGGATTGCGCTTTCGATCGGCCGTTTCATACCAAAAATTGGCACCATCGCAACGCACCACGACAGTAGAAAATGCGCTGGCCTGCGCTGTCAAACGAATCGGCACCGGGCCGCTCAATTGAATACGCTTCTCGCCGGTAGACGCCATCAAGCCCCACCAGATGCCGTCGAATTGATTGATCAAAACCAGCCTGAGGCGTGGAAACAATGCCAGATAGTCAGCGGTTTGCTTGAGCGTTGGTTCGCCCAAGATTTTTGCGCTGCGCAAATTTTTGACCTCGAGAATCGCCCATCCTTCAAACGATTTGTCGTTTGTTTTCAATTCGCAGATCACACCACCGATACGAACGCGCACAGTCGCACCCTTAAGTACCGGCGCGAGAATGGTCGAGCCGACAAGCTCTTCTTCTTTAGCGGCAAATTTATTTATCAAGTCAATTGCATCGGACATCGCACACTACCTTACAGGCTACATACTGCGCTGATACACTTGCCAAATTTCCGGATGCTGTTTGGAAAATTTGACAGCTGAAAGTCTGACGAACGAGTGGGTAATAAGTTCATCATTCCTACGAATAGTAATAGAGACTGCTGTACCCGGCACACCGACGATGAGATCATATATTTCTTCTTTGCTCAAATTGATAGTTGGAGTACCGTTGACAGCAGTGATTACATCGTTTCGCTTTAGAAACTGAGATGCCGGTGTGTCAGGGAAAACCATCATAATCTTCGGCAAACTGCCCGCCACCATTTCAAACTTCAAGCCCAAAATTCCAATCGTAGGATCAACTGGGGGTATAGGTCGAGAAGCCAGCTTCCGCGCAGCTGCGGATGCATTAGCTACGGCGTTGAACTGCGCCCACTTTTCGATTGCAGCCTTGCTCGCCCTGGCACCTTCTGAATTGGGAAACTTGCCCATAATTTGCCGACACACAACTATGGCTTCCGGCGTGTGGCCAGAAGAATTCAGGCTGAGCGCGTAGTAGTAAGCACAGCGAGAATCGCGCAGGGTTTCATTCAACACTTCCTCAAACTTTTCCCTTGATTCACGAAATTTGCCGGATTCGTAGAGCTTGATCGCATCTTCTGTTTCACTTGCCAAAGCAGCGTCGCACAGCGTCACCGACGTCAGTCCAACGAGAATAAATATTCTCATCGCTAACGTCGGATGTTTGCTGAATCTCGCGGTCGGCGCCGCCATACTTAGCCGAAGACTGCCGGCGGACGCATAGTCATGTTGCCATTTTCATGGCGTTCAATAACCATGGGCGCCAGATCTTTTACATCGACATCGAGAAAGGAAGCGACCGCACGTTTGATTTCATCGTCTGCGCAGCCACCCTCGACTTCGAGTATGTCTAAAGCAATATCGCGACTTGAGCCTGCGAACCGGACGTGCATGAGTGGTCCTGTTGACGCATTGGTCGCGTGGGAATACAGATTTCGCGGATCGTTAAGCGTCATTGTCCTTTCCTCCTTGAATCGTTGAAAACCCATCATAACCATTCCCTGAAATCTGCGCCGACACGCCCACTGAACTCGCAAAGAGCTCAAGAATCTCATCAGGCTCAAGCTCTTGCCAATTTTACGACTTCAGTCAAGAGCAACAACCCATTACAACCGCTCTCCTTCCAAGCAATGGTTGTTTCCTGCCCCAAAAATTCTCCCCTCAGAGGTTAAATATCTCTACTTACGTGCCGTCCCCAGTCTTTTAGAATGTTCGGTCATGGCAAGTCCCAAAAATAGTCTGAATAAGCGAATCATTTTGCTCAGCGCCGCAGTGGTACTGGCAGGGCAAGCGTTGATTCCTGCTCTGGCGCAAAGAGAGCCGCCAGACAGACCAGGCCGCGATGATGACGGCGGCCCCAGGATTCAGCCGCCCGTTTATGTTCCGCCAAAGATAGATCCTCCGCGCGTCATATTTCCCACACCGCCGCCGCAAGTAAGAATTGGCCCGCCCATTTTGGTTCCGACCGATGTGACCAATCCGATGCCGCAGTTGGGCGCGGCTTACAACCTTCCATCATTGCAATTGCCGTCGGGTGTTTCCGGATTGATCCCGATGAAGATCAATGAGTTTCCCAAAGAAGAAAACAACAAAGACAAAGGCGAGTGGGTTTTGGTTCGCGCCGAGCAAGACACGCATTACTCGCGGCCCTCGCCGATTTCGGTTGAGCTTTCCGTAGGCGCTGTATTAGTGTCGGTAAGACGCCCATCGCAGACTGCGTTTGTCAAAACCGAATTGGGCAAAATTGCAATCACCGCCAATGGTGACGCCATCATCAAAAATTCGGACGGTGTGGTTAGAGTGATGAACATCGACGGCATGGGCAAGAGCGTGCGCGTCAAGCTGGAAGGCGGACCATTTGTAGGAAACGACACCAGAGTGGTCGGACTCAAACCGGGATTTGAACTGGTAGCCGGATCGCGATTGTTGAAACGCAGCGATTTGAAACCAAAGGACGGTATCGGCCGGCGCAAAGCATCGGTTGTCCTCAAAGGCTACGCGGCAGTCAACCAGTTTTCCGTCGACACATTGATGCAATCATGCGACCTTGTTGTCGCCATCAATCAGAATGTTTCCGGTGTAAAAGAGCGGCGCATCCTTTCGGATATGTCCAAAATGGCTGCCGTGTTGAACATGATGGACACAGCGCCGGGGCAAGGTTTTGTCCGCGAAGTCAACTACAAGTTGGCCGAGACAGGGCGCAAAACACAGTAAGGCTATCCGCGAGAATAGTGTAGGCTTCGGTGCTTCAGCTGTTGCACCTCAAGACCACCTTGCCAATCGTTTTTCTATCTTCCAAGAGTGCGTGCGCTTTGGCCGCTTCACTCAACGGCAGCACATGATCGATGGTTAGTTTCAACCAACCTTCCTTGATGCCTGCAAGCACATCATTTGCTCTCGAGAGAAGTTCTTCACGATCGCGCAGGAAATTGTAAAGGCTGCCACCGGATATGGTGACAGCTTTTGCCATTAGAGAATTGGGCACAACAGGATCGGCAACGCCGCTGGAGGCACCGAAGATGACTACGTGCCCACGCGTCGCCACCGCTTGCAGATTTTTTGCGAAGGTGTCTTTGCCGACACCGTCGATGATGAAATCGACTCCCCTGTCCTTCGTAATTCGTTTTACTTCTTCAACGAAGTCTTTTTGCGTATAAAGAATGACGTGATCTGCGCCCGCATCTCGCGCTCGCTTCGCTTTCTCTTCATTAGAGACCGTGCCAAAAACTTCCGCACCCAAATGTTTAGCCCACTGCACCAACAAGAGTCCCATGCCCCCGGCCGCTGCATGCACCAGGACAGTGTCGCCTTTCTTGATCTTGTGATATTCGTGCAAAAGATAGTGCGCGGTCATGCCCTGCAAAGGAAAGGCGGCACCTTGCTCAAAACTCAACTCAGCCGGAAGCACGACCAATTTCTCAGCAGGAACAATCGCCGCTTGCGAGTAAGAGCCCAGAGAGCTGGTATAAGCGACGCGATCGCCGGGTTTCACCTCCGTGACCCCATCTCCCACTTGCTCCGCAACCCCCGCACCCTCATGTCCTGGCGTGTAGGGCAACGGCAGCTTGTAACCCATGCTGCCGCGACGCTGATAGATGTCGAGGAAATTGAGTCCTGCGGCGTGCAATCTGACCAGAGCTTCGCCGGGACCAGGCGCCGGCAATTCATAGTCTTCCAGCTTCAGAACCTCCGCGTCTCCATGCTGCGAAATCCTGATACCCTGGACCTTTGTCTTTACACCTGTTGCCATGACGCTTCTCCTTCTGGGGTCCGACCATTTTAACTCTCTGCCAGGGTTTTCACCCTGTTTCCTAAAGGCCTTAACGGGTAATGTAGAAATATGGCTTTTCAAATTCCTACACGCACCCGTTTCCCGCGCATTGCCGTTTTATTCGGCATAGTTCTCGTGTCGACAATTAGCGCCGCCGGTCTTGCTCAAACGAACGAAGGCTTTACCAAGCATGTGATGAACATGGCGAAAGACCGCGAGAAGGTCGCAAACATGCAGTGGAATTCGCCTGCGCAAGACTCGGCAAATAACGGCAGTACAAGCAAATCCTGGACAGTGCGTGACATTGGCAATTATGAAAAACCATTTTTGAATTCTCTGAAGTGGAAAGAATGCAAGGTCGGCAAATACGTTCTGCGCACGGGCGTGATTTTCGATAAGTGGATCGCGGCGATGCAGTTTGTGAAAAATGGCAAGCTAGTGCTCACCGAGATTACCCCACCCTATGAATATGTCCGCATCGTTGATCCTCTAACGGCGCTGCAACAAGCGAAACCGACTGCGCTTGATGCAGACAAGGACGGCAATCTCGAAATCGCGTTTTTGCATGAAAAACTGAATGACGCCGACTATCACATGTACACGGTTTATCGGCTTAATGATGATTATCCACACCTGATCTGGAAATCGGGCGGCGAGCTTGGGGATTGGATAAGCGGGTCGGTCGCGACGAGGAGCGCAAAAATCAAGCTGCGTACCGAATCAGAAACCAAATAACAGCCACAGTTTTCTCCGGAAGAGAAAAGTCGTACCGGGGTGTTATTCAGCTTTCTCTAGATCAAATCTCGAAGTCGGCGAATTTTTGATTCTGCACAACCTGCTTTGCGATCGCTCCCACTGTGAAGCGCTCGACTTCGCAGCCGGATTGATATTGCACCTGCGTCGCATCAGTTTCAAGAGAGCGGAACATTTCCTTGCCGGCGTTCTGGTCGATCTTCATTGCCAGAAAACAGGCATAGAGCTTTCCGGCGGGCGTGCCGTGCTTGCGCAACCAGGTAATTTCCCATCCATTTGTCTTGAGCGGTAGATGCCGAGCTTCGTTGTAATAAGCATAAAGAGCGCTCCGCGAGCCCTCCCCGACAACATTGCTCTCCAGGCGTTTGGCAGAAGAAAGTTTCAAAATCGAATCGGGAATTCCCTGAGTGTTTTTGAGCTTAGCGAGATCTTCAAGCTTGAAATTCAAAAACTTTTTCTCTTTCATGAGCGCGCTTGCGACTTCGCCGACTGTCGAGTTGGTTCCGCGGCAACCGCTGCGATAAAAAACCGGAGACTTGTCGTTGACCAAACTTTTGAGATCTGCATCGGGATCTGCGTGCTTGCTAGCAATACGCCAGTAATACGAAAGGCATGCCGCATACAATTTGCCTTGCGAAGTAGCCTTTTGATGCAACTCCTGCAATTCCTTGTCCGTGATTTTCTCAGGCTCTACAAGTGCCTCACGATAGGCGAGATAAGCTTCAGAAGGCTGCGGGGCTTCTCCAATCACGCCGTCTGCAAACTCCGGCGCCTTCATAATAATGGAAAACCATTTTTGATTTTCAGCTTCGGCAGGTGAGGCGTTCAGCATTGCGCAACAAGCAGCTCCAAAAACAAGTGAAAGACTTCGACGCATTTATTCAGCTCGATTTGTTGTCGCTTGTGCGGGAGCATTTGCCGCCGCGTTGGCAGCGACAGCCGCGTCGCGAACTTGCAGCAATTGCGCCGCGACGCTGACGGCAATTTCCTGCGGATGATTGGAGCCAAGCGGCAGTCCAATCGGACAGAAGAAAACTTTGGACAAATGTTCCGGCAGACCAGCCTCGGAAATATCTTTTCTAATGCGCGCTGCTTTAGCATCGCTGCCAATGACGCCAAGATATGGATATTTAGTCCTTTCCCATCGGCTCAAGATTTCGAGCAAAATTGGTTTGTCGCTGCTGTGACCCATGGTCATCAAAAGCACGAAGGAATCTTGAGGTATTTCCGGCACAAATTCTTTCATCTCATTCAACAAAACGCGCCGTACTTTGGTGGAGTCGGGCAGCTTATCAAGCCACTCGACACGCGAGTCAATGCAAGTAATCCTGCAATCGAGCTTGCTCAATAAATTGATCAGCGCATTGGCGACGTGCCCGGCACCAAATATGGTGATGTTCCAGGCCCGATGATTGAAGGCTTCGAGATAGACTCGCATGGAGCCACCGCAAGTCATGCCGATGTCTCTGTTCAGACTCCACTCGAAGAATTTGGCGATGGCGTCTTCTTTGCCGGAGGTGGAAGCTACGCCGGCTGCATTAAGCATGGCTTTTGCTTCTTGAATGACGCGATTTTCAATCTTGCCGCCACCGACCGTGCCGAAATACGCGCCGTCGGCAGTCACCAGCATTTTCGATCCCGCGTCTGCCGGAACGCTGCCCTGCGTGTCGACAATAGTCGCGCACACAAAAGGTGTGCCCGCGGCAAACAAATCGCTCATGCGTTCGTAAAAAGTGATCACGCCTGCTCATCTCATGAGGGTTTTGCGTATTATCTCACTTTGCCTGGAGCGCTGCCTCGATTTCACTTGTCAGCTCTTCCTTTTCATTGCGCGAAAGTCCCACATGCACAGCTTTTACGACCCCCGCCCTGTCGATGACAATGGTTTCCGGAATGGCGCTGACCATAAAGGCGGCAAAGCCGTCGGCGTTTGAGCTGGAAGGAATGGCGTCAATCTTTCTTTGTTCTAAATAGACCTTTTCCTGCTCGATGCTGCCGTCGCCGATGGCGTAAAAGACGACGCCCTGGTCTTTGTACTTCGAAGCCACTTCGCTGACAATCGGCAGCCCGAAGCGGCAAGGCGGGCACCATGTCGCCCAGAAGTCGATGACAACAACGTTTTTACCTTTCAGTTCTGATAAATGGATAGGTGTTCCGCCGGTCGGCTGAATCAAAATATCGGGCGCTACCTGACCTATAAGTTTGTGCGATGGATACGACCTGACCGCCTGCCTGCCGGGGTCTTTGATGAAAGAGTCGATCGCCATAGCGGCGCCACCGGCCATACTTCCGCAGACAATTAGCTGCAAAATCAGAGCCGGTAAGATTTTGATCGAGAGCGCTTTCGCCACACCAATCACCGAAAGAATCAGAACGCCCAACAGGGCTAAACCCAACAACAGGTTGCTGTGGAAAATTAGGAGCACCAGGGGTGCCAGCGAGAATGAAACAACGCGCAGGCAGCGCGGGGCGGCTTCCTTAAAGTTAAGCACGGCGGCAATGCGAGGGCGCATGCGCAAACCAATAAGCGCTGCGAAAATGCCCCAAATGCTTGTAATCACAAGAAATACGACAAACAAAGCGCCGGCAATTGTCGCCGATTCCTTGGCAATCAATGCGGGAGTAAGGGTGGGGTCACCAATATTGACCGTGGTCCCAATCACAACGGCCAGCCCCGCCATGAAGATCAAACCATCCGTGTAGCGCCCCTTGCGCACGACATCTTCGAAAAACTTGGTGGGCTTCATTAAAAGCCACCGCATGCCTGCCAGTTTTTCCTTAGCCGTATTCATTTTCAGGTCCGTAATCTGATCTACTACTATACGACCCCTTGCGTTTTTATGCCTGGGGATATATTTGGAAGCCAAACCCAGCTGGCCATTTGGCGATTATGAAGCAATGATAAGAAAACCCAACCGTTGCCAAGAACACACTTATACTGGTCACAACGAGAAAAACGAAAGACAAACACTAAGCACGAAGAAGAACGAGAAGAACAGCAAGTAATAACGAAACCAAAACGGCAAAGGCGAAAGCCAGTGAAGACCAAATAAGCCCTGCGTCAAATGAAAAACATCCGCCGGTATTGACCGCGGAAAGCCCTCCTGTCTGCACACCAAATAATTCGAGGCGAAACCACGTAAGCGTTCGCCAGTTTCTTGCATCTGAGGAAAGCACAACGATGTTATCCGCTCTGCTAAAACCGCTACATACAAAGGAAAAGACACAGGTCCTCGAAGCGATCAATACATTGCGCTTTAAGGTAACGCCTGAAAACATCGCGCTCTCAACCAGCCTGCCGGTAGCAACAGCGGCGCAGCAATTGAACATCATCGCAGCGGAAACATCTGCGCACCTGAAAGTCGATTCAACAGGTGCGCTTCTTTATGAATTCGCACCAGGATTCGAGCGCGCATACATTTACGACATCACCAAGCAATTGTTTTCAACCAACGGAAACTTCTTTTTCCGCGCTCTTCGCGTGGCTGTCCGTCTGGCGCTTGGCCTGACAGTATTGGTCATCAAGGTTTCGATTACCCTGATTAGTTTTCTATTCCGCGCGATGTTCGGCATACTATTAATTGGTTCGATTATTGCCATAGTTGTGGGAATTGTCGCGGCAATCGCAGCACTGCTGGATGGCGGCGGGGACGGCATCGATTTGGGCGGCGCCGGAGACGGTATCGGCGACCTGGCTTCCGGGCTGGGGAATGTTAATGTCGACTTCGGTCATGTATCTTACGACTTCCTGCGCCTTTTGGACTGGACATATTACTGGGGAGATCCCGGCTATGGCTACCGGTCTTGCGGTTATTCATACGACTACTATTACTCCTCGAAAAACGACGCGCACCACAACCTGAGCACAGAGCACTTCGCGCGCCCCGAGCAGGTAGAGAAGGGCGACTTCGTCACCAACTGCTTCTCATACTTGTTCGGAGACGGACATCCGAACGCCGACTTGAAAGAACGATATTGGCACCAGATCGGTCTTGTGATAAAACGCAACCACGGTGTTGTAGTAGCCGAACAGTTGGCACCTTTTGCCGGTGACTCGAGCGGAACCGAAGACTGGATGCTTCCTATCCTCGTCCACTTCAACGGTTCGCCCGACGTCACGGACAGGGGAAATATTCTCTACATCTTCCCTACATTCGTTCGCGAAGACAGCATCACATCACAACCTCTCAGTCTCAGCCCCCAACCCAATGTCAATGGAGGAGATCCGCTTAGAGACTTGTACCGCAGCCACCTGAAGCGGCAAGCAGACCAGTCCTGGACTGGAGCTGCAACCGGTATCAACACGCAATCGCAACTGTCGAGATTCTTAGAAGAACGCCACTGGGAATTCTCACTCCAGGGCGTCGGCTCCACGAGCAAGATTGCGTGCATCGCGCTGCTCAACCTCGTCGGCAGTTACTGGTTGTATGGCGCATCGTTCTTCACCAAGGCTCTGCAACCGTTTCACCAGCTGTCAATCTACATGCTGGGCTATGCAATCTTCCTGGTCGTGTTTCCAATCCTGCGCTGGATGTGGATCACTACACTCAACATGAAGATCGACAAGCGCAACGAAAGGCGATCTGCGTTTGCCGGGGCACTGTCGTACCCAACAGACGAATTAAAAGAAAAACTGTCAGAGGCAAGCGCTCATATCAACCACCTGTTGCTTGCTCCAAAACCTTCGATCGTTTTCACCACAGAAGAAGACTCGCTGGCCCAGCAGTTCACCGCTCCTCCTAAATTCGAACACTCGCGAAACTATTTCTAACTCTCTTTGGATTCAGTTAGTGACTGTCGAAGACAAATGCGCCGTTCCAATCGCGCGGGCATAGGAAGATGTAGCCAATTCCCGCATCTCCAAATTGAAACGGCAGATTGTTGTTGGACACGATTTGAAAGAAGTAGACCATCGAATTCTTGCACTTGTCGCACGTAACTTGTCGCGGGAATTGCACCCACTTAGGGATACCAAACAACTTGTCCTTTTCCAGAGGGCCTGCCTCTTCGTCTTCTGATTCAGGTTTTTCTGCGGTTTCAGTCCAGCTGTTTACGATCAGCACAGGATATAGATCTTCCGGTGCAGCCGCTTTTGATACAGGCTTTGTTTGATCGATCATGCGCACGATTGTCGAGGAAGCCTTTTCATCTTTTATCAAACACTCCCAATCTCCACACATGAAAAATTGCAGAGTTGAGTTGATTGGAATCATGTCTATGTTTCTTGCCCTTACCTCCGCAGGAGGACAAGGCAACTCATTCATATTCAATTGCAAAGCCAGTTTCAGCGGTTTTTTGCAGTGCGGGCATTGTGGCCATTGAGTGCCTTCAGGGATCATAGCCGCGCCACCAAATTTAGTGGCTTCCAACCGATCGGGACTTCTCAATGCCACAGGCAACCAGGCTGGCCCTTTATGCTTATCTATAGGAATGACCGCAGGAGTATTGCAGCCCGTTAAAAGGCCGACTGACCCGGCGGCAAGCAATATAAGAAATTCTCTGCGCTTCATGACATCCCAAACCCCTGTGACAGGAATCCTAAAACCGCCTGAAAGTTCCAATCCTGTCTGGCCTCGTGTCCGTTGAAAGTTTCGAAAGCGCCACCCACTGACCGATACGCCCTTTTCGCCTGACATCCTCTCATTTAATGTTACGGACTCTTGTAACCAATGGAACTAATCCCGAGTGCCCCCGTCACCCCATCATCTATAGATGTGCCGGGCTCGTGGGCCGGGTGACATCTCCACTAAATACGGAGAATAACAATGAGAATTTCAGTAGCGGCATCCCTGGGTATCACGGCTGTTGCTTTGTCACTGTGCATGGGCACATGTGCATTTGCGCAAGACACCGTTGTAACCACACGGACTATCACCACAACACAACCCAATCTTTTGTTTGGAACAATCACAACTCGTCGCGAAGAGCTGAATAAACTCTACGCTGACGCGTTGGCCAAAAAATTGTTGGCTGAATCCGATCAAAGACTGCTCCGCGCCGAACTCGACAGAATCGCTGCAGAAGAAGCAGCTGCAAAATCCCTCGAAGGAATAGCAGCCAGCAGCAAAGTCGTTGTTTTGGCAAGAGACATCGACACACTAGGCGAAAGATTCAACATCGTAATGAAACAACCAGTTTTCGTCCCGATCGTTGAAGGTTCACACTTCACTATCGTCGAAGGCAACGTTGTTGAATTGGATGACGTAGCAAAACGTCGCTGGGACCTGGAAGGCAAGATCAGCAAGATGTATCTGGAAAATCGCATTTCCGCCTCGCAAGCAAACAGACTGCGCAGCCGCATGGACTTGATTGCAACGCAGGAAGCAGGAATGCGCTCTGACGGTAACCTCGATCTGAAGGAAGGTCGCATTCTTTACAGCGAATTCGACAAAATCGGCTCCGACCTCGATCACGAATCGAAGTAGAGCTCAGTTCCATTAGGAACTAAAATCCAATGAGTATGCCCCTCCACGGGCTTCAAAAGCTCCGCAACATGCGGAGCTTTTGCATTACAAAACGTTCTAGTAGTGGAAAAGCCCATCAGTTGCCGTTTTTGGCGTTTTGAAAAGTTATCACAATGGAACTTTTGAGGTTTTGAACCGCCTATATCACTGAGCCTGGCTTGCACGGCGGGCAATCCATCAATTTTAGGAGCATCTCATGCGTTATCTAGCATTGGCGACGGACTACGACGGCACCATAGCTGGCGATGGACATGTAGAGCAATCAACAGTAGAGGCGCTAAAACTCGTCAAACAGTCTGGACGGAAAATCATTCTCGTCACAGGCCGCGAGATGCCCAGCCTGATTGCCAAGTTTCCGGAATGGGAAATTTTCGACGCAATCGTTGCCGAAAACGGAGCTCTTTTGGTTGTACCTTCGACTAAACACGAAGAACTTTTGTGCGAGCCACCCTCGCAGGCCCTTATCGACCGACTGAATGAGCACGACGTTGAGCCTTTGTCGGTTGGAAAAGGCATTCTTGCAACCTGGGTTCCGAATGACGGACTTGTTTTAGAGTGCATTAAAGAGCTGGGTCTGGAATCACAAATCATTTTCAACAAGGGCGCAGTAATGATTTTGCCGCCCGGGGTCAATAAAGCCAGTGGTCTTGCCGCTGCCTTAAAACATCTGGAGTTGTCCCCTCACAATGTGGTCAGCGTCGGCGATGCCGAAAACGACCATGCTTTTCTCACTGCCAGCGAATTTTCCGTAGCCGTCGGCAACGCACTGCCTGCATTGAAAGAGCGTGCAGACTTCGTGACGGAAGCAAAACGGGGAGCCGGGGTTGAGGAGATGATCAAAGTCTTGCTCGAGAACGATTTGTTGGATTACTCCCCCAAGCGCCACTTCATTTCTGCCGGAGAACGAGCCGATGGGCAAAAAGAAATGATCGACCCCTACAATACCGGCATTCTTATTTGCGGCAGCTCCGGCGCGGGCAAATCAACAACCACACTGGGAATCATCGACCAACTCTGCCACAACAACTACCAATTCTGTTTGATAGATCCGGAAGGTGACTACGAAAGCTTCCACAACGCGGTCGTAATTGGAGACTCGGAAAGAGCACCGACGATCGAAGAAGTACTTCAATTGCTGGATGATCCGACCAAGAGCGTGATCGTAAATCTGCTTGGAATTGGACTTGAAGATCGACCGGCATTCTTTACCGAGTTGTTGCCCCGCTTGCAAGAGCTGCGCACATCGCATGGTCGCCCACACTGGACTGTGGTCGACGAAGCGCATCACATGTTCCCCGTCGAATGGAAGAAAATGTCGCGACTGGCGCCGGAGAATTTGCGCTCTATTTTAATGATCACCGTGCATCCTGAATTCGTCGCACCGGAAGTCTCTTCATCGGTAGACTTGGTCATTGCTATCGGCGACAAAGCTCCCGACAGAATCAAGGGGTTCGCCAAACATGCCGGTCTTGAATCGCCCAAGTTTCCAAAATCAAAAACATTAGAACCCGGTTACGGACTGGGCTGGTTGGTCAAGAAATCGAAAGATGTAGAACTGTTGAAACTGGAACGATCTGAAATTGAAAAAGTTCGCCACAAACGCAAGTACGCTGAAGGCCAATTGCCGGAGGAAAGAAGTTTTTACTTCCGTGGACCGGACGGCAAACTCAATCTGCGCGTACAAAATCTGGCGCTGTTCAACCAAATAGCCAAAGGTGTCGACGACGAAACCTGGGTTTTCCACCTGCGCAATCACGATTACTCGAAGTGGTTCAAGGAATTTATCAAGGACCAGGAATTGTCAGACGAAACTAAGATGATCGAATCAAAGAAAAACATCAGTGCGAATGAAACCCGCGACCTCATTTGCGCAGCGATTGAAAAACGCTACACACTGCCTGCATAAAACCGAAATTCAGCAATTTTGCAACCGCGTGAAACTTTTTCCGCCAAGCCGGGTATCTGTCTTTGTACGGCAGCCGGCTCGAGGTTGATGCGCAAAATGAGTAAAAGGGCAAAGAGAGTTTTTTGGTCACTGACTCCGGCCGTGTTGGCTCTCTTTGCCCTGGCGCCGTTTGCAAATGCACAAGAGGATACTTCGTCCTCTGAAGGCTTCGGAAATGGGATAAGCAGCCTCGGGCGTGGTGCAGGTGGGCGATTTGGTCAAGGCGTTAGTGGTCGATTTGGTCAAGGTTCGCTGGGACGATTCCGTCAGGGCGGCGGACTGCGCAATTCTCGATTCCTGAGACCGCAAAACATTGAAAGAGGATGGTCGGGCAAGGGCAAACCACAGCTCAAAGAATTGGTAGTGGACGGCATGACACGCCGCTATTACCTCTACCAGCCCGACTCAGCGACACTGCCTGCGCCGCTGGTGTTAGCCTTCCACGGCGGCGGAGGCACTGCCGAAGGTACCGACAAGTGCGCGGGCGGGTTGGCAAAACTGGCTGACGAAAAAGGTTTTATCGTTGTATTTCCGGATGCAATCGACAGGCATTGGAATGACGGGCGACCAGATCTGTCGAAATCAAATCATGACGACGTTGGCTTTATCTCAAAAGTGATCGACGATCTGAACACTCAAAAATTGATCAATCCAAAACGCGTTTATACAACCGGAATTTCAAATGGAGGATTTTTCAGTCAGTATCTGGCGATTCAGTTGCCTGACAAAATTGCCGCGGTCGCCACAGTCGCTGCGTCGGTTTCAAAAACTTTTCTCGATCTCAAAGTGACGCCGGTGCCAATCATGATGTTGCTTGGCACTAAAGACACGCTTGTTCCCTGGGATGGTGGCAAGGTCGGTGGCAAACTCTTACGAAAAGGACGCGGTGAAGTAATACCAGGGCGACAAGCTCTGGAGTTCTGGCTGGCGAGCAACAAGAACACAGCCAAGCCTAATTGCAGCGAACTGCCTGATAAAGATCCCGACGATGGCTCGCGAGTGTTTATCGAACAGTATGGCGCGGACGGCAGCGCCAACGAAGTTGTGCTCTATGAAATTCGCGGAGGCGGCCACACCTGGCCGGCTGGTCAGCAATACCTTCCGAAGTCCATGATCGGCCCGGTGTGCAGAGATTTCGACGGCAACGAAGCCATCTGGAATTTTTTCGAGAAACACGCACTGAGATAGCTTTGTCTAACTAATCGATGCTGGCTCTTTGTCTTTGCCTTTGCTCTTAACTGCAAGCGGTGTTTTCTTGAGTTCCGTCAGGCGCATCAAAATCTCTTCGCCGGTGGCAGGAAGATTTAGTTTTGGCACTTGCCCTTTGGCAGCGTAAGCAATTGCATCTTTGACTGCGGCCCATACTGCCAACCCGAGCAAGAGAGGAGGTTCGCCAACAGCTTTACTGCCGCGCACGTTGACGGTGTTGTTGGGATTGTCGATAAAGTTGCAGTGGAGCGCTGCTGGAATATCTTGTATGTTCGGAATCTTGTAAGTCGTAGGTGAGTACGAAAGCAGTGCACCTTTATCTGAGTACTTCAACTCTTCATTGGTCACCCAGCCCATTCCCTGAACAAAACCACCAATCACCTGCCCTCGATTGATGCCGGGATTAATCGATTTGCCGACATCCATCAGAATGTCAACGCGTTCGACTTTCATTTGTCCGGTAAAGCGATCGATAAGAACTTCTGACACACAGCAACCGCAGGTGAAATACAGGAAAGGAGATCCCTGACCCTTATTCCAATCGAAGAAGATGCCCTGCGTAGCGTAATAGCCGCGTTCTCCCAGGCTGACACGCGCTCGATAAGCCATTCCAACGAGGTCCTGCCACTTTATCTTGTTGTTCGGTTTGCGATCGTCATAGACATAACCGTCAGAAAAAACAATCCGATCTGATGAGGCCCCACCTTCAGTTTCGGCCGCATCGAAATGTTTTGCCGCCACTTCGGCCATCGCCTTCTTGATTTTCTGACATGCGTTTACTGCCGCACTGCCATTCAAATCGGTTGCAGATGACGCAGCCGTCGCTGAAGTATTGTTGTTTTTCTCAGTCGAAGTCGTCATCACAATCACCCAGTCCGGGTTGATGGAAAATTCTTCGGCAACAAGCATTTTGATATTGGTGTTGACGCCCTGGCCCATTTCGGTGGCGCCGGTTGAAACTTGAATAGTGCCGTCCATGTAGACATTGACGAGCGCATTGGCCTGATTGAGCATCGTATTGGTGAAAGAGATGCCGAACTTGACCGGTGTCAAAGCCAGACCCTTCAGGTGTGTCTTCGAATCAGCATTGAATTTGTCGACGGCTTTGCGGCGATTTCTGTAGTCCGAACTTTGAATTAGCTCATCGAACAGTTGCGGCAAAGTATTGTGTTTGAGCACCTGACCGTAAGGAGTAGTATTGCGTTCATTAACGCCATACAGATTGGCAAGCCGCACGTCGAGCGGATCTTTCTTAAGGTATGCAGCGACATCCTGCATGATGCTCTCAATAGTTGCGACGCCCTGCGGCCCGCCGAATCCACGAAATGCTGTTGTGGGCGGGTAATTTGTTTTGCAAATTTCTCCCACCACTTCTACATTTTCAATGTAATACGCATTATCGATATGAGTGATGGCCCGACCAAGAACCGCAGTCGATAAATCGGCAGCAGCACCGCCATCGGCATACAAATGCGCCTTCAACGCTAAAAGTCGACCGTCATCATCGAAGGCTACTTCATAGTTGTTTTGAAACGGGTGACGCTTGCCGGTGAATTTCATATCGTCATCTTTGGTATAGATGATGCGCGCCATTCGTTTTGTTTTCAACGCAACCAGAGCGGCCATCCCGGCCGGATGTGTTGCCTGGGACTCTTTGCCGCCGAAGCCGCCGCCCATGCGTTTTGTCAAAATCACAATTTGATTCTGTTGCAAGCCCAAAACCCTGGCGAGCACTTGTTGAATTTCGCTGGGATGCTGAGTAGACGAATGAACCGTCAATTGATCGTATTCACCGGGCACTACAAGCGCGGCTTGAGATTCCAAATAAAAGTGCTCCTGCCCACCGATAATGCAGGTTCCTTCCAGTTTATGTTTCGCTTCGCGCAAGGCGCGCCGAGCATCACCGCGCTCGATCCGATATGCTTTATCCAGAAAATCTTTCTTAGCGATCGCGGCATCTACAGTCAAAACCGGCTCGAGCTCTTCGACATCGAGTTTGACTGCCTTCTTTGCTTTCGCCAATGCTTTGCGACTTTCGGCTGCGATTACAACAATCGGCTCACCAATGAATGAGCAGTGGTCTTCGCAAAGAAGCACTTCGTCTTGAATAATCGGCCCGAATTTGTTGATGCCGCCCAGATCTTTGTATGTAAAACAAGCGACGACGCCCTTGATTTTTAGTGCAGCGCTATAGTCGACCGACTTGATATGCCCGCATGCAACCGGGCTGCCGACGAAGTCGACAAGCAATTCGTTTTTCGCAAAAGGCATATCGTCGATGTAAACCGACTCACCGCTTACGTGACCGACAGCTGAATCATGCGGAATATCTTTGCCGACTACAGACATACAAGCTCCTTCTCGTCAGCGGTTTCAAAAAAGAATTTTTCCATGATATTGGCCGCCAGTTGCAGACGGTAGTCTTTGGATCCGCGCACATCGCTTATCGGCGTGATCTCTTTCATGGCAATCTCACCGGCCTGGCGGAATGTCTCCAGGCTAAAAGTCTTGCCGTTGAGAAACTCTTCGGTTTTTGGAAGTTTTAAAACCACCGCGGCAACGCCACCGTATGCGACGCGCGCATTGGAGATTTTTTCGCCGTTGCGCTCCAGGCTAATCGCTGCCGTAAAGCTGGAAATGTCCAGATGTTCGCGTTTGGAAACTTTGTAGAGTTTGAGGAGCGTTGATTTGGACGGCATCGGGATATGAACGCGGACGATAATTTCGTCTTCCGTAAGCACCATCTTGCGATAGCCGCTGTAAAGTTCGCTGACTTTGATGCGTCGCACTCCTTTGACTCCGGCCACTTCCACCTCTGCGCCCGAGACAAACAGGAAAGGCAGCGAGTCGGCAATCGGCGATCCATTGGCAATATTGCCTGCCAGAGTTCCGGCATAACGAATCTGAGGAGAGCCAAAAATCCATAGGATATGGTGAAACTCAGGCAGTGATTTTTGGAAAAACTCTTCCAGCCTGCGCAAAGAAACGCGCGCGCCCACTTCCACTACATTGCCGTTTGTCTTTAGTTCATCCAACCCGGCCACATGAGTAAGCACCATCACTTTCGGCGGCTCGATTCTTCCTTTGTTCAGATTTACACATACATCGGTGCCACCAGATACGATGACAGCTGTGGGATTCTTGCTTCTGTAGTCGACTGCCGACTTCACGTCAGTCGGCTTGAAAAACTCTGCTTCGCTGCCTTTCACCACAACAGGTTCGTCATGGTGTTGTTTGAAGGCGCCGACAAGAGAAGCGGGAGGATAAAGATTCTCCAGCCGTTTGTACTGTTTTTCATCAACACTCATTGCCGCTTTGATAATTGATTCGTAGCCGGTGCAGCGGCACAAATTGCCGGTCAGTGCGTCGCTTACGGCTTCTCTGGTAATCGCGCAAGGCTTATCTGTTTTTTCGGATTTGTCGCAAGATTCGAAAAGCGAACACATTGCCACGATAAACCCGGGCGTGCAATATCCGCACTGGGCGCCGTGGCAGTCGACCATCGACTTTTGGATTCTGTTGAGATCGCCATCGACCTTCAACCCTTCCACAGTGACGATGTGGGTGCAATCCAATTGATACATGTATTGAATGCATGCATTGACAGGGACGTATTCGATGCCCTCTCTGGCGGCATTCAGTCGTCCTAGAAATACGGTGCAGGCTCCGCAATCGCCTTCGGCGCATACCACCTTGGTTCCGCACTGGCTCAGCGTATAGCGCAAGAAATCGGAGAGCGGCACAAAAGCCTCGTCACCGCTTACCCGGTGCTCGACGCCATTGACGTACAAAAGAACAAAGTCTCTCATTCAGCTCCCCTGCCAAATTCCTGACCCCTGACTGGACATCGCCGGCCCCAGGAAGCGACGTACATATCTTCTGGATATGATAACCCGCCAGAGCCCCGTTTAAAGCGACGAGCCCGGCAAAATCGAATTTAGCCGGGCTCAATTATTGTCTTCAGGTTATCCCAATTACTTGGCTGCTTCCTGTTTTACAGCTGCCAGTCCCTCGGAGAAGGGCTGTGCCTCATCGTAAATAGGCTCGATAGCCAGTTTGCCCTTTTGGTTCAGGTAGCCCCAACGCCCGCCTGCCAGCTTTACAGCGGCAAGACCCTCTTTGAAAGGCGTGGTTTTGTCATATTGCATTTTTGCAACTACATTGCCTTTGTTGTCGAGATAACCCCAACGCAAGTCCTGGCGGACCTGACCGATGCCTTCAGAGAATGGCTCGACCTGATCGTACTCAGCCGGAATGACGATATTGCCCTTGGTGTCCACGAATCCTTGCTTACCCTTGGCGGTAGTGATGGCCAAACCGTCGCGAAACAGTGATGGCAACTCGGTTTCATTCTTGAAGATGATGACGCCGTCGCGGTCGAGAAGTCCGGTTTTTCCTTCTCTCGTGCGCACTTCAGCCACGCCGTTCTTGTACGGAACTACGTCGCGGTACTCTTGCTTGATTACGAGCTTGCCTTTCTCATTGACGAATCCCCATGGCTTCCATGTGGCTTCGTAGTCGAGCTGCACCGCCCCGCGGTCTTCAGTCATCGGCTTCACGTTGATGTGATTGGGGTAAGCGATTTGCTCGCCTTCCTTGCCGATATAGCCCCAGAGACCGTTTTGCTTAATAGCAGCAACGCCGTCGGAATACGGCATCGTGTTCTCATAAATGGGCTGCACAGCCACTCTTCCGGTCAGATCGATGAAGCCCCATTTTTCGCCAACTTGCACAGCAGCGCGCCCCTCGGAGAATGATTCGGCGGTGTTGTAGGTAGGCGGAATAACGAAGGTGCCCTTCTTGTCTATAAAACCCCAGCGCCCGCCCTTCAGGACAGCAGCTCTGTCCTGTGAAAAAGGCATAGCAGCCTCGAACTGAGGTGGAATGGTGATGTTGCCCGTTTGATCAATGTAGCCCCAACCCGCTGAAGCTGTCTGCGTGGGAGCGGTCGTCTGCCCGCAGCCGGTCAGCAGTGCGAGCGACATCATCATAGTAACGGCAAACTTTTTCATTCTCGATTACACCCTTTTGAGAGACTCCGAGTCTCCGACATTACTGTAAACGCTTACCTGGAGGTTGGTTCCCCTTGACTGAAAAATTGAATTTACGGGGTCAAACATTGACAACCTTATCCTAGCGCTATCAACAAACATTTAGCCCACAATAGTACCCTGACAGTGTACTACAGCTTATCGCATAAATAGTAGATTTCTGACAGGTCGCCACCCAGCCAGTCTCCCCTGACCCGCTAGGAAACTTTCACCAATCGGCAACTGGCATTGCGCCATTCTAGAATGCCGCCGTCCAGGCTAAATGACCGGTAGCCGCGATTCTGCAGGTAAGCTGCATAGCGGGCAGTCTTTTCACCGACAGGACAAACCAGCAACAACGGGCGCTCTTTGGGAAACGGATCGGCCGCATCGATCATTGTCTCGAACAACTCCCACGGGATGTTGATGGCATTAGGAATGGTCGTCATCTTGTATGCGAGATTGCCGCGAACATCGATGATGAGCGGGTTTTCGTCATCGATCCAGGCTTGAGCCTTGTCAACTTTGACAGTAAATCTTTCTTTGTTTCCTGTTGGGTCAAACTCAAAAGCGCGCAGAGAGCCCGGCTTCATTTTCAACCCGTACAATTCCGGTCGGCGTTCACGAATATAGTCCGTGTACCACTCCACTCGGTCGCAGGCAATGAAGACGGCATTTTTCTTCTCGGTCAATTCTGAATCGATTTTCTTCAAATAGCGAAGAGCACCCAAATAACTGGCGCCGCTGGTAGGCCCGCAAAGCAGTCCTGCTCCGCGGATCAGATCCATCATCGCGTCGACCGATTCGCCGGAGTCAACATACACGAAATCGTTGTAGTTTTCTTTGACGAACAAACCCGACTCCCACATCTGGTCCAAGCTGCGAATTCCGGGAATGAAATCGTTCTTGCTCGCGCATACACCTACCGAAACCAAATCCGGATTGCCTTCGTCTCTAATCCGTCGAGCCGCACCCAGAGTCGATCCGCTGGTGCCCAATCCACCAAAGAAGAAAGCGACTTGCTGCAAATCATCGACGATTTCTTTTCCGGTCGTCTTGTAATGCACATCAGGATTTTTCGGATTGGTGAATTGCGATGGAAAATAATTCTTCTCCGGATCATCCTTGACCATTTTGGCAATCAAAAACTGCGGATCATTTGGATCGTTGGGATCGAAACATTCGCTGCCCCCGAGCACTTCTTCGATGTCAGCGCCAAGCATACGCACGATGTCTTTTACACCGTCGACCTTGGCGAGATAAGTAATCAATCTCGTTTTCACACCGTGCATGTTGGCGATCACCTGCAGAGCTTTCGCCGTGTTGCCGCTGGAATTTTCGTAAATCGTCTTGCCTTTGGCTTGAATCTCATCAATGTCATCTTTGATGATGCCCCAGGCAATGCGGTCCTTCACCGAACCGAACGGATTCATCATCTCCATCTTGGCGTACAGGTCGATATTTTTCAGACCATGAACTTGAGGCGGAATTTTGAGCAGCGGGGTATTGCCAATCAGATCAGTAATGTGTTCATACTTCATGGCTTGAATCCTCCCGCAATCGCCATCGGGTTATATAGCTCATCGAGAAACCAGCGCAGCGAGCCATCCTCGCCTTCAACAACTGCAACCTTCTTAGCTATCGCTTGTTCCAGAACATGCGTTTCCGCAAAATCCATTTGATACGCCGCCGTATTTATGAAGGCAACAACATCTCCAGTCTGAGGAACAAAATCAGGAAATGTTTTGTGGTACTGAATCATGTCGTGCGTCAGGCAGAGATTGCCTACGTACATAACTCCTTTGTCAGCCGGCTTGCGATCAGGGTTTCGATAAATCACAACCGGATCAGTCATCAGCTTCAGTTGAGTAGAATTCAGATTGGTCCGGTTCATGTCCAGCACAGACAATTGTTGCCCGAGAATCGAACTCTTGTCGAAATTCACATGCGCAAGGGTGATGCCGCACTGATCAAGTAGCGCCCGGCCCGGCTCGATATGCAGCTCGAACATATTGTCCGAGATTATCCTTGCCGTTGAATAACCATCGAACGCCGGCAAAGCAGTATCGATGACAGAGGCAAAATCTTCATGCCCGTCATTTTTGTGATAGTGCTCCATGAAATTCGGAGCGCCTTTGAGCACGCCGTCTTCGCGGTGATAGCCCAGTCCGGAATCGTTCCAGGTGAGCGAATCGCGATTGCCGAGGACCGAGGCTTTCAGCTCTTCAATATAGGTGTTCCACTCGTCTTGATCGGCAGCGTAGCGAATTCGATAGCCGCCGCCGATATCGATGGCGCTCGGGCTGAGACCTAATTCAATGCATCTGAAAGTCAGTTGCAGACAGGCTTCAATTGCCGGCGGTCGACGAATGTAGTCGCCTGCATTGAAGTGAAAGGAAAAACCGTGAAAGTCGATAGTGTCTTTATTTTCGACAAGGAAATCGATAATCGCAGGCGCGTCTTTGACCGGTGTTCCAAAGGCGCTATCCTGCGCTGTAAATTTCACTCTTCCCGGTTCGAACCCGTCAAGGCGCACCAATACACGCGCTTTCCTTCCCTTCGGCGAATAGCTGCTCATTTGAGCAATCTGCTTCAGCTCTGTGAAATTGTCAACGTTAATCAAAACATTTTGCTGAATGCACAAGGCAAGATAATCGATATTCTTCGGACCGGTCGCCTCGATTCGATCCGGATGAAAGCCGCTCGCCAGCGCGCTCTTCAGCTCGCCTTCGGAAGAAACGTCCAATCCCACTTTGGTGGTGGATGCTTGTTTTTTCAAAGCGAGGGATTTATTCGGCTTCGAAGTGTAAAAAATAGTCCCTTGCAATTGCCTGTCTTTATAGACTTGATCGAAACGACCGATGGTTTCCTCTATGTGCCTCGGAAACAGCACATTGAGCGGGGAGCCAAGTCCATCGATTAGCGAAAAAACAAGTTTTTCATCAGAGAGAAAACGTTCGATAGACGGATGCATTGCCGGTCTGACCTTCGGCCTGGAACGGTCGGCGTCTTTCTTCGAGAGATCATCGGCAAGGCATTGATCCGCTCTGCTCTTATCTTTTCGCGTTTCAACCCTGGTCATGAAAGCGCACCTGCAAGCTGAGGTAAATACTGAAAGTCAGCATCAATCTGGCCGGCAACATCACCATATCCCTGTTGCACCCATTGTTTTTCATTCAGTTTCAAGTGCAGCTTATGAAGCATCTCCAGGCGGTCCGCCGAGCTTATGGCGGGCAACTGCGCCTCGTTTTCGATGATGCGCATAATTTGGGTGAGGGCCGGATCTAGCAACTCAGCGCCGACAATCTCCCCTCTTTGCCGCGCCTTCTTCAATTTCGGTAAAGACGGCACGGACACCAAAAGCTTCTTGTCCACTGTCTTGCGGATGAATTCAATGTCGTCGGCATCCTCGACTTTATTGCCGACAAGGTGAACCAGCTCATCCACACCGGACTGGCGCGCCAGGTCCATGTAGAGCTTGCAGACCTCCGTCGATTCAGGAGTCGGCTCAGCAATAAGAACAATTGCGTCAAATTGCAAATGCATCGAGTACGCAAACGCATCGGTGCCGGCCACCATATCGCAGACAATCGTAAAATCAGGCGCTGTGACTGTGTGCGAAAGAATATTTTCAGCGACGAACAAATGCGAGTGATAGCAAGTTTGCCCGATGCCGTCTTTGTCGTAAGAGCCAACCGTAAGCAGATTCACGATCGGTGATGCGGAAACCTCAGCGCAGTACGGGAGCAGCGCCGGCTCTGCCGCTTTACGCACAAGGTTGGAGCCAGAGCCGGGAGGTGTGGTGGGCAAAAATTCTTTCCAGCACAGTGGGATCCGAAGCTTGGAATTCACGTGACTTGAAGTCGCGGC
>JADMIO011618373.1_pt1 | contig 80521 bp, 91 predicted proteins | sample 8958161 | NCBI WGS metagenome assembly JADMIO01 (sample SAMN16585339, study PRJNA669376) | soil metagenome | isolation source: Crop rotation soil | place: USA: Cullars Rotation, Alabama | collected 2011 | reverse complement strand
CTGAGTCGCAGAGCGGGGTTCAGCGCCGAAGTGGGACTCTGCAGGATCAAGCCGATCTCACGTCCGCGGATCCGCCGCATTTCCCGTTCGTTGAACGCCGTGAGCTCGCGGCCCTGAAAAAAGATGGTTCCCCAGACGCTTGCACGCTCCGGATCGAGCAGCCGGAGGATGGCCAGGGCCGCCGTGCTTTTTCCCGAGCCGCTCTGACCGACCAGTCCGAGGATTTCACCGCGCCGGATTTCGAGCGCGCAATCCCGCAATACGCCGGATTTGCCGCGATAGTCCACCGTCAGGCGGAGCGTCAACAGGTTGCTGGGAGCAGGCATCATCGCGAGCTCACCGCCTCCATCGGAGATTGCAGTTGTTCGGCGTTCCAGTATATCTGCGGTCGTAAAATGCCGGGCGAGATGTTCCGGATACTAGGTGAAAACGCCGCAAGTGAATTCTTGACCACCAGGTAAACGAAAGGTTCTTGATCCCAAACGATCTCTTGCACCCGGTCAAACCATGCCTTTCGTTTATCGCGAGCGATGGTGGATGCCTGAGCCTGCATCAGCCGGTCGATTTCTGCCTCCCACGTCGTCACTGGTTTCGCCTGGCCCGGGTTCCACTGGTGATTGGAGGCGGAACTGAGCCATACGTTCATCACGCTGTTCGGATCGAGATCCAGGTTTGTCAGTCCGAGGAGACACGCCTCGTACTGGTAAGTCCGCGTAATCCGCTCCACCAGCGAAGGGAAGTCCAACGTGACGATGTTGAGCGTGATTCCGATCTTCTTCAAATCCTGTTGAATCATCGCCGCCATTTGTTGGCGCGCCGCGTTGCCCGTATTGGTGATCAACGAAAATACCACTGCATTCCCCGCCTGATCGAACAGTTTTCCATCGCGCAGTTGAAAGCCGGCAGCGGTCAGCCTGCGCTGCGCGCCACCCGGATCGTAATCGTGCGGCTTGAGTTTGCCATTGAACCAGAATCGGTTCGCCGGCGACACGGGACCGCGGGAGGGCTGTGCGTGCCCCCCGTACACCAGGCGGCACAGATCGTTCCGATTGACCGCTTCCGAAACAGCTTTGCGAAAGGCTGTGGACTGAAACCAGGCCAATTTGTGCGGAGGAACCGCCTTCGCGATCTGGTTGAACCAGAAGAACTCGGAATCGAGCGAAGGACCCAGGTCGTGAATCTTCGAGGGCTGCTCCGCCGCTAGTTTTTCATAGCTTTCGGGCCCGAGGCTTTCGATCAGGTGGAGTTCGCCGCGCCGGAAACGAGCGACTTCCATATCCCGGTTCTGTTGTATACCCAGCCGGATCGCCGCGAGGTAAGGTAACTGCCTGCCGGATGCATCGCGCTTCCAGTAATACGGATTGGCTCGCAGCACGATCTCGACTCCCGCCTTGCGTTCCGCGACGAAGAACGGACCCGCGACCGCCATTTCCTTTTTCGGCGAGCGCGCCGACAGAATTGGAATCTGATCGAACAGGCGCTCGACTCCGGAAACCGGCGCGGAAAAAACCATCGAGACTTCCTCCCCGCGCGCCGTTACGCGAGGCCTTTCGCTGCCGGACCGGAATGCGTCGGCGGCAGGGGAATGTAGATTCGGATCCATCAGGACGTTGAAGGTATGAATCACGTCATCCGCGGAGAGCGGCGTGCCATCGGAAAACTTCACTCCCTGCCGCAGCTTGAATACAATGCGCCGCCCTTGATCCGCGATTTTCCAGGAGGCGGCGAGTTCCGGCTCAAACTCCTCCGTTTTCCGGTTGACCCGGATCAGCACGCCCCCGGTCAGATACCGGATCGTTTCCGAAGCATCGTCATCCACCAGAAGGGGATGAAACGTCTTCGGCTCGGAATGCAGGACAAAGCGCAGTTCGTTGGGCGGTTGCGCCTGCAGCGCGAGGACGGAGCAGCCGAGGGCGGCGATCAAAAACACGCGGTTCATGCACTGACCTCCTTGGTGCGAAAGACGATTTGAAACACACTCAGCAATCCGGCGAGAATCACCAGGGGCGCGATTACGCCCGCGCTCCAGTGCGGTTCGGACTGAAGTTGCCGCAGCATATTGCCCCAGGACGGGATAGGCTCGCCCACGCCAAGGCCGAGAACGCCGAGATTTGCCTCGCTCAAAATAAACACCGGCACTGACGTCCAGAATTGCGCGGCCAAAATCGGCCGCAGATTGGGCAACACATGGATCAGGAGAATGCGGCTCGGGAGTAGCCCGGAGGCCCGGCTCTGCAGCACCAGGCCGGAGCCTCGCAAATCCCGGACGCCCGCGCGTATCACCCGTGCCGCGGGGGCCCATCCCAACATTCCAAGGATGCCGAACGTCATCAAAACGGAAGCTGCCGGCGAGACGTTGAGCGGCAGCAAGGCGCGTGCCGTAATCAGCAGGAATAGCCACGGCAACGAGAGCACCAGGTCGATGGCGAAGACAACGCAACGGTCCACTCGCCCGCCAAAATATCCCGCCGCTCCGCCGATTCCTCCCGCCAGAGCAACGGACAGCAGCGCCGCCGCGGGCGCCAGCACGATCGAAAGCGCCGCGGCATACAACAGCCGCATCAGGCGGTCACGCCCGAGCCCATCAGAACCGAGCGGGAATCTCCAGGAGATTCCGGCGCGCGCCGATTCGCGAAACTGGACGGCGTACGAATCTGCCGGCAGGAGCAGAACTGCCGCCAGGCATCCCACGCAAATGGCGGCCAGCAGGATGGCGGAAATCAGGCGCACTCCTCTCACGCGGCCCTCCCCGCGGCTAGTGAGATCGCGAAATCCGACAGCAGGTTGGAAACCTGGTTCATCAGCACCACCAGGAACACCAGCACAATCAAAACCGGCAGATCGCGGCTCGACGCGGCGGTCCATGCGAGCTGGCCGATTCCGGGCAAATCGCACAGAACCTCCACTGGGATCGCCGCGGCGAACGCCATGCTCACGGAAACGCCGGCCAGCGCCAGCAGCTTCGGAGCGGCAGACGGCGCGATGTGCCGCAGCAGTATTCCCGCGGCTGGAACTCCCCGCGCGCGTGCCGCGGCGACATGCGGAAGACTCGCTGCGCGCCCCAGGATGCCGGTGACGTACTGAAACATTCGGGGCACAAGCACTGCCGCGAACACGAGTTGAAGCGGCCCCCCATAGATGAACGCGAATGATGCGGCCACCGCCGCGGGAATACAGAGCAGGACCATGTTCACGACATGAAAGGCTGGCCGGATGTTCCTGGCCCGCCTTCCCTTCGCCAGTGTAAGCGGCGCCGCCAGCGCGAGCGTCAGAGCCCAGCTTTCCGCCAAACCCGCCGTCAGCAGCCTGGCCGTTACGGGGATTCGTTCCCCGATCAATGCGGCGACCGGCCGGCCCAGAGAGCGGGAATAACCCAGTTTCCCTCGCAACACTCCGCCAAGTTCCAAGAGATAGAACCGCACGGGGTTGCGCTCCGCACCTACCTCCTGCCGCACGGCTTGGATTCCCGCTTCGCTCAACCTCGGGTCAAGCTCACGTTCGTCCGCGCCGAAGCCCGGGCTGAATCTCACCATGCACGCTGTAATGAGTCCAGCCACCAGTGCGGTGGAGGCAATCAGCAGCATGTAGCGGCCGAGAACCCTCCAGGGCGGATATACATGATCGGAGACCATCTGCATCTCCTAAACCGCAATCTCCAGCAGTTCGCCGGGCTGGCTTTCCGTGGCCCTGGCGCGGCGTGTTTTGCTCAACTGCTTCACCCGGTACATACGCCGGTCGGCCTGGGCCAGCAATTGTTCCGCGTCCACGCCGTCTCGCGGGTAGATTGCTTCACCCACGCTGAGAGAGACGCCGGCCCCCCGCTGGTTGCGGCTCTTCTCCGCCACAGCGTCGCAGAGCTCGTGAACTCTCCGGCGCACTCCCCGCTCGTCCGTACCCGGCAGCAGCACGACGAACTCGTCGCCGCCCATCCGCGCGACGTAGTCGTATTCCCGGCAGTTGGCCTGAAGCGCGAAGCCGACCCGTTGCAGCATCTCGTTGCCTTCCAGATGGCCGTAGTGGTCGTTGATCTGCTTGAAACCGTCCAGATCACAGACCAGAACCACGAGCTGCCGGCCGTCCCGCTCGCACCTTCCGACCTCCTCCTGCAATCGCAGGAACAACGACCTGGCATTGGGCAGGTTAGTCAGGAAGTCCGTCGTGGCTGAGTTCTCCACCTGCCGGAATTTCAATGCATTCTCCATTGCCAGCGCAATCTTGGGCGCCACAGCCAGCAGGATACGCAGATGGTCCCGTGAGAACGAGTCTTTCTCCAGCCGGTATAGAGTGAGCACGCCGACCAGGCCGTCAATGCCTTCCAACGGAACGGACAGCCCGGCGCGGTGTGTACTGAATTTCGTAGGATCGTTCAAATAGCCGGCTTCCACCGAAGGATTGCCGTTAACCATAGGCAGGCGGTTTTGCGCGACCCACCCGGACAGGCCCTCTCCCACCGGTATGTTCAAGGTAGAGAAGAACCGCGCGCCTTCTCCATTGGCATATTCGGCCGTCAGCCGCTGATTACGGACGACATACACGGCGATGGCGTCATGCGGCACCATATGCCTGAGCCGGACCGCCAGAACCGAAAGCGTTTCACCCAAGCTGAGCGATGTTCCGATATCCTGCGTGAGTTCAAACAAGAGGTGAACTTCCTGGCGCGCCGCGGCGATTGAACAGAGAAAGTCCTGCGGCGCGCTCGGCGTCCGCGCCAGGGTTGTTTCGAATCCTGTGGCCGGGGCTCCCGAATGGACCTGCAAATCGCGCGAGATCTGACCGTGCAGTATCGGAAGATCATCGGCCATTCCGTCCAGGGCGCGATACTTTCGTTCGAGCACTTCGACCACTGCCGGATCGAAGCTGGTGCCGGCCATTTCCCTAACGGCTGCCATTGCGTCGTCGATAGGCATGGCCCGCCGATATTGCCGGTCGGAGGCCAACGCATCGAAGCAGTCCACGACCGCCAGAATCCGCGCTCCCAGCGGGATTTCGTCTCCTTTCAGGCCGGCGGGGTAGCCGGTCCCGTCCCATTTTTCATGATGGGCGCGCACGATCGGCACCACCGGATAAGGGAATTGCACTCGCTCCAGAATCTCCGCCCCCACTGTGGGATGGATTTTCAGCTTTTCAAATTCCTCCGGGCTGAGCTTGCCCGGCTTGGAAATGATGTGCTCCGGAACCGCCAGTTTGCCAATATCGTGCAGTAGCGCCGCGGCCCTAAGTGCTTCCAATTCGCTCTCCGATACCTTCATCTCCTTGCCGATGTCGACGGCATAGGTGCGGACCCGTCGCAGGTGCTCGTGCGTCGTATGGTCCTTTGCATCGATCGCGAGCGCCAGGGCCTCGATCGTCCGCAAGTGGAGGCCCGCCATTTCTTCTACGTGCCGCTTCTCGTCCGCGAGGCGGCCGAGATACACCCGGTACGAGCGATGGATCACGTAAATTACCGGCAGCAGCATCAGGCCGCTCGGCCATTTGGCGTAGTGGCTCACTACGCTGATGATCCAGGCAATCGACGCCCCGACGAGGTAGAACGGAAATGACCAGAAATAGCAGTTGAACCACGTCTTGCGGAACGCCCGTCCTTCCGTTAACGAGACGACCAGAGCTATTCCCGCGGTGTTCATGACGAAGAAAAGCAATGCGGAGGTCGTCAATACCAGTGGAGCGCCGAGGAATGCGTTGGTCGAGACCATTGCCCGGTAAAAACGATGCGCCAGGTCGACCGCGATGATGGTGTTGCAGCTGCTGAACATCAGTTGAATCGGCTTCACGCCCGACTTGGGCTTCCAGACGCACTGGATAATCGTGCCCGCGCAACCGATCGCGACCGATTCACCCAGGCTGAGATCGGCAATGGCGATCAGGATAAACAGGAAGTTCACCGAAATCGTGCCCAAGATCGAAGGCAGGTTTACCTTGAAAATCGATGCTAGCGATGCCAGAAGAAGATATGAGAGAAAGCGCGACAGATCCTCGCACTGCCATTCCGCGCCGCTCTGTATTGCTACCGTCAGACCGGCCAGGACCATGCCGGTAACATAGATTCTCGCCTTGAGATTCATTTTCACGGATCCCCTCTCTAGAACTCGCACGCCATGGCTGCCGCGTTCGCCGCATCGTTGCGGTACTCTTTCAGTCGACGGAGAAGTGTGCGGCGCGAAATCCCCAGCAGCCTCGCCGCCTGCTCCTGCCTGCCACCCGTTTGTCCGAGCGCCCGCAGCACCGCTTGTCGTTCAAACCCGCTCACCTGGTTCTCCAGGGTTACTTCCCCGCCGAGATATAGCGCGAACTGCGCCGGCAGATCGTGCGCCTCCACTTCCGCGCCCTCCGCGAATATGGAAGCGGTCGTAATCACATTGCGCAGTTCGCGCACGTTGCCCGGCCAGGTATGTTTCTTCAGGAGCTCCATAGTTAGCGGAGCGAATCGCAGGGAAGGATCCTGTTTGGCCAAAAAATACAGCGCCAAAGGTTCTATATCTGCGCGACGCTCCCGCAACGGCGGAACCCGCAGGTGCACCATGCTTAAGCGGTGAAACAAGTCTCGCCGCAACTTTCCGGCGGCGATCGCCTCCTCGGGGTCGACGTTGGTAGCGGCCAGGAGGCGAACATCCACATTGATCTTGCGAGTGCTGCCCAGACGGTAAAACGAGTTGCTGTCAAGCGCCCGCAGGAACTTGGTCTGCAGGCTGGGGCTCAATTCGCCGACTTCGTCCAGGAAGAGCGTACCGCGGTGGGCCAGTTCGAACATGCCCATCTTGGCCGTGTCCGCCCCGCTGAACGCCCCTTTCTCATAGCCGAACAACTCGCTTTCGATCAGATGATCGGGTAGAGCCGCGCAGTTCACGTCGACGCAGGGTCCGGCCGCGCGTGCCGAGAACTGGTGGATCGCTTTCGCGATCACTTCCTTTCCGCTTCCGCTTTCGCCCGTGATCAGGACGCTGGCGTTCGTCTGAGCGACCTTGAACGCGGTCCGCATCAGTTGCTGCATCGCCTCACTCTGAATCACCGCGTCTACGGCGGTGTCGAGTTCTTGTCCCTGTCGTGCTCTGCGTCCGGTGAACTCATTCGCGATCATGTTAAACAGAGTTTCACCCGGACGACGGAGACGATCAAGTACTCGGCGGGCGATTCGCGTGTACCATGTTGACCATAGCGGTAAGTACCCAGTAAACCAAAGTTATGCCCCTTTATTAACCACTGCTATCCCTGTTAACCAATCGCCGATTTCGCATTGCCGGTGGCGCCCTGTGGCCCGCCAGGGGCGGCGCGACGTGGATAAACGCGGGCCTCATCGGGCCGCTTGAACCCGGATAAGCTGATCTTGACAAACCGGGCACGACAGTAGATGGCGCTCCAGCACGTTAACCGCGGATTCCACCAGCGAACGCCTTAAGTATTGCTGCCAGACTGCGTCCGGCAGGTGCTTCTTAACTTTCCAATCTTGGATATCGCACTCGATTTGTGTCATCGCGCCCGGGTCGCTGCAACCGAAGGGCCGCAAAGTAAAGTGTCGAATCTGAAGCGAAAGCACGAGTTAACTTGCGTCAACCATGGACCGGCATGTGACAACCTTGTCACCCGCGCCAGCGTTCTCGCCGAGAACTTATTGCTTGAATTCATTGTTTATTGCCCTCCTGGGGACGCCCCGAGAACGGCCCGCGAAATGCAAATCTGCGCCGCATGACTCGAACGGAATGCCTTCTGGATGAGCTTTTCACGCCGCCTGCGGCCTGCGCCGGCGATTTGGAGCCTGCGAGCTCACTCGACGCTAGGCGCGTGGAGCGCTTTGTAATCGACTTGCCGGCCCTTCTGCTGCCGGAGGAAGGAGAAACGTCCGCATGGCCTGCCCGGATCCGCGACCTGTCCGCCGAAGGGATGCGGTTGACGGTTTTCCAACCGGTTCCCCAGGGCCGGCCGCTTCGCATCCAATGGCGGCATCGCATTATTCGCGGCCGGGTCTGCTACCAGCGCGTCTCGGGAGGCGAGTATGTCATCGGCATGGAGTTATTCGCGTCGTGGGAAGCCCTGGTAGGTGAGATGTTGGCTGCCCAGACTGTCGAGCTTCGCGCATCTAACGTTGAACTCGAAAGACGGGCAGAGGCGTTACGCCGTCAGGCCGACCTGCTGGACCTGGCACACGATGCAATCTTCGTGGTCGGCATTGATGGAGTAATCACGTTTTGGAACGACGGGGCCGAACGTATGTACGGATGGAGCAGGGAAGAAGCTCTCGGCCGGGATACGCATTTGCTGCTGGAATCCGTTTTCCCGGAAGCGGTGGAGCAGATCCAGCGTCAGTTGGTGAGCAATGGCAGGTGGGAAGGAGAGCTTCGCCAGCGCCGCCGCAACGGCGAGCAGATGGTGGTCGCCAGCCGCTGGGCCTTGCAGCGCGATTCCGCCGGCCACCCCGCTGCCATCTTGTCGATCAATAGCGATGTCACCGCGCGGAAGCGAGCCGAAGGGGGTCTGATGGCGAGGACGGCCGAGCTGATGGAGAGGAATCGGGAACTAAGGGCCACGCTCGAAGCGCTACACCAGGCTGCAATCGCCAAGGATCGCTTTCTGGCCAATATGTCGCACGAGTTGAGGACGCCACTCAACGGCATCATCGGCTTCGGCCAGATGCTCCACGACGGTCTCATTGGACAGCTCTCCGGCACCCAGCAGGAATGCCTTTCCGATATCTTAGGGTGCGCCAACCACTTGCTGGGATTGATCAACGACGTTCTGGACCTGGAGAAAATCAAGGCAGGGGGAATGGAGTTCGCTGACGAAACCATTCAGATCGATGAATTCGCGGGCGATGTAATCGATAGCCTCGCTCCCATGTTTTCCGCTAAGGGGATCTCGGTTTCCCTGCAATCGGTTCCCGAGTTTCCGGCCATTCGCGGCGATGCGCGACGCTTGCGGCAGGTGCTGTACAACTTCCTTTCCAACGCTCTCAAATTCACGAATCCCGGAGGAAGAGTGATGGTGCGGGTCCAGTCTGAAACAATCGATTATTATCGCCTCGAGGTCGAAGACGATGGCATTGGGATCAGCCCCGAGGATGTCAAACGCCTCTTCTGCGATTTTGAACAGCTCTGTTCCCCCGAAAAGGCCCGCGAGGGCGCGGGCTTAGGCCTCTCGGTCAGCCGGCGAATCGTGGAAGCGCAGGGCGGGCGAGTTGGTGTAGAGAGCACCTTGGGCGCAGGCAGCCGTTTCTACGCAATTCTGCCGAAAACTCCGCAGCGCCGCCGTGCAGCGGTATTAGCCGACGATGCCGCTTTAAGATTAGCTCCTCCGGGTACGGGGCTGTGCGGGGAGTTGTCCGTGCGGCCATCACGACGGCGAAACATTCTCCCGAGCAATCTCGGAGATGGACTGGGTGCCCCCTCCCCAATGCCGATTCCGACCACTAGCCGAGATTCTCAGAGCCTTGCCATTACAAGGAATATTGACACCAGTCGCCTATCGACCCTGCTCGAGAATCGGGCGTTCAGAAGTCATCTCCCGATTTCAGGCGCCTAGCCTATGGCGTGGGACTCGCCTGGTAGATTGCCAGCCGCACACGGCCATCCATCCATCCGAGAGCGCTGAAAACGACGTCGCCTTGTTCGCTAAGTGCGGAGCCGAAAAGGCCTAGGAACCACTCCGAGTCCGGACCGCGCCGGCTGCTGATCGCGACGAGTCTATCGCTTCCATCCGCCCGCTTGAGAAACAGTGCTGGACCGGCCGGCGTTAGCACGGGGAAGGCCACATCGCCGCGCGAGTTGGCAGCCACGTCGCTGCCGAAGCAGTTCGAGACGATTGTTCCGAATGACGAAACATAGCCGTCGGAAGCGATCATCTGCACCGTCGTCCCGTCCAAAACCAGGTATTCGTGTACGCCGGAATAGCCGCGCAGGTAAAACCGATTTCCCGCCGCTTGCAAGCTATAAAACGCCTGCATGTTGCGGCCGGATGGATCGGCCTGCCCGGTCTCCAGCAGCGAGCGAAGGTTGCCATTTTCCCATAGGAACACACCCGACTTGCCGTTGCTGAGGTTGGCGATGAAGGCGACGCGGTCGCTATCATCCACGGCGATTTGGTTCCCGCTCGTAAATGCAGCCCCACTTGGCGAGTTTCCACCAAGCCGCATGACCGTCTTCGCGGTTGCCGCATTCGCCGAATAGAAAACGATGCCCTGGTATGCCGATCCGTAGGTCCATGCTGCCACGTGACCTTGATTGTTCATCGCGATCTGGCTGTCGTTCGCCGCGAAGCCGCCAATCTGTCAGGGGTTCCCGACAACAGGGAAATAGTGCGCCTCCGCTGATCCTGTAGCGCTAATTCCATAGCGTTTTTAGCCTTGTAGCTACTATACATCTGTGCGCGTACATTATGGCAATTCGATACAGGTGTATTCACTGCAACATCGTGCTGAGCGGAGAAGGTGCTTCTAGGCACTACCTTGCAAACCCGACCCACAAGCTGGAAAAGCTGCCTCCGCCTGTCAAGCCCGTGAAAAATGTTCGCTAGTTTTCCCTGATGCTTTCTAGCGTAGAGACTACCTGCCAGAGCATCGTGCGGATGTGCGACTGCATCTGAGGGCTCTGGGTCGCGTTGTCAAGCAGGCTGATCGCGTTTGCCGCCCTGACAGACATGCTGCCGCCCTTTTCGTCCTTGAGCGCAAGGAGCACTTCTTTTATCATGTTCCGGATGCTCTTCTGTATGTCGTTGTTTTTCGTAATAGAATCAAGTGTTTCTACCGCGCGCGCAAGGCGCTCCTGATTTTCCTTTTCCTTCAGCTCTTTTTTCGACAAAGTCATTATGCATGCCTCCAGCAGACGGGTGCACACTTAGCTACCAGTTGCTTTTGAATGTTTTCGTCGTCATTGTACTGTTTTTATATTTCTAGACTTGTAGTACGTCTATGCCAGACGAGCAGCTAAAGTGCAACATCTGTGGCGTGGCAGTGAGCGCAAGCGAGGCAAAGCGGCACGCGTCCACCCAATCCCACGAGTCCCGCAGGGCGGCGCTAGAGCAGGAGCTCAGTGCGGTAAGAAAGGAGAGTTACAAAAACGACAGCTCTGTCGTAGTCCAGTGGGAGAGCTCTACTACTTGACAACGAGCACCGAGCACTTTGCGTGGTGCAGCACCTTGCTTGAAACGCTTCCTAGCACCACTTCTTTGAACCGGCCCAGCCCGCGGCTGCCGATGACTATAATGTCAAAGTTTTCTTTGTGCGCGTAGCCGGTGATGTTGGAGGCTGGGTCGCCTTCCGCGATGACCGTGTCGATCGCGATCCCGCTTTTCTCCGCTATCTGCTTGCACTTGTCAAGGACTTTGGCCGACTCGATCCTGTACTTTGCCATGACGTCGTTGAGCAGCTTTTGCGACTCGACATATACAGTAGGAGGATTTTCTATAATGTGCATCGCAGTTACGCCAGAGCCGGCAACCTTGGCTAGAAACAGCGCCTGATCCAGGGCGCGGAGCGAGTTTTCTGACCCGTCCACTGGCACCAATATCTTTGAAAACATACGAATATCATTTGTCACGGTATTATTTTAATGCAGAGTAAGATCCTGCGGTAGCATGAACTGTATAAACAGCGACACGATGTACATTATGGCAAGTATTATCCCCACCTTGATCCCGATCTCCTTCTTGAACATCATGGCCAGCGCGCCGAGTGTCACCACCGTCACGAGTATCATCTGATATCCCAGGATTGGATTGACTTCGATGTTGGTGTAAAAGCCGCCGTGGTACATCGCGCCAAACACGGCTACTGCCAGCAGCAGAGTGTTGTTCAATATCTTGGAGCCGAGCACGTTTGCGACTGCTATCGACGCGCCTGCCGCCCCCTTTCTTGCAAGGAGCATCATCGAGATTTTTTCCGGCATTTCTCCGGCTATTGGGCTGATTATCACTGCGAGTATGATCACTGAAACGCCTACCTCAAGCGAAAAGCCTTGGAGCGAGTCGATAAATGGCGGGGCGCCAAAGAATATGCCGGCGGTGCCTGCCGCAAAAGCCAGCATGGCCTTTGTCATCTCCCTGTTTTGCCCTTTCTTCCCGGACAGACCGTCGCTGACCTTGACGACCTTGTGGTCTCCTACCTGCTCTTGCGCCTTCTTTGCCTTGCTCTCCGCCTTCATCTCCATCAGGGCCATGACAAGGTAGGCGCCGAACATGCCTGCAAAGATGATGCCGTCGATAAAGTTGTAGCCATCTATGAAAAGGACGGCGCTGATGATTGCCGTCGCAAGGAGGAATATCTTGTCCAGCTTGAACATTGAGACGTCCACGCCTTTTAGCGGCGCCTTTGACAGACGCGAGGTGGCTATTAGGAGCATTATCGACAGCCCGAGCGTCATCATGAGAAGGTTGCTTCCAAGGCCGGCGCCTATCGCAGTCCCGTACAGGCCGTCGGCCGCGGCGTAAATGACTATGGCGATTTCGGGGAGCGTCGTTGCGACGCTCAAAAGCGTGCGGCCGACAAATTTTGCGCCGTATTTTTTTGATAAGTGCTCTGCGCCGTACGAGAGCACAAAGCTCGCGGCAGTAAGTTCTCCGAGCCATAAAAGCATCGTTAAAAGGTCCCCGGCCAAGCGTCAGTTTTCAGTACCAAGGTCAATATAAATTACATTTTAGCGTGCAGTCTTAGGTAATTTTCTTAGCGCCGACTCTTTGCAACCATGTGCAAGAACTAACTTGAATAGTAGTTAATTTGCGGTGTTGTGCATGAAAATATCGATTTGATCGCCAATGTTGTGCATACTAGCCTGAATGCTCGTGGAGGTGGCGAAAGGCTTGCTGTCGCCACCATACAGGCGCTTTCTTCAATGGGCGTCGAAGTCGAGCTTGCCACCATTGAAAAACCCGACAGGACGCTCATCAGGGACGCATATGGCAGGAGCATTGATCACGACGTGAAAAAGATCAGGACGCTCAGCCTGTTCAACCATTCGAGCAGGGGCATGACAGTAAACACCCACGGCGACATGCTGCCGTTCTACAGGCAGAATTTTACCAGAAGTAACTCGATCGTCTACTGCCACTACCCGATCGCCGGCCACCTAATGGACTGCGGCGATCCGGACTATGCAGTGGTCCTTCGGAACATGTGGCTTTCCACCATTGTCGACGAAAAGACCCGCAGCGCGTATTTTGACGCGGCAAGGAGGGCGTACGAGAAAATGATGACAAGCTCGACGGTGCTCACGAATTCGGAATTCAGCAGGAGGGCCATTTTCAAGACCTTCGGGGTTGACTCGACTGTGCTGCACCCGCCCGTTGACACTGACGTTTTCTGCAACGCAGGGCTGTCGTCCGACTGCAGAGACGACTCTATTCTGGTTGTTTCGCGCTTTCACTCGAGCAAGAAAATAGAGAATGCGATCCGTCTTGCAAAGCTGCTCAAACAAAACGACCTAGGCAGTGAAATGACCATTGTCGGCAACATGTCACCCGGAGGCATTGGCTACTTTGGCTACCTGCGCCAGCTTGCAAGGCATCATGATCTTGAGGATTTCGTCAGGTTCGAGGTAAACGCCAAGTTTGACAGGCTGCTCGAATTGATGCGTAGGGCAAAGGTCTACTTCCACCCTCTGCCGGGCGAGCCCTTTGGGATATCGACTGTCGAGGCAATGAGCGCTGGGCTCATCCCCGTGGTCCCAGACATCGGAGGGCACACGGAATTTGTCCCTGCAAAATACCAATTCCACACATTCGGCCAGGGAGTCGAAGCGGTGGCCGCGGCTCTCGAAGCGCCGGCGTCGGAGCGCATCATGATAAGCAACTTGACCCGGAAATACTCGACTGCAAGCTATGTAAAGAAATTCCAGCAGATAGTGAACCAAGTCATTGGCATGAGCAAGCCGCTCGCGCCGGTGGTTTCCGTGCCAAAGAGGCTTTCAGAATCTACGGCCGCCTGAGGGCGGCATACACATAAGCCGTATCGACCGACTGGTCTGCGGTCCAAAGCGTTGGGAGAGTGACTGTCCCCAAGTGTTCCAAGTTGTAGGAGGCAATGACGGTGCCCCAGCCCCAGCCGGTCTGGTCCCTTGAGAGCGACTTCATGACGTGGCTGCCGGTAAAGTTAAAGCCTGCCCTGAGCCCCTTTATCGACGAAATCTGGCTTATTACGCTGTTTGCCAGCATCTCGCCCATCTCTGGGAGCCCCGAGATAAAGAACAGCGGCCTTGACAGATGCAAGCTCGCATAGTCAAAGCGCGTAGCATCCGCCCTTATCGCGCAGTACTTGACGCCGGTTGCTGACGATATTGAATTTTGCAGTTGCACAAGATCACTGTCGATCTCTATCCCGTGCGACTCCATCCCAAGCAGCCTGCCACAGTAGGCTATCCTGCCGTCGCCGGACCCAACGTCAACCAGATCCGTAAAGCCAAGCGACTTTGCCCCGTGGGCAAGCGCGAACGCCGACAGCATCCAGGTAGGGTAGAAAGGCTGGTAGCTCGTGTCGTATTTCTTGCTGCTCAGCCAGTAGCTGTTGATGTCTCCCTCGTAGACCCTGCAGGCAATTCCAGAGACATCAAGCTCGTACGAATGGACGTAGATCGGGTTGGCCGCCGCAAACCTGTGCAGGGACTGCAAAATGCCGCTGTCAATTGGAAGAATTTCAGAGCTGGACAGCGGCACCACTTCGCAGAGCATGCTACTGCCGTCGTAGCCTTTCATGAACTCGTTCTTTAGCCTAGTGACAGAGCGCGGTATTGAATCGTCCATGACCTAGTAGACCGACTCTGCGCTTGGGCGCAGCCCCCTCCTGTAGCTTTTGTGGCCGCATTCCTTGCAGCGGTAGAGCCTCCTGCGCTTGTACGTGTAGATGGCTTCAGGATCCTCGGTTATCTCGTGCCGCGTCTTTGCCATGCATCGGTCGCAAAAGCGAAGTTCAGACGACATTACTACTGCCTGTCATCATGGCGGCGATTTTTAATATATATCGATATGTGTCATCTTCGCAGCTTTTTTGCCAGCAACTCTGGCACTTCAGCCGGGCGCTTTGCGACAGGGACGTCTGCCTTTGCATAGTTGGCCACCTTAGAGTCTGCTGATCCATAGTTGCCATAGACGATCGCGCCTGCGTGCCCCATCCTCTTTTCTTTTGGCGCCGCCCTACCTGCGATGTAGGCTACAACCGGCTTGCTAAAAGATGTCCGCACAATGTACTCCGCCAGCTGCTCTTCTGCGTCGCCGCCTATTTCGCCCACAACGACGACAGAGTCAACATCGTCTCTGTTCCGGATAAGGTCAAATGCCTCTATCAGGTTCGTCCCGTTTATCGGGTCGCCTCCGATCCCAAGACCCAGCCTCTGGCCATAGCCCCTGTTCGTGAGGTTGTACGACACTTCGTACATGAGCGTCCCGCTGCGGGAGAACACCACCGTGCTTCCGGCCTTGAACGGCTGGGCCGGCATGATTCCCACCTTCATCACTTCCGGCACAATCACGCCAGGCGTGTTTGGGCCTATCATCCTTGCGCCCTTTTTCTTTGCGTGCTCTAGCACCTTTATCGAGTCCCTGATCGGGACGTGCTCTGGTATCGCAACCAGCAGCTTGATGCCGCTGTCAAGCGCTTCAATCGCTGCCTTTAGAAAGAACGGAGCAGGGACAAATATCCCAGATATCTGGGAGCCAGTGGCCTTTACCGCGTCAGCCATCGTGTCGTACACCGGCGTGCCTTCAAAGTTCTGGCCGCCCTTGCCCGGCGTGACTCCTGCCGCAACGTTTGTGCCGTAAGCCTTCATCAGGCGCGTGTGCGTCGAGCCGTAGCTGCCGGTTATGCCCTGTATCACCACCGGCTTTTTGCCAAAGTCCTTGTCGCCCTTGTTCCCCACGAGAATGTCAAAGATGTTGAACGTCTTTTCAATCGTTGCCATTTTGATCACTTGTTAACTGCCGCAACCGCGGCCTGTATTGCCTCTTCGACGGTATTATAGAGATTCGCCCTGCTGCCGTTGAGCATCTCTCTTGCCTTTTCCGACTCGGCTCCAGAGATCCGGGCAAACACCGGCACAGCTATCAGGTTGTTCTTGTACGCGTCCAGTATTGCCTGCGCGACGAGGTTGGTCCTGACGATCCCGCCAAAGAGGTTTACGAGTATCGCGTCAACCCTCTTTATCTTGCTTATCACCTTCAGCGCCTCATAGATGGTTTCGGTGGTAGCCCGCCCGCCAAAGTCTAAAAACGCGCCGGCCGTGCCGCCCGCGTCAGAGACCATGTCTAGGGTCGACATCACAAGCCCCGCGCCGTTGCCGATTATCGCAATGTTGCCGTCCAGCTCGACAAGCGAAAAGCCGCTCACTTCTGCCTGCTTTTCAAGCTCCGAGACGTGCTCGTATTTTTTCAGCTCAGGGTGTCGGAACATCGAGTTGTCGTCGATTATCACTTTTGCGTCAAGCGCCACAAGCGAGCCGTCGCCAACGATAGCGACCGGGTTTATCTCTGCCAGCTCGGCCTCTTTTTCGCCTATCAGCTTAGACAGCTTGGTCGTAAAGTCGACAAAAGACACCACAGTCTTGCCGCTCAGGCCCAGCTTTGCCGCCGTGTCTTCAGCGGTCTGCGCCGTTAGGCCGTCAATCGGTATGTCAACCACGACCTTGTTGCCGGCGCTCTCAATCTCCACTCCGCCCTCGGCGGAAGAGATCAGCGAATAGCAGCGCTTGCTCCTGTTCAGGAAAAGCGAAAGGTATAGCTCCTTCTTGATGTCGGCCATCTCTTCAAGCAGTATGCCGCGCGGGAGTTCGCCCTTGACCTCCTTGTGCAACAGCTCGTTGAACTTGGGCTCTAGCTCGGCTTCGCTCTTGCATTTTATTATCGCCCCGGCCTTGCCCCTGCCGCCGACCGTGAGCTGCGATTTTAGCACAAGTGGATACCCAAGTTTTCTGCCGCCCTCTTTCGCCTCGGATAGAGTGTTGGCAAGGTGCGACCTCGGTATCCTGATCCCGTACTGGTCAAAAAGTTCCTTTCCCTGATATTCAAGTAGCCTCATTTTTCAGCACAGGTCAGTCGATTCTCGCTATTTATAAATTGAATTCCCGGTTGTTGCTTGCCAGTCCACATCTGTCGGTACAAGTCAGGGTTCAATGATAGCCGTGGACAACCTCTGGATTTCCTTGTCAAAGCATGCCGGGCAGAGCAGCACCGAATTGAACTCTATCAAGCTCAGTGACATCTTGGCGCAGTTCTGGCAGCTCCCCATTTCCCCTTCTCATGTAGAGGCATCTTCTATTTGTGAATTGTGGTGTCGCGGGATTGCCAACGCTCCCGAGGCGGAGCATGATGGCCTTTTGACGGTTTGTCTGTAGCACGGGCATACAGACTCCCGTGTATATTTCCCGGGAACTTGAAAAACACGAATGTCGCGCTTTATCCTTTACATACAGATCAAGGCTGCCGCAATGGCCAGCATAGGCGCCGCCTTTTTCCTCTTTTACCTGCCCAAGCTCTGATAGATAATGACGGCGTTTCTGCTCAACCTTTCCAGAATAGCGTTGATGGGAGTTGTTGCAGTCGCGACCCTGTTCCACATTGTCGTCAAGTTTCTAGGCTGACTTTGGTGGATGCAGGCCGCATTTTTACAATGGCAAGGTAGATGAGCGAAGCGGCTGCCAGGCTCGGGATCGCCGCGCCTATTGCAGGCAGCTGCGGCATGTAGATAGGTGACAGCGGCGACAGCAGGTAGTTTATCATGGAGCCAAGAGCCCACGCGATTACTGCCGGCGCTCCGATCCCAAGCCGGTTCTGCCGCGAATAGAGCATCTGCTCGGTGTACTTTTGCTTCTTGACGACGTAATAGTCGGTGAGCACAACCCCAAAGAGCGGGACGAAAATCGCCCCTATCAGCAGCAGGAACGCTTCGTACTGCTGGATCGACACCACCATCGCAAGTATGGCGCTCGTTGCCGTGAGCCCGACAATCAGGTGCTTCTGGTTTATTTTCGAAAATATGTTCTGTGCAGACACGGCCGCTGAATATACGTCTGCAAAGGCGTTATCAGCCTCGTCCACTATCAAGAGCAGCATCAGAAAGCCAAAGAACATGACCTGTATTGCAACTACGATTGCGATGACATCGGACTCTCCGATAAGCACGCCGCCAAAGTAGAACAGGATGTTTGTCATAGTAAAGCCGATGAACGTGCCCCACAGCGCGCTCTTACTCTTTTTCGCAAACCTGTTATAGTCGGCTACAAGAGGCAGCCACGATATCGGCATCGCTATCACGAGGTCTAGCGCCGAGAAGAACGACATGCCCTCTCCCGGCGACGCGACTAGCGCCGCCACGTCCGCAGAGCCTAGGAGGTTGATGATTATTATCGCGGACGTGCCATAAGCTATCCACACGGCAAACTTGCCGATCCACTTTCTCACCACGTTGAGCGGCCCGCTTATCCCAAGCAGCGCCACAAGCGCGCCAAATATCGCGGCCCAGAAATAATATGGCACGACGCTCCCGGCCAGCATCTCTGCGGCCCTTGCCATTATCATGATCTCAAACGTGGTCCAGCCAACGAGCTGCATGATGTTCAATGCCGCAGGCAGGTACGAGCCCCTGATGCCAAACGCCGGCCTCATTGTGATAAGCGAAGGTATGCCATGGTCGCTCCCTATCTTGCCGGCGAGTGCCAGAAGGATCGAGCCGGCGGCCGAGCCGACTATTATAGCAAGGACCGCGTCAACAAAGCTCGCGGCAGAGAGAAACGATCCTGCAGAGAACACGAGCAGTCCGACTCCGAGGCTTGACCACAGGATAAAGTAGTCCAGGCCGCCAAGCGTCTTGTGCTTATCCTGCACAGGCGCGACCCCCCACTCGGGGGCATTGAACAATGCCAAGTCTAGTTACCTGCATGGTTTCATGTTAATAATCTATGCACATGGCACGGAGAGCCAAGACTGTGGAACGGCAAAGTTAGCTAGCTTGACGGTCTAAATTAGCTTGCCCTTTAGATTAACCAAGCTCGCTGCGATGTCCAACCATGCAGGCTGCAGCAAAAGAAATCGAGAAGGGGCGGCTGGTGTTCTGTGAAACTCATAACAGGCATTGCGAACTCGTCCCGGGCAGCCACAAGTGCGCCTGTTGCGGCAAGCGCGTCTGTCTATGCAACCATGTTCTGTAACAAATTGATGCTCATAGTACAATCTCCTCTGACTTTCCGATCTGCTGGCAATAAGCCCGCCCCTTACAGAGGGGCGGGGGCTGCTGCCTTTTTGGACTAGTAACTATCCGTGTGTCTGCAAGAGCACCATGTACAGGTCTTCGGATGTAAAGCTCTGCCATGTTGTCGTATAGTGCTGTCTGTAGCTATTGTTGCCGTCGAAGGGGTCCGCCGCATTGGTGTCTGTCATTATCGCCACGAAATTAGAGCTGCTGCCGCCCGCGTACTTGATTCCAATCCTGTCGTCTGCCGCTATCGTATACAGATCACTTTCACCTAGACTGAATGTGTAATCCGCGTATCCATTGGTCAGAGTAGACGGATTGAGGGTGCCAAACAGTTTTTTGACGGAAAGATCGCTGTTGAACACACCGATTTCCACTGTGCCGGTTGGAGTCCCAGATTTCTTCAGTCTGACTGTCATCGAATCTATCTTGTCTCCCAATAATTGCGAGGAAGCTGATACAAACTCTACGTGAGCTTGCCTTCCTGCATGGGTGCTCAGGCCAGTGGTCGTTGTAGTGTCTGCCATGTGCGTTACTGGGAAAGTCGGGTCGTCAGCTGGAGCATGAGTCTGCACCAGTATCATGTACAGGTCTTCGGCCGTAAAGCTCTGCCACAAAGTTGTATAGGCTTGCCTGTAGCTGTTGGTGCCGTCAAACGGGTCCGCGGCGTTGCTGTCGATCATCACTGCCACAGAATTGGCGCTGTTTCCGCCGGTGAACTTGATTCCGATGCGATCTCCAGCCGCGATCGTGTACAGGTCGCCTCCGCCCAGACTGAATGTGTAATCAGTGTATGCCGCCGTGAGAGTTGCCGCGTCCAGCGTGCCAAACAGCTTCTTTACAGACAGATCTGTGTTAAAGACTCCGATCTGTGCAGTGCCTGTTGGCGTCCCTGCTTTTCTGAGCTTGAGCGTAATCTGATCAATCTTGTCGCCTATCAGTTGCGATGTTGCAGAGACGAATTCAGACTGGATCTGCCTGCCAGAGTGCGTGCTCAACCCAAAAGACGAAGTAGTATCGGACATATGGGTGACCGGGAAGGAAGGAGTTGACGGCTCTATCACATAGTTCTGCGTCACCACAGCGCCACTGTTGCCGGCAGTGTCCTTGGCAAAGTACTTTAGCGCCAAGTCATCTGGAACTGAAATTGGGGAGCTGTAGACAGTGCTGGATGTGGTCGGCGTGCTTCCGTCTGTAGTGTAGTATATTGTAGCGGGCTCGTTGACAGATAGTGAGACTAGTTGAGCCGACGAATATGTTCCACCAAGTGGCGTAGCCGTGACCGTGGGCGGTACCGTGTCAATGGTGTACACCTGCGCCGCAATGCTGCCGCTGTTTCCTGCCGCGTCTTTGCCAAAGTACTTTAGGGTAGTTGTTGAAGCAATTGGAATTGGAGAGCCATAGGTGGCGCTTGCAGTAGTCGGGTCGTTTCCGTTTGTGGTGTAGTAGATGGTCGCCGGCTCATCCGCTGTCAGTGTAACCGACTGGGCAGACGTGTAGAGCCCGCCGGCCGGAGCAGCTGTCACTGTTGGCGGCGTGGTATCAACGTCGTTTCTTCCTTTAACGTCAATTTCAAGGATGCTTGCAAAGTCGTTCTGTGTGTTGCCGTTCACCGTTATCCTTACATACCTTGCAGAAGTGTCCGCAAAGTCGTAGGTCTCTGGAGCGGTTGTTGTCCCGCTGCTGTCGCCGCTGAAAACATTCGTGAAGGAAGTGTTGTCTGTCGAGAGCGAAATTATAAAGTGGCTTGCTCTGATGTTTCCTCTGAACCACGCAATGTCAACGTTACAGACAGTCTTTTGCTGCCCAAGGTCAACAGTAATCCACGAGCCTACTCCTTGGTTGGACCACCTTGTGCTGAAACTATTGTCGATCGCGTTGGCCGGAACATTAGGACTTTCGAACCCGCTAGCGGTAGCACCTGATAGTGAAAGATTCACGCATGGGCATGGCACAGCAATGACAGGATTGCCTAAAATGCTACCATTATTGTTTATGATGCCGGTGCATTCGTTCTTGAAAGTGCCAGCGTTATTGATGGTCGCTCCAGCGTTATTGTTGATTAATCCGGTAGCCTTGTTAACATAGTTGCTTAGTGCTTGATTTTGAATTGAACCAAAATTGTTTAGTGTGCCCTCGTTATTAAACACGTTAAACTCCACAACTGGAGCCTCATGACTCATACTACCTTTATTGTTGATTGTTCCCTTGTTTGTTGCGATTCCGTCGACAAGTCGGATGGAGCCTGTATTCTCATTATTGAAGGTGCCTCCTATATCGTTAGTAAACTCACTCTCCCAGTTATAGAATGTGCCAAAATTTGTAATTGTGCCACTGTTAGCAAATGAACTGGACTGGCCTACTTCCACTTTGGCTCCCAGATGATTGTTAAAGATATGAGAATTAGATATCACATTATGAGGAATTCCGGTTATGTTGCCATAATTGTCAGTGGTTCCAGCGTTGCTGAATGCCTGTGCATCAATGCTTCCATAGTTTTTTAGCAAGCCCGTATTACCAAGTCCCGACAAACCTTCATGTGAGCGTCCTCCAATATGTCCAAAATTGATCAGAGTCGCTTCTTCATAATTAATACCATCTGTGGCACCAAAATTTATTGTACCATTGTTTGTAGCAAATCCCAGATTACGAAAGCGCGCAATAAGATCTCCATTGTTTTCCAGAGTTCCGTCGTTGAGAAAACCGGGTTGAGCGCCTTCCGACGCTGCGCCTGAGCGGATTTCGCCGTCATTGACAATAGTTCCAGTATTGTTCAAAAATCCTAGCCAGATATTTCCAAAATTCTTGATACTGCCCACGTTGGTAAGCGATCTATAAGCAAACTCGCCTTCAAAATCTGAAGCTGACAGAAGAATCCTGTTAAAATTATTGAGGGTTGCTCCGGCATCATTGTTAAAAGTGCTGAATCCACCTCTTAGCTTAGTATCCTTCAAGTGAATAGTTCCATCATTGTCCACGGTGCCGAAATTGTTGAAAGTGTCAGTTACGGTCAGAGTAATCCCGGGGTTAATTTGGTAGAGATCGCCCGCGTTTACAGTGACGTTAGCGACGGTTGTATCCGTGCTTATAATAGTTGTGGCCGCAAAAGCGGATTGCCCAAATGCAACAAGCGAAAAAATCGTTGCAGCAAATGCCATGAATAGAGCCAACTGGATTGAAGAGTGCACACTAAATCTGAATTGTGATTACTATAACAATTTTGAGCCCGCAAGAATAGTCATAGCCTGCAATGAAATGCAAAATGATTTGTCAAATTGAATTATTGGTTCAACCACTCTTTTAGCATTAGGTCAGTTTGACCGTGAATAGATCAGCCTACCATTATTCTATAATGCGACATCATCTTATCACGGCCATGAACGCGTCTGCTATTTTTGCAGATAGCTTTTCGACGAGTTGTAATTGGGACGCAGAGGATTATCCGAGAAAGACTGAATAAGTCTATTACTTTTTATCAACATGCTTGAAGATTGCACTATCAATAGCCGGCAGCGACTCGGGAGCTGGCGCAGGCATACAGGCAGACCTCAAGACGTTTTCGGTGCTTGGCGTGTACGGCTGCACCGCCATAACCGCGATAACGGCGCAGAACACAAGAAAGGTATCAGATATTTTTGAGATCTCGCCGGTAATGATAGAGCAGCAAATCAGATCGGTAATAACTGATATGCCGCCGGACGCCATCAAGATAGGAATGGTCTACAGCAAGCAGACGATAGACGCGGTACGCCGGGCTCTGAAGGGATCAAGGGTGCCAATAGTGCTTGACCCGATCCTTGCGGCAGGCACTGGCGCCAAGCTGCTCCGCGACGACGCGCTTGACTCATTTATCGCAAAGCTGATCCCGCGGTGCGCCCTGATCACTCCAAACAGGCTTGAAGCCGAAAAGCTCGCAGGAATAAAGATCAAGACAGAGGGCGACGGGATAGAAGCAGCAAAAAAGATCAAGAGGCTTGGCGCGCAGAACGTGATTATAAAAGGCGGACATTTTGGATCTTCAAACGTCACCGACCTTCTGCTCGACAGCAAGGGCAGGGTTACAAAGATAACAAACCCGAGGATAGAGATAAAGGAGAGCCACGGCTCTGGCTGCAACTTTTCATCGGCAGTCACCGCGTACCTTGCCAATGGTGCAACATTGCAGGACGCTTGCAGAATGGCCAACGAATACGTGCATGTTGCGATCAAGAACGCGGTCAGAATAGGCAGAGGCCTGCCAGTCACAAACCCCCTGTCTGCAATCTACAACGATGCGATCCGCTACCGCGTGATTGCAGAGCTGCAGGCGGCGGTAGAACAGGTCAGCACCCTCGACGGCTTTTACAGATTGATACCGGAGACGCAGACGAACTTTGTGTACGCGCTGCCTGACGCGGCCGACGCGTCAGATGTCGCGGGCGTGCGCGGGAGAATAGTCAGGATTGGCAATACCGCGGTGCCTGCTTCGTACATCGAGTTTGGGGCGTCGAGGCACATGGCGTCTGCAATCGTTGGCTACATGCGCGTCAACCCTGCATTCCGGTCAGTCATCAACATCAGGTTCAACGACGAGCTTGTCATGATATGCAAGTCCCTCTTCCAAGTGTCAAGCTACGACAGGAGCAAGGAGCCAGAAGGCGTCAAGAAAAAGGAAGGCTCTAGCGTATCGTGGGGGACGATGCAGGCGCTCTCAATGAACCCAAAGGCGGAGGTCATTTACCACAGGGGCGATGTCGGCAAGGAGCCCATGATAACCATCTTTGGAAAGAACCCGGGCGAAGTCGCAGCCAAGATTGAGGCAATACTGAAGAATTATTGAACTGGCATGGTTTTACCTTATATATAGCAGAGGGTGCAAAAATACAGGAAACATGAAAGCAGTAATTCTGGCAGGAGGCCTCGGAACGAGGCTGCAGCCCTACACGTTCTTTATCCCAAAGCCCATGCTGCCGCTGGGCAACAAGCCCCTTCTCGAATACATCATCGAGTGGCTGAAAAACGCCGGCGGCATCAATCACGTGGTGGTCTGCGTGAGCTACCTTCACAGGACCATAGAGGACTATTTTGAGGACGGCGCGCGTTTCGGAGTAGAGATCGAATACGCAAGGTCAGAGAGGCCCCTTGCCACCGCGGGCCAGCTCAAGACCGCGGAAAAGCTGCTTGAGGACGGCCCATTCGTGTGCGTGTACGGCGACTCGGTCTATGAGTTCAACCTGCGCAAGATGCTAAAGCAGCACAAAGAGTCGGCGGCGTTTGTCTCTATGGCGCTCATGCAGTATTCGACAAAGCTAAAGTACGGCTTTATCGACATCAACGGGCAGGAGAGGATCACGGCATGGCGCGAAAAGCCAGAGATAAGCGGGCTGATAAACATCGGCTGCTACGTTATGGAGCCGGAATTCTTGAAGATCATACCCAAGTCAGGCGCGTTTGGCATGGACGACGCGGTGAGAAAGGCGCTTGAGCAGAAAAAGACGGTCAAGGGCTTTACGATAGACAGGGGCTTTATCGACATTGGCGACAAAAAGTCGTACCTTGATGCCAACAGGCAGTTTGCAAGCAGGCTGGGCAAGATCTAATGGGCGTTGCCCTCTTTGAGGACTCGCACTGGCAGAATTTCGTTCCAATCTCGCTCACAAAAGCCACGTTTGACATCAAGGTAGGGTCAAAGAGCTTTTTTGAAGAACACAAGCCGACACCAGAAGTTCTGCTTACGAGAGAGTATCTTGCCGGCGTCACCGGCGAGCGCCATCCAGAGTGCAGAGTTAACCCCAGCTCAATAGATGCAGACATGGTTTTTGTCAACGGCTTGCTCCACCCCGGCGCGATATACTCTGACAGGCTGCAGCAGATCAGCCACACTTTTGCCATCACATCCGGCGACAGGCTGGTTGCGGCAAGGCTCGACAGGAAGGGGATCGAGTACTTGTCAGATTGCGTGGCCGCCGGCAAAAAGATCGACGTCAGGAAGTTCAGAGTAGAGAAATCGACAAAGCTGAACGCAGAGGAAAGCCAGAGTCTGCTGGCAGAACTCTGGGACATAATCAGAGTGCTTGAAAACTCGCTTGCAATGCAGGTCTCGGGCATGCAGGGTGAAGGCGACCTCGGCACTGGCGTGAGGGTGGCAGGCAACAACACGGTGTCTGTCACAAAGAACGCCTCGGTAGAAGAAGGGACTGTGCTTGACGCAAGGCACGGCGGCATCTACATCGGACCAGAAGCGTACGTCGCTACAAGCAGGATCGTCGGGCCGGCATACATTGGCAGTATGACGCAGGTAAAGCAGTTCACGATAATAGAGTCCAGCTACATCGGCCAGAATTGCAGGGTAGCCGGCGAGATAGAGCACTCGGTAGTTTCAGATTATACAAACAAGGCGCACGCCGGCTTTCTTGGACACTCGTACGTAGGCGAGTGGGTCAACATTGGCGCAATGACCACCACGTCTGACCTGAAGATGACCTATGGCAACATCAAGATGGCAAGCGGCAAAAGCAAAATTGACACCGGCCAGAACAAGGTCGGCTCATTTGTTGCAGATATGGCCAAGACTTCGATAGGCACGCTCATTTACAGCGGCAGGAGGATCGGCGTTTCCTCTCACCTGCACGGTCTAGTCGCAGAAGACGTACCCAGCTTTACGATCTATGGTTCTAGCATAGGTGCAAAGAACGCCGAGTTAGAGCTCCGCTCTGCGATAGAGACGCAAAGGAAGATGATGTCGCGCCGCGGCCACGCGATGAGCAAGGGCTATGAGCAGATGGTAAAGGACGTATTTTCAATCACTGCCGTAGAAAGAAAGCGCGCCGGCGTCCGCAAGGCAAAATTTGCACTTTGATTACAGGTAGTCAAGCCCCTGGCCTTCCTTCCAGAGGCCAAGCCTCTGGTGAAGCCACGGGTAAAAGTTGGCGTCGCCGTTTTCAAACTCTTTCTTGATTATCCTAATGATGCTCTTTGACACTTGGCCCGGCCTGCCATAGATCTGCTTTTTGCGGCGCAGCTTTAAACCCAGGCCCTCTTCCCTGTCGTATGCTTCATTTACAATCGATGCTATCCAGCCGGGGCTGAGCGGCGGAACAAGCACGTTGCTCTTTGCGTCAAATATCGTCTCCGGCCTGTCAGTGTTGAGCCGGACTGTAAGCGAGGTCACCTTTGGGAAATATAGCAACTCTTCCTGCATCGATCCCGAGTCAGTCATTTCGGCCCAGCAGCGGCCGCTATCAAGGAACTCTATTACGTTTGCGTACTCTTTCCACAGAGGAGTCATAATGAACTTGTCAGGATATTGCTCTGCAAGCGCCTGCAGCCTTGACTCAAGGTTGTACTGCTTTAGCGCCGACATGGTGGCGTTGAGCATCACAAGCACTACTTTTTTGTCAGTGTTCTTTACCAGCTCGACCAGCCCCCCGATTATCGAAGTAAAACGCCTGTGTGTCAGGTTCTCCCGGCGGTGTATGTCCATCCTTATCCAGTCGCCTTGCTCAAGTTTTGGGTATAGGTCAAAGATGCTCTGGCTGGGCTTTTCCTTCCTTTTCTGGTAGATGGCGTCCACCACCGAGTTACCCACCACGTGTACAAAGTCTTCCGGGTATCCTTCCCTCACAAGATTGTCCCGGTTGAGTTTTGTAGGGGCAAAAAAGAACTGCGTCCCGGCGGAACATATCCAGGTGTCTATCTGCTCTGGAAAGGGCTCCTCCCTTGCAAGGAACCACTTGCCGTCGAACTGGCTGCTGACAAACTTGCGGACATCGGCCTTGCTCGGATCTTTGCCTGCCTTTAGCTTCTTGATCGCTTCTGGGCTCATGGAGCGGAGGCCGGCCTCGTTCTGTCCGACCTTTTGCCCCATGCCAAACACCCATGCAAGCGGAGCAATGCCTGCCACCAGCGTGTCGCCATGTACTATTGGAAGGAGCGATTCCGTGCCAAAGTTCTTTCTGCAATATCGGCCAAACGAGCCAAACTTTACGATAAGCTCGCTTGCCTTTTCCATCAGGTCTCCCCTTATCTGGAGGTTGCAGCCGACGAACTGCTGCAGGTTGAACTCCTCGATCCCAAAGCCGAGCACGTCGTCAAAGTGCTGGCCCGTGTTGATCACGAAAACCGGCAGGTCCTCCTTTGCAGCCTCTATGACCAGAGGCGCCTGTTTGTAAAAGTCCGGCTTGGTGCCAGTCACTATGGCAAGAACAGGAGTGTCATCCTTGCGCGCCTTTGCAAAGACGGATTGGAGGTTCTCGGATATCTTTAGAGGCAGCAGGCTGCGCGAAACGTCGATCTCGACGCTCAAAGGAGATCATCCAGGTCGCTGCGGATAGGCCTTCTTTTTGTCGCGGCAACAAGATATCCACCTACCGCCGCCACCCCGGCGCCGGCTGCCATGAAAAAGTAAGGCACGACGCCGACTACTCCTACGACGTACTGGTCCGGGATTTTCGTAAGGAGCTGTAGGCCGGCTGCCATACCTGCGATCATTGTTATGCCGCTGGCAAGGAGCAGCGCGCCGCCTATCCGGGTGCCAAACGATCTGGCCATGCCAAATGCAAAGCCGGCCAGCGCAATGCTGGGCGCACCGGAGATAAAGATCTCCTGAAGTACGAGATTGCCCGGGTCGACCACGCGATCGGGACCATTGCCTTCCGGCCCTATCAAAAAGTTGTAAAATGAGAGCAAAAGTACGACAAACATCACAGATAGCCCGAGAGATGCGAGAGAAGTCCAGTCCTCCAGCTTTAGGTTCATTGCTACAACCCACTATTTTCCGGTTTGGTAATTAAATCATTCCTTGGGTTTCAACGCCTATGCTAGTCAAAATCTAAATGAAAAACAGCAGTTTCACTATTTGATATTCCCAGATAAAAAGCAGTTATTTGTGCCAGCTAGCGGCGTGGACAATTTTGAAAAATATAGAACTGGTACGCCGGAAGAGCTCTGACTCGAGCATATTTTTATAGCGCCTGATCCAGTCAACTTGTGTATGCATTCCCATCATGATCCAATGTCACATATGGAGTGTACAAATTGCGGAAAAAGGTACCCGCTTGCGGTTACGGAATGTAGCAGCTGTGGCGGCAAAGTCACACTACACGAATACAAGGAATGATGTTGCGACCTCAATAACAGGCATTCCTAGCCAAGTACGATTACCTATGAGTCGGAAAAAGTGAAAAGAAAGGCCCCGTATGGCTGCAGACGGTGAACAAGGCAGGGGCCGATCCTTTCGCTTGCACAGGATATCCCACTTCGAGCTTTAAGCCGTTTGTCTGTAATGAACATCTCATTGCAAGAACCCCATGAGAGTGGCTTGTTGTCATATTTTGACCCATACATCCATTTATCACCACTTATGCCCGTTAATAACCAAGATAGAGAATGCAGTTAATGACCCCCGAGCATTATAGCTGTGTAAAATGTGGCCAGGAAAGTGAGTACTGCATGGGTTCTTGCCGGGCATGTGGCGAGGAACGGCCGGCGCTTATATTAGAACAATAGACTTTTTCGTCGCGACGAAATCAAATCACGAGCTTGACCCAAGAATCGAATTTTCTTGATCCTTCGTTTAATTACCATAGCAAAAGACTCTGGTTATGGCAAAATGCCACCGCTGCGGAAGTGAAAACCCGTTGGTCCGTGCTTGTGCTTTTGACGGTAAGCCCCATTGTCCGGATTGTCACGATAAAGAGGACCAAAAATCCGGCTTGAGCATATCAACTGGGCTTATTTTCTTCCCCCTGTCTTTCGCTGGAATCGCAATGATCTAGCCAAAAGTGGGGCACGAGCGCCCCTAGCTGCATAGCGTCATTCAGGCTTTCACACTATGCCGACTAGGCCGGCCAGCTCTTTCCTGCTTGCCGAGCCAAGTATCTCGGCAGACTTTTCTGGCTTGACGTTGTTGACGAAAACTCCAAAGCCGCGCTCAAGGCCCGACCAGGTGTTCAGCTGCGGGTACACTTCGATGTGCCAGTGGATCTGGCGGCTGTTCTTTTTCTCCGGCGAAAGGTGGAAGACCAGGTTAAAGGGCGCGTCCTTGAGCGCCTTTGACATGCCGCCCAGAGTAGCCCTCAGCATGAGCGCAAGGTCGTTTATTTCCTTCTGGGTTATCTTTGAAAACGACGTGATGTGCCTCTTTGGGTAGATCCAGAACTCGTACGGATAGGTCGGGGCCCACGGGCAGAACGCAAGGAAGCTGTCGGTGGCCAGAATCTGGCGCGGGCCGCTTGACTCGACGCCAATGATGTTGCACGCCGGGCAGTTGCCGTTTTCGTTCATGTACCTGTGCGAGCCTTCTGCCTCCAGCTCGATCACGGGCGGTATGGTGGAAAATGTGACAATGTGCAGGTGTGGGTGCTGCAGCTGTGCTCCCGCGCCTGCGCCGCTGTTGACAAAGATCGAAACATAGGTCACGCTCTTTTGCGTGTACAGCCACCTCACGCGGTCCTGGACGACTACAAGCACGTTGCCCCACTGCTCGACGGACATTTGGGAGAGGCTCTGCTTGTGATCCGGCGACGCCACCACTATCTGGTGGTATCCGTAGGCCGGCTCGCTGTAAAGGGGCTTGTCGCTATAGCTAGTCGCGGTGCCGGTCGCGACCACAGGGTTCTTGCTTTGAAAGACTCTTACCGACCAGTCCTCTATGACGCTGTCCTCGCTGTCAGAGAGGCGCTGGAGCATGCCGTCCTGCACCACCAGCGCAAGAAGCGCCGGTTCGGTCATTGACTCATTGCCTGGGCAATACGGGCACTTGGCGCCTTCGGGCTTGATGTCTCCGGCAGCCTGTCCCGTGTCGGGCACGACAACAAATTTGTCAAGGACATAGTCTTTGCGAAGGTCTGCCAAGTCTTTTCTCTGGAAAATGCTCTTTTTGCTTTTAATTAAAGGTTCTGCAAGGGTCAGTTGCCAAGCGAAAACTCTAGTGCCTTCATGCATCGTACGCAGACGTGCCTGCCGCGTTTAACAATCCCAAAGTCTTCGGTCTTTTCGCCCCTGTCGTCTACCACCGTGCGCTGGCAGAACGTGCACTGCTCCAACGCCAGCAGGTTGCGCGTGCCTGCTATTAAAGAGGTAGCTTTTTTGTCTAGCCAGTGGCAGTAGCAGCAAATGCCGCTTGACAAGGACATCAGGAACATAATTGAGACCGTGATCGAAAGCGACCTGGCTGCGCCCAAGGTCCCAAAAAAGCGCGTGCCAAAGCTAAAGCGGACGTGGAAGTGCGACAATGCCCACGACTTTCTTTACGGCCACAGGATCGGATACTACAAGGGGTTGGCAGAAGGCATGGTGCTTGAGAGGCGCAGGCGCCAGCTCACTGAAGAGGAGGACAGCGAAGTGTTTGAAATCGTACAACCTTACGCTAGAGCGCTGCGGAAATACTTTTCGTACTACAAGAAAACGCCACCTCACAAACAATAAATTGACCAAGGGTACTCACGTCGCTATGAAAGACATCAGGCTGGTCTATGTTTTGCTCGACGGCATAGGCGACCTTCCGCACCCGTCGCTGAACGATTTGACGCCGCTTGAGGCGGCATATACCCCGAACCTTGATTCGCTCTCAAGGAACGGCGCGATGGGCAGGGTAATCAGCGTCGGCAAGGGCATCGCGCCCCAGTCCGATATCGCAGTGTTCAACATGCTGGGCTACAGCTTCAAGGATGGAAGCTATGTCGGCAGAGGAGTCATCGAGTCGATAGGCTGCAACATCGATTTTCGCGACGGCGACCTTGCGCTCCGGGGCAACTTTGCAACAGTCGACGACAAGCTGAAAATAGTCGACAGGCGCGCCGGCAGGGTAATCACCGTTGAAGAAGCAAGGGCAGTTTGCAAGACGCTCCGCGACAATATTAGGTTCAGCGACAGGGACGCTTCTGTTGCCCTAGAGCCAACAATCGCCCACAGGGTTGTAATCAGGCTAAGGCACGCCAAGATGAAATTGTCAGACAGGATAACCAACACTGATCCTGCCTACGACAAGGTCGACGGCATGGGGATAGCAAAGGACACTTCTGGCGACATGTTTGTGCAAAAGTCTACCGCTGAGGAGGACAGCGATCAGGCGAGGACCGCCGCCAGGATGCTAAACGAGTTTACCACGCAGGTCGTGCAGCTTTTGCGCGACCACCCTGTCAACAGGGCGAGGGTAGCGGCAGGCAAAAAGCCGATGAACTGCATCCTTGCCCGCGATTCGGGCAACAGGTATCCGCACGTAGACCCAATCAGCAAAAAGCACGGGATCAAAGTCGGCTGCATAGTGGACATGCCGGTGGAGATCGGGATTTCAAAGGTGCTTGGCATGGAGATGTTCCAGGCCGGCGACATCAACGCCTACGAGGAGAAGGCGAGGGTAGCCGCAAAGAGCCTGAAATCCGTCAACGCTGTCTATGTGCACATCAAGGGGCCTGACGAGTTCGGCCACGACGGCGATGCGCGCGGCAAGAAAAAGAACATCGAGGACATTGACGAGCGGTTCTTTGGCACGCTCATCCAGGAACTGAAAGGCAATGCAGCGATTGTCGTCTCTGGCGACCACTCTACGCCGTGCATAAAGAAGGGGCACAGCGACGACCCGGTGCCGCTGCTGGTGTCTGGCAGCAAAGTCAAGCAGGACGGGAGCGCGAGGTTTACCGAAAATTATGCCAAGCGCGGCAGGCTGGGCCTCCTTATGGGTGCAGACGTGCTTCCCACCTCGATCAAGATGTTGGGCTAGTACGCCGTGCCAAGCATCTGGAAAAGATACTTTCTGTAGCATATGACCAGCATGAGCCCGACTGCGACTGGAGTGACGCCATAGACCCAGTATCCATAGATCACCAGAAAAAGACCTATGACCAGCATCGCAAGCCCCGCAAGTGGGTTGACGTATTCGAATTGCAAGCGGCCAGACGTTATGGTATAAATCTAGAAAAGCCTTTTGCTCTTTCATGTTCACAGTACTTCAGATACTGCCTGAAGGAAGCGTCAGGGACGAGACCACATTCCTATTCCTGCTTGCCGGCCTTGCAGCGCTCGTCGGCGCAGCGATATATCTCAGGATAAGAAGAAAAAGAGAGGAAGAAAACCCCGGCTGACTAGACGGGCACTACCAGGTACACACCCGAAAAGAGACCCAAGAGCGTCCCGACAACTGAAGCCGCCCTTGACGACTCCGGCTTTTCAGGATGGGACGTGTGCACGGACTTGTCGTTTTCTTTTTCGCAGCTGCTGCACTTCCACAGAACAGCTTCGTTGCAAGAAGGGCAGTACTCGGTCGCGAGCATCTCAGCCCCGCAGGCTCTACAAAGCATTAGCAGATTATGGTTTCTCTCCTTTTTAAACGATTATGCCAAGCCCGGCCTGACCTGCTGCGGCCTGACGGTGACAGTCAGCTTGAACCCCGTCAGTATGTCCTTGCACCTGTTTCTGATAGTCACTTCTGTCACGCCGGACAGGCTTGATACGTCGCGCTGGAGGATGTTGACTCCAAGGAGCATCGAGGCGATGTAAATGTACGCCGCCGCAAGGCCGTTTGGCGCCTTTCCGTCGGCAAGCAAGTGATCGTCGGTCTTGTGGGCGACGTCTATTGCAAGCCTCTCCACCTTGGTGTCGATCTTGGCCATGTTTGCCAGCTTTGAAATATAGTGATCGATTGCAAGCGTGAGCGACTGCACAGGTGTTGGCTGGACGCTTGCAGCCGGCGACGGGGCCTGCTCGGTAAACACACCCATCTCCATCACCATCATCCTGTAATATTTTGATGCCAGCTTGACGCTTGACCTGTCCTCATCGGTGACGCCGGTGGCCTCGACTATCTCTTCCAAAGATCGCACCACCGAGCACTTTTTGCATGCAAGATATATCGTGGCGGCAGCCATGCAGGCGATCGACTTGCCCTTTGCCTCGCAGCTGCTCTCAAAGTTGCGGTAGAGCACCGCGGACGTCTCGACGAGGAGTTTTGGAAGCGACATTGCAGAGCACGTCTCGTTTATCTTTGTCAGAACGTTTGAAAGCCGGCGCTCCTGAGGCGATACGATCCTGCTCCGGATATGCCATTTGCGGATGCTATTCATAGTCTCTGCCATCTGGTAGTCTATTGACTTGCCGGCATAGTCCTTTGAGCCGTAGGCGATCTCTGTCCTCAGGCCATAATCGTGAAGAGCAAAACTGGTAGAGCCGCTCGCCCTCGTGTTCTTGGATTTCTCCTCAAAGTCGGTAGCGTTTGACTCGCGCCCAAAGTCCTCGACCTGATCCATCACCACGCAGCCGCACCTCTCGCAGATGTATTCGCCCTTGCTGTGGTCCTGGATGAGGTTCGCGCCGCATTCTGAGCATTCTGTAAAATATTCTGCTGCAGTCATTGCCTCTTACCTCGCCCTTTTGCCGGAGCCTCTGTCCTGGCTGCGGAACGGTTTAGCAAATCCGCCGCTGAAAATCTTTGTCCCGACGAGCCGGCTCGTCCTGTCCGTCATCGGTATGACCGACGCGTACGGCGCGCTCACCGGACCTATCAACTCTGCCACTCTGCCGACTCTTTTGCCCGAACCGTCGATTAGCAGCTCGCCGGCCTTGACGCCAGCGCCCGCCGCGTTGAGTTTGACTATCAACCTTCCACTTTTTGCCAGATGCATGACTTCCCCGATCTCCCCCACTTTAGTAAAAGGCATAAGCTTTGAACTTGCTATCATAAGCTTCTGTCAATAATTGTTTGTATTTCGATAAACAAGATTCTGGCATCGCTGTCCGGAAAATTTTTGTTTGCAAAAATTTTATTTCTTGCTGGATTTTTGCTTGCTCCGTTTCTGCAGCATCCTTTCGGCAACGGCGTCGATCACCTGCGACTTTTTCACGCCCTCTTTTTTCGCCACCATGACATAGCCGGACTTGACAAAGGATCTCCTCGGAAACTTTGCGTCGCTGCTCATCTCTTGATCCGAGAACTGGAAACCGGCGGCCCTTGCAGCCTCCGCAAGTTCCTGCACCGTCGGATCAAATACTGCCTGCTCCCGGTTCACCTTGCGACCCTGACGCCTCTTGAGGTTCTTGTTAAAGTAGTCCAGCCAGAGCACGATGTGATCATAGTCCTTCAAGTTTCAATGCCCGTATATTTTGAGGCTTTTATAAACAATGTCGAGAACGTTCTACATCGATGCCTTTTGCCGGGCCTGCCAGTGAAACGCGTCCACCGCGAAAAAGCGAGCCGTGCAGATGGCGCTCTCAAGCTCGTAGGTCATCTCCATCGTGTAGATGTTCCTTTCGCTCTTTGGGCTTGCCGCGCCCGTCCTCTCATAAGTTATGGTGCCGCCTTCCATCCAGCTTGACGGGATGCTCAGCCTGCCCGGCTCGCGGCCGTCAGGGACCAGTTTTGCAAAAAGCATCATCGTGCGTTTCAGGTCGCTTGCGCCTTGTATCTTTTCGAGGTTTTCCCTCTTTGAATTGTTTTCAATTCTGACCGAGACAGATTTTACTTCACCTCCAAGGCTGACCTGCAGCAAGACCTTGCCGGACTCGAGCGAGTTGAGGGCATCTGCCGGCGCAGGCTTGCTCTCAAAATCGACTGGATACGGGCATGCGGTTGTGTCCTCAGGGTCTGGACCTTCCCACAGTACGTTCACAAAGAAAAGAGTCTCTGATGTCTCTTAACGGTTATCGAAGAATCACGAAGATGCTGCTGTTTCCTTGACCAAGACGGCGTTTACCACCCCGTCCTGCCCCGGGCGCGAGACTACCACCGCAGGGCCGCTTTCAGTCTCGATCACTGCGCCCTTGCTGATCACGCCCCTTCTTTCATAGTCCCTGTTTGCAGGGTTCTTGGTCACCTTCAGTATCTTGACCTTTGTCACCTTCTTGGCCTGCTTGTCAACGACGTTTGCAAACTCGGCGGTCTTGAAGGCGGCCTTGACGTTGCTGCCCCTCGTCCTTCTGGCGACTATTTGGGTTGCGCCTACTACGGCTTCATTTGGATACCTGTCAATCTCGAACTTGCGTCTTCCCCTCATGGCAACCTTGCGCCCGCCTGTCAGCTTGCGGCCCGCAAGGTTCTCTATCGATTTTCGCATAGCAGTGCACTAGGTAATTTCGCACTCTAATTAAGACTTTTCTGGGGATTGAGGCTGCTGGCCTGCGACGCGCGGGGCCGGGGGCGACTGCTTGTTGCTTGTCGCGACCAGCTTGCTCTTCATCGCGTTCAGGTCGGTTATGCCAAAATAGTTCTGGAACTTGGGCGTCGTGCGGTAGACTTTGAGCCTTCCAAGATTCTCGTGCTCTACAAACTGCAGCTGCTCCAGTATCTTGACGTGAGAATACACCTGGCTGCCCCTGATCTGCACGAGCCTCTTTGAAGTCACCGGCTGCTCGTACGCGATGTAGGAGAGGGTCTTGAGCGCGGCCGACGGTATGAGAGGATGCTGTGCAAATTTTCTTACAAGCGGCGTGTATTCCGGCCTGAGCTGGAATACAAAAGTTCCGTCTTCCAGCTGCGCTATCTCGATCGCCTTGAATGTGACCTTTGTCTTTTTGACAAGATCGCTGACAACGCGGAGCGTCTTTTCCTTCGAGTTTGTGCCAGACGCCCTTATCAGCTCGTCCAATGACAGCGGCCTGCCGGCGGAATAGAGCGCCGCTTCAATCCTTGCAGCAATTTCTTCTTCAGGAAATGACTCGCGCAAGCCGACGGCTGTACTGGAATGGCCGCTTTATTTATTGCTGCTGTTGCTGCTTTACAAAAATCATCTTTACGTCGTCAGAATCTTCCTGCTGGTCGAGCTCGATCCTGCCCTTCATTGCCAGATAAAGCATTGCAATAAAGCACCGGGCAGTCTCCACCGACTCCATCTTTTCTACCAGCGCCTTGAACATCATCACTCCGTCTGCGCTCAGGATGTCGATTATCATGTCTTCGTAGCGCTGGATTACCTGCTCAAACTTTACGAGGTACTGGTCAAAGTCAAAGCCTTGAACGGGCTCTAGCTCCACCTGCTTTTTCCTCGGGCGCGGGTTTGCCAGCTCCATTATCATGTTCTCCAGCATGCGGAGCAGATCCTCGGCCGATACTGGATAGGTGGACTCGATCCTGAAGGGGAGCTCTACCGGGTTCAGCTGCGGTATTGGCTGCTGGTTGGCCGGGTCGTCAACCCCCTTCCTCTGCATCGCGATTTTTTCAAGCGCAAAGATGCTTTCCACCTTGAGCCTGTATATCATTGAAGAAGACACTGCCGCGATGCCGCAGATGCGCAGGTCCTTGTTGCCGGTCGCGTTTATCAGCCGGAGGAACATTTCGAGCAAGAGCGCAACGTCGATGTTCCAGACGTCCTTCCTGACAAGCAACGAAGGGTTGAAGAGTAGGTTCAGCGGCGGCTGGGCTATTGACTTTTTAGTGTCCGGCTCTGCTGTCTGCTCCTCAGACAATCTGTCACAATTCGACCGGACGCCATATAATACTTGTTTGTAAAGTAAATTTACCGTGCAGCTCGATTATTCGGTTCTTGGCCCTCTCTAGGTTGCATGTTTGGAGATATCCGCGGCCTGTGCCTTCTCAGGCGTTTCTTTTGCCTTTCTGATTTCTTTTTTACAAACAGGCTTTTCGCGTGCATCACGCCAAGTTGCAATATCCTAGAAGATGTTTTTGCAATCGTTAAATCGGATGGGAAGCAAGCAGAACAAATGACATACAGGAACCTGTCGTGTGGGTGCGCGATGAAGTGGAACGAGGACGAAACCACCATAGCGTTCTGCGACCGCCACACCGTCGACTACATACGCTGGGAGGGAAGCGACAGGGAGTTTGTCAAGACCATCGCCACGCCCGCAGGCAAGCCAGACAGAAGGGCACTGCTGGAATTCCAGTAAAAGCATTTATTTTGTTCTTTGCCGCCACCGGCAACAGTACAAGATATGCGCAGAAAGCGGAACAGCCGCATAATCACGATTGGCGGCATCGCGGCAATCACCGCGCTTGTTGGTTTCATGATCGCCTTGCAGGTACAGGCATCGAGGAACAACGACTACAAGCGCGCCTTTGAGCAGATAGTAATCGACGTCAATGCGCTGACCCAGCAATACACCGCGGAGGAGCGCAAGTGGGTTGCAAAAGAGTACGACAACGCCACCATGATCGCAGTCATTGACCAGTACGAGCCGAGATACCAAGCGCTGATAGACAAAACCAAGGCCCTTGACACGCCAGACAGGTACAAGGAGGCCCAAGGCTACATGCTCAGCGCGATCGAGGCAGAGAAGCAGAGCAACGAGCACTTCCGCAACTACCTTGCCACCGGCGACCAGAGCGAATACGAAAAGTCGTCGTTGATGATCAGCAAGTCGCTTGCAGACAGCGCCAACGCAGACGCCGCGATAAAGGCGGCCGGCTAGCAGTGCCTACGTTTTAATTAAGGTGCGCAAGATGTCGTTATGCTGGGCCCATAGTTCAGCTTGGATAGAATGGCTGCCTGCGAAGCAGTTGGTCGAGGGTTCGAGTCCCTCTGGGCCCGTACTTTATTCATGAATGATGTTGAGGGTTTATTCACGTTTTCAAATACCTGCCATATCCAACTACACCATTTTCATTTATGTCGAAAGTTGGATGAAGTATCCACAGATTATTCTCTTCATCGGCCTCCAAGTAAAGTATTGGAAGCACATTTGATGGTGGAGATTGATCCGCGGCTGGACCTGCAAATGCTTTGCCATTCAACGGGTCGTACGTGCTGCCATGGCATGGGCACTGGCCATCACCATTGATTAATTTAGATGGATTATCACTACCATGCTCTAATGAAACATACTTCCATAGACACCATAAGTGGAGGCATACAGCGCTGTATACTCTAAAAGCAGAAACATCGTTCTTGTCACCGCCAAGCTCCTTTGGCAGTCTGATAAATTGCCAGGTTCTGAATGCTTCCTTGTTTAGGACATCATCATCAGTTTTTGGATAGATGATCACCTCTGAGTGATTTACCGGAAATGTGTTGATATTTGCCTGGGTTCCATCAGGAAGCTCCACCTTTGCTTTTTTGGCCACATTTGTCTGCGTATTTGGTAGGAACTTGCCCCAGTCAACAAAGGGCGCAAACGTCATGACAGTACCGGCGGCTGCCATCAGTTTTAGAAAGTCGCGTCTAGATACCCGAAACCTGTTATCGATTGAATCCCTTAAACTCAGTTCGACCCCCTATCCAGAAACATCATAGCGCGATCGCTCCTCCCATTTCTCCATTAGATCAGGCATGATTAGAGTTTTAGGACGCTGAGGCATCCAAGGAAGGGGTAGACTTCATGGCCTTCCGTAGTGGTCTAAAGCCCGCACGCACATCTTCTGAAAGTAGTTGTGGCTGTTCCCAAGCTGCAAAGTGTCCGCCTCTGTCGTGCTTTTTGTAGTAGAGGAGCTTTGGATACGCCTGCTCCGCCCAACTGCGCGGGCACAGATCGATCTCGTCCGGAAAGGAGCTTACGGCAACCGGGATGGAAACGCCTTTGACATTGAAAAACGAATTGCCCCAATACTCCCAATAAAGGCGGGCTCCGGAAATCAACGTGTTTGTCAACCAGGCAATCGTGATGTTGTCGAGGATGTCATCTCGTGTAATGTCGCCAAAGGGGCGTCCTGCAACAAAAAGATCTGAGATCCGCGCGTAGCTCCACGCATCGTGGTCCAGAAAATAGGCGGCCAGGCCGACGGGGGAGTCAGCAATACCATACAGCGTCTGCGGGCGCAACCCCATCTGGTAGGCGTAGCCGATTCCTTTGCTATAGACGAGTTTCAGCCGCTCGAAAGCAGCTTTCTCTTCCAGTGAGAGACTGTCTGGCGTTGGCGCACCGGCGAACGCCGCCTTGTCAAGGTCAACCGGAACCGCGCCGGGCATATTGACGTGAATGCCGAGCAATTCCGGAGCCGCCTGCACACCCATTTGTTCGGTGACAACCGCACCCCAATCTCCCCCTTGCGCTGCAAATTGGGTGTATCCTAGGCGCTTCATCAGCGCAACCCAGGCACGTGCCATGCGAGCCGGGCCCCAGCCGGTAGTGGTCGGCCTGCCTGAAAACCCATAGCCCGCCATTGACGGAATTACCAGATGGAAAGCGTCAGATGCACTCCCGCCGTGTGCGGTAGGATTGGTCAGCGGCTCGATAATCTTCATCTGTTCGATGATCGAGCCGGGCCACCCGTGCGTGACGATGAGGGGCAACGCATTTTCATGTTTCGAGCGGACATGAATGAAGTGAATATCCAATCCATCGACCTCGGTCATGAATTGCGGCAGGGCGTTTAGTCTCGCCTCTACTTTCCGCCAATCGTAATCTGTCGCCCAATAGTGCGCAAGCTCCTTAATCGTCGCTAGCTGCACGCCTTGTGATTGATCATTGACTGTTTCCCGTTCAGGCCATGTTGTCGCGATGATGCGCCTTCGCAATTCGGTAAGTTTCTCCTCCGGTACGTTTACACTAAAAGGGCGGATAGAAGTCTTGTCAGCCGCCTGCCCAGCATTTGTTGAAGATACAGGAATTGTTCCATCAGGACGTTCAGCCCTTGCTCTTGGGAACAACTTGGCCCAGTCTGCAAAAGGCGCTAACGCCAGGAATGTTCCAGCTGCACTCATTAACTTTAGAAAGTCGCGCCTAGATACAGGAGGGTTGTAATTAAATGAGCCTCCCCAACTCAATTCGATCACCTATCCAGAAATATAGAGTGTTGATCATAGTAGCATTAGGTTCAATTTTCTGTTCTTAAGGATTGAGTCGTTATCTTACAAAAAACCGCTTTAGATATAAGACCAATCAACTAATATCTGGTCCCGTTCTTCAAATGAACGATAGCATACCGGTAATTATTTCTCAAAAAATGGAAATTCTTTCGCACCTTCATGACCTGTTGCTGTTTGATGCTCTTCCATATCATCTACAAATATGAAGGCAGAATTACATTTAGAACAAATATAGAATCTATCAATGACCTTTTTCTTTTCTTCTTTTGCTGTGGCATGGCTTGACCTACTAGGACTGTAGCGTCCTGTTTCGAGCTGGTTGATTCTCTCTTCTGCAGGAATCGCATTGTCCCATAACGTTTCGAAAACATATCCCATCATTTGCACCAACTTCTTGCTATTGGTGTAATATCCATCCGTGATCGGATGTTGGGGCGAAACTTCTAGGGACGAGACAGACTCGCTTTCACTGATGAGAAAATTACCCCTTACCTTATTTAAGTGGCGTAGCTCGTCCACCATATCCAGCTGTCTTTTGCAATATGAAAGGTTGTTTTTAGTGATCTCTGTTATGTATCGGAATTTTACTCCTCTCTTGCGGGCCTCGCGTTTTGGAGCTTGGAATAGTTCATTGTCAGTTGAAATCGTTAGAGTATAAGCATTCAGAAACGCAAGAACTTCAATTCTTGCATTTTCGATTAGTTTGATTATCCTATCAAACATCTGCTCTTGGGACCACAACATTGACACCGAAGATTCGTTCATGTTTTTACTCCCTACTACCTCAACACCGCTCTTCACCTAGCGAGAACATTGGCTATACGTGTTCAGTAGAATCATGTCATTGAAATCATGACATTTTAGTTCAGCAGTACAATCCCGCATTAAGGTCCCAGTGTCTTGTTCGGCCCGGGGAAACAGGCTCAGGACAGATGTGGGCTAGCAAGCCCGCCATTTACAACTCTATGGTTTCAATAATTTAACGAAGGAACAAATCGTAAATCGATAATCCACCTAAAAGCACCGTGAGTCCTATCAAAGCATACGTCAGTTTTTCTAGCCTCTCCGCAGATGCAGTAAATCGCTCGATGCTCTCTTGGATTTTTTTAGCATCATGATGTTGTCTATGAAAAAGTGCATGATTAAGTTCCATCTGTCTAAGAATTACCTCCCGAAAATCCCTACCGAAAACTAGCCCCTCGGAATGCAAGTTCAAACTCCTCAATTCTTCTAATTTCTTGACAAAATCCACTTCCTCAGGCTCATCGGACATGGTGACATTATACGATAATTTGGTATTTTAGCGTTGAAGACGTCCCCGGGGAGGGGCTTGCGCAACAAAAGGCATTAGAACCCCGTTTTTAGTGAGTAGTCCCTCTGCACCCGCGTATATCTTCAGTGTATAGTCGCGAAATAATCACTGCTTGGTGAATTCTTTTTCATAGCGTTTCTTATCCACTCTCGTTCATCAGAGTGAGCAGCTTTGTAGTTGTGTTCCAGTTTCGTATGGTCATGTCCTGATACACGGGAAGCGTGATGATTTTCGTCAAGCGGCTTTGCGCTGCTTTCGCTACAAGGCGCGAGAAATAGAGCTCGCCCTTTCCTTCATAGGCACGATCAACGCCATCTTTGACACTCACGCTTTTCATGGCGGTTTTCACCGTAAGGGGTTCTTTCAAAAAGATTACATCGTACCGATATTGTGCCGCATCCTTGCCGAATTGACTGGGTGCGCCCTCCACTATACTTTTCAATTGTTTATGTGTGATGACGACAACTCGCGAATTGTAATGAAATGTATCTGATAGGACTCTTTCAATCTTGACGGTCAATCTTGCCCGGTTCTGTTCATCGGCCCGAAATAGAATATTGCCGCTTTGAATATAGGTCATCACGTCTGCAAACCCCATCTGCTCAAAACACGCAATTAAATCGGTCATCCGGATAATGTTATTGCCGCCCACGTTAATGCCGCGCAAAAGTGCAACATACTGATACAATGCTACTGACTATGCGCGATGTGTCTTTTTTATCTATTTCATAGAAAATTCTTATCTCCAAAGTTCACTGGAGAGCTCAGCTTGCTGGCTTTTCAGAAATTGCTTCAAGTTCCAAGTAGATCGCTTCAAGCAGCATGTCTGCTGCCTCTTCGCCAAGCAGGTCTTTTAACGCCGTATGCAATTCTACAAGAGAGCACGAAAGCCGATTGTTTGCGTCTACAGAGATGTCGTATTTGGTTTTGAGATGGTATTTCAAAAGATCAAGCATTTGGTTACCGATCAGCTCGCCTAGCCTGTCAAAGACTCTATTCGTTGCGTTGAATCGAAACGGCTGATCTATCATACTTCGACAATCATAGTAGGCGATGAATAAACAAAATCTGTCGCGTGTCAAGAACAGCTACACGCCAGATTCTTCTAGAATCATGACCGCGAATGATGTACTGAATCAATCAAACAACGTTGCCTCTTTCTCAAGCTCTTTGTCGAAACAACTTTTAGCGACAGGTCGACATCAGTCACATTCTTGGTTCGCGGCGCTGTTGCCGTGGTCATGATAATGAAGCACCGAGTTGCTACTCTTCTTCTTCAAGCAACATGGTTTCAAATGCTACAGCCTTGTCCGGTTCCGACGCATAAATCACATGATGATGGTTTTTCACAAGTCCACTGATCCATTCGTCCCTTCGGGATTTCTCTATTCCTGAAATGTTGTAATAGCACAGCTGCGAATTATCGAATTCTTCAAAATGCTCATGACCCGTTTTTTCTACTACCATCCCCAGTTTCATACCTTCTATTGTCCCGGTCTCTGTTATCGTCCTGCCAACGAACCGATAAGGCGGTTTCATGCCTCGGGTGGCTTGTTCCCTTATGCCCTTGAGAGTGCTGATTGCGTTGAGCTTGCCGCTATCGGACCTTTCAATGTGATAAACGCGCAACGAGTTTGTCTTTTTGTACGAACCGACATCGATGCCCTCGGCAGACAACCTTTCTTCAACCGTTTTGGGATCGTCTGGAGTAAAGAAAATGCAAGATTCTCCTTTTTGCAGGCCGTTCAAAAGGTACCGGGCTATTATCAAATCTGCATACTTTTGGTCTTCGTACAGTAGGACTATGTGGTTGTTCCCTTCCATCCGGTCAAGGAACTTTATCGGCCGGTAACTTGCTTTTTCAGAGCCCATAAATCTCCCTCCCTTGAATGTCGAAATACTTTACCCCCATCGCGTCAACAAAATCCCTTATCCTGTCATAGTCCTGCAAAAAGTCATGACCCTTCTCTGTTATCGTCAACGGGTTTTGCAATATCATTTCCTTGCCTTCTAGCTCGTCCAGATACCTGACGAGCTTGTCATATGCGAGGTTGCTGAGCGACTGCACCCTCGTTGGCCTTGCCTCGCCGTTTGTAAGCTCTATCTTGATTGCGCGGAGGATGTCGTTGTATATCTCCATCTTGTTTCGCTTAGGCTTGGGCAAGCATCATCCAGTCGCTCCTTCTAATTAATAAGCCTCCCCTTGGGGAGTAACGCCTTTTATTTTATTAGATATAGGGCACCTATTGACAAAAATGAATCTGCTTTGAAAACAACGGGAAGCCACCTAGAAGTTTACCTGTACAGGGTGCCGAAAAAGAACCACGAAGCAGTCGAAAAGAACTTGAAGAAATTCATCCCGTGGTTTGAGAAGAACGGGGTGAGAATAGAATATTACCAATTTGGCAACAGCGAGACCATGCAAGGCGTGGAAAGCATTGCCAAGACCTTTTCAACCGGCGAAGACGAGGACATCTGGATGGAGCTGCAGTACTTTAGAGACTACAATCACTGCAAGGACATCTATGCAAAGATGATGCAGGACAAGAGCCTTGAACCTCTTGGAAACGAGTTCTTTGGCCTGATCACACAAGGAAAGAGCATGATCACGGGCGGGTTCAACCGGCTCGAGGCATAGGGCCATTCCAATAGGCGATCAGTAAATGGCAGAACCCGGCAAATAAGAGCAATCGATTTTCACAAAGGCGATAACATTAATGAGCCTAGGTACTTTTGAGATACCTGCATAACTGGATGGATTCTTAAAGACAAGGAGAAAGAGCGAAATCATCATGAGTAGAGCTATCCCACCCCGAGCTGTAATGCGCGAGTGGATTGGACTTGGCGTCCTTGCCCTTGCGTGCATCCTTTATTCTATGGACTTGACAGTGCTGCATCTGGCGGTGCCGCACATTAGCGCGGACCTCAAGCCCACCAGCACCCAGCTGCTCTGGATCATAGACATCTATGGGTTCTTTGTCGCAGGGTCGCTTATCACAATGGGCAACCTGGGCGATCGGATCGGCCGGCGCCAGTTGCTCTTGATCGGCGCAGTCACCTTTGGCATCACTTCCGTGCTGGCCGCCTTCTCCACCAGCGCCGAGATGCTCATCGTGAGCCGGGCTCTCCTTGGGATCTCGGGGGCGACCATAGCGCCTTCTACTCTGTCCTTGATTCGCAACATGTTCCACGATCCGAACCAGCGCACGCTTGCCATCGGTGTATGGATATCCAGCTTTTCTGCCGGTGCCGCGATCGGCCCCCTCCTCGGCGGCGTGCTGCTAGAGTATTTCTGGTGGGGTTCGGTCTTTTTGCTGGCCGTGCCGGTGATGGTGGTGCTGTTGGCGCTCGGACCTGTCCTTCTGCCGGAATTCAGAGACCCAAAGGCCCGCCGGCTCGACCTTGTCAGCGCCGCCCTTTCGCTTGCGGCCATACTGTCTGTTATTTACGGAATAAAGCAGGTCGCCCAGGAGGGCCCGGGGCTGCAATCAGCCCTGTTCATTGCGGCCGGACTTGCCATAGGCGCAGCCTTTATGCGCAGGCAGAAAAAGCTTGCAGACCCCTTGATCGACCTCCACTTGTTCCGGATACCTGCCTTCAGCACGTCGCTTGTCACTTTTGTGCTCGGCGTCTTTGTCGCCTTTGGAATCTTTGTCTTTATCGCACAGTACTTGCAGATGGTGCTTGGCCTGTCGCCGCTTGAGGCTGGCCTGTGGATGCTGCCCTGGGCCCTCGCTTTTGTCGCCGGATCAACCCTGACCCCTGCAATCGTGCGCCGGATCCGCCCGGGGCTGGTGATTGCAGGCGGCCTTGCATTTGCGGCAGTCGGTTTTGGACTGCTCGCCCAGATCGACGATGGCACCCCGTTTGCGATCATTGCGGCAGGGCTGGTCGTCTCTTCCTTGGGTCTTGCCCCGGTTTTCACGCTGGCAACAGACCTTGTCGTCGGGTCGGCCCCGCCCGAGCGCGCCGGAGCCGCGTCGGCGATCTCGGAGACGAGCGCAGAGCTTGGAGGCGCGCTGGGCATAGCAATCTTGGGCAGCATCGGTACAGCCATCTACCGCACAGAATTGGCTAGGACCATGCCTGCGGGCATACCTCCTGAAGTGCAAGAGGCCGCGCGCGACACCTTGGGCGCTGCCGTAGGCGTGGCAGGACAGCTTCCAGGAGACCTAGGCTCACTGCTTCTTGCCGCCGCTCGTGAGTCCTTCATGCAGGGCCTGCACCTGACCGTCTTTATCAGCATCGCAGTCGCTGCGGCCGCTGCCGTGCTGGTCTTTGTCAAGTTGCGAAACTTGAAAGGCGGTTCTGAGCAAGACGAGAAGAGCAACATAGCAGAGGACGGCACCGCCTGACGGCTTTTTCCGGTCGTTTTTTGCGACTCCCGACCCATTGAACTCGGCATATCGTGCGGTGAAACAGCAGGGCCTGCTTTCTAAATGACCACAGCAAATCTATTTAAGAAGTGGTCGTGTTCTTTACACAAAAGAAATGGCCAAGGCATCACGACCGGTCAAGACGATCACTATCAACAAGAGCAGGGACATCATAGTTGACAGGCTCCTGAAGCAGTGTGAACAAGACAACCACTCAAAGTGCACGGGCTGGGCGGTCCTGAAGAAAGAGATCTCGCCGATCGATGCAAACTATTTCCTAAAATGCACCTGCGCTTGTCACCACCACAAGAAAGCGCAGCCACAGGCTAGCATGAAGAAAAAGCCAAAGAGTATCATCGCTAGAAAGGCGAAGAGGAAAGCAAAGAAAAAGGCGAAACGACAGCAAAAGAAAAGACAGGCCAAGAGAAGCAAAAAGAAGAGCAGAAAAACTAGGAAGCGCTAGTCTGAGCCAGCATATGTTATTGCTTCTGGTTTAGAAAGCACCGGCAGAGCTAGTGCTTTGTACCGATGTGGATTGCAAGTAGGACCTTTTCCTTGAATTCTGCCTTGCATGCAGGGCACGCGTACACCTCGGCCCCGCTTGCTTGTTGTTGACGCACAGGGTGCGCCTCTTTTTTGAACAATTGCTTGCTGGCAGACCTTGCTGGACCGGCCTTATTAGCCTTCGGGATAAAACGACCCTAAGAAAATAATAGTAATTGCTCCAGGTATGGCTGATACGACAGGAACCATTGCATCGCTTTTTTCCGCAATCGTATTGTTAAAAGAGTAACAGCGCTAGTCCGGCTGCAATCCACGCGCCCGCTGCCAGGGATTTTTTTGTTATTCGTATACCGGCGTGCCGTCCGACTTGAACTTTTTTACTTTCTTTCCTTCATTCCCCGAACTGCTGCTAGAGTGCGAATGCGATTCGGATTCGTCGTTTGCAGAGCCGCCGCGCTTGTGCGCCGCCCTTGCGCCAAAGCAGACTGCGACAAGGAAGGCAAAGATTCCAGTCGTCACGCCGTACATGAACATGGCATCGGCCATGAAACTGGCTAGTTGATTGTCGAAGATAAAGCTATCGCCACCCTTGGAACCATCATATATAGACCCAAAACTCCCATGTCAGGTTGGCAGAAGGCGAGACCAGAGTCAGCCCCGTGAGCAGGCCGTTTGTCGTGGCGGCCGTAATCCTGGTTTTTGCCGGGTCGATCGCCGGCTCTGTCTGGATGATGTACCTTCTGGGCGCGGACATTGCTTTTGCCCGCGGGGCCTTTATGCTTCATAAGACCTTCCAGGTCGACGGGTTTCTCACCCTGATCGTCATGGGCGTCGGGTACATGATAATCCCGAGGTTCAGGAACGTCCAGCTGCCGTCAATCAGACTCGCGTATTTTTCATTCCTGCTCGTCGTGTTTTCGATAGCGGCTTCAATTGCTTCTTCCGTGACTGGCACCGACTTGGCAAGTATCGGCACGATCGCGCGAACGCTCGGAATTGCGATATTTGCTGCCATGACTCTCTGGACGATCAGGATACGCCCGAGGCTCTTGCGGGCGGCAGACTATTTCATCGCGCTAGCAGTGCTGACTCTGCTTGCAATCAATGTCATGCACCTGCTTGGCTATGCAAAATCCGGCAGCTCTCTGAGCGAAGCGCAAATCCTGCTGCTGTTTCCGGTCCTGATGATATTTGGCGTGCAGTACAAGACAATGCCCTCTTTTCTTGGCTTTATCAGACCCAGAAAAAAGCTGTCGGCGATTTCGTTTGCTCTTGCCGCAGCGGCCGCCGTTCTTGGACTTGCTTCGGCCCTGCACAATGATCAGTTGCTGGCAATTGTCTTCAATGCTGCGCTGCTTGTCTGCATGGCGGCATTTGCAGGCGCGCTGTACACTTTTGGAGGCTTTGACAACAGCGAAATCCTGCGCCTTATGCAAGGCGAAAAGAAGGCCCGCTACATGTATACGATCCGCCACTCGAGACTGGCGTTTCTATTCCTCTTTGCAGGCACCCCGGCTGCACTCGCGTTCAACATATCAAACAGCTTCATCCTTTACGACCTTGCGATCCATTACGTCGCGATAGGCTTTATCGGGATCACGGTTGCGCTTTACCTGCCGCTCATGCTCCCCCCGATAACTGGCAGGATGGTGCATTTTACAAGGTTCAGCAGCATCCCCGTATTGCTGGTCGTTTCGGCGCTCGCCGTCCGCACAGCCGGCGATGCTGCAATAACGTTGCAGACAGCAGCCGGCGTTTCGTATTTGTTGATGTCTACTGGCTGGCTGGTCGTTGCCGCCCTGTTTGTATTTGTGATCATGATCCACAGGTCGATGAAAGAAGAAAAGTCGATTGTTGATCAGTAGTAAATTGTAGAACTATCTTCTGTATGGTGTCACCACTTTACTTTTAAGTGAAAAATTATGAATTAAGATTCCGGATATGAGCAGCATCAAATACAGGATCAACCATAACCCGGTTACCTACGATCACAGAACAAAGACGTACCGGGTGGGCAAGAACGCATTCGGATCATATCACGACGCCAAGTCGAGGCAGTGGCAGTGCGAAAAGTGCCGACGCGCATTTGCCAGCTTTAAGGAACTGAGGTCGCACAAGACTGACAACCATTCGTATTAACGTATAATATACGGACCACAACCAGACCCTGAAATTCAGGGGCCGTTGTCTAGCTTGGCAGGATGCCAGCCTCGGGCGCTACGGCTGGCAGGCTTTGACAAATACCTTGAAAGTGTTCTGACCAACCACAAGGACGGCATTTGCCTTTTTAACGGCGAAGGATCATCACACGGTCCTAGTCACGGGTAACGCTTCCACCCTTCATTCTTTATCGAAGGACGTAAGGCGGAACGCTATGCGAGCTTTATCTATCGGACACACGTAACAAATAGCGAAGATGCAGGCCCTAACACGACGCTATAACGTGAACATTTTAGCCGCCGTCATTGGCATTGCAATAAGTGTTTCTTCGTTTGTGTCCGTAGTCGTTTTATGGGATTGGGCTTCCGCAATAGCGCTTGTAATTCCGCCCACAATCGGTGGGGTTCTGTTGTATATTGCACTAAGATTACATCACAAACGAAAGGGATTCAGCTACTATGGCGCACCGTTGATTCTGGGTTCAATTATCTTGTTCGCATATAGCGGGGCCATTATGATGATATTGTCTAGCATTTTGCGCGCATCAGTTACCGGGGGCGTAGATTAGAAGTCTAATTCTATGGCTTGATTTATCTGCGATAAAATCCAATTCTTCTTATTGGAAAAGTGTGTTGAATGTGGGACGGAATTGGCAGATAAGGAACACTTGGAAAAGCACAAGAAGGTTCATGAAAGAAAGGCAAAATCGACTGAAACGGGTCGAAATGAATCTGAAGCCAGCCACTTAAACGTCCCTAGAAGTGAATTGTAAAGCAGATTAGACAAGATTCGGGCGTGTTTAAGCTGGATCATGAAACAAGTCTGCTTAAATATACATTCAGCGCACTACAACCATGTCAAGTAACCCTCCTGATGACAACAAGCGCTTTGAAGAATTAAACAGAAAACTAGATGAAAAGCTTCAAACGACACCGAAGAACTTTGCTGAAATGGTTGATTCACACCTGCGAACGACAAAAAGGGATGCAATGGAACAGATGGACAAAGCGATCAAGGAAAATAACATTCCCGCGGCCATGTTCTATCAAGCGCAGGTCAGATGGTGTAAATTCGCCCTTCGTGAATATTGATAGAAGGACGAAGCAACGTTAGAAAATTAGTGTTTGGGCCGGCTTGGAATAAAGCATCGAGACAAGTTAACATAGTTAATTCGACTTTATCTAATAGTCGGCTTCAAGCTACTTCATGTTTGGAAAAGAAAAATCACTGAAGTGTAAGGTATGCGATGCCGTTTTTGAAGATCCGGAACGCCTAGAAAGGCATTTTAAAATCCATCGACGGAAAATGCCCGATAAACACAAGGCGTAAATGTGAAGCGAACGGCACTTCCGGGAAATTGCTTTCACAAGTTGCGCAATGAATAATAGATTAACAAGCGAACGGTCAACTTATGCAACAAGAATATGGAACAGTTATCCCACGCAAACGAACCAAGAAAGGAGCGATAAAGAAGGTTGTTTCGTTCTTTGCAAGGCTATTCAAGGCGATTGTGGCCGTCGCAAAGATGGTAAAGAAGGTAATTCTAAGGCGCAAGGAAGAAGCCAAGTTCGCAAATTAACAGAAGTGGCGGCCAAAGGTAGAACCAGAATCTAGAATTAGATCATAAAACTCTCTTATTAGCATAGTAAATATACGATGATTTCAAATGGCCGCACATGGAATGCTGTTCCGTCTGTAAGGAACGGCCGCCTACTGAAAAGTGCGGATTATGCTTCGACTGCCACTTTATGGAATGTCTTTTTGGCGTGGGAATTTAGCAGATAATTTGTCCGTTACACAATAGAATCTTACTGCTAATAGTAAGATTTCCAGCCTCGACGCACACATTAAATTACCAAGTCTAGTCGAGAATGACAAGGGGCCGTTGTCTAGCTTGGCAGGATGCCAGCCTCGGGCGCTGGAGGTCGCTGGTTCGAATCCGGCCGGCCCCATTTTCTCGTATTGGCACGATCGAATGCCAATTGCTTTTCTCTCAACTTGTTGGGCTCGTCTCAGGTAATTTTTGCGTCTGATCAAGCGGCAGATACTCGCCCAGTTTATTGTAGAACTTGACAAATGACACGCCCTTTTTGGTGGTTGAATAGTGTTCCTTCTTTACGTCGTGCACTAGCATGCCAATTGTAGTCATTTCATAAAGATAGTCTTTCAGCCTTGCCCATTCGAGAAAGGTATCGAACATTATCTGCGTTCTGGTCGTGCCATCCATCGCCGATTCCAAAATACGCGCATAAATTTCGGTTTGGCTGCGGTATTTCATTTAACGTGCAACCACTCTGATTCATGAATATATTGCTAAACAACGTGACTGTATTATCATAAGGGTTGTTTAGCATTGTCAGCCTACGATTACCCCAACTCACAACAATGGAATGTGCGTGCAAAGTTGCAGCAATTGCAATTAGTCCATGCAGGCATCCCGCTAGCGAAGCGATAAATACGCAATGGTTGCTGCGAGTGGTGTTGGCGCCGGAAGAAACAAAAGTGACCGAAGCGGTCAAGACCGTTGCCATCGACGTCGATTCCGTCCTTGCCGACGTAATGGTAGTCTGGGCAAACGAGTACAGCAAGCGGAGCAAGACCAAGATCACCAAAAAAGACATCACCCGATGGGACATCCCCACCGTGCTCCCGATAACGCCCGATCAGGTCTACAGGTACTTTAGCTACGTCTGGAAGCACAGGTGGCGCCAGATACCCCCTACAGAGATTGGCATCGGTGACGTTACAAAGCGCATCCACCGCAAGGGCTACCGCATCTCCATAATCACAAAAAGGGAGAGGCCGACCGTCCCCTATGTCGCCATGTGGCTTGATATGCAGGGCGTCTACGCTGACGAGCTGCTGTTCATTTACGACGCGGTTCCAAAAGCCAACTACCCGTTTGACGTATTGATAGACGACGCCCCAAAGAACCTAGTTGACATTACTGCGCCCAAGTCGGCGATACTGTTCAACCAGCCGTGGAACAAGGATTTTGACTGGCCGGTGAGGGTAGACACGCTAAGCGAGGCAGAAAAGCTGCTCTAGCTGTAATGGTCGCAGTCGCAAACGCCGAACAGGCACTTTGAAACGCCCTGTATGTGGTACTTCATGTGGTGCCCGCAGGCACACGTCCTTTCCCGGTTGAGAAAACCGAATTTTGTTATTCCGCTGTGTAATGCCACTTGCTTTGTGATTGCTTTTCTGGCTATATTTTACGGAAGCGTCGCCATTCTAGAGCACGATATGAAAATTTGTCGCGCTATTTTTGCAGTTCTATCAGGGCCCGGTTGATCAGCGACGCAAGCCCGACGTACTGCGTGAGCATCGTCACGGCAGATTCGAGCGCGTCCGGCCCACGGAAGCCTTCGTCGTACTTCATCTCCACAGCCCCGCGATCAGTCTCTACTACTACGGTGAGAAGCGAGTAGTCGCCCAGCCGATCGTCCTTTCGCTCGACGTACTGCCTCATCTCGATCTTTTGTATCACAAATCCTTGGTTTTTCTGCGAGCCCTTTTCCAAAAGCACTCTTGACCTGTCAGCCGGCCGGCTTATCCTGCCCTGATCGATGTCGCTTGACTTCATTTGTAATCGAGGAACCTTACCCACTCGGGGAACCAGAGGTTGTTCTCCGGCATGCCGATCCCCTTTGCCAGGACCGCCGGCGAGTTGTAGTGCACAGAGTCGGAGCCTATCTCCCTTGCGACGCTCTGGTTCAGCTCGTTTATGGACGACACGTCGCCCACGTACTTGTTTGCCACCAGCTCGCGGTTTTGCGTATAGAGCCCGACCTGCCTCCCGTCCACCGTCGGGACATAGCTCACTATTACGTCGATGCGCTTTGCGCCGGCGTTCTTTAGGTAGTATATCGTCTCGCGGGTCGTGCTGCCGGTCTGGATGGTGCCCTGCACCGTCGCTATCTTTTTCCCCTGCACGAGGTTCTGCATGACAAACTTGAGCGACCTGCCGGTGGTGAGCAGCTTGTTCTTGCTGACCTGCTCTGAAAAGTCGATCATGTGGTCGGCGTCGTCGTACCTGTCTTTGATTATTCCTTCGGCAAACTCGAACGACTTGGAATGCTTTTGGTATTCTATGCCAAAGCCAAGCGTCATGGGCCTGGTATAGTCCGGCTCGGCGTAGGCCGAGTCGATGTCCAGATCCTTTGAAAGAAAGTCGGCCTGCTCCTTGCCGATGCTCTTTCTTATCTGGTAGACGCTCTTGCCGTTGACGGTCGCCACCACGTTTGACTCCCGGATGAACTCAAACGGGTCCATCATCATCTTGATGGTAGGAGTGCTGGCGAGGACTTCAAGTCCGCCCTTTTTGCTCATCCGGAGTAGGTGTCCGGGCGACACGCCTGAAAACTCCATGTCAACAAGCGAGGTCCGGAGCGAGTTCTCTGAGGCAATGATGTTGAGCGTCTTGTCGCGGTTGGTGGCAGTCACGAGCGGCTTGAAGCCGGTGCTGTCGCGGTACGCATAGATCTCGTCGCCCACCTTTACCATGAGGTTGCCCCTGAGGTGCCTGTCAAGGAACTCTGCCGCCCTCTCGGCGTTCTTTTTCTGGATCAAAAGCTGGGTAAAAATGTGGTATATCTTGAAGAGCGAGTCCGAGTCTTTCGCCGGGCCTATGTACGGGTGCAGGTGCAGTTTCTCAGTGTCTACAAAGAACCCGTCAAACGCGACCCAGATGTTGTTCATGCTGGGAAAAGGAGGCGGCCTCTTTGACAGGTAGCCGATGCCGTTGCTCCCGTGCAGCTTTTCCTTCTGCGCTATTCGCAGGATCGCGTCGTCCGCCGGGAGCCAGCCTTCCGCGCCGGTGGCGGCGTTTCCAACCATCATCTTCCAGTAGGCCTTGCCCCTGTGTTGGAGCATCCTCATCGAGTGGGCGAGGTAATAGATGATGTTCCTGTTGTTCGCGCCGTGGCTGTAAATGGCTACAATTCCGGCCAACTGCCTTCACCTTTGCTCAATTGGGCTTGGGATAAAAATCTTGGCTCGACGGAACAAACATCTGCTTCTGTTTTTCAAAATTTGCAATGTGATCTTCAAGCTGCATCGTGAGTCCGATGCTGTCCAGACCTTCCAGCAGCAGCTTTTTTCGAAACCCGTCTATCTCAAAGGACATCTTGCGGCCGCCTGCGACTACGATCTGCCTTGCAAGGTCGATCTCGATCTCTAGATCCTCGTTGTTGAACAAATAATCCACCTCGTCCGGCCTGAGCCGCACCGGCAGTATGCCGTTCTTGAAGCAGTTATTGTAGAAAATGTCGGCAAAGGAGGGCGCAATCACCGCCTGGAACCCATAGTCAAGTATCGCCCAGGCAGCGTGCTCGCGCGAGCTTCCGCTGCCAAAGTTGTCCCGCGCAAGCAAGATCTCGCGGCCGGAATATTTCGGGTTGTTCAGCACAAAGTCGCTCCTTGGCTTGCCGTCCCTGTCAAAGCGCCAGTCGTAAAACAAGTATTTGCCAAAGCCGGCCCGGCTGACCAGCTTCAAGAACTGCTTTGGGACTATTTGATCCGTGTCGACGTTGACCCTGTCAAGCGGCGCCGCCCTGCTCTTGAGCACGGTAAAGGGCTGCAAGCTAGAGCCACTCCCTCACGTCGACAAAGCGGCCCTCTATTGCTGCCGCCGCTGCCATCACGGGGCTCACAAGGTGCGTCCTTCCGCCCGAGCCCTGCCTCCCCTCAAAGTTGCGGTTTGAGGTGCTTGCGCAGCGCTCGCCGGGCGCAAGTATGTCAGGGTTCATGCCAAGGCACATGCTGCACCCAGACTCGCGCCACTCAAAGCCGGCCTCCCGAAAGACTTTGTCAAGCCCCAATTGTTCTGCGGCAGCTTTTACCTGCTGCGATCCCGGCACGACCATCGCCCGCACATTTGGCGAAACCTTTCTTCCCTTTATCACGGTTGACGCTTCAAGCAGGTCTTCCAAGCGAGAATTTGTGCACGAGCCAATGAATACCCTGTCAAGCTTGATGTCTGTCATGTGCGTCCCCGGCTCAAGGGCCATGTATTCCAAGGCGCGGAATGCGGCCTTGCGCTCGTTCTCGTTTCCCTTTGCAAACTCGTCAGGATGAGGCACGGCGTCTGTGACGTCGACCACCATTCCCGGATTGGTTCCCCAGCTGACCTGCGGGGCGAGCACGCCCACGTCAAAGCTGATCGACTTGTCAAACTTGGCATTTGCGTCTGTCCGAAGATCAGTCCAGTATTTTACTGCCTTTTCAAACTGGTCGCCTTTTGGCGCGTAGCGTCTGCCCTTGATAAAGTCAAACGTCGCTTCGTCAGGCGCCACAAGGCCGGCCCGGGCGCCGGCCTCAATCGACATGTTGCATATCGTCATCCTGTTTTCCATTGAAAGCTCGGACATTGCTTCGCCGCGGTATTCAAGGACCGTGCCGGTGCCGCCCGCAGTCCCGATCGTCCTGATGACGTAGAGTATCATGTCCTTTGCAGTCACCGCGTGGCTGTTCCTGCGCCTGCCTTCGAGGTTTATCGCAAAAGTCTTGGGCTTGTCCATCCACATAGTCTGCGTTGCAAGCACGTGCTCTACCTCGCTTGTCCCTATGCCAAGCGCAAGGGCGCCAAACGCGCCGTGGGTCGAGGTGTGGCTGTCGCCGCACACTATTGTGGTGCCCGGAAGGGTCAGCCCGAGCTCCGGGCCTATCACGTGAACGATCCCCTGATCGGGGCTGTGCATGTCAAAGAGCGTTATCCCAAATTCCTTGCAGTTCTGCGCAAGCGTCTGGATCTGCACCGACGATATCTGGTCGACTATTGGGAGCGACCTGTCGCTTGTAGGGACGTTGTGGTCCATCGTCGCAAACGTCAGGTCTGTGCGCCTGACGCGCCTGCCGTTCATGCGCAGCCCGTCAAAGGCCTGCGGCGAGGTGACTTCGTGCACCAAGTGCCTGTCGATGTACAACAGCGACGGGCCACCCTCTTCGTAAACCACATGGCTGTCCCAGATCTTCTCAAATATCGTCCTTGGTTGCAAGCTTGAAAGAAAAATGCCGCAAGGGGAATATAAAGCGAACAGGGGGATAGTTTTAAATCAGGTAACGCTCCAGCCAACTCCGTATATGCACCCTCAGGACAACAGATACCCCGATTACATTGCAAATCAGATAAAGAAGGGAACCACCACGTGCGCCCTGACATGCAAGGACGGAGTGGTGCTCGCAGCCGACACGCGCGCAAGCGCAGGGCTGTTTATTGCGGACAGGCACGTGATGAAGATCCAGAAAGTCGACAGGCACCTTGCGATGACCATCGCCGGCGGAGTCGCCGACGCGCAGAACCTTGTCGACACGATGCGCTACAACGCCAACCTCTACCGCTTCCAGAGCAAAGAGCTGATGCCGGTAAAGTCGGCGGCAAGGCTCTGCTCAAACATACTCTTCAACCAGCGCTACTTTCCATACTATGTCCAGATCATAATGGCTGGCCAGACAGAAAACGAGGGTGGCCGCATCTACAACATTGACCTCTTTGGCTCAATGACCACGGAAAAGTTCATTTCTACTGGTAGCGGCTCGCCGGTCGCGTACGGCTACCTAGAGTCCGAATACAAGGACAACATGAGCGTGAACGACGCCTACAAGGTGGCGATGCATGCCATAGCGGCGGCAATCAGGAGAAACGCCGGGACCGGCGACAGCATCAACGTAGTAATCATCGACAAGAACGGCTACCGCGATGTGTCAAAGGAAGAAAAGGCAGCAGTGGGCGTAGTCTTTTAGGCTACTCTTGCGCCCAATAGTTCCCTTTCCCTTGTTGTAACAATCATTATTGGAGTCGTTACGTCGAGTTCATGCAGCAACATCTCGGTGCTTTTGCATTCGTCGCACTTGCACCTGCCAATTGATTCCATACTGAGTGTTGCTATGGCAGCTCTAAAAAAGCCAGCTCACCAGAGAGCATGTAGATGAGCTAGCTCTACGTGATCTATGACGTTATCTCGTTCATGAACAGGCTGCTGTCGAGCCTTGAGAACCTTGAAAGGTCTATCCCGGCCCCCGGCTCCATTATTTCGCGGATGTGCTTGCCGGCTGCCTCTGCCCACCACTCTTCGCCAAACCTTCCTTGCAGGTGGTGGTCAAGCTCGGCCGCACGCACCGCCGCCAATAGGTAGCTTGGCACATACATTATCGCGTCTGGCAGTATGTGGTGGAGCATCCAGTACTCTCCGGGCATTTCAAGTCCGGTATATTCCTCTATCAGTTTTGCGTACAGGTCGCTTGCCTTTTCCATCGACAGCTTTTTGCGCCAGAATTCGGCCTTCATAAGCGAGTTGGCGGTGTAGAACGTGACAAAAAAGAGCTCCATGAACCTGTTCCTTTCCTCGATCTCTTCAAGAACGCGCTCGTCGCGGATGCCAAGCGACGACAGGTATCTCCGGTTCTTTGTAAGCCGCTCCAGAAATATCGAGAATATCTCGGCGACGCCCATTGAAAAGCTGTAGCGGTTCCAGTATTCTGCATTCGGGTTTATCGAAGATGCGTGCACAGCGTGCCCCATTTCATGATAGCAGCCTTGCAGGTCAAAGTATGGGCTTTCGCTCTTGTACAGCACGCGAATGTCAAACGGCACGTGCACAAAGAAGCATATCGGCGAAGGGTACTTGTTCTTACGGTTCTCCGTGTCAAAGTGGATAGGCGACAGGTCGAACTGCATGCCTTCAAGCGTGCGCCTGACCTGCCCCGGCGGGTCTATTCCTGCAAATTCTTTTTCAAGGTCGGCATAAACCCTGTTGCGGAAAAAGTAAAAGTCGTCATAGTATTCGGCCTCCCGCCCAAGCACTTTTTTCGACATCGATGCAAGCGCTTCCTGGAAGGGCTTTTTTGCCTGCCGGCCCATAGACTTGACAAAGTCGATCAGCTGCGAATAAGAGATTTTTTCATTCGCAAGATACCCGTCAAGTGGGCTCAGCTTTTTGCCCGAATATTCTGCATAGGTTTTTCCCATCTGTGAAAATCGCTCCCTAATGACCGGCGAAATGCGACTTGTCTTGGAAATGAATTCGTCAAACACCTGCTTGCGCTTGGCAGGGTCTTTCTGGGCGCTGTTGAACTGACGCCACGTGCTCCAGTTGACAGGAGCGTCTCCAAAGCGGTGGCGGGAAGAGACTATCTTTTGGTTGCGCAGGTTGTACAGCTTTAGCTCCAGCTTTTTTGTGGACGAGTCGGCGATGTTTTCAAGCGAGCTCAGGAACAGCTCCCTCGGCTGTGAAAACGATCCGAGGAAGGCCTTGGCGCTGACAGCCTTCATCTCTGCCAGCTGCTCTATCACGCGCTCGCTGTGCTGCAGGCCGGCGTACTGCTTGTAGCGCTCGTCAGATTCGGCTATGTAGATCCGTTCGTCAAGCTGGCACCACTGCTCCAGATTCATGGCATTGGCAGGCACCCGATCCAATTTTAAGTTTGACCGGCATCGAGGATCGATATTTAAGACTTTGTCCAAACGTTTGGATCAAGCGTTATATCGGCTCTTTGCTAATCTTACCCATGTCCAGCGCCCATCATCCAGCTGTCGCCGGCAGCATGTCTAGGCGCGACTTTCTAAAGCTGATGGCAGCCGCCGGTACTGTCATGACGTTTGCGCCCTTTGTTGACTGGGGCAAGTTCCTGCCAAACAACAGGACAAGCGTCGCAGAAAAGGCGAAAATAGAGATCAGGGGGAGTGAGCCGGCAAACATCTATGACTTTCCGACAAACAGCGCTGAAGTGGTGATATACCCAAAATCAGATGACCCTGTCTTGAACAAGGAGGCGTTCAGGACGTGGCAGCTGATCAGGCTGCCCGTGGAACTAGGCGGGGGCAAAAACGACGTCTCGGCATTTCGACTGTACAGCATGGTGTGCCTGCACCTGTGGTGCCTGTGGAGGTATGAATCAAAATTGAATACGATAGCGTGCCCGTGCCATGCAAGCACGTACGATCCTTTCACAGGCAAGGCGTACGCAGGCCCCGCTTCGCTACAGGGCCCGCCCTCAAATGTGCTGCCAAGGCTGGATCTGGAGGCGGATTCGAGAGGCGACCTGTGGATACTGCCGCCGACATGGGACGCCCGCAAGAACGGCGTGGTTGGATATGGGAGGTACATGTAGCCAGGTTGCTGAAGATTTTTATCTTTCATCAGCGTATATTGTACCGTTGCTCCGAGCAGGAGGTCTCCTCTGCTAAAATGAGCACGAAAAGCCTTAGCCTAGCAGTTTTCCTGTTCACCGCCCTTACCCTCACGCACGCGGCTTTTGTTGACTATCGTTCCGGCGCCGCCGAGACCCAGCCCCAGTTCAGGACGATGCAAGACAGCAAGATTGCCGCAAACCAGATGTTCTATCTACAGGCAAGAAAGCTTGCCGGGGCAGAGATCGCCTTGGACACCGGCGGCTCTGACAGGCGCGGAGTCTGGAGGGGCATGATAAAATCAAAGTGGACGGAAAGCGGCCTGTGCTGTGGCGTCTTTGAGCTTCTGGTCAGGATGAAGGGAGGCGCTACGAGGATCAGGCTACTCAGGTTGCTTCTAGAGCCCAAGAACAAGCTCCAGCTGTCACACGAGCTCGACATCGACTGGAAGGCCGTTGACGCTCACATTGCCAAGCTCTTGCAGTTCAACCTAGTCGAAGAGACCTTCACTGTAGGCACCTGCAAGATCTATTCTATAACGCAAAAGGGCAGGCGGGCGCTCGAGCTGGCTAACGACAGATGGGAACCCGGCAGCATAGAATGTTCATAATTTCTAGAAAATATAAAGAGGAAAAAGGTTGCGCTTACGCGCCGGCCATGTTGTTGCGGAGTTCGACTCCCTTGTGGTCTTCAGATGCTTCTGCCGCTGCCTTGTGCATTTCGGACAGGGCGCAGCCCATCTGTGCCTCCGGCTTGCCCCTTCTCATCAGGCCCCTGTAGAGACCTGCTTCGAGGGTCTGGCCGTGGGCCTTCTCCCACTCTTCGACAGGGATGCTGTATTTCTTCTGTATCCTGTCGCGGTACCATTCTGGGATTACGTTGAACGCGCAGAATGGGATGATTCTGAGGTCTGGAGTCAGGTAGTGGATGTCGCATCTCTGCAATCTTTCGAGGTCTTCGTTGTACTTGTCCTGGAAGTGCATCATGCCAAGGAAGAGCGACCTTACGTGCCACGAGCCCACCGAGTCAAAGTTGCGCTTGAGCAGGATGCTAGAGAACATCTTGGCAAGGTCTAGGCCGTGCGGCTGCTTGTCCTTGTCGACAAACTGCTTTAGCTTGCGGACGACTTCGAGCATTGCCCAGTACCTGTTGGTGCCGGACTTGATTTCGTCTGCCTTTTCTTCAAAATATTCCAAGACGCCCTTGATGTCGACAAACGATGTCAGCGGAGTGAGCTTCTTTGTCTGTGTGTCTTCAAAGACATAGGTTCCTGCGCCGCATGCAAAGTGTATCGACAATTCGTACTTTGGCTTTTTGCTGAACGCCTCGATGATGTTTGTCATGGGCATGCATGACGGGACCGGGAACCATCCGTCCTTTGAAATCTCGCCGTTGGTCTGCTCTTCTATCCTTTCAATGCAGTCTGGAATCGTTATTCTGTATTTTTCGCGCTCTTTCTTGCCCATCCTGCCTGTCAGCGACACAGGCTGGAAGTTGACCGCGTGGACTACGTCCATGTGCTTTTGCGCGTAGCGGATGATGCCGCCCAGCTCGTGGTCGTTGATTGACTTTATCACCGTCGGCACAAACACGACCGTCATGCCGCACTTTCTGGCTGATTCGAGCGTGTAAGGTACCTCCCAGTGGTTCTTGGGGTTCGTCCTAGGGGTTACGCCGTCAAATGAAAGGTAGAGGTTACTGACGCCCGAGTTCCTCACCTGGCGCATCGTCTCTGGCGACATGGCCAGCTTTATGCCGTTGGTGTTGAGCTGGACGTGGTCGACGCCCTCTTCCTTCATTATCTTGATGATTTCTGCAATGTCGTCGCGGAGCATCGGCTCGCCGCCGGTGATCTGAATCGAGTTGCCTGCGATCGGCTTTTCTGCCTTGAGCGTCTTCATCATGGCCCTCACCTGCTCCATGTTTGGCTCGTACAGGTAGGCGCCTTCAAGGCCCTTCTTGACGTAAAAGAAGCAGTACCAGCATGTCAGGTCGCACCTGTTTGTTATGATCATGTTTGAAAGCCCAGAGTGAGAAAGGTGGTTGGTGCAGAGCCCGCAGTTGTTTGGACACGAGCACTTGTCAATCATTACGTTTGGGGCATGTGCGCCCTTACCGTCCATCCAGTAGGTGCTGAATTTCTTGTACATCTCGTACGAGCCAAAGTAGAGCTCTTCGCACTCGCCGTGCGACGGGCACGTCTTGGTCATAAAGACCTTGCCGTCCCTTTCAAAGACTTCAGCATCCAGAATCATGTTGCAGTCTGGACAGATGCTTTGCGTAAACCTTATCGTCCGCCTAGCCGCTACGTTTTTGCTAGACACGTTCGAAATTTGGATTAGGTCCATGATACTACCTTAATGGACACATTCTACATTTTATATATAAAGCTAACCTACCAATTCCTAAGGTGAATAGGTAAAATTCTACGCACAAATCGCGAGAAAAGCTCTAGATTTTCGCTTGTCTTGCCCGGACGGCCTCCTCAGGGCATATTAATATAGCTCGCTCCCTCAGTTTGGGAAGAATTGAGCATCAGCGACAGGTCAAGGAAGGCTATGGAGAACCTTGGCTTGACAAGCTACGAGATACGCGTCTACCTTTCCCTGCTTGAGGCCGGCTCAATGACCGCGGCTGACATCTCGAAAAAGTCCGGCGTACCCTACTCCAAGATCTACGAGGTGCTCAACACCCTCGAAGAGAAGGGCTGGCTCGAGTCGGACAGCTCGCGCCCGCAAAAGTTCTTCCCCAAGTCGCCCTCAAGTGCCCTTGAGGCAATGAAGTTGCGCCACGAGAGCAACTTTCGGGAAAGCCAGAGCGTCATCGCCAACGAGCTGATGCCAATGTACACAAAGAGCGGCATGAAGGAGAGGCCGGAGATATGGGTCGCAAGAGGAATCCCGAACATCCTGACAAAGGTCAACGAAATCATCCAGAACACGCAGCAGGAGCTGCTTGTGGCTCTGCCGCACGTGGCAGAGAACCTTGCAAGGCCGGTCCAGCCCATACTCAGGACGCTGCACGACAGGGGGGTCAGGATAAACATCCTTGCGTCTGCCAAGATCAATTCAGAGATAATCAAGACGCTTGGCAGGGTGTCAGAAGTAAGGCAGAGGGACGGCCTGTTTGGAGGAGGCGTGATCGGCGACGGCAGGCACGTCGTAATCCTGCTTGGAGAAGGCAGCGGAGGCATGGAGCCGATTGCGATATGGGCAGACCACGCAGGCCTTGCCAGCTTTGCCAAAGGGTACTTCCAGTACCTGTGGGACGATTCTATGCAAGGCGGCAGAAAGAAATCGAGATAAAAACGGCGTTATACATTTGGAGATAAGGTTAATAGAGTTTAGCGAGAAATTACAGAGGTCGTGGAGACTGCCGTTTCAAAGAAAAGGCCAGCCAGCGATGACGAAGAGCTTTTCGTTGGCACGGCCGAGTCGGAGCACGTCGAAATGTACCTGAAGGCGATATGGTACATCCGCGAAAGGGGAGAGGAAATCAAGGTCAGCTCGATTGCCAAGCTCCTAAACGTCACCCAGCCGTCGGTCGTCCAGATGCTCCGCAAGCTGAACGATTCCCATCTGGTGCGCTACAGCAAGGGCAGCGTGGAAATGACTGCAGAAGGCGACCGCATTGGCAAGCAGATGATGCGAAACACGCGGCTACTAGAAGTCCTGATGAAGGACGCGCTCAAGATAGAGATAGACGAAGAGATGGTCTGTGGCATAGAGCACCACATGAAGGACATTTTCACCGACGCGCTTTGCACATTGTTGAAGCACCCTAGGAGATGCCCCCACGGGCACACGATTCCCCGCGGCAAGTGCTGTTCGTAGATTTTTATGTCACGCAGAGCCTCATTTTTGGCGTGGACAAGCGATGACTAGACTAGCCCTACTGACATTATGAGGAAGATCTTGAGTAAGGAGTTTGTCCACTCATAAACTTGATAAATGGCTAGTGCGCCTTCATACCTACCTTGGTTCAGATAGAAACTACGGCTTCGCTTGAGAGCTTTAGAAAGTTTATCATTGTAAGCACCTGCCGGTCGTTCATACCGGAGAGTTACCTGCGCGACTATGAAGTGTTCCCAGAGCGCGAAGAAGGGCCGGGTGCGATATACATCGAAGCGGCAGACAAGGTCACGCTGAAAAAGATAAGGGAGATGACGTTCGTGAACGCAAAAGAGATCCTCGGCATCATTTACTCGTCAAAGAGCGGCAACACGCAGCTAAAGTGGAGGCAGGTGCGCAGGCGGGGAGGAAAGGTGCAGGGCTTTGCGTCGCCAAACGCGCTGGTCAACCTGGTCGAGTCCGGCGTGCTGACCCAGGAATGGGTTGACGACTATTTGAAGTCGGTTCAGGGCCAGGGAAGCAGTGGCGATTCCGATTCTTCCGCTGTTGCCGCAAGCGAAAAGACAGTATAAGCAGTACGGTCGCAGACCGGTTCAAAAGGTGCCATAGTCAAAACCCTAGGGTATCCACGAGAGTATAGGTCACAAGGCATAGAGAGTTAGCTATCATTCTCAATGTCTTGTATGCCCATCTGTCGCCACATGGCGAGCAATAGCTCGGACAACCATTCTTCCTTTGTAACTTCAATTTCCTTGGCTTCCCGCTTTCCCACGCCATAGCCATCGCAGACTAAGCTAAAGCTCCTTGTCCGTCACAAAAATTAATGACAACCTGCCGCGTCGGAAGAAACGAAGCAGGCTAGACCCGGATATTCTATTATAGAATTGGCGGCAAATACATTCATGAAAAACGCGGTAAAAGAGATCATGTCTACAAACCTGGAGACCATAGAGATAACCAAAAACGCCCAAGATGCCGCTAAAAAGATGGACGAGAGGAAGATCAGCTCGGTCCTTGTCATCGACAAGAATAAGGAAGAAGAAGAGTCGCTTGGGATTGTCACAGAAAGGGATCTGGTCAAACGCGTATGCGTTGAGGGAGTGAGCAGCAGAGAAGTAAGCCTTCGAGAAATAATGTCCTCGCCTGTTGCCACAGTAGAAGAGACGGCGACGGTCGAGACGGCGGCAGACCTGATGTTAAGCAACAAAGTCAGACACCTATTGGTGATAGACAAGGCCGGAAAACCTGTAGGAATAGTCGCTCCGACTGACCTGAACAAGTATCTGCAGTCCAACATTGATCTGGATGAAGTCAACGCAAGAGTCTTGGAGGCCATCAAGGCTGAGGAATGGGAATAGAGGGTAGAGTCATGCCCTCGCTGCGGCGTTACAACCTTAAAATGAACCGACCGCTCCCACTGTACAAATAATGCGGCTCTTGGGGGCAACCGAGCCTTGTATGGGTGAGGCTTTCTGATAGTAAAGCCAAGTGGGACATCAGCCAACGCCTTTTTCGTGATCCCCGAAGACGCCGACGACCTCTTTACGCTGCGGCGCGTCGTTGAAAAGGACGACAGCATAATAGCCGACACCACCCGCGTGGTAAAGCAGGTAAAAGAGTACGGCCGGCCGGACAAGGGCGAGCGCGTAAAGGTGCGCGTTGCAATCAGGGTCGATCAGAGCGAGCTGGACGCCGCAGTCGACAGGCTCCGCATATCCGGCACCATCACAGAGACTGACAACGAGATGGTGAGCAAAGGCACGCACCATTCCCTGTCGGTGCAGCCTGGAGAATCTATCACGATAGACAAGGGGAGAAAGTGGCAGGAAGTCGAGCTCAGGATGCTAAAGAGGTCCGGCGACAGCGGCAGCTTTATCCTTGTCGCGATAGACACGCAGGAAGCGGCAGTTGCCAAGGTCTCGGGCACGCACGTCAAGGTCATACCCAACATCTACTCTGGCCAGAGCGGCAAGCGCTACCAGACAAAGAACAACCCGAACATCGAGTCCTATTTCACAGATATTGCCAAGACGGTATCTTCGATCATCGGTGAAAAGGACAATGTGATCATATTTGGCCCCGGAGAGACCAGAAGGAGGTTCTTCAACGCGCTGGTGGCAAGGCAAGAAGTCCCAAAGGACAGGGTTCAGGTGGTTGACGGCGTGGACGTCGCAGGCGAAGACGGCATTTTCGTGTTCCTCCGCTCGCCGGCGATGAAGGAGGCCATGAGCGCAAGCAAGCTCGCGTCAGTGTCTGCCATGCTTGATCGGGTGATGCTTATGGTCAACAGGAGCGAGGCAAAATTCGCGATGGGCACTCATGAAGTGTCGCAGGCGGCTGCAATGAAGGCGATCGAATCCGTGGTGTTCTCTGACTCGATCTTCAAGACCGTGGACGAAGAGCAGGTGGTCAAGCTTCTCAACTCGATTGAAAGCAATGGTGCAAAGACGTTTGCCGTTGACTCGTCTACGGATATCGGCCTTCGCGTTTCATCGCTTGGCGGCATCGTGGCGCTTCTTCGCTATGCCGTCCGTTGATTCCACAAGCCACGACAGGTACGGCTTGGTAACGTCGCTCATTTCCAGCTCGACTATCTCCGGCACTTCATAAGGGTGCAGCCTTGCAATTTCGGCCTTTAGTTTTTTCGCGGATTTTGCAGTGGTCTTGAAAAGCGCGATGAATTCCTGCTGGTCTTCAATCTTGCCGCGCCAAGAATAGATCGACCGTATCTTGGTGAAATTGACGCAGGCGCAAAGCCTGCTTGCAACGACCTTGCCGCCGACATCGGCAACCGATTCTTCGCTTGGAAACGTTGACATGATAATAGTCCCCCTGCGGGCCATGCGTTATGATTGCAACGTGTAATTAATTACCTTATTCACTAGGTGCGGCTATTCCAGAACCTCGCAAGTCCAGAAGTGTGAGCGGGAAAAGCGTCAATTCTGGACAGCCATGCGTCCAAGATTGAAAAGACTCGACGCAAACGCAATAGTTCTAGCGAACTGGCAACATTCGGATATAGGGCAACACGCGAAACTCATATCTGACATATGTGGCATGGAATGTCATGTCCAAAGCCGATCTTTACCAGAAACTGGACAGGGTAGACGAGATAAGACTCAGCGTCAAAGGCAGAAAATCTGGCAAAGATATCTCTCGACCAGTCTGGTTTGTGCATGAAGGCAACACTCTGTATTTGCTACCAGTTCAGGGCTCTGACACCAACTGGTACAAGAACTTGCTAGCCGATCCAACATTAAAGATTTCTGCAAATGGCGCAGAAACAACCGTCAGAGGCACAGCAATAACAGACGGTAGTAGGGTTGACGACGTCGTGAGGAAATTCAAGTCTAAATATGGCGAAGGTGATGTGAAAAAGTATTATCCGAAAACTGATGTAGCCGTTCAAGTCCCGTTATGACAAATCTTTCTAAGAACTGACGTATGACCCAATGACTACAGTACAAGTACCTGCCATTAACCATAGGTTCTTTGTTTGGCTGCCAATATCCTTTTAGATTTTAGACCCCAAGAAATGGCGATGTGAAAGCCGCGGTTGTCCCCAGAATAGGTGGCAAGTGGGAAGTCAGAGAGGTTCCAACGCCTGAACCCTCAGCCAATCAGGTCTTGATAAAAATTCATGCAAGTGGATTGTGCTATACAGACGTACATATCACGGAAGGCAGAGTGCCAATGGCAATAGAGTTTCCTCGCACCCTAGGTCATGAGCCAGTTGGAGAGATTGTTGCAGTGGGAGAAGGAGTAACTTCGCGCAAAGTAGGTGATAGAGTCGGAGTACCTTGGATACAAGCATCGTGCGGAAGGTGTGAATGGTGTCTGCGTGGAAAGCCAATGTTCTGTGCGCAGATGATTGGCACAAGTATTAACACTCAGGGAAGCCATGCAGAGTACATGTTGGCGTACGCCGATTCTACAATGCTCTTGCCCGATGGCATATCCTATGAGCAAGCTGCTCCCGTGTTTTGTGCAGGCTATACCGTTTGGAGCGGATTGAGGTGGGCAAACCCAAAGCCCCATGAACGAATAGCAGTTGCGGGAATCGGCGGGTTAGGGCACATGGCGGTGCAATACTCAAAGGCTGCAGGGTTTGAAACAATTGCAATAACCCATTCAAAAGACAAAGAAGAATTGGCGCATGAACTCGGTGCCGATGTAGTTGTTTCTGATGGTCAGGGTTTGAAAGAAGCCGGAGGAGCGGATGTGGTACTAGCTACAAGCAATTCGAACAGAGCAGCATCAGATACACTAAAGGGTTTGAGGCCAGATGGAAGATTAATGCTCATTGGAGTTTCAGACGAGCCTTTTAGCATACCAGCTCCATCCGAATTAATTCTAAATCGTCTTCAGATCATAGGCTCTACTCAAAATGGTCGCGAGTACCTATACGAAGCGCTGGATTACGTTGCTAAAGGCAAAGTCAAGGTAATGGAAGAGACATTTCCTTTGGATGAGATATCTGATGCATATCAAAAGGTGGCTGACGGTAAGGTTCGTTTCCGTGCAGTCATTACGGCTTAGATAATATCTTAATTGATGTTCGAACGTTGGCGACCAAACGTTTATTTGGATATTTTTCATCATATCATCATAAAAAATCAAGGGCTATCAAGAATCAGGCCAAAAACGCGACATTGACTTTATTTTATGTTAGTTTCATAAAATTCTTTTAATAAGAAAAATAACCTTATCTAGCGGTTCCAAAAAAAACGGAAAACAGTATGGTCAAAGATAAAATGACTTTGCCGTTTGAAGTGACTTACTCGGAGAAGCCAGCCAAAAAGTCAAGAACAATGAAGAGGCTTGCAGTAGTCCTAAAGCCGGAAAATGTTGACGAGATCATTGCTTCGCTAAAGTCGTCAGGTCTTGAAGCAACGATATATGATGTAAAAAGCGCAGGCAAAGAAAAGGAAAGGGTAACATCGAGCAGAGGGATGGGCACGATAGAGCTGGCGTATACCACTAGAAAGGTTGTGGCGACAGTAGTCAACTCTGACGATGTCGACGACGTTGTAAGCAGAATGAAAAAAGCTCTTGGCGGGGAAGGCGGAGCTGTCGTCATGATTTCGCCCGTCGACGATCTGGTGCGCCTGTAGAACTAAGAGGTTGAGTTTGCTCAACCTCAAACTAGTTCTTTAATAGCAATTCCATCATTCATTATTAAAATGCCAGCGACAGCACTATCCTATGGGCTTTCCTTATCAAAAGCCAAAATGCATAATCGCGGCCAGATTATGCACGACCACGCTCAAATTATGCATTTTTCCCCGCACGAAAAAAGTGCTCATGCATTTCTGAGCGTGGGAGGACAGCCAAGGTAGGGGCTAGTGATGCATAAAACAGCCGGCGCTTGCATAAAAGTCTGGACTGGAAACACATGCGTTACTGCAACGTTTCGCAGAGCGGGTTCGCCTTCATCACGATAAAGTCCTGGTTTGCCATGTTCTTTGACGTCACCTTTTCATAGTCGGCCTTTGAGCACGCAATGACCACAGTGGTCTTGTCGGTATGATAAAGATCAAAGGTAGGGCCCTGGTGCCGCTCGACGTCTCCGATATAGTCCTTGACCTTTGTCTCAAGAGATGACAATAGTTCAATCTTGTCCCCCCTCATCTCGTGCGAGTCGAGCGTCCACGCTATTGCGACCTTGGTCCTGCTGGCCTTTAGGTCGCGCTTTTTCAGGGTGGTGCGTATCTGGTCAATAAGGTATTTGACATAGCCTTCGATGCCCTTGATGCTGCCGTTGACGAGGTACATCAGTGGGCCGGCGCCGTCAAGCGACGAGCCTATTATGCGCAGGTCGTACAGCCCGCTGGTCACGTCGTCGACGTAAAGATCGGCAAACGATCCGCGCATCAGCTCGCTTCCGATGTTGCTGTCTGCCGCCTTTTTGCAGATTTCGAGGATGCTTGCCAGCCCAGAGTAGTGGCTCAGCGTCTTGATCACATGCGCCAGCTCTGCGGAATTGACGTCTACAAAGCTGAGCTTGCGCCTGGTGTCAGGCTCGTACAGCATTTTTGACAAATGCGCGTCCTGCTTTGACCTGACCGACCCTACCAGTGTTTCAGAGCCGGCGCCTGCGAAGGCGCTCATTGGAAGGTAATAGTACGACACGTCCTTTTCGACGGTCATGCCCGTCATGTGCTCTATCAGGGCAATGTTTTCGTTGTTGCCGCCTACCCCCGTCGGCAGCATATAGACGACTGAGGCGCCGCGCTTGAGCGCCTTGATCGCGTCCTTGAACTTTGTCGTCACGTCGCTTTTGACATCTGGTCCGACTTTTCTCACGCGCGGGGCGAAATAGACGTACGAAGCGTTGCTCACCGCGACGTCTATGGGCTCCAAGTCGAGCAGCGGCTCGTCCTCCACGAGCGAGCTGACGTTTGGATATGTCCTTGCGATATCGGGCTTGAGCGAAATCGCCATCCTGACTGACTCGTCGATGAGCGAGACCTTTGAGCCCTTGATTGCTATCGAGGAAGCTATCCTGTAGCCTTCGGTGCTCAGGCCATAGACTGCGACAGAAGACCCTGCGCTCAAAGTGTAGACTGAGCCCCCCCGTTCATCCCTTCGTTATACCTCAAGTGGTCTACAAAAGGTTTTGCGTCATGGAAATTTCCTTCCTTTTTGTAGAGCGAATTTCATTAACAAAAGGTTTTTCCATTGGCTTCCGGCTACAAACCATGCTTTGAAGATCTGGTTCGACATTTTGACCCCAAAGCAGGTCATGTTTTTCAGGCGCGCCGTGACTTTGCTTTGCAATTCCGGCCACGACGTGCTCTGCACTTCAAGGCAGTACAGGGAGGCAATAGAGCTGGCAAGGATCAAAAAACTTGATCTGGCTGTTGTCGGAAGCCACGGCGGGGCGGACAGGTATGACAAGCTACGTCAGAGCGCCAGCAGGACGCACGAGCTAGCAAAAGTGGTGAAGCGCTTTGGGCCAGATGTTGCAGTCACCTTTTCCTCGCCGGAAGGTGCAAGGGTTGCGTTTGGCCTTGGAGTCAGGCACATCGGCTTTAACGACTCGCCTCATGCTGAGGCGGTTGGGAGGCTCACTGTCCCATTGATGAGCAGGTTGCTCTGCCCGTGGGTGATACCTTATTCTGCATGGACCAGATACGGCATTGCAAAAAACGACATCAAGCGCTACCGCGCGCTGGACCCGGCGGCGTGGCTCAAGCACGACGAAACGCCTGAACCAGATCATGGCAAAAGGACGATTCTGCTCAGGCTCGAAGAAAGCAAGGCTTCGTACATTGCAGACAAAAGGCTCGGGACCGGAAGAATGATCGATGACTTTGTGAACGAGCTGTGGCAGGCTGCAGACATTGTTGTGCTATGCAGGTATCATGACCAGATAGCCGAAACAGAGGCGCGCTATGGCAGCAAGGTACAGGTTTTGAAAGAAGTAGTTGATGGCACTGTGCTGGTAAAATCCGCAGGGTTGTTTGTTGGGGCCGGCGGGACAATGACTGCCGAGGCAGCGTTACTTGGCAAGCCCACCATATCGATAGCGCCGGTCCAGTTCTATGTTGAAAAGTACCTGATTGGATCTGGCTTGGTCAGGAGGGCGGCTAACGCAAAATCGCTTGTAAAGCTGGGCAGGAAAATGATCGCTGACGATCATTATAGGCAGGCGCAGAAGAAAAAAGCTGCGAGGATACTTGCGTGGATGGAAGACCCAACTGACAGCATTATCCATGCCGTAAGATTATAAGGACGTGGCAGATAGCTGGACTTACGCCCGGAAGCCCGGTGGAGGAAAACTTTTGTTTCCGCCGAATGTAGTGGCCAAGCATAGGGGCCTTTGGAGCCCTTGACCCCAGTTCGAATCTGGGCCGGGCTATTATAATTAAATAAAGGTTTCTTGGGCGATGCTATCCAGTGAATCTACTTGACGGTAAGCACAGGGACTTTGGCGCGGTGCACCACTGCGCTTGACACGCTGCCAAGTACAAGCTCCTTAAAGCCGGTCAGCCCTCTACTTCCCATTACGATAAGGTCTGCCTTGCTAGAGTCAGCCATCTTTAGTATCTCGTCGGCCGCGCCTCCACCCTTTGCAGTCACGGTCTCGACCTGCAGCCCGAATTCCTGCTGGGCGATTGACGAAAATTTTGACACAAGGCTTTCCGCCGCTTCAAACGCCACCTTTATTGCCTCTTGCACGGGAAAGTGACCCATCTCTCCGCCTGCCCGCGGCGGCGACATGACATGGACGACTACGACTTTGGAGCCAAATTTCTGGGCAAGCGCCATCGCGTGGCGGAACGCCTTTTCAGCGTGATCAGACCCGTCAATCGCAACCAGTATCTTGGAAAATGTGATTGTGTTCACTTATCAAGAATAATCCTATTTGTCTTTTCTAATAAGGTTGCTGCCTTGCCGTAGGCGTTTTCATATTAAGTCTTGAGCTAGTTTCTGGCTTAGCCTCTCCATGAATAAATCTGCAGCAGTTTCTCCAAAGTATTCAGTCAGTTCTCTTCGGATGTCCTTAAGTGAGTATTTGGTTTCATTGCTTCTGAGGTCAATCCCTACTTCTTGGAGGCTTTGAATGATATTGTCGCGGAATCCTGGGCCAAGTGACAGCAGGACCGCGTTCAGTGCTTTTTCGAGGCGGCGATTTGCGATTAAAACACTCTCGTAATTATCCCGATTTCCAGGCTGTGAAGACACTGATAATCTGAAATATCTGGCAAAGTGGGAGCTATAAAAGCGCTGATAAAGAGTTATATTTTGACTTTCGAATTGAGTGATCGTCGCGGCGAACCATGTTTTCAAGCCCCGTAGATACGGCACTTGACTTCATTTCGTTAGCTGCAATGGTATCGTGTGTATTTTACATCATCAAACTCTATCATCAAAGCCGAAACCCGGTAATAATGCTATTTTCACCACTTGTGTTTTTCAAGTATCTGGTTTTCCTTGTTGCTTTGGTAGTGACATTCTTTGTGGCTGATGTGATTGCGGATGAAATTCTGAATAATCCGCTGCTATCGGTTTACTCGTTTGATTTTGGGCTTGCGCTAGGATCCTCGGGAATCTTGATGATCACGAGAAGGGTATACGAGCAAGTAGTTCATCCTGAGAAAAGAGAAAACAAGCGGCGGCTGAGGAAAGAATTGGATGAAGTAAGGCGTAGAAGAATACGATTCAAGGATGAGCAGTTTAGGGAAGAAAACCGATAGATGGATAAAGGTTGTTGATCCTCGTAACACCTAGTCTAGCCTTGCTTGTTTCATTTCTTCGCACCAGACGGGAGTTGCAATTACTTCCATTCATATCCTGTGGTTTTGAACTGCTGTGTCGCAGGATCAAATTCAGACTCCGCAGCCATGATAAGATTATTCATCCAAGAATATTTCTGGGAATTTGTGTATCCTGATACCATCACCAGTCCTCTCATCTTTCCACCGTCTACCGTTTTGGCCTTTTCATGAGCCCACCACATGAAGGTTTCTCCATCTGCCATAGTTACAAACCCATTGTAGATTGCATCCGTTAGCCCGTGGGGGTATTCGGTCATAGTACCAGAGCCCGTATTTTTTCCGCTTGGAAACTTGCCTATGCCCTTGACGTCCTCGACAAAACTCACTTCCATCGTTGTTCCCTCTACAGGGTGCACTTTTGTTACCTTGAAGGCGACCACGTTGCCAGTTGCTTCGAACAGTTTTTCACCTAATGCCATGGCACTTCAAGTGCATCAAAATTCAAAAGGTTTATGGTGGATTTCGATGCACTCCCCCAGCCTACCTCAGGTTCCAACCACCATATAACAACACTTCTACAAGTTGGCAGTTGAGCATGATAGGAAAATGAAGTTCTGAAAAAGACTCTGTGTGAATGGCTAACAATCCATTTATCCAATATTGCCGCGCGCTTCGTCACGCCGATTTCTTTGCCAGAGGTGTCGGCAAGTACTCCACAACAGGTCCGAAAGCCGAAATCTAGAGCGCATGAACGGCGAGTAGGGCCTGTTTTGATAATTGCAAACCCGGGGAGGGTCAGGGAGTTGGAATAAGGCTAGCCCGGTTCCTCCCAGGGCTTATTGTCTACTAGCTGTTCATTTCCTAATTCTATTCATGATAGAACTACCCGACGTATGGAAATTATAATTAAATACCAACACGGATGCCACTAGTGGTGCCGTGAACAACAAGGTCTACGTGACGAGAAAGATCCTAGAGCCGGCGATGTCCATGCTCGCAAGGGAATGTAAAGTCACGCTTAACAAAAAACCAAGTCCACCTGACAGGGCAGAGCTGATGAAAAATGTCGCCGGCAAGGACGGCATCCTCTGCATGCTGTCAGACAGGATAGATGCCAGGGTAATGGACGCTGCCGGCCCGAACCTGCGGGTCATCAGCTCGTACAGCACAGGCTTTGAACACATCGACGTTAAGGAGGCCACGTCAAGGGGCATCTATGTCACCTACACAGCAGATATTCTCGCAGAGGCAACCGCAGACCTGACATTTGCGCTCATCCTTACATGCTCTCGCGGAATCGTGAACGCAGACAGGCATGTCAGAGAGAACAGGTGGAAGTTTGGCTGGTCGCCGGACCTGATGCTCGGATACAACGTGCACGGCGCGACGCTTGGCATAATTGGGCTTGGAAGGATCGGGGCGGCTGTGGCAAAGAGGTCAAGAGGATTTGACATGAAGATTCTGTATTATAACAGGAACAGGAATCAGCAGATAGAATCAGAGCTTGGCGCCAGATATGCAGATCTCGACGAGTTATTGGTGCAGAGCGACTTTGTTTCGATCCACACCAGCCTGAACAGCGCGAGTCGCCATATGATAGATAAAAATAGGTTGAAGCTGATGAAAAGGACTGCGTTTCTGATAAACACTGCACGCGGCCAGGTTGTGAACGAAGCGGACCTCACCAGAGCACTCAACGCAGGCCAGATTGCCGGCGCCGCTCTTGACGTATTTGAGAAAGAGCCGCTACCAAGATCAAGCCCGCTTTTGAAAATGAAAAACGTCGTGCTGCTTCCACACATCGGGAGCGCTACTTACCAGACCCGGTCCAAGATGGCAGAGGTTGCAGCGAAAAATCTGCTGGACGTTCTTGCAGGAAAGGAGCCGGATCCAAAATTCTTGGTCAATCCCGAAGTAAGAAAAATCCGCCCGCTATGATTTCTTGTTAGGTTTTAGGTGCCACTCGCCGGTTTCGTCTATCCACGCCTTGCAGTCAAGCTTTACCTCCATCTCTGCGAGCAGCTCTTCGGTCGTGAGGTTTTTTGCCAGCGAGATTTTCGTGGTCTTTAATTTTTCAAGAAATTCTGGAGTTTCGTCTTCTATTATCAACTGCGCTCCCATGCCTTTTTCTTCTTGTCGTATTCTGCTCGGCTGTATGCTGGCCGTGCGGGGTGCCCCATGACGACGGTGTCAGGCGGCACGTCCTTTGTGACCACGGCGGCCATTGCGACTACGCTGTTCTTGCCGACTCGGACGCCGGGCTTGAAGGCGGATCTCCCGCCAATTATCGCGCCGTCTTCTACGGTGACTCCGATCATTTTGGGGCTCATCGGGTAAGGGTCGTTTGTGAATGCTGCCGCTGGCCCGATGAAGACGTTCTTGCCTATAACCGTGAGAGGGGGGATGTAGACCGAGCCTTCAATGCGAGTGTTGTCTCCTATCTTGACTTTATAGTCGACATGTGTAAGCGAGCCTATCATAACGTTGTCACCGATCTCTGCATCGGCCCCGACATAGGCAAAATGCCAGATCTTGACGTTCTTGCCGATCTTGGCAGTCTTGGCGACGTAATTTGTCACGCCGGGAGGAGCTGAATAGTTGCTCATTGTTTCATAGATGCCATGGATTTCCTTGCTTTATAACTTTGTCAGGCATTTTGCCTTGCCATTTCTTCAGAAATTCAATGTCCCTGTCTTTCTTGTCTTTGCGCAGCTCGTCTGGAAGCATAACGGGTATCTCATCGATTATTGGATAATAGCGGCTGCATTTGGTGCAAAAGAGCACTCCCTCCTTGACAGTCTGCCCTTCCGAAATGGCCTCGAACAGCTCGAGAGGATAGTGCTTGTCTATTGGACATGCAAGTATGTCAAGCATCGATTTCTTCATTTCAGATCCAGATATACGGGCGAGCCGGTATTACTTGAGAGTATCGCTGCTTCGGCGACCCTTGTCACGTTTGTCGCGTCTGCGGCTGTCACGACTATCTTTGACTTGCCTTCAATCGCGTCGATAAAGTTCTTTAGCTCCAGAGTGAGTGGCTCCTGGAACTGCCGGCGCGGCGCTATCGTCGCGTCGGCGTGGTCTATCCTTATTTCCTGCGTCAAAAAGTCGCCGGTTATGATACCGTCCGTGCAGACCGCGCTGAACGTCCTGACCTTCTTTGGCGTTAGCCAGTTCGACGCAATTACCGCGACCTTTTGCCCTTCAAACCCGAGCATGATCGTTGCAAAGTCTTCAAAAGTGTGGAAGCGCTTGCCGGCTCGCGCAAAGACGACGTTTGGCCGGCTGTCAAAGAGGAACATTGCCGCGTCGATGTCGTGCACCGACGTATCGTAAATCACGCCCACGTCCTTAATGTGGAGAGGCATCCTGTTTTCGCGGTGAAACTCGATCATCATCGGGTCGCCATACATGCCGCCCTCTATCAGCTTGCGGGCGTCGCTAACCGCGGGGTTAAAGCGCTCTACATAGCCCGACGTGAGGACTACCTTTTTCTTTTCTGCGACCTCCATCATCTCTTCGCATTCTTTTGATGAAAAAGACATCGGCTTTTCGACAAACGTGTTGACCCCCTGCTCCATCATCTTTTTTGCAACTGCTGCGTGCGTCTTGGTTGGCGTGCACACGAGGCAGCCGTCGAGCTTCTCCTTGCCAAGCATGTCGTCGATGGAAGAGTACGATTCTACGCCATGTTTGTTGGCGATTTCCTTTGCCCTTGCCGCTTCAAGGTCGCAGATCGCGGCCAGGCAGCCGAGGTCCTTTAGCACCCTTGCGTGATTCTTGCCCCATCCGCCAACGCCAACGACTGCGATCTTTGTGTCTACCATACAGTGGTCAACCAGTCCACATATTCCTTGGCGCCAGCGGACACGATTTTAGCGTACATTTCGCGGACGGCCTTTGTAACCGGGCCTTCCTTGCCCGTTCCGACTGTGTGGCCGTCGATGCTTGTCACCGGGACGATTTCCGCGGCAGTGCCGGTGAGGAATATCTCATCTGCCATATACAGCTCGGTGCGTGGGATCGGGCGCTCGGTCACTTCATAACCCATGTCCCTTGCAACCTTGATTGCGCTTTCGCGGGTGATCCCTTCAAGAGCGGAATCTGCAAAGAATGGGGTGTAGATCCTGCCGCGCCTGACAAGGAAAATGTTCTCGCCCGAAGCTTCGCTCACGTTGCCGGATAGATCGAGCAGAATCGATTCGTCATAGCCGTTGCGCTTGCTCTCCTGCGTGGCAAGGATCGAGTTGAGGTAGTTGCCTGCTGCCTTGGCAAGCGGAGGGGTGGTGCTGTCGTTGATGCGCCTCCAAGAAGAGACGCATGTCTTGATGCCTTCGCCCTTGAAGTACTTTGCAAACGGAAAAGTGATAATGACAGTGTGAGTCGGTGAGTTACCAGTCACATTCAGGTCAATGCCATGCATGCCGACAAAGGTCAGCGGCCTAATATAGCACGACTCTTTCATCTTGTTCTTCTGCAAGAGCTCTACCGCTGCGCGGCCAAGCTCCTTGGCAGAATATGGGAGCGAGATGGAGTAGACGCCGGCAGAGCGGTGGAGCCTTTCCATGTGGTCCTGCAGCCTAAAGACATAGAGGTTGTTCTTTGTAGCATAGCCGCGGATTCCTTCGAATACAGCTGTCCCGTAGTGGAGGGCGTGCGTAAATATTGGCACTTTTGCGTCTTCCCATTTCACAAACTTGCCATCAAACCAGACAAATTCGCCACCTTTTTCCTTCATGTGTATGAAGGCAGAACCCCCGCTGGCTTATAAAAATCTTGAACCAGTGCTTGACATTCTCCTCAATTGACTCGGAGCGCTGAAACTACTTGCGCTATTTTGTCCTGCTGTTCTTGCGTCCTAGCTTTGCGTTTGCCACTGCATAAGGGTTCTTTGCACTACCTTTGCGTTTTATTTTGCTCACTGCTTTATCGAACTTTCGCTTGCCAACCCCTTTCTTTACTCCTCTGGGCAATACCTGTTGATGTAGAAAATGGCATATTAGAAGAGCTGTAGATTGTCACCCATGAGTATTATTGAGAGCTACTCTTACCTTCATCTGGTCAGAACTACTTGTAACCTTCCTTTGGAAACTTCATACCCATCATCCTCATTGTGCTGTCATCCAGCCTCGCAAACTTGTCTATGACATCCCAATTCTTTTTGATGATGTCGGCTACCTGTTCTGGCACCTTGCTGCTCCATGCTTCCTCGCCGTCCTCCGTAGCCTGTCGGTAGAGCTCCTCCTTGACAGACGACGCAGAAATCTCCAGCCTTTCAGCCTTTAGGGGATTGAGCCTGTAAGCCTTTAACATCACCCTTTCAGCCTTGTCGCCGGTGTACGACACGAACTTTTCTTCTTCTATCCGCGCAAGTATCTGGTTTCGCAGCTCCCACGAGCGCGGCGACAGGAGCGGTGGCAGGTACTTTGCAAACGGCGCGTAGAACGCGTAATCTGGAAACACTGACACCGAATCGCCAAAGACAGACTCGACCATCGACCTGCGGAGCTCGTATGAAAATGGAAAGCTCTTTGTGTTTAACTCCTCGCCATCCTTGATAAATCGCACCGGGAAAACATAGACGCGGTAATCTTGTTTGAGCGTCGAAATTATCGATTCGTGCGCCCGTGTCAGCGGGTTCAGGTGCGCGAGATAGATTGCCGCGGTGCCCATCATGCCTACAATAAGCAGAGGGATATAATAAGAAAAAGTAAAAGAAGCAGCAGGCTTAGCTCTTCTTTATCTCAATTTCAATGGTCGAGACGTTTCTCGTCCTGCCGTCCTCTGACTGGACGGTTTCGGAGCCAATCCGTACGTCGCCTATCTTGTAGCCGGCGCTTTCCATCCTCTTCAGCGTGATCTGCGAAACATCGACTGCGCGCCCAATGCTCAGGCCCCTTGCCTTGATTGTTACTGTTGGCTGGTTGGCTAGCTGTATTAGCGTTGATGTCACATATGTCATCAGCGGTTTTTTGCCGATGTATATTGTGTCGTGTGGGCCATCCCTGCGCTGTTGTGGCTGTGGAGTTGTTTGCTCTTGCGATGGTTGCGGTTCTGACATGGATGTGATAAAGCCGCTAGGAGTAATTTAAGTCAACGGTCATTAAGGCATGATCGATTCATGTCAGCTGCTATCACTGGTGATACCAAGTACATACAAATATGCGAAAACAAAAGGATCGCACAGTTGTTTGGCAAGGGCGGCAATTGGAAAGCAGAGTACGACAACACACTCTACAAGGTTTACGACTGGGACGGCAACCTTGCCGGCTACCTCTTCCCTGATTACGGCGACATTGAGCCAAAAGAAAGGGAAGACGAGATCATTGACGAGCTGAACAAGACGCACGAAGAAGCGCAAGAAGCGACTCTCTTGCTTCCAATGGTAAAGCTTAACCTGCTTGACAACCATGAAGGAATGGACATCGACTATGTCATCTCATCGCTTGAAGCAAACGCCGGGCGCGCAGACGTATGGAAAAAGTGGCTGCACGACAACGCAAGGTCATTCAAGATAGTGGGTGCAGCTGTGCACACCGCAAGAGAAGACCGCAACATGCTTTCAATCGCACTAGGCATAGTCGCGCCATTCAAGCTTGGAGAAAAAGAAGTAAGGGAGTTTTTGTCCCCGCTCTTGAACAAGCTGCACGAAGATGGGCTTCTCTGATATTTATATGAGGTCATGCTGTGATATCCGATCATGAAGGTCCAGTTTGCGCCCCACCTTGTCTGCCTGCAGCACGTTGACAAGCAGATACGCCTGAGCCTCGAAAGTCTGGTGATGGACGGGGCCAACGAATGCACGGAAGGCTTTCTTCGCTGCAAGGACTGTGGCTCAGCGTATCCCGTAATACAGGGAGTGGCAATAGTTGTCAAGGACTTTGCTGCCTATGCTGCCGGCAGATCGCAGATGTACGGCAAATGGCTGCTTGAGAGCAAGACGAAAGAAATGAAAGAGTTCCTCAAGGAGAGCGGGTCTAAACTTTCGACAAACACAGCAAACGACAGGTATGAAGAAGGAGGTAGCTGGTTCGCCCCATACAGATGGACACAGTACGATCATTCAACAGAGGACAGGCTGCTCAAATCTCTACGGTGGAGGCTCAAGCCAAACGAAGTCTACAACCGCGTGGTGCACGCCATCAATCCCAAGATGGATGGGGTCGCGCTAGACATGGCATGCTCGATGGGCTACAGCACGATGCTCCTTGCCCAAAAGTACGCGTTTGCGATTGGCGTCGATCTCTCCTTTTCATTCATCAGAGAAGCCAGAAAAAAGATGTACGAAGGCAAGCGTGGGAACATCGAGTTCTGCGTAGCCGACTCGCTCAACGCGCCGTTCAACCCCAGCAAGTTCGACCTGATACTTGCGCTCAACCTCCTAGAGCTTGTCGACCCTGACAAACTTCTTGCTTCTATACACAGGCTGCTAAAGCCGCATAGCGATGCTGTGATCTCTGATCCATACGACTACAACCGCGATCCTCCGGCAAAAAAGACCTACGACGGCCAGTCTTTCAGAAAGCTGGTCGAGGATTCCGGATTTGAAATAGGCGAGAAGAGCGACAAGGTCGAGTCGTTCATCCCGTGGGTGATCAAGGTGAACGAGCGGGCATACCTGTTCTACTTTGTTGACTATATCAAAGCGAAAAAGCTGTCCAAAGAGAAGTTCTAGCCAGATTTTTCAAAGTTTTAAAAGACCTTCCAGTTCTGTGATGATGTGAATGCCATAGAGGCGATGCAGGCAGAAATAGAGTACCAGCTGCAAGATTTGCAAAAACAAGATCTACTACCACTTGACAGTAACTGCCTGTTTGTGGGCTCGGGCGATTCATATATCGCAGGACTTACCGCACAATACGCTTCAGCCGGCCGCGCTCTCTGTTGCCATCCTACCGACTTGATACAAAATCCGGCGATGGCCGATGACCGTAGCGTCTACGTCGTTTCAATTTCTGGCAAAACAAAAGCAAACATCCTTGCGGCCAGAGTCGCAAAAAGAAGAGGGATACGCACCACGGCAATCACGACAAGGCCTACAAGCGCGCTTGCCAGAGCATGTGATCAGACAACCGAGTTGAAATACAGAAGTGCAGGCATCACTACTGCAGGAACCATCGGCTTTACATCCAGCATGCTCACCTGCATTTCGATTGCCACAAATATGCAGCTGCCGGCAAATATCGATAGGATCTACAGGCATGCGGAAAAGCGAGCAGATCAAATCGCAGACAAAATCGATAAAGGGACGTATTTTATTCTCGGTGATGGCATCTTGTACCCAGCATCAATTTACGCCGCTCTCAAGTTCAACGAAGTTTTCGGTGCAAAGGCCATCGCGCATCCTGCGGAAGAGTTTTGTCATTCTCCACTCTTTAGCCTAAAAAAGGACGACCAAGTAATAGTAATGGGAAGTAGTGGGCAATTGAACCGGAGGCTAGGCCGTGACGGGTTTTCTTCAGTGCATGTTGATTTCAAGGGCACCGGCATCGGGTTGCTGCTGCAATCAATCTTTTTTGTGCAGCTGCTTGTGCTAAAGCTAGCACAAAGGCGAGGGCTGACCAACTGCTATTTTTTAAGAAACAAGAAATTGCTCAAGGCAAGCTCGGATTTCATTTACGGCTAGACTTTTCCACAGGCAGGTCAGGTCTGTTTCCCCATTCGCCCCACGAGCCTAGGTACATCCTTGCGTTCTCGAACCCGAGCATCTTGAGAACCACGAAGGTGTTGGCCGCGCGGTAACCGCCTTGGCAGTACGTTATCACTTCAGAGTCCTTTGGGATTTTATACATCTGTGAAAGCTTGTCCGGGCTCTTGAAGGCATCTTGCTCCAAGTTGTCGTTCCAGTCAATGTTGATTGCAGTTGGTATGCGACCTGCGCGCGCCGCCCTGATTGTTGAGCCGTCATACTCTTCCTTTGATCGTGTGTCAATAATGATCGCTGTTTTTCTTTTTATGGCAGACTTGATCCTTGTAAAATCTGCCAGGACTTTGGGATCGGGTTTGCCGTTGAAATCAGAGTGCGCAAACGGGCGTGTCTTGGTTTCAGTCTTGAAACCCTGTGCTTTCCAGCCGTTCAGCCCGCCGTCTTTCCAGCACATTGGGATCCTAAGCTTAGAATTCCACGTGGACAAGTTGTCGCG
>JADMIO011346906.1_pt1 | contig 80521 bp, 58 predicted proteins | sample 8958161 | NCBI WGS metagenome assembly JADMIO01 (sample SAMN16585339, study PRJNA669376) | soil metagenome | isolation source: Crop rotation soil | place: USA: Cullars Rotation, Alabama | collected 2011 | reverse complement strand
GCGACAACTTGTCCACGTGGAATTCTAAGCTTAGGATCCCAATGTGCTGGAAAGAACTGGGGAAGGGACTCGGCATCATTGTATTGAAGAATAACTACGCTCGGATTGCGTTTGCAACCTGACCGCGATAGGAATATTATGCTTATTTAGTCGGGGGTTTCCACGTCTCGAGGCTGCGTCATGCTGCTGAGCAGATGGCTGGCAAACGTGAAAGTTTGGCGCAAGTCCATCGCCAAGTCGGTTCGGCATGCAGTCAACGTTGGGCTTGGTCTCTACGTCATCATTGGTCTGACTGACCAGCTCCTCCATTTCAAGTGGCCTCTCGGACGCCCGACCATCCAACAGCGCGTCGATGCCGTGCGTCTAAAGCTGGAGCAGGACACCTCGTATCAAAAGGCTTCTTACCAAGTAGAGACGGACGAAGCCGGTCCGGCACGACCCGGACAATGGTGGAACTGGGGCAACTGGCCGAACTACTGGAACAATTGGCCCAATATGTGGCTGAACTACTACAACTAGCGTTGCGTCTCAGTTTCGGCCCGTCGCCCTCGGGGGAAGGTGATGTCGAAAGCTTTCGAAGGCGTTTCCCAGCTGCTGGTCATTCAGGCCACTCCATTCTGCAACCTCGACTGCAGCTATTGCTATCTGCCTGACCGAGGCGATCGTCGCCGCATGTCGGAGGCAACGCTGCGCGCGTCGTTCCGACGCGTTTTCGAGAGTCCGTTTCTCGGCGAGCAGCTCACGGTCGTGTGGCATTCCGGCGAGCCGTTGGTCCTGCCAATCGAATACTACCGGCGTGCCTTTGCCATCGCCGAGGAAATGCGGCCAGGGTGTCTGCAACTCACGCACAGCTTCCAGACCAACGCCACACTGATCACGGATGCATGGGTGACGTTCTTCCGCGAATCAGGCGCCCGTGTGGGCGTCAGCATCGACGGTCCGGCTGATTTACATGATCGGCATCGTCGCACGCGGTCCGGGCATCCGACGTTCGACCGCGTGCTCGCCGGCATCCGCGCATTACAACGCGGGAACGTGCCGTTCCATGTGATCAGTGTGCTGACGCGGAGGGCGCTCGCTGAGCCGGATCGGCTGTACAACTTCTATCGCGAGCACGGCATCGACCGGATCTGTCTGAACATCGAGGAGATCGAGAGCGGCAACTCTGCATCCAGCCTTGCCGCGCCGGAGGTCATTGACGAGTACCGGCATTTCCTGACCGGCTTCCTGAAGCGCGTGAAGCAAGACGGTGAGCGGGCGCCTTGGGTGCGCGAAATGGCATCGACCGCCCAGTCGATAGTAAGGGAGTCGAGCGGCGACCATCAGCAGACCACGCCGTTCGCGATCATCAGCATAGACTTCGAGGGCAACGTCAGCACCTATTCACCGGAACTGCTGGGCATGAAGTCGACGCTCTACAATGACTTCATCATCGGCAACGTTCACAAAGCGTCGCTTGCCGAAATGGGAGAGAGCCTCACGCTGCAGCGAATGCAACGTGACATCCAAGCCGGCGTCGAGCTTTGCCGGTGCAAATGCCAGTATTTTGAACTCTGCGGTGGTGGCGCGCCGGCCAACAAGCTGGCCGAAAACGGTAGTTTTGCTTCGACCGAGACCATGTTCTGCCGCTTGACGAAGATGGCGCTCGTCGACGTCGTCCTCGATGACATCGAAGAGGCATTGCGTGACGAGGCAGCAGAGCCCCGACAGGTGGCCTCATGATGTCGCAAATTTTGGCGTTGATGCTAAAAATCTGGTCTTGGAAGATCAGAGTCTGCTTCGCCCTATCCGCGATCGTCGTCGTCGTGATCTTGTTGCTGCTCGAAGACATCTCCGACATTTATTGCCCAGCCTACTCCCATAAGGCTATCTGTAAGCCCTATGGCTCGATTGTTCTTAGCGATCCGCAAGTCTTTACTCGCGAGCATCTGGTGAATGATCGGTTAAAGGAGGAAAAGTGGCTGACCGAAATGTTGGATACGGCGGGTGACGATAAAGGACGGTTTGAAGTCGCCAATTCATCTGTCGCCACGACGCAGACGACCAAGATTGTTGGGTCGGCCGAGTTGGGAGCTGAAGCGCAAGAAGATAAGGGGGACGAGACCACTAAGCCGGACGAGACAAAGCCGGGCGAGACAAAGCGGGTGGTTGCCAAGATAGAGACTAGGTTGCCTCCTATCGACGTTTTTCGAGCAATCGAAGCTTATCGCGAGGAGGTTCGCGATGAACTCATGGCAACCCAGCTGGACGACCGGCACGACCTTAATGGGAACACACTGATTCGCCTCTCATTTAACGCGAGCATTCTTGCCGGTCGCGACCCTGATGACGCAGCATTGATTTATGTGACGGCCGCACCCTCGCTGCCTGCTGAGATTGACCGTCATGACTACAAGACCGAAGCTCTCAAACCCTACATTGACACCTACGAAGAATGGCGCTACCGCGCCCAACAGCAGTTCGACAAGGCCGCGGATAGTTTGGTTCAGGCGATTGATCATTTGATCCGGACCAACAACGCCAGCGCCTTTCCGCCGGCGCAGTCCGCTGAATTCCGCGTCTACGTGCGCGACCGGTTCCTGAGGGAGGTCGAAGAGGAACCCGACGCGGTTAGCGACCTGCGGGATCGCTGGGCTCCGAAGGATGCGACAACATCGGGCGCAAAGAACATCGAACGGCAAGTGCGGGAGCGCGCGCAGGTCCTATTTTATTTTTTCTTGAGCCGGTTTCGCGCCGAGTTCCTCCAACGCTCCCAAGAGGACTACAAGACGGAGGTATCTGAACGGGTGACGGCGGCCGTTGAAGCATCCGAAGTGGGAAAGCGGGTAGATGGAGCGAAAGCAGACGGACCGCAAGTAATCGAGCTTCTGAACACCGTCGGTTTCTGCGAACGCAAATGTGAACAAAAGAACATTCGCGTCGGAGATGCCTTTCTCAAACGGACAGTATTCCCACAGTGTACCGCCGGCGGCCAGCATCAAGTCCCGGTGGGCCTCGATCTGCCCGCCCTTCAGATGAACCTCGGAATCACCTCGCAAACCGCACAATCACTGCAGGGACCTGGCGACAATGTGCCGGCAGGCCGCCAGGCGCCAGACACGCAAACGCCAGACACGCAAACGCCAGGCACGCAAACGCCAGGCACGCAAACGCCAGGCACGCAAACGCCAGGCACGCAAACGCCAGGCACGCAAACGCCAGGCACGCAAACGCCAGGCACGCAAACGCCAGGAACGCAAACGCCAAGCACGCAAACCCAAGGCACGCAAAAGCCAGGCACGCGACCCCTCAGTGTTGTTATCGACTGTCCCGCGCTCTATTCCGACGAGCAGCTGCAACTCTTAGCTGCCCTGCAACTCCTTTCTCTAACAGTAGAGGAACCTGGCAGTACGATCGGTTTTCGCAGGCAGATCATTTCCGCGCTCATGAAATTGCAAGACGACGCGGGACGCCCGGAAAGGGAAGAGCCTCCCTGTCCGGGAGCGAATGAGGTTCAACCCGGGATCGATCTGGCATCCAGCCGCAAGTACTCTGCGAGGTGCCGTCTCTTTTCGATGCAAATTCCGCCACTCGTGATCCGGCACATCGTCGTGGAATATCTGCTTTGGAAGTACCACCAGCAAGACTTCGTAAGGTACCGCGTGGGCACCTCAGCACAGTCATCGATGGACAGCGTTGATCTGTCAAACCGGTACTTTACGCTTTCCACCGACGTATGCGGCTTCATGGGCTGCACGATCTCGGTCAATGAACGTTGGATCAATGATGTCAGTCGGGTGGACGATACTCATCCCATGCAGGCTGTTGATGATGAGAGTTCTGCATTGTGCGAGTTTGGCAGAGCCGCAGAACCGTCGCCGCGCTTGTCGACCATCAATGCGTGGTTAGAAACAGCCCGGAAGCGCTTAGAAGCGGCCAAAGCGGGCTTAGAAAAAGCCGAGGGCGACCGAGCGAGTACATCGCTGGAAGAACTAAGAAAGGCCGAGAGCCAGCTGGAATTTGCCGAGAGTCAGTTCAAAGAGGCTCAAGTCGAGAATAGGAGGAAGCTGGCCAAGCAGCTTTGCATTGAACTCAATCGCGATCCCAAATTGTATTCTTATGTGGTCAACCCGAAGGTCATTGCCCAGAACAAGTTCATCAGCGGGACCGAATCGACGAGTCTTGGAGCGGCGGTCGCCGCGCGACTCAATCTGTCGCAGTCCGGGACGGCTAATCTACAGATGGATCGCGGCTCCCTTTCCGAATCAATGGCGGCCGAGGCTAACGTCATTGGATTTGCGGAGGTGGGCTCGACTGAGGGGACGCCGCCTTGCGTTCCAGACGCGGAAGAATCTCGGCCGATTACCTGCTTTGGCTGGGTGATTCGGCCGCCGACCAATGGCAAGGACACACTTCGGTTGGGTGCGCGCCGCTATCCCGTATCGGTCGTGTTGTCGGTTCCGAGCTGGTGGAAGTCACTTCGCCTTATGGTGAGGCAGTGCTGGGTACCATCCAGGCGATTCTTCAGCGAGCAGTGGGCTGAAAGCGCCCCGACCAGACTATGCAAGGACAGCACTGAGAACACTGCCGCTCCATCGCTGCTTACCGTTGCCGTACCCGGCAATGCGCGAGAGATTACCGACAATCTGGGTCCGCAAATCATACTCCCGCCATATCTCGACATGCCGGGATATTTGCTAACGGACCAGTATCTGGTCGCTGGGAAAGGCGGCAACCTCGTGCTTCTTGGCGAGCGACTGTGGAAGTCGCCCAAGCTTTTGCTTGGCGACCAGGCTGCGGACGGGATCGAGGTTCTCCCTGACATGCAGGGAATCGTCGCGAGCTTCGACTGCATTGAAACGCCGCAGAAATACTACCTGCAGGTCAAGAATACGAGCGGGCCCACCGGGCAGTCTGGCACCACTGTACAAACGAACGCATATCTTTGGACCAGTGAAGGAAGAGTCGAACCCTTTCAAATCCAGGTTATCGTGCCGACGGTGCGGGACACTCCCCCGGAATGCCCAGACAAATCGCACAAAGAAGCCCCACCCGATGACAAGAAGGGGAAGCAAAAGACGGACAGTTCGGCCAATGTGCAGACCGATGCGGGCCAGGATGCAGCGAACTGATCCGTTGAAGATGATCATCTCACACCGCCCCCAGCATCGCTCGGCCGCGCTGCAGAAAGCTTCTGACCGCCGGATCCGCCTCCAGCCCAATCGCCAGCGCGTAGGCGTTGTCGGCGGCCTCGCGGTCGCCGAGGCGGGCCAGCAGGGATGCGCGTGCGGCCCAGTAGGGTTGGTGTTCGCCGATGCGCTTGTCTTCGGCAATGGCATCAAGCGCGGCGAGGCCGGCGGCGGCACCCTGCACTTCCGCCAGCGCCACGGCGCGGTTGACGGCGACCACCGGCGATGCGGTCAGTGCCAGCAACCCGTCATAGAGCATGACGATCGCCGGCCAGTCGGAACCACCCAGATGGCGGCGTGCCGCATGCGCCGACTGCACCGCGGCTTCAAGCTGGTAGCGGCCGATCGCACCCAGCGTCCGCGCATGCAGGAGCAGAGCATCGGCCTCCTCGATCATGGCGTGATCCCAGAGCGACAGCGCCTGCTCGGCCAGGGGCACGTAGTTGCCCGCAGCATCCCGTCGCGCCCCGTGGCGGGCTTCGGCATGCAGCATCAGCGCGAGCAGGCCGAGAGCTTCTGGCTGATCGGGTAGCAGCTCGATCACCAGGCGGCCGAGCCAGATGGCTTCGCCGGAGAGATCGCGGCTCTTCAAATCCGCGCCGGACCAGCCTTCGGCGAAGACGGCGTAGATCGCGTCCAGCACCGCCTCGAGCCGGGGTGCGAGCTCATCGCGCTCCGGCACGCGGAAGGGAATGCCGGCGGCGCGGATCTTGGTCTTGGCGCGAACCAGGCGCTGGCCCATGGTCGCCGGCGCCACCAGGAAGGCCGAGCCGATCGCCCCCGCGTCGAAGCCGAGCACGCATTGCAGGATCAGCGGGGCGCGGATCGCGGCCTCGATCGCAGGATGGGCGCAGGCGAACATCAGCGCGAGCCGCCGGTCGGGAATCGCCGCGGGATCGGAGGCCGCTTCCTCCAGCTCTTCGGCGATCAAAGTGAGATGGTCTTCGCCCATGTGAGCGCTCTGCTTGCGGCGCACCGCGTCGATCGCGCGCCGCCTGGCGGCGGTGAGCAGCCAGGCCTCGGGATTGTTGGGCACGCCGTTCTTCGGCCAATCGGTGAGCGCGCTCGCAAATGCGTCCGCGAGCGCGTCTTCCGCCGCCGCCACATCGCGGCTGCGGGCGGCGAGATAGGCAATGAGCTTGCCGTAGCTGCGGCGCGCCGCCGTTTCCGCGGCGGCGCGCGCCAATCTTGCATCCTCCGTTTCGCTCAACTCGCCATGGCCCAGAGCGGACGGACCTCGACGGTGCCGTGCGCCGCACCCGGGCAGCGGGCCGCCCAGGAGAGCGCGGTGTCGAGATCGGGCACGTCGATCATGAAATAGCCGCCGAGCTGTTCCTTGGTCTCGGCATAGGGGCCGTTCAGCACCTGGGTCTTGCCGTCGCTGACCTTGACGGTGGTCGCGGTGCTGGTCGGCTGCAGCCGGTCGCCGCCCCGGATCACGCCCGCTTTCTGCAAGGCCTCGGCGTAGGCGATGTACGGTGCGGTCATTTGCGTGACGCCCAGTTCCTTGGCGGCCTGCGCGCCCTTGGCTTCGTCCACATAGATCAACAGCATGTACTTCATGGTCTCGCTCCCTCGGGTCATGCCGGGCAGGATGCTCCGACAAAACCGTGACGGGCGGAAGCAGGCGATTTCGACAGGGGGTGCTGCGTATTTTGGAGAGGTGGTTAACAGCCGCCTCCGTTAGGCTCGGGTAATCACCCCAGCCCTGGAGCGCCGCCCATGTCCTGGCCCGACCGCCTCATCCTCGATCTGTTCGGGATCGACCTGCCGATCCTGCAGGCGCCGATGGCTGGGGCCTCGACCCCGGAGATGGCGATCGCGGTCAGTGAGGCCGGCGGGCTCGGGTCCCTCCCCTGCGCGCAGTATGACCTCGCCGGCGCGCAGGCGGCACTCGCCCAAGTGCGGGCCGCCACCAAGCGGCCGATCAACGTCAACTTCTTCTGCCACACCATGCCGAAGCCCGATCCCGCGGAGGACAAGCGCTGGCGCGCGCGGCTCGCGGATTATTACAGAGAGATGGACCTCGATCCGGAAATGCCCGCACCGCCCGGCGGGCGGACGCCGTTCGACGCGGCCTTCTGTGCCTGGGTCGAAGAGACCAAGCCGGAGGTCGCGAGCTTTCACTTTGGCCTGCCCGAGCCTCAGTTGCTGAAGCGGGTGAAGGCGACGGGGGCGAAGGTGATCAGCTCGGCGACCACGGTCAAAGAGGCGCAGTGGCTGGAGGCGCAGGGCTGCGATGCGGTGATCGCCATGGGCTATGAGGCCGGCGGGCATCGCGGGATTTTCCTGAGCGACGACCCGGCGCGCGACATGGCGCGGCAGGTGGGGACCTTCGCGCTCGTCCCGCAGGTCGCGGATGCGGTGAACGTGCCGGTGATCGCCGCCGGCGGCATTGCTGATGCGCGCGGCATCGTCGCGGCCTTTGCTCTCGGTGCTTCGGCGGTGCAGATCGGCACCGCCTATCTCTTCACGCCGGAGGCGAAGATACCGGCCTATCACCGCGCGGCGCTCAAGACTGCAGCGGAGGACGAGACCATGGTCACCAATGTCTTCACCGGACGGCCGGCGCGCGGGATCGCGAACCGGATCATCCGCGAGGTCGGGCCGCTCTCCTCTGATGTGCCGTCTTTCCCGCTGGCCGGCGGCGGTTTGATCCCGCTGCGCAAGGTCGCGGAGGCCAAGGGCTCGGGCGACTTCAGCAATATGTGGGCAGGCCAGGCGGCGCGGCTCGGGGTCGAGATGCCGGCCGGAGATCTGACGCGCGAACTGGCCGACGAAGCGCTAAGGCGGCTAGGTCAATAATTCCGCTGTAATTTCAAGTGCTTCAGCTTGCCTGAAGGCCGACGCCGAAGCGGCCGAGGCCGGGAAGTTCGATCGCGGGTCGCCGGACGTCGAGACGGATCGCTGCGCCGGCGATATCGACCGCCAGGCCTTCGCGCCAGCCCAAGGTGGCCCCGGCATATCCCGCTATGCTCAGGCGGAAGCCGGCGCCGTCGGCGGTCACGCGCAGCCACCGGCCGTCATAGGGATGGTCCTTGCCGATCGCGAGCGCCGGTAGAGTTGCATCGATCTCCGGCACGGCGTCGAGGATCGCCTGGATGAAGGTGTTGGAATTCGGCCCCGGCCAGGCGTGGTAGTCGCCGGCTTCGCGCAGAGGATAGGTGCGGATCGCGTCCTCGATCTTCGGGATCAGCCGTTCGGCGGCTTCGCCGTCGAGCGCGTAGACAGTCTCCGGCAGGCGGCCGAACCAGCGGCCGTCCGGCGCGTAGCCGTTCATGCGTACGGGCAGCTCAGTCCAGGCGGTGTAGTCGTAGCGGGTATAGGCCGCAGCGCCCTTGGCCTTGTAGACCAGCCAGCAATGCACCGCGAAAACGCCGCGCCAACGAACGGTGCGCGCGGCGTAGATGCGGATCACCGCGTCCGAATGCAGCAGCGGCGCTTCGAGCAGGCCGGCACTGGTGCGATCGGCGGTACGCCAATCCGCCTTCGCTTCGGCGCCCATATAATAGAGCGCGGCCGAGATCGCGATCGGCAACGCGAAGCCGATCAGGAAGAACCACAACACGATTGTCACCACGCGGCGCATTCCGCCCTGCTTATGTGAGCCGCTCGATCAAGGCTTGGGCGGCGGCGGGATTGCGGACCTTGGCGCCGGAGATGAAATAGACGAAGGCGTCGCCGGCCTTGGCCCAGGCTTCAGCCTTCTTCGCCCAGGCATCGAGCTCCTTCGGCTTGTAGCCGGTCGCCACATCCTCCTGGCTCTGCATCAGCCGGGCGTAGGTGAAGTCCGCAGTCTGCACATCGATCTCCGGGAAATCCGCGTCATGGGCATAGACGATCGCCGCGTTGTACTTGCGGCAGAGATCGAAGAAGGCCTCGCTGTTGAAGCTTTCGTTGCGCACTTCCATGGCGTGGCGAAGCGGCACCTTGTTCACTTCCTTGGGCAGCAGCTTCAGGAAGGCCTCGAAGTCGGCCGGGTCGAATTTCTTCGTCCCCATGAATTGCCAGTTGATCGGCCCCAGCTTATCGCCGAGCTCATGCAGGCCCTGGTTGATGAAACGGGTGACCGACTCCCCGGCCCCGCCGAGCTCCTTGCGATTGGTGCAGAAGCGCGAGGCCTTCACCGCGAAGACGAAGTCCTTCGGTGTCTCCTCACGCCACTTGATCCAGCTCGGCGGCTTGAAGGTGGAATAATAGGTGCCGTTGATCTCGATCGACGTCAGCTTGCTCGACGCATATTCCAGCTCCCGCTTCTGCGAGAGGTCCTTGGGATAGAAGGTCCCGCGCCAGGGCTCGAAGGTCCAGCCGCCGATGCCGACGCGGATCGCGCCGCCTTTTGCCTTTTTTGCCATCTCTTGCCTCGCGATCGATGTGTCGCCGCTGGTAAGAGACTTAGCGTGCGGCGGCCGAGTTTTCCACCCCGCCTCCCGCGGTAGCCGCCGCCTACCGAAAATGGTAGGACTCGAACACGGGCGGAGTCGGCATCGGGGGAAGCCGTGGCGAGCGACATGGGGCTGCCGGAGACGGTCGAGCGGGCGATCGGGTCGTTCCTCGACGCGGCCAAGCCGGCCTTCGGCGCCGATCTCGTCTCGGTCGTGCTGTTCGGCTCCGGCGCCGAGCAGAACCTGCGCCCGACCTCCGATGTCAACATCCTGCTGGTGCTGAAGCGCTTCGACCAGACGCAAGCCGACCAGTTGCGCGAGCCTCTGCGCTTCGCCCATGCCGCCATCGAACTCAATGCGATGTTCATGCTGGAAGCCGAGGTGCCAGCGGCGATGGAGGCCTTCGCCGTCAAGTTCTCCGACATCCTGCATCGGCACCGCGTGCTCCATGGCGGCGATCCCTTCTCCAGCGTGACCGTGTCGGATGCGGCGCTGCTGCGCCGGTTGAAGCAGGTGTTGCTCAACCAACAGATCCGCCTGCGCGAGCGTTACATCCTGATGAGTCTCCGCGAGGAGCAGTTGGGGCGCGTGATTGCCGATGCAGCGCCGCCCTTGCGCGCGAGCGCCGCGTCGATCCTGCAGCTCGAGGGCAATCCGGCGCCGTCGCCGAAGAAGGCGCTGGAACGCGTAGTTGCGGCGCTGAATGATCCCGGCTTGAGCGCGGTGCTGGTCGCGATGAGCAAGGTGCGCGGCGGCGAGCGCCTTGAACCGGGTCAAGCACCGGCAATACTCATCGATCTGATGCGGCTCATCGAGCGGCTGCGCACGCAGGCCGAGCAGCTCGGCAAGGACTGATCGTGATCAATCCGTTCGCGCTCCATGGGACGGAATTTCTGGCCTTCTACGTTCTCGTCGGCGCGATAGCGATCGGGCTCGAATACCTCTGGATTCGTGCGCTCGAGGCCGGACCGCTGCCACCCATACCAATGACCGATCCCTATCAGATCGCGTACCTGCGGGGCGGCGCGCAAGAAGCCCTCAAGATCGTGGCGCTCTCCTTGATCGATCGCGGCCTGCTCAAAGCAGGTGAAGGCTCGCTCGGCGCCGAGGAACGGGCGCATGAATGGGTCCGGCGACGGATCGAGAAAGCCGTGCTGCGCCTCTATCGCCTCCCGGGCGACGTGACCCGCATGGTGGCCGACGCCGACTGCCGAGCAGCATGCCAGGGATACAAGGAAACATTGGACGCTCACGGACTGATTGCCGGCGCCGGTGTACTATGGCGCCGCTTGCCGGCATTTCTGCTGGCGTCCGTCATTTTGGTCTTTGTCGCTTTCCTCAAGATCAGTATCGCCTTGTCCGAAGGGCGCGACAACCCCGGTTTCCTGGTCGTCGCCATGCTGGGCTTTGGCTATGTGGCCGTGCAGATGTTTCGCCGGCATGCCACCCGTCAAGGCGAAGCCATGCTCGCAGACTTGCGCGCCCTGTTCAGCCGGCTCCGCGGACGGTCGGAAACCTTGCGGCAGGGCGGCGCAACGAATGAAGCGGCGCTGCTCGCCGCGGTCTTCGGTGTATCTGCGGTGCCGCGGGATCTCTTTCCCGGTGTGCGAGGTCTCTATCCAAAACGTGAGAAGCGCCGCGATTCCGGTTGCGGGAACAGTTGTGGCAGCAGCGGTAGTTGCAGCAGCAGTTGCAGCGGCGGCAGTTGCGGCGGGCGGATGCGGAGGCGGCTGTGGCGGCTGAGACAAACCGGGGGGACCGGGTCGGGATCGGCTGGCGGGCCGAGCTTGCCGCCGGCATCTTCGTGCATCGCGATCGCATCGAGCTCATTGAGCTCATCGCCGACGACCATTTCCGCGCGTCGAAGCGGCAGCTGCGGGCCTTGCGCACGCTCGCAGGCCAGGTGCCGATGACGCTGCACGGCGTGACCGCGGGCCTGGCATCGATGGCGGCGCCCGATGAGCAGCGGCTGACCCGGATGGCGCGGCTGGCGGAAGCCGTGCAGCCGGAATCCTGGTCGGAGCATCTCGCCCTCGTCCGTGCCGGCGGCATCGAGATCGGGCATCTCGCCGCCCCGCCGCGCAGTGAAGCCGGGATCGAGGCGGCGGCGAGCAACATCCGGCGCGCCGCAGCGATCGTCGGGGCCGCGCCGGCGATGGAGAATGTCGCGACCCTGATCGATCCGCCGGCGAGCACGATGGACGAACCGAGCTGGATCTCCGGAATCGCGCAGAGCTGCGACGCGCCCTTGCTCCTCGATCTCCACAATCTCTATGCCAATGCGGTCAACTTCGGCGCCGACCCGGCGGCGATGCTGCTGCGGCTGCCGTTGGATCGGGTGAAGAGCGTGCACTTGAGCGGCGGACATTGGATCCAGGCGCCCGGCCCGGCGGAGCGCCGGCTGCTCGACGATCATGTCCACGACGTGCCGCCGGAGGTGTTCTCCCTGCTGACCCTGCTCGGCGCCCATGCGCCGCAGCCGCTGGACGTGATCCTGGAGCGTGACGGCAAGTATCCCGCTTTCCCGCGCCTGGTCGCGCAATTGGACGCTGCGCGTGCGGCCCTGGCGGCGGGGCGCGCCGCGATGCACGTGAGGGCGGTCGCATGAGCTCGATCGCGCTCGAGACCTTCCTCGCGCGGCTCTACACCGATGCGGCGGCGCGGGCGCGGTTCATGGCCGACCCGCAAGGCGAGGCGGCGCAGGCCGGCCTTTCCGCCGCGGAATGCGCGGCGATGGCGCGCTGTGACCGAATCGGGCTGGAGATGGCGGCCGAGAGCTTCGGGCACAAGCGCGATCAGCACAGCAAGCGGCGAGCGCCATGGTGGCGGCGGGTGCTACGCAAGCTCTCCTAGGGCCGGCCAAGCCTGGTCCCAAAACGAGAGGACCTCCCCTTTGGCGAAAGGGGAGGTCCGGGGTCGGACGGAACGACTGTCAGGGGCGTTCCGGCCGATTAGACGACGTCGATACCCTGCTCGATCGCGATCTTGACCGTCGAATCGACCTTGCTCTGGTAGATGTCGAAGGTGTGCGTGTCGCCGGTGGGGTCCGTGAACGGGCCGCTGGCGCCCGAGATCTTGGTCCAGTTCGACTGATCGAGATCGACGTTGTCGCGGTTGTTCTGCTGGTTCATGCCGCCGTTGCCGTCGATGTCGCCGACCACGAACAGGCTGATCTCATGGCTGCCGATCTTGTTGGCGCTGCCGTGATAGGTGATGTCCGCCGCGTTGAGCGCGAGCGTGTTCTGGTTGCCCGAGCCATTGCGGTCGTAGGCATCGGCGGCGCCGAGATCGATCATTTCGACGCCGATGAACTTCGACTCGTTGTAGTTGATGGTCACGCCGGCGGCGCCGTTGATCTGAACGCGATCGAAGTCGCTGCCGCCGTTGAACGTGTCGCCGCTGCCGTAGATCATCGTGTCATGGCCGGCGTCGCCGAAGATCAGGTCGCTGCCCGACCCGCCGTCCAGCTTGTCGTTGCCGGCATCGCCGTGCAGCGTGTCGTTGCCGGACCCGCCGTTCAGCGAGTCGTCGTTGTCGCCGCCGTTCAGCGCGTCGTCGTGGTTGCCGCCGTTCAGCGTGTCGTTGCCGGCGCCGCCGTACAGCGTGTCGTTGTTGTCATCGCCGTTCAGCGTGTCGTTGCCGTCCTCGCCGTACAGCTGGTCGTGATCGTTGCCGCCGTTCATCGTGTCGTTGCCGGCGCCGCCGAGCATCACGTCGTTGCCGTCCTGGCCGTTCAGCGTGTTGTGGCCGCTGCCGCCGAGCACGATGTCGTTGCCGTCGCCGGCATCGACCTGCGTGTTGTTGCCGCCGTAGACCACGACGATGTCGTCGTTGTTCGAGGCGTCGATGTTGCCGCTGTCCTGGATGACCGAGACATGGCCGGTGTCGGACAGGGTCCCGTCGCCCATCTTGTAGTCGAAGCCCGAGCTGCTGGAACCGTTGTTGTCGCTGAAGGTGACGTAACCCAGCGTTCCTGCGCCATCGACGTGGTTCGCCGTGCCGCCGGTAACGTTGGAGAGTGCGGTGGCCGCCGCGGCCAGATCGAGCTTGCTCACGTCCTGGCCGGCGTCGTTGTAGAGCAGCGCCCATTCCGGGATATTGAACGCGTTCGCCCCGGCGTTGGTGTAGACGCTGTCGTCCTTGGCCTCCGGCGCATTCGCGACGAAGATGGTCGCGGTGTCGGTCGAGATCAGGTCGCCGCCGCCGGTGAAGCCCTCGTCATTGACCTTGAGGGTCAATGTGGTGGAAGCGCTGGGCGTATCATTGGTGTTGAGATACTTGACGCTGCCGGTCGAGGTGCCGGCGAGCAGGTTGTTGATCTCGGCCAGCGTGCCGGTGACGGTCACCGCGCCGCTGTTGTTGCCGCTCACCGAGTCGATGCCGCTGTTGCCGCCGGAGACGGTCAGCTTGCCTTCGCCGACCGAGAGGGTCACGGTCACGACGCCGTTGCTGGCATCGACGTCGGAGATCGCGAGGCCCGCGCCGGAGAGCACGAGTTCCTGGTCCTCGACCGCGTTGAAGGTGAGCGGCGTGATGGTCGCGACCGGCGCGTCGTTCACCGCATCCACCGAGATCGTAACGGTGTGGCTGTCGCTGTTGTCGGTGCCGTCGTTCACCACCACCGTCACGCTTCGCGTGGTCTCGGTGGGGGCCTGGCTGGCGTTGTTGTAGAGCACGCCCTGGAGGATCGTCTGGTAGACCGACTGCGAGACCAGCGGGCCGGAGACGGTGAGCTTGTAGGTCGCCGAGTCGTAGTTCCAGGAGAGGCCGTTCGAGGTGACGACGTTCTTCGCCGCCGTGTTGAGGTCGAGCGTCTCGGCGCTGCCCTCCGGATGGTTGGTCAGAGTGACCGTCATCGAGCCGATCTTGCCCGAGTCGTCGGTGACGATGCCCGAGGGCGCAATCTTGATCGCACCAGCGTCCTCGGTGAAGCTCGCCGAATTGTCCTGGCCGCTCTTGCCACCGCCGGTGCCGTTGAGATCGGTCTCCGGCTTCTCGTTGGCATTGGCGACGTTGATGGTGGCGGTGTCGGTCGAGCTCTTGTTGCCGCCGCCGTCATGGCCGTTGTCATCGACCTTGAGGGTCAAGGTGGTCGTCGGACTCGGCGTGTTGTTGGTATTGAGATACTTGACGATACCGCCGTTGTTGCCGGCGAGCAGGTTGTTGATCTGCGCAACCGAGCCGCTGAGGACCACGGTGCCGCCGAAGTCGTTGACGGTGACGCCGGTACTGCCCTTGGTCACGTCGAGGTCGCCTTCGCCGACCGAGAGCGTCACGGTCATCGTGCCGCTGCCGGAGTCCACGTCGGAGATCGAGAGGCCGGTGCCCGAGAGGGTGAGCGCCTGATCTTCCGTCGCGTTATAGCTGTTGAGCGAGATGGTCGCGAGCGGCGCGTCGTTGACCTCGGTCACCGAGATCTCCACGGTGTGGGTCGTACTGTTGTACTGCCCGTCGTTCACCACCACGGTCACGTCGCGATCCGACTCGTCCGGCGACTGGCTGGTGTTGTTGTAGGTGACACCCCGCAGAATGGTCTCGTAGGCCGAGACCGGCGCCGTCGGACCGGAGATCGTGAGCTTGTAGGTGGCCGCGTCATAGCTCCAGGAGAGCCCGTTCGCGGAGACAGCATCCTTCGCCGCCTGGTTGAGGCCGAGCGACTCGGCCCCGTTGTCCGGATGGTCGGTGAGGATCACCGTCATCGAGCTGATCTTGTTCTGGTCGTCGATGACCTTGCCCGCCGGGGCGATCTGGATGGGGCCCTGGTCCTCGGTGAAGCTCACCCAGTTGTCGGAGCCGTAGCTCGCGCCATTGAGGTCGGTCCCCGGCTTGTCGTTGACGTTCTCGACGTTGATGGTCGCGGTGTCGGAGTCGGACATCGCACCGCCGATGCCATACTCGCCCTTGTCGTTGACGGTGAGCTTCAGCTCGACCGCGCTCGACGGCGAGTCGTTGTCGTTGATGTACTTGATGTAGCCGGACGAGTTGCCGGAGAGCAGCTTGTTGATCTCGGCCAGGGTGCCGACGATGGTGACGGTGTTGGTGTCGTCGCCGGAGATCGAGTGGACGCCGCTGTTGCCCTTGCTGACGTTGAGCTCACCCTCGCTGACCTTGAGGGTCACGGTGATGTCTTCGCTGCCCGCGTCCACGTCGCTGACCGACATGACGCCGGGGACGGAGAGTGTCAGCTCCTCGCCTTCCTTGGCGTTGAAGGTCGCCGGCGCGATGTCGGCGTCCGGCGCATCGTTCATCGCCGTCACGCAGAGGTCGATCTCGTGGCTGACACTGCTGAAGGTGCCGTCGTTCACCACCACCGTGATGTGGCGGTCGGTCTCGTCCGGGTTCTGGCTGGTGTTGTTGTACTGGATGCCCTGGAGAAGGGTCTGGTAGACCGCCGGGCTGGCTGAACCGGTGAAGGTGAGCTTGCCTGTCGAGGCATCGTAGCTCCAGGAGATGTTCGCCGCGGTCGCCGCGTCCTTGGCGGCCTGGCTGAGGCCGAGCGATTCGGCCGAATTGCCGTCCGGCCGGTCGGTGAGCGTGACCGTCATCGCGACCAGGTTGTCGTCGCTGCTGACGGTGCCGTGGGGCGCGATGTTGATCGGGTCGCAATCCTCGACGAAATGCGCGGTGTTGTCGGCGCCCTGGTCGCCGCCGTTCAAGTCGGTCTCGGGCCGGGTGTTGATGTCGATCTTCAGCTTCGCGGTCGAGGTGTCGCCGTCGCCGTCCTGGATCGTGTACTCGACATAGAACGGCATGCCGTCCGCATTCTTCGAAGGCGGCGTGTATTCGTAGGTGCCGTCGTCCTTGATCACCAAGGTGCCGCGACCGGCGCCGAGGTCGATCGCGTGCTCGTGCGTGGTGGAGTCGAAGGCGTAAGCGGTGCCCTCATAGTCCACCGAGACCAGCTTGCCGTCGCCGAAGCCGTCGGCGCCCGGAACGTCGTTCAGGGTGACGTCGCCGGTGATCGGGGTGACCACGGGGATGATGGTGTCGTTCAAGGTCTCGAGCAGCCCACCGAGGCTGTTGGTGTCGGTGATGTTGAGCCGGTTCTGCTCCGTGCCGTCCGAGGCTTCCGGATAGGCGATCGGGTTGAGCTCGCTGATCTCGTTCGGATCGAGCGTGCCGATGCCGACGGCGAAGACGTTGGAGACGTCGTGCGTATCGACGAAGTTCTGCCACTCGGCCTTGGAAACCTCGAAGCCGTTGTCATAATCGGTGATGCCGGGATCGCTGTGCGGCTGGTTCGGTTCGCCGTCGGAGAAGAAGTAGACCAGGGTCTGGTCGCCGTGGGCGAGCGGGCGATCCTCGACCAGGCCTTCCATGGCCTCGTTGAGCGCGGCGTCGAAGTTCGTGTTGCCGCCGCCGTTCTTGAAGTTGTCGCCGTCCTTCAGCCAGTCCAAGGCTTCCTGGCGGGTCATCCAATCGCTGTGGAACGCGTGCTCGTCGAACAGCACGAACTGCACGTTCTGGATCTCGGGATGCGCGTCCAGCATCTGCTGGACCGCATAGCGCTCGAGGCCGACGCCGTTGTCCGGGTAGCCCGAAACGTTGACGTCGCGGTCCTCCATGCTGCCGGAGATGTCCAGGATGAACTGGACGTCGGCGGTCGCTTCCTTCGGCGCATTGAGGGAGATGGTGTCGCAATTCGCCGTCGGATCGTCATCGACGATGTCGATCTGCAGGGTCGCGGTGCCAGCGTCGTCATCGACGTCGGTGACCTTGATGTCGAAGCTGACCGAGCTGCCGCTGCTGTCGTGGGTGTCCTTGAGGACGTAAGTGTAGCTGAGCTCGCCGGTCGACTCGTTGAAGCCGGTGAGCGAAAGCTCGCCGGTCGAATCGGTGATCTTGTGCGGGTCGGACGGGCTCAGGTCCTTCAGGTCCTCGAGCGTGAGCGTGTCGCCGCCGATTTCCAGGGACTTGATGCCGTCCTTGGCGTGGATGGTGATCGTGCCGTCGGTCTGCTCGGAATCGGCGCCAGCGTTGCTGCCTTCCGGAAGACCCGCTTCATAGACCGTGGTCTCGGCGTCACAGGCCGGGAGGTCGATGGTGACCTCGGAATTCGTGATGTGGATGGTGAGGGTCGCGGTCGAGGTGTCGCCGTCGCCGTCGGTCAGCGTGTAGGTGAATTTGTCTTCGACGCCGCCTTCACTGTAGGCGTCGCGGTTGTATTTGTAGCTGCCATCGGCATTGAGGATCAGCGTGCCGTGTTCGCCCTGGATCACGGTGCCGACCTTCCCGCTCTGGGCATCGCTGTGCTCGCCCGCCGCGACGCCGGTGACATGCGCATGGTCGCCGCCCTGCGAATCCTTGCCGGCGTTCGAGTCTTCACCGGCGGCGGTGATCACATTGCCGGAGATCTCGTCGTGGGAGCCTTCTGCAACGGTGTCGCTGTCGTCGCGCGCGACCGGCACGTCGTCGTTGACGTCGATGTTGATCATGGCGTCGATCGAGTCGCCGTCATCGTCAATGGCCTTGACGCCGAACGCGAGCGGAATGGTCTCTTCCACCGGCGCCGCGACCAAGGCCGTGAGGCCGGACTCGCCGCCGAAAATCTCATCGCCCGGCTGCTGATGATCGAGCGGGCCCTTGAGCTCGAACTTGAAGTGGCCGGTATCCTGGTCGAGGGTCAGGGTGAAGATGGTGCAGCCCGGGATCGGGTCCGTCACCGGCTTCTCGTCGCCTTCCGTGCCCTCGGTCAGGGTCTGCTGCTGGCCGAAAGGAATGCCGACCGTGATGTGATCGCCGCTGATCGAGAGCACTTGCAGCTTCTCGCCACCCGACTCGAGGCCCGCGTAGAAATCGCCGAGCTTCAGCCCGGTGTTGAGCTCGAAACCATGCTTGCCCGCGTCCTCGCCCTTGGCATCGGACTTCGCCGCGCCGTCAGCGCCGAAGCTCACCTCGATGCAGCCGGTGACGCAGTTGCCGCCACCGGTGTCGCCGTCGGGGCTGGGGCCCAGGTCATGGGCGCCGCCGCGGATCCAGTCTTCGTCGATCAGGCCGTGATCGCTGTCGCCGGCGATGCGCGCCTCCGTTGGCTTGGTGTCGTGCTGGTTGTGATAGGAGATATTTTCCAGGATCGGCACGTCGTCGGCAAAGCTCGCGTTGAAGCTGCCGTCGAGCGAGGGCGAGGTCGGACCCTCTGGGACCTCGGTCCCTTCGCCGCCTTCCTGCTGCTCCGGGTTGGGCTGCTGGGGCGCCGGGCCGTCATAGAGCTTGAACAGGACCTCGATATCCATCGAGTCCTTGCCCGCCCCGTCATGATCGATCCGGTTGATCAGGAAGGTCTGGATGACGAAATGGCCGTTCCCATCCTGTTCGACATGGACGACCGCGACCAAGGCGCCGTCGGATTCGCGGCGCAGGAACATCGTGTGGCCCTGGTCCGCGAGTGTGGCCTTGAGTTCGCTGTGGTTCGAATACACCGTGTTGCCAATGTCGGTCAGCACCAGATCGCCGGTCGCGCCGGTGAAGTTGGCGTCGACCGTGGTGATCTGGCTGGTCTGCGCGATATAGTCCTCGAAGTCGCTGGCGCCGCCGGTGATGGCGTTGCCGTTGAAGTCGGCCCAGCCGGCATACATCGGCTCATCGTGCACGACCGCGTCGTGGTATTGCTGCATGAAGTTCTCGAAGTCGCCGAGATCGCCGACCTGGGCCGGATCGCGCAGGCGGCCTTCGCCGAACGAAGTCGAGATCGTGCCGACGCTGAAGCCGAACACATCGGCGGTCACCAGCGTGTCGGCGAAATCGTTGCGGATGCTGGCATCGATGGTCCGGTAGCCGAGCTCGGTCTGGTCCTGGCTGCCGACCGCGTTAAACCCGCTCAAGCCGTCGCCGTCCGCGAGCTGGGAAAGGATCGCGCCGGTGTTGTCGGCGCCCTGCCCGCCCTGGGCGGCATCGCCGGCGCCGGCGGCGGTCTGGATGTCGATCGCGGGGTCGGTCGATGCCAGGATGGTCGCGATGTCGATCGGCTGGTTGTCGGCGCCCTCGATGATGACCGGGGTCTGCTGGTTGGCATCGACATAGCCCTGGAGGATCACGGTCACGTCGCCGACCCGGATCGCGAGGTTGCCGTCGCCTTCCTTGGCGAGCAGTGCGGCATCGGCCTCGAAGGGCTGCGGCAGCTCGACGGTGCTGCCGGGCGCCACCTCGACCCGGATCACCACCGGGGCACTCTCCTGGGCACCTTGCGGCGCGGCGACGTGGATGGTCTGGCCGGGCTTTGGGGCGGCGGCGTTCGCCTGGGCGAGCTGGACCGTGCCGAACAGGCTGTCCGCCTCGGCGCCGTTCTCGAAGAAGCCGTCGCCGGAAGCCTGGTGTGCCTGCACCGGATTGCTGAGATCGTTCGCCATATCACCCCGCGCCCGGAGGCGCCCCTCTCGATGCGTGGCCGGAGCCGCGCTCCCGTCGCCACGAATGGGGAGGACGTTAATTCGGAGATAGTCCGAACGAGGGCACGAGAGTTTGGTTAATTCTCACACTAGAATATGATTCAAAAAATTTTACGCAAAAATGACTGGTCCCTTTTGTTAACCTTCGTAAATCAACACCTGCAGATATGTTGTTTTAAATACCCCAAAAAGGGTGGACCTCCCCCTATGGCGAGGGGGAGGTCCGTACCCGGTCGGAGGGTTCTGTCAGGGGCTCTCCGCCCGGGTTCAAGTGACGTCCAGAGTTGTCTCGATCGCCACCTTGATCGCCGGATTGGCCGTGGTGGCGTAGACGTCATAGGTGTGCGAGACGCCGGTGTTCGGATCGACGAACGCCCCGCTGGCGAGCTTGCTGCCGAAGCCGGTCATGATGACGTTGTCGTGGTCGGCCGCAGCTGGGCCGGCGGTGTCGCCGATGACGAAGAAGTTGATGTTGTGGCCGCCGACCGTGCCGACCGTGGTGCTGCCGTTGGCGGCGATCACGTCGGTGGCACTCAGCGTCAAGGTGTTCTGTCCGGTCCCGGTGCGGTCGCTGGTGTCGCCGAGATCGATCATCTCGATGCCGATGAACTTGGTGCTGTCATAGGTGAGGCTGGTGCCGCCGGTTGTCACCAGCACCCGGTCGAAATCGGCGCCGCCATCGTATTTGTCGGCGCTGTCGTAGAGCATCGTGTCGTTGCCGGCATCGCCGAAGATGAGGTCGTTGCCGGCGCCGCCCGAGAGCGTGTCGTTGCCGATGCCGCCATGGATGGTGTCGTTGCCGGCGCCGCCGGTGAGGGTGTGGGCCTGGCCATCATCGGTCTCCAGATGGACGCCGATATACTGGCCCTTCGAAGTGTCGCCGTCGCCGTCGGTCAGCGTGGTCTCGAACTTGGCGTCGAGATCGAAGCCGACCGAGGTGTTCAGCACTTTGGCGCCGGAAACCGCGAACAGGTTCGCGTTGACCGCGCCGGGCTCGATCAGGAGGCGGTCGAATCCGGTCGCCTCGTCAATCTGGATGATATCGCCGGCTTTGATGCCGGTGATGGTCGCATAGCCGTTGGCGTCGTAGGTAACGGTCACCCCGGCGGCAACCGATGTGCCCCGCAGCACCGTGACCTCACCCAATTCGAGCGTCACCTGCTTGTCGGCCAGGAACTCGGGGCCCGTAGTTGCCGCGACATTGGCGCCCGAATTGGTGACGTCCCAAGTCGAAAGCTTGATCGTCGTCGTGCTGTTCGCGTTGCCTTGGATGTCCGCGATGCTGATTTGGAAGTCCTGGACCTGGTAGTGGCTGGCGAAGTTGTAGGGATCGGCCCCGCCGCCGGTCGTAAGACCTTTGACGAAATCCAGACGCAGGCCTTCACCAGGATCGATCCACTGGTTGCCGGTGGCAACGTCGTTGTTGGAACTGTTGATCGTGCCAGCCGCCTTGGACGTGTAGAGCAGGTCCCGCGTCGTCGGATCGCCCGCATCGGCGCCGACGCCCAGCCAGGTGCCGTTGCCTGCCTTGGCGTTGCTCAGGTCGGTGAAGTCGATCTTGGCACCGTTATCGATCGGCTTCAGTAGGTTGAACTCATAGCGGTCGTTGGGCACGTCGAGCTTGACGGTAAAGACTTTGGTCTCACCAGAGTCGATCAAGCCGTTGTTATTGATGTCGGCGGTGCCGGTCAGCGTGGTGGTGCCGAAGCCGGACAGCAGGATGTTGTGCGTTTGATAAAGCATTGGTGTGCTGGAGCCATCGTCCAATACGGCTTTGGACCCGTCGACGCCGCCGCTGAACACGACGGAGCTGATGCCGTCGGCGCCGGCATGGCTGGCGGCGTTGAGCGCACCTGTGATGATGCCGCCGGCAAGCGAATTCAGCAGGCTCTGTTTGTCGGAAACGTAGGCCGTCGGCACGTCGTCGATCACGTTGACCTTGATCGTGTCGGTGGCCTTGTTGCCGAACGCATCCTGGATCTGGATGTTGAAGGTCTCGGCATTCGACACCGTGTTCGCACCGGCGACCGCACCCGAGTTCATGTTGGTGGTGAGGGTGTAGGTGAAGCTGCCGTCGCTGTTGACATGCAGCTTGCCGAAGCTGCCGGTGTAATCGCCGGCAGTCGCGGTGATGCCCGGATCCAGGTTTAGCTTGCCGGTCTTGGTCTCGTCCGGAGAGCCCGGGTTGGAGCCGGTCTTCGTGCTGACGGCGAGATCACCCGGATCCAGGCTGGTATCAAGTGCCGCCTCGTTCACCGTGACGATCTGGGTGTCGGTCGTCGGCGTCACGTTATTGACGGTGATGTCCAGGGTCGTCGTGGAGTAGTCGCCGTCCCCGTCCTTGATGGTGTAGACGAAATGGTCCACGCCGGAGGCCACGTTCGAATTGGCCACGTAGGTGTAGCTGCCGTCGTCGTTGAGGGTCAGCTTGCCGAGGCTGGTGGTGATCACCGAGCCGGTGCCGGTCAGGACGGGTGAGCTGGTGTCGGTGCCCGCCTTGACCCCGACCACGCCGTTGCCCGACTTGCCGTCGGCCCCGAACGTGTCGTCGGTCTCGACATTGCCGGTCGCCGTGGCACCCGAGTTGACGCTGTTGGTGTCCGGATCCGCGGTCGGAATGTCGTCGATCACGCTGACCTTGATCTGATCGGTCGAGGTGTTGCCGTCGGCATCCTTGATGGTGATGTTGAAGACTTCCGCATCCGGCACCGTGTTAGCACCGGCGACCGCCCCTGAGTTCAGGTTGGTCGTCAGGGTGTAGGTGAAGCTGCCGTTGGCATTCACGTGCAAGGTGCCGTAGGTGCCGGCGATGTCGCCGGGGCTGGCCACGGTGACGCCGGAGCCGAGCACGAGCTGGCCGGTCTTGGTCTCGTTGGCGGAGCCCGGGTTGGAGCCGGTCACCGTGCCGTGGGTGATGTCGTTGCCGGTGGTGAAGGTGTCCAGCGCCGCCTCGTCCACCGTCACCGACTGGGTGTTGGTGGTCGGCGCCACCTGGTTGACGGTGATGTCCAGGGTCGTGGTCGAGAGATCGCCGTCGCCGTCCTTGATCGTGTAGACGAAGTGGTCCACGCCCGCGGTATTGGCGTTGGCGACGTAAGAGTAGCTGCCGTCGTCGTTGAGGGTCAGCTTGCCGAGGCTGGTGGTGATCACCGAGCCGGTGCCGGTCAGGACGGGTGAGCTGGTGTCGGTGCCCGCCTTGACCCCGACCACGCCGTTGCCCGACTTGCCGTCGGCCCCGAACGTGTCGTCGGTCTCGACATTGCCGGTCGCCGTGGCACCCGAGTTGACGCTGTTGGTGTCCGGATCCGCGGTCGGAATGTCGTCCACGATTCCCGCGTAAAGGATGGCGTCGTCATTGTCGCCATCGGTGTCGGTCAACTCGACCTTCAGGCTCTCGAACACCTGGTTCTCGCCGTTGGCGCTCGGATGGGTCGTCGTGTTGTCGTTCAGCGTGTATTTGTAGGTGATCGTGTCGCCGATGTAGCTCACGACCTCGAAGGTGTTGCCGAGCGCGGTGTTGAAGGTGGTCGCCTTGAACGTGCCGTCCTTGATCACCTCATTGCCGTCGATCGTGAGATCCTTCACGCCGTCCGGTGCGCTGATCGTGAAAGTGCCCTGCGCCGTGGTCGAGTCCTTGGGCGCCGGCTGGGAACCGTCCGAGAGATCGTCCTCGTCCACCGACACGTCGCCGCCGTCGGTATCCGACTTCAGGTCGTTGATCTCTACATTCCTGTCGTTGATGCTGATGGTCAGGGTCGCCGTGGACTTGTCGCCGTCGGCGTCTTCCAGCGTGTAGGTGAAGGTGTCGGTGTCGCTGAGCGGCTTGCCGTCGGAGCGGGTATAGGTATAGCTCCCGTCCGCGGCGATGGTCAGCACGCCGTACTTGCCGGCAACTGTCGTGTCTCCATTGGTGTCCGCCGACTGGTCGCCGCCGGTGGTGCTTGAAGCCCCAATGACCTTCGCGGTATCGGCACCTTGGATGTCGGCGCCGCTCGAGGTCGTGTCGGTCCCGGTGATGACGTTGCCGGTCGCCGTCAGCGTCACGTTGTCGAGATCGTCTGTGTCGCTGTTGGCCGTGGGTGCGTCATCGACGATGTCGATTTTCAGCGTGCCGTCGCCTTCATCGCCGTCGAGATCCTTCACCTTGAGGGCGAAGGAGACGGAATCCGGGTCGACCAGCGTATTGTCGAGCAAGGTGTAGGTGTAGCTGAGCTTGCCGGTGCCCTCGTCGAAGCCGGTGAGGGTGAGCTCGCCGGTCAAGTCCTTGTAGGTGACCGGATGCGCGGTGAGATCCTTCAACGCGGCCAGATCCAGCGCGTCATGACCGTCCACCTGCAGGGTGTCGATGCCGTCCTTGGCGGTGATGGTGATGAAGCCGGCGGTCTTTTCCGACGGATCGTCGTTGTTGCTGCCGTCGCCGGTCTCGCCCGAGCCGGCCGGTTCGCCGGTTCGCGCCGGCAGGCCCGTCTCGGAGACCACGGTGCCGTCGCGGCCCGATGGGACGGCGATCTCTACGAGAGCATCTTCGATATGGATCGTCAGCTTGGCGGTGCTGGTGTCTCCATCCTTGTCCGTCAGCGTGTAGGTGAATTCGTCATCGTTGCCGCCGCCCGCTTTGGTTTTGTCGCGGGTGTAGGTGTAGGCGCCGTCGGCCGCCATGGTCAGCGTGCCATACTTGCCCTCGACCGAGAACCCATCGCTGTCGTCGCTCGACCCGAAACCCACCAGGCTCGTGACCACGGCGGTATCGGCGCCCTGGCTGTCGTTGGTCATCACATTGCCGTCGATCGGGTCAAAGCTGCCTTTATCGACCGTATTCTCGTCGTCGCGCGCGACCGGCAGGTCGTCGTTGACGTCGATGTTGATCGACGTCGTGACGGAGTCGCCGTCGTCATCGGTAGCGATCACGGCGAAAGCGAGCGGGATCGTCTCCTCGGTGCTGCCGTCGACCAGAGCCTCGGCGAAGACGAGATCGGTGCCATGGTCGAGCGGGCCCATCAGGGTGAAGGTGAACGTGCCCGCGGTCTGGTCGTCGAGCGTCAGGCTGAAGATCGGCTTTGCTGGATCGTTTCCGGATGCCTGAATGCCGACCACCAGATGATCGTCGCCGACCGAGAGCACATAGAGAGTCTGGTCGCCCGACTTCAGGACATCCCCGTTGTAGGGGAAGGGGGCGTCTTTGATGTAAGCGGTCGTGTCCAGCACGAAGGCATGCTTGTCGGCCGGGTTCACCTCGGAGATCGCTGGGCCGTCGGCGCCGAAAATGACGTCGATCTTGCCGGTCACGGTCACACCACCCACGGTGTCACCGTTGTCCCCGGCATTGCTTGTGCCGTCGGCGCCCTTGTCGCCCGCGCCGTTCTGCAGCCAGTCCTCATCGATGAGGCCGACATTCGTGGGCAGGCCGTCGCCGCCGCCACGGCCATCGAGGTTCTCATAGGTCACGCTCGGCGTGAGCGGTGCGTCGTCGAGAATGGGGAAGGTCGCGGTGCCGGGCAGGCCACCTTCCGGGATCGGATTCTGCTCCTCCTGGCTTTCCGACGGCGGCAGCGGAGTAACCTCGCCGGGATAGACGTTGAACTCGACGTTGAGCTCGACCAGATCGGTCGGGTTGCCGTCGCCGTCCACGTCATCCAAGCGGTTGATCAGGTAGGTGTCGATGTGGAACAGGGTCGGATCGACGTTGTCGACCGAGACATGAACCACAGCGACCAGCGCATCATCGTGTCCGTCTGCGCGGTAGATGAACGCCGTCGCATTGTCGTCCCGCATCACGAAGTAGAGCGGCGATCCATTCGACGTCAGATTGGCGATATTGCCGATGTCGGTCAGCAGGACGGTGGCCGGCGCGGTCGTGGTCTTCACTTCGGCCTGCAGATGCAGGAAATCGAGATAGTTCGACGCCGAGGACAGCGTGCCGAAGAAATCGGCCCAGTTGCCCTCGGCAAAGTACTGGTTGGCGAAATTGGCGTAGGAATCCCAGTCGGTGGTGTTGGCCGGATCCCGAAGCCGGGACTCGTGCAATTGGCCGAGCGGACCTGCGGCCGTGAAGCCGAACGGCGTTCCCAGCAAAGTGTCGGCGAAGTCGTTGCGGATGCTGTTGTCGATCAGGCCGTAGTTGAGCTCGGTCTGATCCTGCGCACCGACGCCCCTGAAGCCGCCGAGTCCGGCGCCGGCGCCGAACTGGGTCAGCAGCGCGCCGTTGTTGTCCGCACCCTGCGGGCCGGCGGCCGGATCGCCGGGACCGGCCGCGGTCTGGATGTCGATGGTGGGATCGGTCGACGCCAGCATGGTGGCGACGTCGATCGGCTGGCCGTTGGCGGTCTCGACCGTGATCGGGGCCTGCTGGTTGGCGTCGACATAGCCTTGCAGGATGACAGTGACATCACCGACCCGGATCGCGAGATTGCCGTCGCCGATCCGGCCGATGATCTCCGCCTCGCCGGTGAAGGGGGCGCCGAGCACGAGCACGTCGCCGGGCTGTACCGGCACCCGAACCACATCCGCACCCGCCGGGATGGCGATCTGTTGCGGCGCGCCGGGCGCTGTCGCTGCGGTCGGTGCCGGTTGTTGGGCGGCGCCCTCAGCCTGCGCCACCTGGACCGCGTCGAAGACGCTGTCCTGCTGATCGGCTGCGAAGAAGTCGTCGGTATGCGCGGAAGAATCCCGGTCGAGCGCGTTGCTCGGGGTGTTGGTATCGGTAGCCATTTCCCGCCTCGTCTGGCGCCCCCTGCAGCGCCAAGGTGACGGCTGGATGCCCCCCCGGGCCCTTTGCCGTCCGACTGGGAAACGAGGCCTACCCTCCGAGTATTTCCCTCAACTTTTCGGTTTATTGATGGGAGCTAACACCGCGATGTAAGAATTAACCGGAAATTTCGGCTATTTTCACGGCGGGCCTCTTGGCGCTCTGAAGCAGAAAATTCAGGGTCAGCGCGGGCTCTCCGCATGCCCCGAAAAGGGGCGGACCTCCCTCTATGGCGAGAGGGAGGTCCTACCGAACGGAGGGTTCTGTCAGGGGCTCTCCGCCCGGGTGATCAGGTCACATCGAGGTTCTGTTCGATCGCCACCTTGACCGCCGGGTTGGCGACGGTCGCATAGACGTCATAGGTGTGCGACGTGTTGGTGATCGGATCGACGAAGGTGCCGGTGCCCAGCTTGCTGCCGAAGCCGGTCATGACGACGTTGTCGTGATCGGCTGAGGTCGGGCCGGCGGTGTCGCCGATAACGAAGAAGTTGATGTTGTGGCCGGCGACCGTGCCGGCCGTAGCACTGCCGTTGGCGGCGATCACATCGGTGGCACTCAGCGTCAAGGTATTCTGCCCGGCGCCGGTGCGGTCGCTGCCGTCGCCGAGATCAAACATCTCGATGCCGATGAACTTCGCGGCGGTATAGGTGATCGAATTGCCGCCGTTCTCCACCAGGACGCGGTCGAAACCGTCGCCGCCCTTGAACGTGTCCTGGCTGTCGTAGAGCAGCGTGTCGTTACCGGCATCGCCGAAGATCAAATCGCTGCCGCTGCCGCCCTTGATCGTGTCGTTGCCCGGGCCGCCGTTGAAGGTGTGGGCCGTGCCGTCGTCGGTCTGCAGGTTGATGCCGATATACTGGCCGGTAGACGTGTCGCCGTCGCCGTCCTTCAAGGTGGTCTGGAACTTCATGTCGAGGTCGATGCCGGCCACGGTCTGCAGCACCTGCGAACCAGTGAGCGCGAACTGGTTGCCCAGCCCGTCGATCTCGACCCGATCGAAGCCGCTCGAGTCATGGAGCTTGATGATATCGCCGGCCAGCAAGCCGCCGACAATGATGCTGCCGTCGTTCGCGCCGGCGTTGGTGTAGTCGATGGTGAGCAAGCCGGTGACATCGTTACCGCCCCGCATCACCACGAGCTCGCCGGCGGTGATCGCGACCAGGGTTTGCGCCAGGAACTCCGCCTCGGTCGTGCCGGCAAGGTTGTTCTGCTTGGTGACGTCGGCCAGGCTCAGTCGGACCGTGGCCGGGCCGCCCTGCACCTGCGCGATGGTGACCTGGTAGTCCTGGACCTGGTAGTGGCCCGCGAAGTCGAAGCCGTTCTGGTCCTTCATCGTGCCGGTGAGATCATTGACGAAGTCCACGCGAACGCCTTCGCCCTTGTCGATCCACTGGTCCTTGGAACCGATGTCGTTGTTCGAGGTGTTGATGTCCAGTTTCAGATCCACCGGCGTGTAGAGCAGATCCTTGCTGCCCGGCGCACCGCCGTTTGCGCCGACGCCGAACCAGGCCGTGTTGCCGGCCTTGATGCCGGAGAAGTCGGTGAAGTCGATCCGCGCGCCGTCGTCGATGTCCTTGATCAGCGTGAAGGTGTACTGGTCGGCCGCGCCGTCGAGCTTCACGGTGAAGACCGCTTCGCCCTTATCAACGCTGTTGTTGCCGTTGGCATCGACATAGCCGGTCAGCGTGTCGGTGCCGAACCCGGTGAGCAGCACGTCCTTGCCGCCCGAGGTGATCGGCGTGATCCCGTCGGCCAGCATGGCCTTGGAGTTGTTGGTGCCGCCGCTGAATGCGATTGAGGCGTAGCCGTCGGCGCCGGTATGGCCGGCGATGTCGAGCGAACCGGTGATGACGCCGCCCGAGGGCGAGTTCAACAGGCTCTGATCCTGCGGGTTGAAGGGCTGCGGCACGTCGTCGATCACGTTGACCTTGACGGTGTCGAAGCCGGTGTTGCCGTCCGCGTCATGGACCTCGACGAAGGCGAAGACATCGGCATCGTTCACGGTGTTGGCGCCGGACACCGCACCCGAGTTCATGTTGGTGGTGAGGGTGTAGGTGAAACTGCCGTCTTCCTTGACATGGAGTACGCCGAGGCTGCCGAAATAGTCCTTCTCGACCGCGGTGATGCCGGCGCCGAGATTCAGCTGGCCGGTCTTGGTTTCGTCGGGCGAGCCCGGGTTGGAGCCCGTCTTCGTGCTGGCGGCGAGATCACCCGGGTCCTGGGTGGTGTCGAGCGCCGCCTCGTTGACCGTCACGGTCTTGGTGTCGGTCGGCAGCACCACGTTGCTGACCGAAATCTTGAGCGTGGTGGTCGATACGTCGCCGTCGCCGTCTTGGATCGTGTAGATGAACGAATCCACGCTGGTGCCGACCGGCAGCTTGTCGTTGGTCTTGGCCTGGTAGGTGTAGCTGCCGTCGGTCTGAAGGATCAGTGTGCCGTAATCGCCGGCGATCGAAGTCCCGGTGCCGGTGAAGACCGGATTGACGACGGTGCCCTTGGCGACACCGACCACGGTGATGCCGTCGGCGCCGGCCACGTCGTTGGTGTCGACGTCGCCGGAGATCTTGACGCCCGCCGTGGCCTTGCCGGTATCCGCCACCGCAGTCGGCACATCGTCCACGATCCGCGCATACAGGATGGCATCGTCCTTGTCGCCGTCCGTGTCGATCAGCTCGACCTTCAGGCTCTCGAACACCTCGTTTTGGCCGAGGCCGTTCGCGTGAGTCGTCGTGTTGTCGTTGAGCGTGTACTTGTAGGTGATGGTGTCGCCGACGTAGCTCACGACCTCGAGGGTGTTGCCGAGCTTGGTGCTGAAGCTGGTCGCTGAGAACGTCCCGCCGGTGATCACCGCATTGCCGTCGATCGTGAGGTCCTTCACGCCGTCCGGTGCGCTGATCGTGAAGGTGCCGGTCGCGGTGGTCGAATCCTTAGGCAGGGGCTGCGAACCGTCCGAGAGATCGTCCTCGTCGACCGAGACGTCGCCGCCGGCGGTATCCGAATTGAGATCGTTGATCGCAGCGCCATGGTCGTCGATGTTGATCGTCAGCGTCGTGGTCGAGAACCCGGTGTCGGAATCCTGCAGCCCGTAGGTGAAGGTGTCGGTGGCGGTCAGCGGGTCGCTGTCCGTGCGCGTGTAGGTATAGCTGCCATCCGCCGCCATCTTCAGAGTGCCGTGAGTTCCGGCGACTTCCAGGTCGTCTGTGTTGTTGTCGTCGAAGCCGCCGGTGCCGATCAGAACGGTGACCTGGGCGCCGTCGGCACCCCAAATATCCGCGCCTGCCTTGCCAGAGGTCGTGTCGTCCCCGGTGATCACGTTGCCGGTGGCTGTGTCGGTGGCATTGTCGACCTGGTCGGTGTCCGGATGGGCGGTCGGCACGTCGTCGACGATCTGGAAAGTCAGAGCACCGGCTTTGCTGTCGCCGTCAATGTCGGTGACCGTCAGCGGATAGGCAATTGAGAAAGCCGGGACCAGCTGGTTGTCGGTCGCGGTGAACGTGTAGCTGATCACGCCGGTGCCGCTGTCGAAGCCGGTCAGAGTCAGCTTGCCGATTCCGAGCGTCGTAATAGTCACCGGCGTCGTGCCCAGAGCCTCGAGTTCGGCCAGAGTCAGCGAGGGGCCACCGGTGAAGGCGACCGTGGCAATTCCATCGGGCGCCGTGATCTTGAAGGAGCCGTTGACGGATTCCGAAGGATCCGAATTGTTCTTGCCGTCGCCGTCGAGGATCTCACCCGAGCCGGCCGGTTCACCGTTGCGCTCCGGCAGGCCCTTCTCATAGACCACCGTGCCGGCCGCGCCAACGGCGGGCATATCCAGATCCACGTCGGCATCGCCGATGTGGATCGTCAGGTTGGCGCTGCTGGTGTCGCCGTCCTTGTCAGTCAGCGTGTAGGTGAAGATGTCATCCACCCCGCCCTTGGTCCCGGGGTCGCGGGTGTAGGAGTAGCTGCCGTCGCCGTGGAGGATGAGCAAGCCGTACTTGCCGACGACTGTCGTGTCTCCGTTGATGTCCGCAAACTGGTCGCCGCCGATGGTGCTTGAAGCCCCGGTGACCGCCGCGGTGTCGCCGCCCTGGCTGTCGTTGTCCATCACGTTGCCGGTGATCGGACCATAGTGTGCCGGTTCGACTGTGCCTTCGTCGTCGCGCGCGACCGGCAGGTCGTCGTTGACGTCGATGTTGATCGACGTCGTGACGGAGTCGCCGTCGTCATCGGTAGCGATCACGGCGAAAGCGAGCGGGATCGTCTCCTCGGTGCTGCCGTCGACCAGAGCCTCGGCGAAGACGAGATCGGTGCCATGGTCGAGCGGGCCCATCAGGGTGAAGGTGAACGTGCCCGCGGTCTGGTCGTCGAGCGTCAGGCTGAAGATCGGCTTTGCTGGATCGTTTCCGGATGCCTGAATGCCGACCACCAGATGATCGTCGCCGACCGAGAGCACATAGAGAGTCTGGTCGCCCGACTTCAGGACATCCCCGTTGTAGGGGAAGGGGGCGTCTTTGATGTAAGCGGTCGTGTCCAGCACGAAGGCATGCTTGTCGGCCGGGTTCACCTCGGAGATCGCTGGGCCGTCGGCGCCGAAAATGACGTCGATCTTGCCGGTCACGGTCACACCACCCACGGTGTCACCGTTGTCCCCGGCATTGCTTGTGCCGTCGGCGCCCTTGTCGCCCGCGCCGTTCTGCAGCCAGTCCTCATCGATGAGGCCGACATTCGTGGGCAGGCCGTCGCCGCCGCCACGGCCATCGAGGTTCTCATAGGTCACGCTCGGCGTGAGCGGTGCGTCGTCGAGAATGGGGAAGGTCGCGGTGCCGGGCAGGCCACCTTCCGGGATCGGATTCTGCTCCTCCTGGCTTTCCGACGGCGGCAGCGGAGTAACCTCGCCGGGATAGACGTTGAACTCGACGTTGAGCTCGACCAGATCGGTCGGGTTGCCGTCGCCGTCCACGTCATCCAAGCGGTTGATCAGGTAGGTGTCGATGTGGAACAGGGTCGGATCGACGTTGTCGACCGAGACATGAACCACAGCGACCAGCGCATCATCGTGTCCGTCTGCGCGGTAGATGAACGCCGTCGCATTGTCGTCCCGCATCACGAAGTAGAGCGGCGATCCATTCGACGTCAGATTGGCGATATTGCCGATGTCGGTCAGCAGGACGGTGGCCGGCGCGGTCGTGGTCTTCACTTCGGCCTGCAGATGCAGGAAATCGAGATAGTTCGACGCCGAGGACAGCGTGCCGAAGAAATCGGCCCAGTTGCCCTCGGCAAAGTACTGGTTGGCGAAATTGGCGTAGGAATCCCAGTCGGTGGTGTTGGCCGGATCCCGAAGCCGGGACTCGTGCAATTGGCCGAGCGGACCTGCGGCCGTGAAGCCGAACGGCGTTCCCAGCAAAGTGTCGGCGAAGTCGTTGCGGATGCTGTTGTCGATCAGGCCGTAGTTGAGCTCGGTCTGATCCTGCGCACCGACGCCCCTGAAGCCGCCGAGTCCGGCGCCGGCGCCGAACTGGGTCAGCAGCGCGCCGTTGTTGTCCGCACCCTGCGGGCCGGCGGCCGGATCGCCGGGACCGGCCGCGGTCTGGATGTCGATGGTGGGATCGGTCGACGCCAGCATGGTGGCGACGTCGATCGGCTGGCCGTTGGCGGTCTCGACCGTGATCGGGGCCTGCTGGTTGGCGTCGACATAGCCTTGCAGGATGACAGTGACATCACCGACCCGGATCGCGAGATTGCCGTCGCCGATCCGGCCGATGATCTCCGCCTCGCCGGTGAAGGGGGCGCCGAGCACGAGCACGTCGCCGGGCTGTACCGGCACCCGAACCACATCCGCACCCGCCGGGATGGCGATCTGTTGCGGCGCGCCGGGCGCTGCCGCTGCAGTCGGCGCCGGTTCCGCGGCACCGTCCGCCTGAGCGAGTTGGACGCCGTCGAAGAAGCCGTCTTGTTGGTCGGCGGCGAAGAAGTTGTCGGTGTTGGAAGTGGAGTCGCTCTCGAGCGAACCGCTCGGGGTGCTGGTGTCGGTAGCCATTTCCCGCCTCGTCTGGCGCCCCCTGCGGCGCCGGGGAGACGGCCGGATGCCCCCCGGGCCCGTTGCCGTCCAACCCGAAAACGAGGTCCAGGCCCCCGGTATTTCCCACAAATTGCCGGTTTATTACCGGAAGCCATCACTATTGTGTAACAATTTTCCTGGAATTTTGGGTATTTTTGGGAGACTCGATTCCTGCCTCATCTGGAGGCGCCTTGCGCGTCCTCAAGGGCCAGTTCCGCCCCCCTCTCCCCGACCATGATCGAGGGCGCATTGATGTTGCCGGAGGGGACCGTCGGGAAGATCGAGGCATCGACCACCCTGAGGCCCTCGAGGCCGTGCACTTTCAACCGCTGATCGACCACGGCGCGCGCCGGGTCCGGCCCCATGCCGCAGCTGCCGCAGGGATGGAACACGGAATAGGAGCGGGCGCGGATGTCGGCGACGAACGCTTCATCCGACTGGATGTCGAGGCCAGGTTTCAGCTCCTGATCGATGAGATCGCGCAAGGCGGGTGCCGCTGCTAGTCGGCGCAGGAACTTGGCGCCGGCGAGGAGCTCGGCGACATCATGCTCGGTGGTGAGATAATTCGGCTGGATGCGCGGTGGCTCAGCGGGATCGGCCGAGCGGATCTCGAGCAGTCCACGGCTGGTCGGCCGGCAGGGCGAGGCGCTGGTGGTGAACCCCGGAAATGGATCGGGGTGCATCAGTGGCCGGATTCCCGGCGGCGTGCGCTCATAGGTCAATGGCGAGAAATAGAGCTGCATGTCCGGCCGCGTGAGATCGGGCCGGGTGCGGAAGAAGCCGCCGCCCTGATTGACGCTCAAGGAAAGCGGCCCGCCGCGCGTCAATATATAGCGCAAGGCGGCGCGCACCTTGCCCCAGAACGGATAGAGGTCGTTGTTGAGGCTCGGCCGTTTCGCCCGATAGACATGGTCGTAGCAGAGATGGTCCTGCAGATTGCGCCCGACCATCGGGCTCTCATGCACCACGTCGATGCCGTGCTGCTTCAAAAGCGCGGCGGGACCGACGCCGGAAAGCAGCAGCAGCTGCGGCGAGTTGATGGCGCCCGATGCGAGGATCACCTCGCGGCGCGCCCGCACCTCGATCATGCGTTGGCCATAGCGATAGGTGACACCGACCGCGCGCTTGCCCTCGAACTGGATCTCTGTGGTGAGCGCATCGGTCCGAACGCTCAGATTCGGTCGCCACAGCGCCGGCCAGAGATAGGCGCGCGCCGAAGAGAGCCGGAAGCCGCTCCGCGTGGTAATCTGGTAGTAGCCGACCCCTTCCTGCGTGGCGCCGTTGAGATCGGGATTATAAGGAAGGCCAGCCTCCTGCCCGGCCTTGATGAAGACCGCGGTCAGCGGATGCGCGGTCTTGGAAATATCGGTGACATGCAGCGGACCGCCGGCGCCGTGATAAGGACTCTCGCCCAGCGCATGGTCTTCCATCCGGCGATAGGCCGTCAGCACATTGCGCCAGCCCCAGCCGGGATTGCCCGCCTTCTCCCAATCGTCGAAATCCTCGGCCTGGCCACGGACATACACCATGGCGTTGATCGAACTCGATCCGCCGATCACTTTCCCCCGCGGCCAATAGCTCTTCCGTTCACCGAGCCCCGGATCCGGCTCGGTCTGGTATTTCCAGTTGTAGCGGCCGTCATAGAAGGTCTTGCCGTAACCGATCGGCACCTGGATCCAGAACCGATGGTCCCAGGGCCCCGCCTCCAGCAGCAGGACCTTGTGCTTGCCGCCGGCGCTCAAACGGTTCGCCAGGACGCAACCCGCCGAGCCTGCGCCGACGACGATGTAATCGAACTGATCCAAGACCGCCCCGAGATTGAAGCCCCGGGTCAATTGCTGCTAGACCGGCGGCAAATTCAAGTGAATTGCCGTTGTCAGGAGACCTTGGGGCACCATGAAGATCAAGAAGCTGGAAACCTTCACCAACCAGGCGGTCGGCTTCGTGAAGGTGACGACCGATGACGGCAAGGAAGGCTGGGGCCAGGTCTCCAATTACAATGCCGACATCACCTGCCAGATCTTCCACCGCCAGGTCGCCCGCTATGCCCTCGGACAGGATGCGCTCGACATCGAGAGCCTGGTGACCCTGATCCCGGAGCGCGAGCACAAGTTCCCCGGCTCCTATTTGATGCGCGCGATCACCGGTCTCGACACCGCACTCTGGGATCTCCGCGGCAAGCTCGAGGGCAAGAGTGTCTGCGAGCTCCTCGGCGGCAAGCCGCGGCCCTTCCCGGTCTATGCCTCCAGCATGAAGCGCGGCGAGATCACGCCGGAAGCCGAGGCCGAGCGGCTGAAGCGGCTGCAGGGCGAGCACGGCTACAAGGCCTTCAAGTTCCGCGTCGGCAAGGAATGCGGCCACGACGAGGATGAGTGGCCCGGCCGCACCGATGCGATCGTGCCCCAGGTGCGCAAAGCTCTAGGCGACAAGGCGATCCTGCTGGTCGATGGCAACAGCGGCTACACCCCGAAGAAGGCGATCGAGGTCGGGCACATGCTGCAGGACCACGGGGTGGTGCATTTCGAGGAGCCCTGCCCCTATTGGGAATACCACTGGACCAAGGAAGTCAAAGACGCGCTCGACCTCGACGTGACCGGCGGCGAGCAGGATTGCGATCTCGCTCTCTGGCGCTTCGCGATCGACATGCGCGCGGTTGACGTCGTCCAACCCGACGTCTGCTACATCGGCGGCATCAACCGTACGCTGAAAGTGGTAGAGATGGCGAAGAAGGCCGGGATCCCGGTGACGCCGCATTCCGCGAACCTTTCCATGGTCACGGTCTTCACGCTCCATCTGATGGGCGCGATCGACAATGCCGGCCCCTATGTCGAGTTCTCGATCGAGGGCGAGGATTACTACCCCTGGCAGGACGGGTTGTTCACGCCGGCGCTGGTCGCCAAGGACGGTAAGGTGCAGATCCCCGACGCGCCAGGCTGGGGTGTGGAAATCAGCAAGGACTGGCTTTCGAAGGCGACCTGTCAGAAGAGCGAGCTCGCGTAGTTCGTCATTGCCGGGCCTGACCCGGCAATCTCGCACCGATCGGAGACAGATGCCCGGGTCAAGCCCGGGCATGACGATTCAAATCTTCCGAACACATTCTCGCGACCACGGCGTTTCGGAGGTGCGGCGTGCGGACCCAGCGGGCAGATTGGGACTTTAGGTGAGCATGATGATGAAGACTCGATTCGCCCTGATCTCGACCGCGCTGGCGGTCCTTGGCGCCACACTCGGCGCGCTCTCGACCGCGGCCCGCGCCCAGTCGGTTTCCGGCAGCGTCTATTACGGCCCGGCGCCGGCCCCGGTCTATGTCGAGCCGCAGCCGGTCTATGTCTATCCGCCGGCTTACGTCTATCCGGCCCCCACCTATTATTATGCGCCGCCGCCCACCTATTATTATGCGCCGCCGGTCACCTACGCGCAGCCCGCCTACGTCTCGCCGAGCATCGGCGCCACCTTCGTCTTCGGCGGCGGCCGGGGCCATCACGGCCATCATTAGTCCTGTCCAATAGGCCGGTCCGCTAGGCCCGTAGGGGTTAGCCCGGCAGGGGATCTCTTCCTGGCCAGGGACGCGATTTGGTTCTATCGTCCTACCCCGTGTGCCGAGCCGGCACAGCGTAGCGACGATGCGTAATGGCCAATTTCACCCAGGACAAAACCGACCGTTTCGCCGCCGAGACTCTGGCCCGGCGCGTGGCCGAACAGCAGGCGCTTTTCGAGTTCACCGACCGGATGTTCCGGGCGACCACCCGGCACGAGGTCTATGACGCGGCGCTCGATGCGATCATCCGGGCGCTGGGCTGCAGCCGCGCCTCGATCCTGCTGTTCGACGACAGCGGAAAGATGAGCTTCGTCGCCTGGCGGGGTCTCTCCCAGGGCTATCGCGATGCGGTCTCGGGCCATTCGCCCTGGCGCCCCGGCGATCGCGACGCGGTGCCGGTCAGCATCGATAACGCCGACACTGCGGACCTGCCGCCGGAACTGAAACCCGTGCTGGCGCACGAGCGGATCGAAGCGCTGGCCTTCATCCCGCTAACGCTCGACGGCGCGGTCATCGGCAAGTTCATGACCTATTACGCGACGCCGCACCGCTTCGACAGCGCAGAGATCGAGCTCGCAGTGACGATCGCGCGCCAATTGGGTTTCCGGATCGAGCGGCAGATCGCCGAGGAGAAGCGTGTCGCGGCGGAACGCGCCTTGAAGTCCGAGCGCGAGCTTCTCGGCACCATCATCGACCGCGCGCCGGTCATGATCACGCTGTTCAAACCCGAGACCGGCCGGCTGCAGCTCAATCGCCGGTTCGAGCAGCTGCTCGGCTGGACCGCGGAATCGAGAACGGCGGATGCGCTGATCGAGCTTGCCTTCCCGGATCCCGAATACCGCGCCAAGGTCACGGCTTTCATCGAGGCTTGCGGTCCGGACTGGATGGACTTGACCATGCAGACCGTGAGCGGCCAACCGATCGAGACCAGCTGGGCCAATTACCAGCTCTCCGACGGGACGCGGGTCGGGATCGGGATCGAGATCACCGATCGCAAAAGGCTGGAGGCGCAGCAGGCGCTGCTGCTGGGCGAGACCACGCATCGCCTGCGCAACCTGTTCGCGGTCGCCAGCAGCGTCATCGACATGAGCGCCCGCAACGCGCAATCCCCCAGCGAGATGGCGGAAGCCGCCCACGACCGGCTGAACGCGCTGACCCGCGCCCATGCGCTCAGCCATCCCGTCGGACAGAGCCTGCCCGAGGAGCGCGAGACGACCTTGCGCGCGCTGCTGGCCGTGATCTTCGCGCCCTATGCCGCGGACGATGCGGCGGCACCCTTCGCCTGGACCGGTACCGATCTTGCCTTGAGCGTGGACGCACTCTCCGCCTTCGCGCTGCTGCTGCATGAATTCGCCACCAACGCGGCGAAGCACGGCGCGCTCTCACGCGCCGGCGGCCGCGTGCACATCGACAGCCTCATCATCGACGGCGCCGAGCTCGCCTTCGCCTGGCGCGAGACCGGCGGGCCGGCGGTCGTCGGTCCGCCCGCGACCCGCGGCTTCGGCGCCTATCTCGCCGAGCGCGTGGTCAACGGCCAATTTGGCGGCCGCATGACCCGGGAATGGGGCACCTCCGGCCTCACCATCCGGCTCTGGCTGCCGCTCGACCGGCTGAAGCCGGTCCCCAGCCCTCTTGTTGCGGCCCCTCTTGTTGAAGGCGCCTCGCGGAAATAGGCTCTCTCCCCAAAAGGTTCTTGAGGGGGAGCAATGCCTGATTTTCCGATCATCGACGCCCATGTCCATCTGACCGACGTCAGGAACCTCGGTTACGGCTGGACCAAGAACGCGCCGGTCCTGAACCGCACCGTGCTGCCGGCCGATCTCATGAAGGCGGCGGCGCCGGTCAAGATCGAGAAATTCGTCTTCGTCGAGGTCGATGTCGACCTGCCGCAGCATGTCGCCGAGGCCGAATGGATCGACGGCCTCGCGAAAACCGAGCCGAAGCTCGCCGGCATGGTCGCCGCCTTGCCGCTGGAACTCGGCAAGGGTGCCGAGGCGGACCTCGAGAAGATCGCCAGGCTCAAGGTCGCGCGCGGCATCCGGCGCCTCATTCAGAACCAGGCGGATCCGGATTTCTGCATCCAGCCGAAATTCATCGAAGGCCTGAAGCTGCTCCCGAAGCACGACCTCGTCTTCGACATCTGCGTCTTCCACCACCACCTGCCGAACGTGATCAAGATGGTGCGGCAATGCCCCGAGGTCCGCTTCGTGCTGGATCATATCGGCAAGCCGGCGATCAAGGCCGGGATCTCCGATCCCTGGCGCCAGCACATGAAGGAGCTTGCGGCCTTCCCCAACGTCACCTGCAAGATTTCCGGCGTCTCCACCGAGGCCGATCATAAGAACTGGACGCGCGAACAGCTGAAGCCCTACATCGCGCATTCCATCGACGCCTTCGGCTTCGAGCGCTGCATGTATGGCGGCGACTGGCATGTGCTGGAGCTGGCCGGAACCTATCCGCAATGGGTCGCGGTGGTGGACTGGGTGATCGAAGGCGCGACTTCGGAAGAGAAGCGCAAGCTCTATCGCGACACCGCCACCCGCGTTTACCGCCTATGACCGATCCGATGCCGCATTGGCGGCGGCGCGCCATCAGCGTCGCGGCGATGCGCGAGCTCGCGCGCTCGAAGCTGCCGCGGCCGATCTTCGACTTCGCGGATGGCGGCGCCGAGGACGAGCAGACGCTGCGGCGGAATGAATCCGCCTTCGACGATCTCGACCTGCTGCCGCGGCCGTTGAGCGGTTCGGCCACACGCGATCTCTCCGTCGAGCTGCTCGGTCAGAAGCTGAGCCTGCCGGTGATCATCGGGCCGACGGGTCTGGGCGGGTTGTTCTGGCCGGACGGCGAGCGCTGCGCGGCGCGTGCGGCCGCCGCGGTCGGCACCGCCTATTGCTTGAGCCATGGCTCGGTCTGCACCTTGGAGCAGCTGGCAGAGACCCGCGTATCCCCGCGCTGGATGCAGGTCTTCATCTATCGCGACCGCGGCTTCACAAAAGAGCTCACCGAACGCGCCGCGAAGGCGAATTACGACGCGCTGGTGCTCACCACCGACAACCAGATGCTCGGCAACCGCGAGCGCGATCTCAGAAACGGCTTCACCATCCCGCCACGCCTCGGTCTTAACAGCCTGGCCAGTATGGCGCTGCGCGCGGAATGGCTCTGGCGCATGCGCAACGACCTGAAGCGCATCACCTTCGGCAATTACGTGCGGCCCGGCGAGAGTGCCGACATCAAGAGCCTTGCCGGGCGCATGGCCAGCCTGCTCGATCCCTCGATGAACTGGGCGGATGTCGCGGACCTTCGCAAGGTCTGGACCAAACCGCTCATCCTCAAAGGCATCCTGCATCCCGACGAAGCGCGCAAGGCCGTCGAGCACGGCGTCGATGCGCTGATTGTCTCCAACCATGGCGGAAGGCAGCTCGACGGCGCTGCCTCCGGCCTCGATGCTTTGCCGGCGATCCTCGATGCGGTCGGCGGAAAGATCCCGGTGCTGGTCGATGGCGGCATCCGCCGCGGCTCCGATGTGGTGAAGGCACTGGCGCTCGGCGCCAAGGCCTGCCTGATCGGCCGCCCGCAATTGTGGGGCGTGTCGGTCGCCGGCGAGGCGGGTGTCGCCCGCGTGCTGGAGATCTTCAAGCAGGAGATCGACCGCGCCATGGGACTCTGCGGCGTGACGCGCATCGGAGAGATCGACCAGACTCTGCTGCTCAGGAAAAGGATCGGCGTATGATCAAGGACCCTCCGCTGCTCACCATCCGCCGCGATTTCCCGCGGCCCAGCGCCGCGACCATGAAAGCCTTCGCCGGCGTGCCCACGGGCTATGTGGTGGATGCCATGGGCGGGCGCGGCGGTTTGGATTACCGGATCAAGCCGCTCGCACCGCAGGTGACGCCGCTGGTCGGCGTCGCGATGACCTGCCATTGCGGCCCCGCCGACAACCTCGCTTTGTTCGGCGCCATGGCGACCGCGCGACCGGGCGACATCCTGGTGGCAGCAACCGATGCCTTCACCGCGACCTCGGTGACCGGCGACCTCCTGCTCGGCATGGCGAAGAACCGCGGCATATTGGGACTGGTGACCGATGGCTTGGTGCGCGACCTCGAAGGCGTTCTGGGCGTCGGCCTGCCGGTCTATTGCGCCGGCGTCACGCCGAACTCACCCGCGCGCAACGGTCCGGGAACGATCGGGCATCCGGTGACGATGGGCGGCATGACCATCGCGCCTGGTGACATCGTCATCGGCGACAATGACGGCATCGTCATCATTCCCTTGGCGCAGGCCGAAAGCGTGCTCGGCAAGTTGAAGGATGTGAAAGCGGCCGAGGCTGCGCTCGAAGCCAAGGTCAAGGCCGGGCTCGAGGTGCCGGATTTCGTCCAGAAGATTTTGGACTCCGACCGCGTGGTCGAGGGCTGACTTTCTTCTTCGCCGTCTTCTTGGCTTTCTTCGACTTCTCCGACCCCGCCCAATAATCGAAGACGCGCTTCTGGAGCTTGCGGATGAACTTCGCGGCCGCCTCGCCGGTCCAGAGCCCTTCATAGCCAAGACGCTGGGCGCAGCTCACCCACCATCCGTCGCCCGGCAGCCGATCGGATTGGCGGACCACCAGCACCGCCATCTCCGGCTCGCCGCGCGCGACCGCCGTGTCATCGACCGCGCCCAGGGTCTTGCAGACCGCCCTCATCTTCGGCCGGCTGAACGCATGGCCCATCTTGTCCAGGAGATCGGCGTAGGAGATGTCACGGCGCGCCCTCGCTGCTTCGATCAGCAGGCTGCGCACGGTGGCGGCATCGCTGATGGGTACCGCCAGAAGGTCACGTCCCTCTTCCATCCATGCCTCTTAGTTGAGCAACGATTTCAGCGCAATTGCCGCACTGCGGCATTGCCTTCCGCTTGACGCGCAAGGCAATGCAATCAAAGATGCCTCGTCCGTTCACTGCATGCACTATGCGTTTGCGACGGGAGAGTCAGGGGCCAGGCAATCGCATTTCCATCCGCATTAAATCGATTCAATCAACCAAGAGCAAAACCTGGGAGGAGTCTCGAATGTTCAGAATGTCGCGTCGCAAGTTCGGCAGCGGCCTGCGCGTCGCAGCCGTCGCCGTTTCCGCCCTCACCTTGGGCGGCATCATGGCCGGCCCAATGTCGACCGGGGCCTCGGCCGAAGACAAGCTCGTGATCCTGGGCTCGGTGCCCGGCCTGAAGTTTCCGTTCTTCGTCCACATGATGAATCAGATCAAGGCCGAGGGCGAGAAGCTCGGCGTCGAAGTCATCGTCGGCGACGGCCAGGTAAGCTCGACCAAGCAGACCGCCGACGTCGAAGCGGCGATCTCGCGCGGCGTCAACGGCATCGTCATCAGCCCGAACGAAGTCGACGCCATGGCGCCGGCGCTGCAAGAGGCGGTCGATGCCAAGATCCCGGTCGTCACCATCGACCGCTATGTCACCAAGGTGCCCGATCTCCTCGGCCATGTCGGCGCCGACAACTCCAAGGGCGGCGAGGCGCAAGCCGAGCTCATCATGAAGCTGTTTCCGAACGGCGCGAAGATCATGAACCTGCAGGGCCAGCCGGGTGCGGGTCCCGCCATCGACCGCAACAAGGGCCTGCACACCGTCCTCGACAAGGTGAAGGACAAGTACGAGATCGTGTTCGAGCAGACCGCGGAATTCGACCGCGTCAAGGGTCTCTCGGTGACCGAAGCGGCCTTGGCCAGCATGCAGACACCGCCGGACGTCATCGTCGCCGCCAATGACGACATGATCCTCGGCGCCATGGAAGCGGTGAAGGCGCACAACCTCAACGGCAAGATCGCCTTGATCGGTTTCGATGCCCTGCCGGAAGCGCTCGCGCGGGTGAAGGACGGCAGCTTGACTGCGACGGTCGAGCAGTTCCCCGGCCTGCAAAGCTCCAAGGCGGTGGATAAGCTGGTCGCCTTCCTGAAGGACGGCACCAAGCCGGAGCCGAAGGTCGAGCTGCTGACCCCGATCACCATCACCAAGGACAATCTCGACAAGGCCGAGCGTCTCGGCGAAGTTCAGTAAGACCTTACGCGTTTCATGCGGCGGATGGGCAACCATCCGCCGCTGTTTCGCTGTAGAGTGCTCTTATGACCGAACCCCTGCTCCGCATGGAGCACATCACCAAGCGCTTCCCCGGCGTGCTGGCGCTGGACGATGTGTCGCTGGAGATCCTGCCCGGCGAGACCCACGGCCTCTTGGGCGAGAACGGTGCCGGCAAGTCCACGCTCTTGAAGATTCTCTCCGGCGCCTATCAGCAGGATTCCGGCACGATTACCCTCGGCGGCGCGCCGCTCGAGGCGAAGACGCCGCTCGATGCCCAGAAGCACGGCATCATCACCATCTACCAAGAATTCAACCTGATCCCGACCATGACGGTCGCGGAGAACATGTTCCTCGGCCGCGAGCCGGGTGCCGGGGTGTTCGTCTCCTGGCCGAAGATGCGCGAAGAGACCGAGAAGGTGCTGCAGCACCTGCAGATCGATCTCGACCCGATGGCGCTGGTCAGCGACCTTTCTGTGGGTGAACAACAGATGGTGGAGATTGCGCGGGCCTTGTCCCGCGACTCCCGCATCATCGTCATGGACGAGCCGACCGCCGCCTTGACCGAGCGCGAAGTCGATCACCTCTTCCGCATCATCGCCGATCTCAAAGCGCGCGGCCTTTCGATCATCTACGTGACCCACCGCCTGCATGAGGTCGAGCAGATCTGCGACCGCGTGACGGTCTTGCGCGATGGGAAAAGGGTCGGCAGCGGCAATGTCGGGGAGCTCCGCGTCGACGACTTCGTGAAGATGATGGTCGGCCGCTCCAGCAGCCAGCTCTTCACCCGGCTCGCGAAGCAACGCGAATCCGGACCGATCGTCCTGACCGTCAAGGGCATCTCCCGCGACCGCGACCCGACCAACCCGCACGCGACCCTTCTGAAAGACGTCAGCATCGAGGTGCGCGCCGGCGAGATTCTTGGCCTCGCCGGATTGATGGGCGCCGGCCGCACCGAATTGGCGCGCGCGATCTTCGGCGCCGACCGGTTCGAGCGCGGCTCGGTCGAGATGCACGGCAAACCGCTCCAAATCCGCTCGCCGATGGACGCGATCCGACACGGCATCGGCCTGGTGCCCGAGGACCGCAAGCAGCAGGCCTTGTTCCTGGAGCTCGCGGTCAGCCACAACCTTGCGATCTCCAGCCTGAAGGATCTCTCCTGGGGCCGCTGGTTCGTCAGCGACAAGGCGGAGGCCCAGCTGGTCGAGCGCTACAGGAAGGCGCTCGACATCCGCATGGCCTCGGCCGACCATCCGATCGGCGGGCTCTCCGGCGGCAACCAGCAGAAGGTGGTGCTGGCGCGCTGGCTCGCCTTGAAGCCCAAGGTGCTGATCGTCGATGAGCCGACCCGCGGCATCGACATTGCCGCCAAGGCCGAGGTGCACCAGCAGCTCGACTTGATGGCCCGCGCCGGGATCGCCATCATCGCCATTTCCTCCGAGCTCCCGGAGGTGATGGCGATCAGCGACCGCATCGTCACCATGCGCGAGGGAAGGGTCACCGGCGGCATGCCGGGCGAGCGGGCCACCGAAGAATCGCTCATGCACCTGATGGCCATCGAGCAAACTCAGAAAGCACAGTTCAGCGAAGGACCAAGATGAGCGAAGCCGCGAAGACCGCCGAACTGCCGAGATCGCGCGCCAGCCGGATCATCCCGATCTTGAGCCGCTATGCGCCGCTGGTCTGCCTGGTCCTGCTGATCATCGTCTTCACCGTGCTGACCGACGGGCGGTTTCTGAAGCCGCTCAACCTCTTCAACGTCATGCGGCAGATCTCGATCGAGGGCATGATCGCCGTCGGCATGACCTTCGTCATCTTGACCGCCGGCATCGATCTTTCGGTCGGCTCCCTGGTCGCCGTCGCCGGCCTGACCGCGGCGCTGATCGCCAAGGGCAGTGCCGCCACTTCCTTCTCGCTCGATGCCGCCGAGGCCACCGGTTACGGCTGGTTCGCCGCCATGCTGGGCGCGATTGCCGTCGGCTTGCTGGGCGGCGCGATACAAGGCACCGCCATCACCAAGATGAAAGTGCCGCCGTTCGTGGTGACCTTGGGCGGCCTCTCGGTGTTCCGCGGCATGGCACTGATGATCTCCGGCTCTGGGCCGATCAGCGGTTTCAACGATTCCTACCGCTGGTGGGGCCAGGGGCGGATCGGGCCGGTGCCGATCCCGGTCATCATCTTCCTCTCGATCGCCGCGATTGCCTTCGTCGTGCTGCGCTACACCCGCTACGGCCGCCAGGTCTATGCGGTCGGCGGCAACCGCGAGGCGGCGCGCCTCGCCGGCGTCAATGTCGAGCGCGTCCTGCTCTCGGTCTATGTGATCATCGGCTTCCTGGCCGGCCTCGCCGGTTTCGTGCTCTCGGCGCGCCTCAATTCCTCGGAAGCGGTCGCCGGGATCGGTTACGAGCTCAATGTCATCGCCGCGGTGGTGATCGGCGGCACCTCTCTCTTCGGCGGCGTCGGCACCATCCTCGGCACCGTGATCGGCTCGATGCTGATCGGCGTGCTGAACAACGGTCTCGTTCTCATGAACGTGAACCCCTACGTCCAGCAGATCACCATCGGCCTGATCCTGGTCGCCGTCGTCGCCTTCGACCAGTTCGCCAAATCGCGCCGGCTCAAGTAATCTCGGCGGCGTGACAGAAGCCCTCCTCGCGCGGCTCAAAGCCGGCGCGGCGATCGACGAACCGATCGCCGTCGTCGGCGCGCATCCGGACGACGAGACTTTGGGTTTGGGCAGCCGCTTCGCCGCGATCAAGCACCTGCGTCTCATTCAGATCACCGACGGCGCGCCGCGCGATCTGATCGACGCCAAGAAGCACGGCTTCGCCGGTTGGCAGGCCTACGCCGCCGCGCGGGAAGCCGAGGCACAGGATGCTTTCGCCGTGCTCGGGGCCACGCATGCGGAGCGGCGCCGCTACGGCATGCCGGACAAGGAGGCGCTGGACCATCTGCCAGCGATCGTCGATCGGCTGGTCGCGGATCTTTCCGGCATGGCCGCTGTCTTCACCCATCCCTTCGAGCACGGCCATCCGGATCACGACAGCACGGCGCTGGCGGTCTCCCTCGCCTGCCGAAGGCTGACGGAGCCCCCGCTGCGGTTCGAATTCGCAAGCTATCATCTCCGGGATGGCGAGCGCGTCTTCGGCCACTTCCATCCCGGATCAGGCCCGTCCGAGGTCGAGATCGTGCTGACACCGGCCGAGCTCAAACGCAAGCGGCAGGCCATCGCCTGCTTCAAGACCCAGGCCGCCATCCTCGCGCAGTTTCCGCTGACCACGGAGCCCTTGCGTGCAGCACCGGGCTACGATTTCCGCCAGGTGCCCGGGCCGGCGCTCTACGAAGGGCTCGAGGCGATGACCACTTCGAAGCAATGGATGGCGCAGGCGGACGCCCTTCTGAAGCGGCTCTAGGCCGCGCGCCGCCGATTGCGCGCGCGGGTCCGCGCGGCTTTCTTTGCCGCGGCACTCCGTTCCGCCGCACCCTTGGTCCGCACCGCTTTGCGCGCGGCCGCCGAACGGTCGGCTGCGCTGCGGCGCGCCGCGGCGCGCTTGGTCTGGCGGGAGAGCGCCTTCTTGGAGGCCGTGCTGCGTGGCTCGTGCTTCAGCACATTCTCGACCGCGCGTCCGACCCGCGGGCGTCGCGTGGTCTTGCGCCGGCCCTGCCCGGCTTCATAGGCGTATTTGGCGCTCTTGCGCGTGCTGGCCTTGGTCGTGCCTTTCGCGGGTGGCGGCAGGTCGACCCCGGCGCGCCGCGCCTTGGAGAGGCCGATCGCAATCGCCTGCTTGGTATTGCGGGCGCCGTGCTTGCCCTCGCGGATCTCGTCGATCTCCTCGCGCACGAACTCGCCCGCTTGGGTGGATGGCGCCTTGCCCTGGCGCTTGTCGCGCTGCGCCCGGCGGATGGTTTCTTTCCTCGGCATGGATGTTCTCCTTCAAATGCCGGTCTCTCCCGTAAAACCGATGCATCGAAGAAGCGTTCCCGCCGCATTGCTGCGGCGGGATGCTCCATTCCACTCAGGCAAAGGCGAGATCGGCTTTCTTCAGAAATGCCGTGTCCAACCCCAGCTTGGCCACGACACCGGCCTCGCTGGCCAAGGCCGTGCGGATCGACTTCCGCTGCAGCATGCGCTCGAAGTAGCGCTGCAGGCGCGGCCAATGGCCGCCATCGATCGCGAAGCCGCTATAATGGAAGTTGATGAGATTGGACATGACCGCGATATCGGCGATGCCGAAGCGGCCCTCCACCAGGACGTCGCCGGTGACGTTCCGCTCGAGATAGCCGAAGACCTTCGGCATCGCCGTCTCCAGAATTTTGGCGACGACGCCGTCATCCGTCGTCTGGTTCAGGATCTTCGGGCGAATCATCTTCTGAAACAGCAGCCCATGGACAACGTCGCGGAACAGCGTGCCGTCGGCGTACTCCTCCAGCCACAGCGCATCGGCGAGGGCCTTCGCCGTCGTGGGATAGAGCGGTGGATTGGGCTCAGTCTTCTCCAGATAGGCGCAGATCACCGAAGAATCGCGCAAGGTGAGATCGTCTTCAGTGACGACCGGGATCTTGCCGGTCGGGCTCAATTCGTCCCAGCCGGCCGGCGGATGGAAGGGAATGACCGGCTCGTTGTGATAGGAAATGCCTTTCTCGATCGCGGCCAGGATGACCTTGCGGGTATGCACAGAGATCGGCACGCCATGGATGGTCAGCATCGCACTCTCCTTTGAAAAGCGGCATCCGCCGCGGGTTCGCTCGGGGCGAGCGAGATCGCGCGGCGGACGAGCATGTCCGCCGATCGATTGGGTCTGGTTCGTTGCGTGGCTAGATCAGGCGGCCCGGGTCACCGGAAACTGGATCTCCATAACCGCCTCTTCAGGGTTCAGCAGCTCGAGCAGCACTTCCCGGCTCGGTCCGGCGATCCGATAGCGGTTCGCGGACATCCACAGCCCGAGCGCGCCATAGGCGAGATGGCTCTGCTGCGGCGATCCACGGCGCACCAGGGTCGCGAGACTGGGCACCGGCGGAAGCTCGCGCAGCGTCAGCTCGAGGCCAGCGACGCGCGGCGGCTCGACATCAGCATGCTTCACCGCATAGCCGATCTCGAAGTCGAGATCCTCCTCCTCAAAATCCGAATGGGCGACGACGGTCAAATCGCCGCGCGTCCCCTCGGGCATGCGACTCCCGACCCGCTGCGCGATATCGCGCACCGTTGCGACCGCCGCGCTGAAGTTCGGAAACACCCGGCGCAGTGCCAGATAGAGCTGCGCGGGCGCGGATTTCATGATTACGTCGTAATCCGCCATGCCGCCCTGCTGCTCGATCTGGGTGAGGCGGGATTCGATGTTGCGCAGGCGCGCCGCGTCCTCGCTGAGGGTGCGTTCCAGCTCGACCTTCTTCAAAGTCAGCATCCCGCGGATTTCGTCGGCGGAGATCTCGCCCTTCACCAGCCGCGCCACCTCGTCCAGCGAAAGGCCGAGATCCTTCAGCGCCAGGATCCGGTTCAAGTCAGCAAGCTGATCGGCGGTGTAGTAGCGATAGCCGGTCGCGGGATCGACCCGGCCCGGACTCAACAGGCCGATGCTGTCGTAATAGCGCAGCAACCGGCCGGAAACCCGGGCAATCCGTGAAAACTCGCCGATGCGAAACATGGGTGGCGTCCCTTTCCGTCCTCGGAATGGGGCCACTCTCCGGCTTTACGCAGCGTCAAGGTCAAGCGATTTCTTCAGGGCAGATCCTTGGCTGGCAATTTCGGCTTCGGCAGGGGCGCCAGGGTCACCGATTTCGACTGCGCCCCGAGGAAGCTTGGGTCGAACATCCCGCCGCCGGAAGGATCGCCGCCCGGCGGGGCCGCGGTGTTGACCGGCGCCGCGCCCACCCGGGTATTGCTTTGCGGCTCGCCCCAGAACTGCGCGCGGCCGCCCTGGGGTCGGCCCGCCTCGATCTCCTGTTGCGCCGCCGAGACCTGACGCGCGACCTCGACCGAATAAGGCAGACGAAAAGCGCGCGGCTCGCCGCTCGGCAAATTGGAATCGTCCAGCTCCTCGACCCAGAGATGGATCGCGCCAGGATTGTTACGCGAGGGATTGGGCTCGATCACGCGGGTCCAGAGCACCTGGAAGCGATCCGGCACCGCCACCGGCGCCGACCAGCCGAGCAGGCGCTGGGTCGCGAAGAAGACGCCGATATAGAAGAGACTGGCGACGACGATCGCCGCAATCTTCGCGAGCCGCGGAATCGGCAGAAAGATCATCACGACCAGCAGCAGGGTGCTGAGCAGCGCGTAAGCGACCACCAGGCCGATGACGCCGGTTTCGATGCCCATCATTGCGACACCGCACCGTTGGTCGCCCCATTGGTCCACTTCTTGCCGTCCTTAGACGAATTCTGGAAGGTCTGCAGGATCGAGCGCGGAATGCGGTTGGTCTCGGTCACCTCGCCCTTCGCATCCAGGGTGAAACGCACCGCGGTCTTCTCGTCGCCGCCCTGCAACAGGTTGATCGTCTCCTTGGCGACGATCGTGACCTTGGGGTTGATCTTCTGCACCATCACGGTCACCGGCACCGGCTGCCCGGTCACCGCCGCGAAGTGATAGATGTTGACCGTATACTCGCCGGCGATGATGCCGCGGATGGTGATCAGCTCCTGGCGGGTCGAGGTCGGCACCTTCTGGCCGTTGACCACCACGAAGTCGTTGATCCCGCCGCGGTCGTCGCGGTCGAGCAGCATGAAATCCGCTTCGCGCCGCCGGAACCACACGATCTGGCCCTGCGGGTCCTGCACGAAGGTGTCGATGTCGTCGGGATGATTGTCCGGCCAGTCCACCGTGATGATGAACTCGGCCTTGCTGTCGACCTTCCCCTTGTCCTCCTGCGGCGCGATCACCAGCAGTGCGATGAAGAACAGAAAAGCCATGATCTGCAGCGCTTTGAACAGCACGACGCTGAACGGGTCGAACCCCTCGCCCTGCGGCATCAGCCCGAATTGATCGATCATTCAGCGGGGGCCCAATCTTTGTCCAATGGGCCGCCTTCGAGCGTCGAGACCACATGCACCTCGGTCAAGTCCACGGCATAGGCGAAGATCTTCGACGTGGCGCTGTCCAGCATCGAGTACTGAACTTTGAGCAGGATCGAGGCGGCGAGGCCGACCAGGGTCGTGTACATCGCGACCGCCATGCCGTCGCTCATCAGCGACATCGAGGAGCGCACCGCCTCCCGATTCTCAGGATCCAACCCGCCGATCGGCGCCAGCATCATGATGAAGCCGATGATGGTGCCGAGGAGGCCGAGCTTCAGCATCGTGTCGCTGGCGAAAGCACCGAACGCATTCGAGCCCTTGAGCCGATCCGCCAGCACCCGCAGCAGCAAGGTCTGATCGATCCGCTTGCCGCGCTGGTGAGCCGCCTTGGTGATGAGATCGCGGATATGCCGTGCGACCAGGCCGGTCCCGACCGGTGCGCCGATCCCGTCGCGCGCCACCGCCTCGCCGGCCTTCTGCGCCGCGGATCCCTCCTTGGAGACGATCAGGATCCGCCAGAGGCAATGCAGGCTGCTCAGCAGATAGAGCACGCAGATGATCGGCGAGATGTAAGTGCGGTCGCTGTCTATCATCCTTTGGATCAATCCGAAGTACCAAAGCAGGATGAAGGCGAAGAGGCTCAAGCCGGTGAAGATCAGCCAGGGCAGCAGCGGATCGCGTTCGCTCATGCGGAATCTCTTTCAAAACCGTGGGTCGAAGCCTATCGACGGCTCAGGCAACATGCCTGGGCAGCGTACCTGATTCGCGTTGGGCAATTTGCCCGAATGCATGCGGCCAAGGCCTCCACGCTTGCCAAGCGCAACGCCGCCGCCCAAAATTCTCCATCCTTCGGACGATGCGGAGTGCGCCATGAACCTCTTCGCCCATCTTGCGCTTCGGCTCGCCGCCGTCGTGCTGCTCTGCCTCGCCTGCGCAATCGGCTGGGTGCTCTTCGACTCCCATCGCAGCATCGAAAAAGAGACCGCAGCTTCCGCCGACCGTGTCGCGCGCAACCTCGAAGCGCTCTACTGGAAGGAGCTGCTCTGGCGCGGCGGCTTGAGCAAGGAGCACATCGTGCCGCTGCCGGACTGGCAGACCATGGCGACGATGAAGGTGATTTCGCCCGGCGTCTGCATCACCTTCGCGCCGGCCAACGAGACTCCGAAGCGGCTGTGCAGCCAGTTGGAAGCGATCAGCAAGCCGGCGCCGGACTGGTTCAAGGGTGCCTACGGCTGGATGTTCGGCGACTTCGTGGCGATCGAGCAGCCGTTGACCCGGCGCCAGCCGCTCGCCGGCACCGTCTCGGCGCGGCCCGATGCGGAGGCCGCGATCCGCCAGGCCTGGCACCAGATCGAGCTCGGCCTTTCGATCGCCGGCTTGCTGGCCATCGGAATCGGCGTGCTGACGGCGCTCCTGCTCGGGCATTCGCTGCTGCCGACCCGCGGCATCGTCGCCGGGTTGCAGCGGCTGGCGAATGGCGATTTCAGCCATCGTCTGCCCGCCTATCGCACGGCGGAGTTCAACCAGATCTCTCGCGCGGTCAACGACCTCTCCGCGCGGCTCTCCGACACCACGGCGCAGCGCGTCGCCCTCACCAACCGGCTGTTCCAGGTGCAGGAAGAGGAGCGCCGGGCGCTGGCACGCGATCTCCACGACGAGTTCGGCCAGTGCCTCGCGGCGGTCGGCGCGCTGGCAACCGTGATCGAGATGGAATCCCGCCAGGACCGTCCGGACCTCGCGCAGGACGCACGCTCGATCATCGAGACCACCAAGCGGATGACCGGCACCTTGCGCGGCGCCCTCGCGCGTCTCCGCTCGCAAGAGGTCGAGGAGCTGGGGCTGGAAGCGAGCCTCGCGCAACTGGTCGCCGGCTGGAACGTGCAATCGGCGCCGCAAGCCACATTCCATCTCGCCGTCAAAGGCGATCTCGCCGAAGTGCCGCGCGCGACCGCGCAGAACATCTATCGCATCGCCCAGGAATGCCTCACCAATGCCGCGCGCCACGGCAGCCCGCAGGATGTGCGGCTCGAGGTCGAGCGCGGCACGAATGTGGTGGCCTTGAGCATCGAGGATGACGGTGGCGGCAGCCCGGCCAAGCTCTCCCAGGCGACCGGCTTCGGCCTGCTCGGCATCCGCGAGCGCATCACCGCGCTCGGCGGGTCGCTCTCGATCGACGCAGCGCCGCGCGGCGTGCGCGTGGCCGCCGTCATTCCGCTCGCGGCATGAGCGCGCTCACCATCCTGCTGGTCGACGACCATCCGGTGGTGCGCGAAGGCTATCGCCGCCTGCTGGAGCGCACGCCGGGCTATCGCGTGGTGGCGGAAGCGAGCGACGCCGCCGCGGCCTATCAGGCCTATCAGAAGACCAAGCCCGACGTCGTAGTCATGGATCTCTCGCTCCCCGGCATCGGCGGCATCGAGGCCTTGCGCCATATCAGGCAATGGGACCGCGAAGCGCGCGTCCTCATCTTCACCATGCACAACGGCGCGCAGTTCGCCTTGAAGGCCTTCGAAGCCGGCGCCGCCGGCTATGTCACCAAGGGCAGCGATGCGGCGGAGCTCGTCAACTCGGTCGCCATCGTCGCCAAGGGTGGCCGCGCCATGAGCGACGACGTCGCCCGGGAGATCGCCGCCGAGCGGCTCGCGCATCCGCAATCGCAGCTCGACGAGCTGAGCCCGCGCGAGACCGAGATCCTGCGCCTCATCGCCTCCGGCTGGTCGGCGGAAGAGATCTCCGGCGCCTTGCACTTGAGCCTGAAGACCGTCCGCAACTACCACTACCAGATCAAGGGCAAGGTCGGCGCCCGCACCGACGCGCATCTGGTCTGGCTGGCGATCGGCGCGGGGCTCGTGGGGGATGCGAAGCCGAGCCCCGAGGATCGCAGCTCAGTCTAGTGCCAGGCATTCCCTCTCCCCGTTGGGGAGAAGGAGTTTCATACCAGCAGCGCACTCCTATTCCCCCGTCTTCACCCGGGTCCATTCGCGGGTCATCGTGGCGAGGCCGTCCTGGTCGCGCGGGATCGATGGATAGAGGGTCTTGCGCGCATTATCGTCCGGGAACAGGACCGGATTGGTCTGGAGACTCTTGTCGAGCAGACCCCATGATTCCTTGTTGGCGCTGGCGTAGTTGATGTAGGCCGTGACCTTGGCGATCACGTCGGGGCGCAGCATGTAGTTCATGAACTCCAGCGCCTCGGCCGGATGCGGCGCGTCGGCCGGGATCGCCATGCCGTCGAAGCCGATATTGGCGCCTTCCTTCGGCACGGCATAGCTGAGCTTCACTTTGGTGTTCGATTCCTGGGCACGGGCGATCGCCTGCATGGTGGCGCCCGACCAGTTCACGGAGATGCAGGCCTCGCCGTCGGCGAGCTGGTTGATCTGCGCCACATTATCGAAGCGGCGGACATAGGGCCGCACCTTGGACATCATGTCGGCGGCGGCCTTGATGTCGGCGGGGTCGTTCGAGTTCGGATCCTTGCCGAGATAGCGCAGCGCCAGGCCGAACATGTCGCCCGGCGAATCCAGGAAGATCACGCCGCAATCCTGGAACTTCGCCACGACCTTGGGATCGAACACCAATGCGAGACTATCGACCGGCGCATCGGGCATGCGCTGCTTCACCTGGTCCGGATTGTAGACGACGCCGTTGGTCCACCACATGTAGGGCACGACATGCGCGTTGTCCGGATCCACCGCGCTGAACTGCTGCAGCACGAAGGGATCGAGGTTCTTGAAGTTCGGCAGCTTCGCCTTGTCGAGCGGTTTGTAGAGCTTGGCCTTCACGTGGTGATAGGCGAGCGTGTTGTCGGGGAAGATGATGTCATAGCCGCTGCCGCCGGTGAGAATCTTGGCATCCAGGGCTTCGTAGCTGTCGAAGTTGTCGTAGATGACCTTGATCCCGGTTTCTTTCTCGAAATCCTTGATCGTGTCCGGGCCGATATAGTCCGCCCAGTTGTAGACATTGAGCTGCCGGTCCTCGGCCGCAGCCCCGCCGACCGCCAGGCCCAAAGTGACGACGCCGAAGGCGAGTGCCGATGCAATGCGCTTGATCATCTTTTGCCCATCCTGTCCATGAAGGGTCTGCGCCCTCTCCTCTTCAGATTGACACCGCGGCAAGCGCCTGCTCCATGGACCCTTTCGGGCCTATGCCTTAGGCTCGGCTGCCACGGATGAGGAACGGGGAATCGGGTGGGGAGATCCGGAGAAAAATTGGAAGGATTGCTGGCGCGGATCGCGGAGGTCGCGGACCAGACCGGCAAGCCCGCGTTCTATCCGGCACTCCTTGCAGCCCTCGCATTGCATCTCAAGGCCGATCTCCCGATGATGATGCGTTATTCGGCCGAGAATGCGCCGGAATACATCATCCATGCCGGGCTCGAGCCCGAGCATATGGAGCTCTATCGCCGCGGCCTCTACCGGGTCGATCCGATCTATCGGCTCTGTCGCAGCGCGACCGGCCAAGGGGTCAAGGATCTAACCGAGATCAGCACGCCCGACGAGCTCAAGGGCGACTACTTCAAGATTTTCCTGCGCCTGACCGGCATGGCCGACGATCTCGCGATCCTGTTTCCGGTCGAGGACCGCGCCTCGATCGGCCTGGTGTTCGAGCGGCGCACACGCTTCCGCCGCGACGAGATCGCGGAGATGCGGTCACTCTTCCCGCTGCTCGACAGCCTGCATCGGCTGCACCAGACCTTGAGCCGGCCGACCGGCCGCAACACGCGCAAGGATCCCGGCCTGCCGCCGATCGACTATCGCAAGGCGGTGGATAAGTACCTCCGCGACGAGCTGACGCCGCGCGAGCGCGACATCGTCGGCCTCATTCTGCTCGGCTACCCCACCGCCGAGATCGCGGCGCGATTGAAGCTCAGCGTCAACACGATCAAGAACCACAAGAAGCGCATGTATGCGAAGCTCGACATCACCACCGAGCGCGAGCTGTTCCTGGGATTCGTGAATTTCCTGTTCGAGAGCTAGCTGGCCCATTGGGGTCCATTGGCAGCATCAGACCGATGACCGATGCTCGGGCATCCTTCTTCTGCCATGGGACCATCGATGACCTTGAAGATCCAACTCGACGCCTATTGCCAGGCGTTCAACGCGCGATCGCTGGACAAGACACTGTCCCTGTTCGCCGATCATGCGCTCTATGAGATGCCGCTCCTGGGCCAGCGCCTGTTCGGCCGGGGCGAGATCGCACAAGGGCTGCAGCGCATCTTCGACCTGACCGAGAATGCCAAGTTCGAGTTTTCCGACGCGGCGGAATCCGATCGCGTCCTGATCGCCGAGGGCAAGCTCAAGGCGAAGCTGCACCGCGACAACGCGCCGGTCGCCATGACCGCGGCAATCACTCTGGAAGCCCGCGACGGCAAGATCGCGCGGCTTTCGACCTATCTTGATGCGCGGCCCTACCGGCTCTGGACCGACGGCCCGATCTTCGCCGGAGCAACCCGATGAACAAGCCCGTGACCGACACACTCACGCCCGAGAAAGCCATCCGCGCCTATTGCACCGCCTTCGCCCGCCATGCCGACGGCGAGATCGAGGCGATGTTCGCCGAGGATGCGAAGCTCGACCTGCCGCTCTACGACCACCGCATCGAAGGCCGGACTGCGATCATGCGCGAGCTCAGGACGGCGATGCGCGGCTTGAAGGAAATCCGCGTCGATCTCCACCATGTGATCGAGCAGGGCGACCGCGCCTTCGCGGAAGGCGTGTTCTTCGCCGAGCATGTCGGCATCCCGCCGCATGTCGACGGAACGCCGGTGCGGCTCGACTTCAAGTTCGTCGCCGTTGCCACACTCGCCAGCGGCAAGATCGTGCACTGGACCGAGCATTTCGATGTGAAGCCGCTGAAACCCCGCGAGCGGACCCATCTCTATCCGATCACCCGCCGCTCGCCCTACTGGGACGGCACTGTGGAGGCCGGCGTCTCGGAATTCATGGTCTACAACCACACCTACTTCCCACTGATCTTCCACCACTCGCCGAGCGAGGAATACGAAGCGCTGACCGAGCGGGTGACACTCTGGGACGTGGGCTGCGAACGCCAGACCGAGCTTCGCGGGCCTGATGCGGTGAAGCTCGCCGACTACCTCACCACCCGCAGCCTCGCCAAGCTCAAGGTCGGCGACTGCAAATACACCTTGGTCTGCGACCCTGAGGGCCAGATCATCTGCGATCCGGTGCTGATCCATCCCTGGAGGGACGTGGTCTGGCTCTCGCACGGCGACGCGGACCTGACCCTCTGGGCCCAGGGCATCGCCCTGCATGGCGGATTCGACGTCGAAGTCCGCGAGCCCGACGTGGCGCCGCTGCAGATCCAGGGCCCGAAGTCGCTGGAGATGCTGCGCGGGTTGGTCGACCAGCCGCTCGACGATCTCGGCTTCTACAAATGCAAGCCGGCGAAGGTCGCGGGGATCGAGGCCGTCGTTTCGCGCACCGGCTGGAGCGGCGGCCTCGGCTTCGAGGTCTTTCCGCTGTCGAGCGACCGTGCCATGGAGCTCTGGAACGCGCTGATCGAGGCCGGCAAGCCGCATGGCCTGATGGTGACCGGCCCGAACGTGTTCCGCGCGGTCGAGAAGAATGTCACCGACACCGCCTATTACTCGAACTCGGAGATGAACCCCTACGAGGCCGGCCATGACCGCCTGGTCGACCTCGACAAGGGCAAGTTCATCGGCAGCGAGGCTCTGCGCCGGATTGCGAAGGATGGCGCCAAGCGCAAGACCGTCGGCCTGCTGGTCGAGGGCGACCTGCCGCTACTCGAATGGTACTGGCCGATCACCGACGCCCACGGCAAGCCCGGCGAAGTGCGCTGGGCGGTGCATTCCTTCGCCCTCAGCCAAAACATCGCGATTGCCGTCGTCGATGCGGCGGTCGAGATGGGCGAGACGGTGACGATCCATCACCAGGCCGGCACCAGCAAAGCGAAGGTGACCGCGCTGCCTTTCGTCTAGAGAGAATAGACGTCATTGCCGGGCTTGACCCGGCAATCTCGCGCCTATTGGAGCCAGATGCCCGGGTCAAGCCCGGGCATGACGACTAATTGAGGCTCCGGCCCTAGTTTCTTGGCTTCTCCCGGCCGGGCTTCCAATCCGAGATCGCGCGGGTGAGGAAACCCGGTCGCTCGTTCCGGATCTCGGCATCGTTGCGACGCCGGATCGCCGCCCGCACCAGCTTGGCGCCGAGATAGCGCGCAGGTTCCGGCGGCAAGGTCGAGCGGCGCTGCAAGCCGACAAGGCCGCTCTCGCTCCAGCGATCCTTCCGCTCGAGCGCAAGACTCGCAAGGATGCGACCCGCAACCGGCGTCTGCGCAATGCCGGTGCCGTTGAAGCCCATCCCGAAGATGATGTTCGGGTGGCCGCTGAGATGATCGAAGACCGGAATGTGTTCCGGCACGCAATCGATCGGGCCGCTCCAGTCGTATTCGACCGCCACATCGCGCAAGGTCGGATAGACGCGATGCAGTTCGCGAATGTTGCCGGCGCCATGCTGCGGACTGCGGTTGAAGCCGGCATGGATCACGGCGCCATACGCGACCTCGCCGCTGCCCCGGCCGAAGATCACCCTTCCCTGCGGCGTACGCTGGTAGTAGAGCACTTGCGCCTGGGAATCGCAGATCGAGGCGCCGTCGCGCCAGCCGATGCGATCGAGTTCCGCCGGGACCGGCGCCGTCGCGATCACCTGGCTGCCGACGATGTACATATGCCGCCGCAATTCCGGCAGAGCCGAGAGCCAGGCATTGGCCGCCAGCACCACCTTCTCGGCGCGGAGCTCGCCGCGTGCGGTGCGCAAAGCGCAGGTGCTGCCGGGCAGGATTTCCAGCACCGGACTGCGCTCATGGATCACCACGCCGCGTTCCAGCGCGAGCTTGCGCAGCCCGAGCGCCAGCTTCGCCGGTTGCACCGTCCCGGCTTTCGCCTCGACGACGCCGATATACGACGCGGAGGAGCCGGTGCGCTGCTCGATCTCGGAAGCGGTCAGCAGCTTGAAGCGGCCGGGCTCGACCGCTTCGGTCAGAGCGACCGCATTGTTCCAGGCGCCTTCCTGCGCCTTGGAACTTGCGGTCCAGAGCCAGCCGTCGAGTCGGAGATCCATGTCGATCGCGCCCGAGCGCTGCAGCTGCTCCAGCTCGGCGATGGCATCGGCGGTCGCCGCGCAGAGTGCGCGCGCTTCCTCGGCGCCGGTGACCGCACCGACGAGATCCAGTTCGGCGAACCAGGTATGCGCCTGCCCGCCGTTGCGGCCGGAAGCACCGGAGCCGCAGAAATCCGCCTCGAGGATGGTGACGCGAGTCTCCGGCGCCTGCGCCTTGATCCGCAACGCCGTCCACAAGCCGCAGAAGCCGCCGCCGACGATCGCGACGTCTGTCTGCGCGGCGCCTTGCAACGGCTCGGTCACGGCATCGGCGGCGGTATCCTGGAGCCAGAAAGAACGATCGCGGGGCGCCGCCACGACCGGCGGGCGGAGACGCAGGCTCATCTCACGCGCCCTCAGCCGGCGCGATGACCGAGGCGTATTTGGCAAGCAGCCAGTCGGGGATTCGCCGCGGCTGCTGCGGGAAGCCGCCGACATAGAGGCAGGTCTGCGAGGCCGCCGCGGTCGCTTCGCGCAAGGCCTCGGCGGCGGGTTTCTTGCCCGGCTCATAGGCGGCGAGGAAGGTCGCGATGAAACTGTCGCCGGCGCCGCAGGTGTCGACCACGGGAAGCGGCGTCGCCTTCGCGTGCCGGAGCGTGCCGTCGACCTCGCGGAAGAAGGCGCCGCGGGCGCCGCAGGTCACCATGACCTGGAGCGCGCCGGCGCGGTGCAGGTGCTCAGCCAACGGCCCGACTTGCTCCTTCGGATCGTCCGGACCCGAAGCAAAGACCATCGGCACGCCCTTCAGCGGCAGACTGTCATGCGCTGTCGAGATATCGACGCTGAACCGCACGCGGTCCGCTGCGAGGCGCCGCACCAGCTCCGGATTGGAATTGGTGCCGAGATGCACCCAGCCGGCGGCGGCAAGCGCCTGGTAATGGCGCTCGGCGGGCATGTAATCCTTGCCGACGCCGAGATCCTCCAGCAGGAACTTCCGGTCCCCGGCCTTCTCGCGCAACAGCGTGACCGCCGTCTGGCCGGTGCGCTGCTCGACATCGCCGGCCGCAAGCCCGGCCTTCTCGATCTCGTCCAGGATCACCGCGCCTTCGACATCGCCGCCGACCGCGCCGAAATAGCGCGCCGACCAGCCGGCATTGCGCCAATGCGCGGCGACGTTGAGCGCGTTGCCGCCCACGGTCATCAGGTCCTTGGTGAGATAGACGTCGAGGCAATTGTCCCCGACGGCGATGAGATCGGTCATGCTGCTGGCCTTGTGGTCATTTGCCGATGCCTTCGGAAAGGCCGCGGATGAAATAGCGCTGCGCCGCGAAGAAGACGGCGACGATCGGCAAAGCCGAGATCGTCATCGCGGCGAACACCACGCCGTAATTGGTGCCGTGCTTGGCCATGATCGAGGTAAGGCCGACCGGCAAGGTCTGCATGCCGACCGCACCGGAGAAGATCATGGCGAAGAGATATTCGTTCCAGGCGAAGAGCACGTGCAGGATGATGCAGGAGACGATGATCGGCCGGCAGAGCGGCAGCGTGATCTTGCGGAAGATCTGGCCCTCGGTCGCGCCGTCGATGACCGCCGCCTCGTCCACGTCGCGCGGGAGATCCAGCATATAGGCGCGGATCAAGAATGTGCTGAAGGGGATCCGGAACGCGGTGTAGAGCACGATCAGCGCCCAGTAGGTGTTGTAGAGGCCGAGCGCCTGCATCATCTTGACCAGCGGGATGACGGCGACGGTCGGGCTCAGCATCAGCCCGCCCAAGACGAAGCCGACGATCAGCGGCTTGCCCGGCATTTTCGTGCGCGTGAGCCCATAGGCGGTCCAGGCGCTGATCAGCACCGTGCAAAGCGCCGAAGCCACCGTCACCAGGATGCTGACGGTGAGATAATCGCGCACACCGCGATTCCAGGCGTCGACATAGTTCACCCAGGACCAGGAGAGCGGCAGCGCAAAGGGATTGCCGAAGATCTGCGCGTTGTTCTTGAACCCGTTCATCGCCATCCAGAGCAGCGGATAGAGAACGACGATTCCGATGCAGATCAGGAAGGCATGGACGAAGATCTTGGCGATGACCGCCCAGATGTTGACCGGCGACGGCGGCGCTTCGGTGATGACGGCGGGCGCGGTCGTGACGCTCACAGCAGCACCCGGCGCTTGCGGGTGTAGATGAGCTGCGCGATCCCGGTCACCATGGTGACGGCGAAGATCACCGCGGCGATCGCCGCGCCATAGCCGAAATTGTTCTCGGTGAAGCCCTGCTGAAAGAGCCAGGTGCCGAGCACCTGGCTGCTGTTGTTCGGGCCTCCCGCGGTCATCACCATGACCTCGTTGAAGACCTGGAAGGCCCCGGTCACGGTGATGATGATCATGAGCCCGGTCATCTCGCGGGTGAGCGGGAAGGTCACGTTCCAGAGCCGCCGCAGCGGCCCGGCGCCGTCAATGATCGCCGCGTCATAGAGCTCGCGCGGAATCTTCTGGATCGCGACCGCGAACAGCAGAGTCGAATAGCCGAAGCCCTGCCACTGGCTCATGGCGATGATCGAATAGATCGCCGTCGTCTCGTCGCCGAGCCAGGGCCGAATCAGGCTCTCGAGGCCGGAGGCCTTCAGCACCGCGTCCAGCAAGCCGCTCTGCGGCTGGTAGATGAAATAGAACAGCAGCCCGGTGATGGTGATCGAGATCGCCGAGGGGATGAAATAGACCGCGCGCCAGAAGCGCTTCAGCCGCTCGGATTCGAGGCCCTCGATCAGCGCCGCCAGCACGAAGGCGCCGAACACCTGGAAGACGACCGAGATCACCGCGTAGAGAAAGTTGTTCCAGAGTGCCACCCAGACGATCGGATCATCGAGCAGGCGCTGGTAATTGGCGAGGCCGACCTGGGTCACCTCGCCGGTGAAGATGTCCTCGTCGGTGGTGCTGACGATGAAGTTGTCGACGATCGGGTAGTAGACGAACCAGCCGACCAGGATGACGGCGATCGCCGCCCAACGGAACGACAAGAGATCGCGCGGGCGAAACCCGGAGGTCCCGCCCGCACGCATCCAGCGCCGTCCGTTCTGAGGCGTTACCGCCATTCCGTTTACTTCGCGTCGGCTGCCGCGGCTTCCTTCACCTTAGCCATGACCTCTTCCGGAGTCATGGTGCCGCCCGCCAGGGCCTGCAGGCTGGAGAGCCAGGCCGCCGCGACCCGCGCCGAGTTCGCAGTATCGAGCCAGGGCATCAGGTAGGATGCGCCTTCCAAAGCCGCGAGGCCCTCGACCACCTGCGGGCTCATCTTCGCCTTGTCCGAGCCGCCGATCGTGGCACTGGGCTGGCCGTAGGGCGGCGAGGAGAGAACCTGGCCGTTCTCCTTCGAGGTCACGAACTTCATGAAATCGATGGCGAGCGGAATGTTCTTCGAGGCCGAGCTGATCATGTAGCCTTCAGGCGCGCCCTCGATCGCCTTCGGATCACCCTTGGCGCCTTCCGGCACGGGGAGCACGAAGAAGCTGAAATCTTCCTTCTTCAGCGCAGTGTCGGCGGTCGCCGCCTGATCGAACTCGATGATCTCCTGGTAGTACATCGCCGACTTGCCGTTGCTGAGCTCCTGGAAGGCGGAGGAGTACGAGGTGCCGTTGACCTGCGCGCCGTCGGTGCAGCGATCGATCAGCGCCTTGAACTGCGTGAGCGACTGGATGTAGCCGGGATCGTCGAACTTGGCGGTCTTCGGGTCGAAGTCCTGCTCCAGGGTCGCGCGCGGCACGTTGTAGGCCAAGAGCTGCCCCGCATAATGCACCGCCGGCCAGGCTTCCTTGTTGCCGAGCGAGATCGGCTTCACCCCGCCCTTCTTCAGCGTGTCGCAGGCGGTCAGCAGCGCTTCGAAGGTCTTCGGCACTTCGACGCCGGCTTGCTTGAACAGCGCCTTGTTGTAGCCCATGAACTTGACGTCGAGGTAGAGCGGGATGCCGTAATACTTGCCGTTATACTGGAAGGCCTGCACCGCGGCCGGCACCAGCGCCTTGCCCCATTCGGTGTCGGGGCCGATGACGGGTGAGAGATCGACCGCGCGCTTGCCGCGCACGAAATTGCCGCCCCAGCTGCCGGTCCAGGTGAAATAGACATCGGGCAGCGAGTTCGCAGCGACCAGGGACTTGGTCTTGGCCTTCACGCTGTCGTCGCTCTCCTGGATGAGCTCGACCTTCACGCCGGGGTGCAGCTTCTCGTATTCGGCGGCGAGACCGGTGAAATAGGGCGACAGCGTCTCCAGGCCGAACTTGGTCAGGACCTGGACCGTGCCGGTGTATTCGACCTTGGCATTGGGATCCGCGGCGACTTCATCGGCGCGGGCTTGCCCGAGCATGAGTGCGAGGGCGGATGTCGCGGTCAGCGCCGCCGCCGCGATCTGCAGGGAATATTTCATGAGCCTCTCCTTCCAGTTTGGTTTCGTTTGTTGGTCTTAATATTCGACGCGCTTGTAGTAGCGGCGTGTGGTCAGCGGATGATTGCGCAGGACTTCGAGATGGGCGCTCAGGCGCTCCAAGAGCGTCGCGAGGATGACCGGCGAGATCAGGCTGCGGGTCTCAGGCGAGATGCCGGGGAGCTTCACGTCGGCGGCATCGAGCACACGGACTTTATCGGTATACCGCTTGGCGAAGGCCTCGACGCGATCGCCCAAGGGCCGCGATTGATCCTCGCCCTTGAACACGAAGACGCTGACGCCCTGCTCCACCAGCTCGAGCGTGCCGTGGAAGAAATCGGCAGCATGCACCGGGCGGGTGCGGATCCACTGCATCTCTTCCAGGATGCACATGCCGTAGTAATAGGCTTCCGGCCAGACCGAACCCGCGCCGGTGAAGATGTGGTACTTCTCATCCTTGATCTCCGCGGCAAGCGTCGCGGCCTTGCCCTCGAACGCGGCTTTCGCATCGGCCAGCAGGGGCGGGAGCTTCTGCAGCTCGGCGATGGTCGCGTCGTAGCTTTTGAACTCGCCGCGCTCGGCCAGGATCGCCAGCACGATGATCAGGGTCTGCAGATAGAACATCTCCGAGGAGGTGTCGTCCTCGGCGAAATTGGTGAAGTTGTGGTCCGCCTCCTGCGCCAGCGGCGTGTCCTTGTGGCCAGTCAGCGAAAGCGTCTTGACGCCGCGGGCCTTCAGGAACTGGAGCAGCTTCACGCTTTCCTTGGTCGTGCCGGAGAGCGAGGGAATGACGACGAGGGAATTCTTGTCGAGCGCGGCGGGCGGGTCGATCACCACCTGCGCCGGATACTCGCCGGAGACTGGAAACTTCGAGCGCCGCGACGCGAGCTCGATCGCCGGATGGGTCAGGAGCTGAACGCCGCCGGTGCCCATGAAATACAGCCGGTCCACACCTTCGCCGAGCAGCTTATGCACCAGCGCGCGCACCTCGACGGCGATCCTGACGCTGCCGGTCTGGATCTTCACGAAGCGGTCCTTGTCGAAGTTCAGCATCGATTTTCTTCCCTGATGACCCAAATATGAGATCGATCTCACATCGAACACAGCGCCTGTGTGAGATCGATCTCAGAAAGCCTAGTATTGTGGAGAGAGGTGCCCGGGTCAAGCCTGGGCATGACGGCCTCAATTGACCGTCACCCGCGGGTCTCTTGCAGAGTTAACCCTTGCGCTTCCGGCTCAGCGGCGCCACCGAGCCCCGGATCACCAGCCGGGTCGGGAAGCGGACGTGGCGCGGCGCCCCCTTCTTCCCTTCCAGCCGCTCGATCAGCAACCCGGCGGCGCGCGGGCCGATCTCGGCGATCGGCTGGGCGACCACGGTGATCTGCGGATCGGTGAAGGTCGCGAGGTCGAAATCGTCGAACCCGACCAGTGAAACATCGCGCGGAATCGAAAGCCCCATCGAGCGCAGCGCCAGCAGCGCACCCTGGGTCATGAGACTGTCCACGGTGAACAAGGCCGTGGGTTTCTCGCGCCGGCTGAACAGCCGGATGGTCGCCTCGATCGCATGCTCGACGGTCGAGCGCGAGACGCTGACCAGGCTTTCATCGACGCCGAGCCCATGCGCCTCAAGCGCATTGCGATAGCCGGCAAAGCGTCCCTGCGCGGTGAAGATCCGCGATTCGTCGCGCAGGATGGCGATCCGCCGATGCCCATTCTCGACCAGGTAGTTCACGGCTTCGCGGGCGCCGCCTTCGTTATCGACCACGACGCTGTCGCAGCGGACGTTCTCGGCGACGCGGTCGATCAGCACGATCGGCGCTCCGTCCCGCGCCAGCTTCACGATGTGCTGGTTGTCAGCAGCCGAGGTCGGCGCCAGGATGAAGCCGCGGACGCTCAAGCTCCGCAGGCTTTCCAGCAATTCCCGCTCCTGCTCGACGCTCTCCTCGGAGCTCGCGATGACGAGGTTATGACCCTGCTTCCGAAGCTCGGCCTCGAGGTCATGGGCGATGCGCGCGAAGAACGGGTTCTGGATATCACCCGGCAGGAAGCCGATCAGCGGCAGCTGCCCGCGCCGCAAAGCCTGGGCCACCCGGTTGGCGCGATAGCCGAGCGAGTCGGCCACCTCCAGCACCCGCGCCGAGGTGTCGTCCCCCACATAGCCATAGGAATTCAAGGCACGCGCCGCCGTCGCACGGCTGACTTTCGCTGCTGCCGCCACGTCCTTGAGGGTGACGCCCTTCCGGTTCATGGCAAGCGTTCTAGCGCAGCGGTTGCGAATTTTCACCTGGCTTGGGCCGGGCGGGAGATCAGCTCCCCTGGTTCTCCTGCGCCCGGCGCTTCTCGATCGTCTCCGGCTCCTCCTCGTCGAGCCGGGTCAGCTCGTCCTTGGCGCCGGGGGTCGCGTGGATCAGCGCGTCGAGTTTGGCGTGAATCGCCTGGGTGTCCCGATGCTCCGCCCTCTGGATGCACAGGGTCATGAGCCAGGTGGCGAGCGTCGCACCGCCATGCCATTCGAAATGGTCGAGCCCGATGGTGAGCCAGGCCAAAGCATAAAGCGCGAACACGCCGAAGGCCCAGGGGCTGGCGGTCCAGACTCCGAAAGCGGTGAGCGCACGGGCGAGCGGATTCGAATGCATGCCCGCTCAACAGCGCAACCGGCATCCAGGTTCCGCCTCGCGGGCCACTCTTCATCCTCCGGAGACGGTGCCTTTTAAGTGAGGCGCTTCTTCGCGAATGCTCTTCCGGAGTGGGATTTCAAGTACTTCTCGAACTCGAGCGCTCGACCTTTGTCGGGAAGGCCGCGTACCAGATCAGTTTCCATGGCCGAAACTTCGACGTATGGGGCGACTTTCCAGCGTTGTGGTCGCGAAATCGTACCTTAAGATTGCTGGTTGCCCAGTGTAGTCCTGATTGGGATCTGCCTCGCTGCGAAGGATTTAGACATACCACATGGCTCCAGTCCGTCTTCGCTGCGCTACGCCGGACACGCTTGGCCTCCGGACTCCACGTGGCTGCGCCACGCGTAGCCCGGAGGGCGAAGCGTGGTGGGCCCGGCCGGATTCGAACCGACGACAACACCGTTATGAGCGGCGCGTTCTAACCGCTGAACTACAGGCCCCCGAAAGCAGACAGGCCGGACTTTAGATCAGTCCGGCCTGTCTGTCAGTCTTGATCCAAAGACCTCAGGTGTCGAGGAAGCTCCGGAGTTTCCGTGACCGGCTCGGATGCTTCAGCTTCCGGAGCGCCTTCGCCTCGATCTGGCGGATGCGTTCGCGGGTGACCGAGAACTGCTGGCCGACTTCTTCGAGCGTGTGGTCGGTGTTCATGCCGATGCCGAAGCGCATGCGGAGCACGCGCTCCTCGCGGGCCGTGAGCGAGGCCAGCACGCGGGTGGTGGTCTCGCGCAGGTTCGCCTGGATCGCGGCGTCCAATGGGAGCACGGCGTTCTTGTCCTCGATGAAGTCGCCCAGATGCGAATCTTCCTCGTCGCCGATCGGCGTCTCGAGGCTGATCGGCTCCTTGGCGATCTTCAGGACCTTGCGGACCTTCTCGAGCGGCATCAGCAGCTTCTCGGCCAGCTCTTCCGGGGTCGGCTCGCGGCCGATCTCGTGCAGCATCTGGCGCGAGGTGCGGACCAGCTTGTTGATGGTCTCGATCATATGCACCGGGATGCGGATGGTCCGCGCCTGGTCGGCGATCGAGCGGGTGATCGCCTGCCGGATCCACCAGGTGGCGTAGGTCGAGAACTTGTAGCCGCGGCGGTATTCGAACTTATCGACCGCCTTCATCAGGCCGATATTGCCTTCCTGGATGAGGTCGAGGAACTGCAGGCCGCGGTTGGTGTATTTCTTGGCGATCGAGATCACGAGACGCAGGTTGGCCTCGACCATCTCCTTCTTGGCACGCGCGGCTTCGCGCTCGCCCTTCTGAACCACGTTGACGATACGGCGGAAGTCGCCGATCGGCAGGTTCACGGTCTCGGCGACCTCGGCGATGTTGCCGCGGATGGTCTTGGTCTCGTCCTTGTGGTCGGCGGCGAGATTCTTCCAGCCTTTCGAGGTCAAACGGCCGACCTTGGCCAGCCACTTCGGATCCAATTCGGCGCCGTAATAGCGCTGCAGGAATTCCTCGCGCTTCACCCCGGCCTTCTGGACGAGGCGCAAGAGCTGGCCTTCGAGCCCGATGAGCTTCCGGTTAAGGTCGTACATTTCCTCGACCAGGAACTCGATGCGGAAGTTGTTGAGCTTCACGGTGCGCATCAGCTCGACCATCTCGAGCTTCTGCTTCTCGTAGGCCTTTTCGCTCCGCGGGTTCAGTTCCTCGCCGGCGCGGATGGTCTCCAGGCGCTTCACCTGGACCTTCTCGAGCTTCTTGTGCAGGCCGGCGATCTTGTCGAAGGTCTCCATGACCTGCGGCAGCAGCGTCTGCTCCATGGCGGCCAGCGAGAGGTTGGCTTCCTCGCCTTCCTCGGCGCCTTCCGGCTTCGGCTCGCCCTCGGCGCCCTCTTCGCCTTCAGCCGCCTCTTCCTCTTCCTCTTCTTCCTCGAAGTTGGCGCCCGGGCCTTCGAGCGAAGTGCCCTCCGGCAGGTTGCCGCCCATGGTGGCGTCGAGATCGATGATGTCGCGCAGCAGCAGCTGACCGGCTTTCAGCTTCTCGCGCCATTCGACGATCGACTTATGGGTGAGCGGGCTCTCGCCGATCCCGCCGATCATCATGTCGCGGCCGGCCTCGATGCGCTTGGCGATCGCGATCTCGCCCTCGCGCGACAGGAGCTCGACCGAGCCCATCTCGCGCAGGTACATGCGCACCGGATCGTCGGTGCGGCCGACATCGGCGTCGTCGAGATTGCCGACGGCGCGGGATTCTTCCTGCTCGCCGTCGCCGCTGGGCTGCGCTTCGCCGCCCTCGCCTTCGTCCGCTTCCTCGTTGTCGACGACATTGATGCCCATGTCGCTCAACATGGTATGAATGTCTTCGATCTGGTCGTTGGTCTGGCCCTGCGGCAGGCTGGCGTTGAGCTCGTCAACGGTGACGTAGCCCCGCTCCTTGCCCTTGCTCAGCATCTTCTTGAAGGCCGCGGTCAGGCCATCCATCAACGGGCCGTCCTGGGCCTCGTCCTTGGATTTCACCGGTTCCGGCTTGGCCTGCGGTTTCACTGCCATCTAATCCACCACTCGCTTTCGATTAACGACGCGCACGCCAATCCAATTCTGGGTCTGCGCATCACGCACTGGCCAATCCGACTAACCGTACCGCTGGGACCATCCCGATCTTCGGTCGACGTAGGGCGTCGAGATGTTCGAACGCCGCCGCTCTATACAAGCAATTTGGGTACAGCGGATGCTGCAACCGGCGGGCGCTGATCTCGAACCCTGTACGCACCTCGTCGCGCTCCCGCAGCACGCCCATCACGTGCAAAAGCCCCTCCACGGCCCGGGCCAATGCCGGCCGGCGGAAGGGTTCCTTTACTGCTGCCGGTCCGCGCCGCAGACCGCCGAGGGCGGCGGAAAAGCCTAGGTCCCTCAGATAGTTCTGCAATACGCCTGAATCAAGGCGCTGCGGACGGGCCGCGTGTCCTATAATGGCGGCCAGAGGGTTGTCAAGCTGACCCGCCGGAAGTGCCTCTGCCGCAAGGCCTTTATCCACAGATTCGCCCACAGATTCCGATGCGGCGACGCAGCATCCGGTAAGGTTAACCCTCCGCGCGGAGGGCCGGTTCCGGCCGGCGTCGATCGCGCCCGGCCGGCGGCACCATAGCAAAGCCCCAAGGGTTTTCCCACGAGCGGTATGACAGCCCGGCTGGGAGCCCCTGATTCGGTCCTAATGAACCCCGCGGGCCGGCGTCTCGAACACCGGGTCGAGATCCCTGCGGCGGCTTTCCGCCTCCAGCAGCAGGTCCCGGAGGGTCTCGAACCGGCGCCAATTGTCCTCGCTCGGATCCTCGGCCCAGAGCTTGCCGGCGCTGTCCCGCTCCGCCCGCAGGTCATGCTCGTGCAGGATGCCGAGGACATGCAGCAGGCCCGCCTCGGCCGCCCCCTCCTCGGCGATCGGCAGGGTGAAGCGGAGCGCATGGGTGCGGAAGGAGAGCGAATCCAGAAACGCGCCGAAACCCTCCTGGATGAGCTGGCTCCAGAGGCCCGTTGCGGTCAGGTCCGGCACCTCGATCGCGATCCGCACCAAGCGGTTGCGGAACCGCCCCAGCCCCGCATCGCCGATCTCCAGCGACTTCAGGTTCTCGATGTATTTGTGCAGGAGATCCGGGTGGTGGATCACGGTGATCAGGAACGCCTCGACCGGCAGTCTTCGGACAGAGTGCCAGCCCTGCTGCAAGGCCTCGCCGCCGAACTCCTTGTAGAACTGCGGCAGGAAGCGCCAATCGAAAAACGAGTAGTTGCGCCCGTCGGCGCCGGTCATGCCGTCGTCGCGGAAGCCACCAGTGCGCTGCCGCCGCGCGCCCGGCGCCATCCGCGCGCCGCCGACCTCGCCGCCGGAGATTTGCTGCAGCATGCCCTGGAAATGCGCGCGGTATTCCTCGCGCGTCGCCTTATCGCCGATGAGATTGGTGAGGTGGTTGATGTCCGAGCGGAACCCGGCCCGGCGCTCCGGCGTGTCCAGCAGCCGCTCCTTTCGCAGGATGGTCCACAAGATGCCGGAGAGCGGCGTCTTGCGCGCATCGAGATAGGCGCGGAATTCGCCCGCCGAGTGCTTCTTCAGGAAACTGTCCGGATCTTCCTTGCCGCCGCTCTCCTCGTTGACGAGGTTGATGAAGTTCAAGGAGAGGCCGGGTTTCAGGATCGGCAGCACGCGCTCGGCGACCTTGGCCGCGGCCTTCTGGCCCGCCTCGTCGCCGTCGAAGCAGAGGATCGGCTCGGGTGCGAGACGCCAGAGCACCTCGATCTGCTCCTCGGTCAATGCGGTGCCGAGCGGTGCCACGACCTGCGGAAAGCCCGCCTGCGCCAGCGCGATCACGTCCATATAGCCTTCGACGACGATCACCTCGTTGACGTCGCGCGCGGCCTTCTGGGCGAAGTTCATGTTGTAGAGCTGGCGGCCCTTGGAGAAGAGCGGCGTTTCCGGCGAGTTCAGATACTTGGGCTTCTCGTCGCCGAGCACGCGGCCACCGAAGGCGACGATGCGGCCCTTGGTGTCGGCGATCGGGAAGATCACGCGGTTCCTGAACCGGTCATAGGTCGGCCCGCCATCCTCCGGCTTGATCAGCATGCCGGATTCGATCGCCAAGGCTTCCGGAATGTTCAGCTTGGCGAGATGGTTCTTCAGCGCGACCCGGCTGTCCGGCGCGAAGCCTAGGCGAAAGCGCTGGATCGTTTCGGAGGTCAACCCGCGGCGCTGGAAGTACCCGGCGCCCGGACTGCCGCCGAGCTGCTGCTGGAAGAACGTGCAGGAGGCCTCCATGACCGTGCCGAGGCTCGCCTGGCGTTCGGCGCGCTCGCGGTCCTGCGGCGTGTCCTTCGGGACTTCGAGCCCGGCCTCGCCCGCGAGCCGCTCGACCGCGTCGCGGAAGTCGAGTCCATCGGTCTGCATGACGAAGGTGATCGCATCGCCATGCGCACCACAGCCGAAGCAGTGGTAGTGCGGCTCGTCGTCGTCATAGACGTGGAAGCTCGGGCTCTTCTCATTGTGGAAGGGACAAAGCCCCGTCGCCTGCTTGCCGCGGCGGTTGAGGCGCACCTTCTTGCCCACCAGATCGAAGATCGACAGGCGGCGGCGCAGCTCATCCAAGAATGCCGGCGAAAAGGCCAACGAAGTCTCCGCGTCGGATGTTGTCGGGCGCTGTCGTGCTACAGCATCCGCAAAATCCGACACTAGACCAAATCAAGGCCCATCGCGATTCCGTCAGCCGACAAAAAAATCGATCAGCCGAAAAACGGCTGGGGAAAAGTGTTCGGATAACTCGAAGAATTAGGTGTGAATAACCCGGCTTACCCGCCGAGCTTGGCCTTCACCGCCGGTCCGACCTTGGCGAAGTCCATGCGGCCGGCATATTCGGTCTTCAGCACCCCAATCACCTTGCCCATGTCCTTGATGCTGGCGGCACCCGTATCGGCGATCGCCTTGGCGATCGCCGCGTCCTGCTCCGCGTCCGAAAGCTTCTTCGGCATGTAGCGCTCGATGAGGTCGATCTCGGCCTGCTCTTTATCGACCAACTCCGGACGGTTGCCTTGGCGGTAGAGCTCGATCGATTCCTGGCGCTGGCGGACCATCTTCTGCAGCATGTCGATGATCGCGGCGTCGTCGATCTGGGCCGCCGGGCGCGCGGCGATGTCGCGATCCTTCAAGGTGGACTGGATCATGCGCAGGGTCGAAACCGACGCCTGGTCGCGTGATTTCATCGCAGTCTTGAGATCCTCGTTGAATCGGTCGCGCAGCATGGCGATCTTTAACCTTGTCGATGCGGGAAAGGCTTGAACCTAAAGGATTCGCGCCCGCCTGACAATTGCGCTGCTCGCATACAAGCCATTGATTTAACGGCCGATTCGCCGGGAGCCATCGCTTGACGCTCAAGCGCCGAGCGCTTAGAACCTCGCAACTCTAGAAGGACACTGCCCATGGGCCCCCAGCCCGGATCGTCCATGCCCGCATCGATCGACGACACCCCGAAGCCGACCGCCGTTCTCGTGCTGGCCGATGGGACCGTCATCAAGGGCCGAGGCTTGGGCGCCGAGGGCAAGGCGGTGGGCGAGGTCTGCTTCAACACCTCGATGACCGGCTACCAGGAGATCATGACCGATCCCTCCTATGCCGGGCAGATCATCACCTTCACCTTCCCGCATATCGGCAATACCGGCGCCAATCCGGAAGACATCGAGACCGTGACCCCGGCGGCGCGCGGCGCCGTGCTCGCGACCGACATCACCGAGCCTTCGAGCTGGCGCGCCGCGCAGCATTTCGATGCCTGGCTGAAATCCTATCGTCTCTCGGCGATCGCCGGCATCGACACCCGGGCACTCACCAAGAAGATCCGCGACGCCGGCGCACCCAATGGCGTGATCGCGCACTCCAAGGACGGCGTGTTCGACATCCCCGCTTTGATTAAAGAGGCAAAAGCCTGGCCCGGCCTCGACGGCATGGACCTCGCGAAGGACGTCACCTGCCGCCAGACCTATCACTGGGACGAGGCGGCCTGGTCGCTGGGCGGCGGCTATGCGAAGCAGAATGAGCCGAAGCTCAAGGTCGTCGCGATCGACTATGGCGCCAAGCGCAACATCCTGCGCTGCCTCGCCACCGCCGGCTTCGACGTGACCGTGGTGCCGGCGACCGCCAGCGCTGAAGACGTGCTGCAGCACAAGCCCGACGGCGTGTTCCTGTCGAACGGCCCCGGCGATCCCGCCGCGACCGGCACCTATGCCGTGCCGGTCATCCAGGCGCTGATGAAAAAGGAGCTGCCGATCTTCGGCATCTGCCTCGGCCATCAGATGCTGGCGCTGGCGCTCGGCGGCAAGACGCGGAAGATGGCCCGCGGCCATCGCGGCGCCAACCATCCGGTGAAGGACCTCGCGACCGGCAAGGTCGAGATCACCAGCCAGAACCACGGTTTCGAGGTGATGGCGGAAAGTCTGCCGAAGAACGTGAACGTCACCCACGTCTCCCTCTTCGACGGCACCAACGAAGGCATCGAGGTCACCGGCAAGCCGATCTTCTCGGTCCAATACCACCCCGAAGCCTCCCCCGGCCCGCAGGACAGCCACTACCTCTTCCAACGCTTCGTCGAGAAGATCGAGCAGCGTCGGAAGTAAGAGTCCCCCCTGCAAGGGGGAGGGCCAGGGGGAGGGTAAGTGCCGCCGCTCTTGCTTTAGAACAAAAAGTGAACTATACTTTTCTCTTGGCTGTGGATCGGGCGCGTCATGGATGAGATTGCACGACCCAAGAGACGGTCTCGCTTCAGTCCCCTCCCCCTGCAAGGGGGAGGGTCCGAGAAACCGCTCCGCACCAAAGCGGAAACACTCAAACGCGCCCGCGACCTCCGCAAGCACATGACTGAGGCCGAGAAGCGCCTTTGGTATTTGCTGCGCAGACACAACCTTTTGGGAAACCTGTTCCGACGGCAGGCGCCGATTGGACATTACATCGTTGACTTCGCGTGCTTGAAAGAGCGCCTGCTGATCGAGATCGACGGCGGTCAGCATGCCGACCAGATCGCTCAGGACGCCCAACGCACGGCTTGGCTGGAGCAGCGCGGCTTTCGGGTCATGCGGTTCTGGAACAACGAGGTCCTGGGGAATACCGAAGGGGTGCTGGAGATCATCGTGCGTGCTTTGGACGAACAAGCGGCATCGCGCAGGCGGCACTTACCCTCTCCCTAACCCTCCCCCTTGCAGGGGGAGGGGACAGCCCGCAACACAGACAGAATCGCGCAACCCAGACCGGACCCAGACAGAATTGCGCAACCCAGACCGGACACAGACAGAATCGCGCAACCCAGACCGGACCCGGACAGGATCACGCAACCCGGACCGGACACAGACAGAATCACGCAACCCGGACCTGACCCGGACAGAAAAAAGAAGCTCTACCGGAATCCACATACCTCGACCGTGAGCTATGCGCCGAGCGCTATTCCGGCTCCGGCACCGCCATCGCGCGGTTCTTGATCGCCGGCACGACCAGGACCAGGGCCAAGGACATCAGCACCAGGCCGAGGGAAAGGATCACCGACAGCCCGATCGCCTCGTGCTTGAGCAGCGCGGCGGCGATGACGCTGACCACCGGGATCGCCAGCGTGCCGATCGCGGCGACCGCGGCCGGATAGATCGCGACGATGCGGAACCAGGCCCAGTGGCAAAAGATCATCGGCACGATCGCCGAATAGGCGACGGCGATCCAGGCGATGTGGCTGACCGGGCGCGGATCGAAGCCGATATCGATCAGCGCCCAGCCGATGAAGACCGGAATGCCGCCGACCAGCATCTGCCATCCCGCGAGCGTGGTGGTCGGGATCGTGAAGCGATAGCGCTTCAAGGCCACTGTGCCGAAAGCCCAGAAGGCGGCAGCAAGCAGCATCAGCACTGGACCGAACGGATGCGCGACGATCTCACCCCAGATCGGCACCAGCAGGATCGCCAGCGCGATGACACCGGAGACCAAAGCCGTCGCGATCAGGCCGGTCATCTTCTGCCTGAGCCAGAGCACCGAGATGAGTGCGGCGAACAGCGGCATCGTATAGGCGAGGATGGTGCCGCGGCTCGCCGGCACGTATTGCAGACCCCAAGCGGAGAAGATGTGCCAGCCGGTGATGTTGCCGATCGCCGCGATCACCAGCGGCCGCCATTCTGCGCGCGGTACTTTGAGGCTGAGGCCCGCGGCCTTGGCGATACCGAGCAGGCCGAAGCCGCCGGTCAAAAGACAGATGGTGCGGAAGGTCCAGATCGGGACCTCCTCGACCGAATATTTGATGGCGACGAAGTTGAGGCCCCAGAACAACGTGATCCCGGCCAGCAGCCACGGCCCGCTGCGATCTTCACCCGCACTCACAAGCCGGACCGTTCTTTCCTTCCGGGAAGCTGGGCGAGGATCTTGTTGCGCTCATCCGGCGTCGAGATGATCCAGTCGCGAATCTCGTCGATGGTGCGCAAGCAGCCGACGCAATACCCGGTCATCGGGTCCATCTGGCAGACGCTGACACAAGGCGACGGCGGGCCGCTCCGGAGCATGGCAAGGCGTTCGGCGCGCCGGCGCTGGCGCTCCGCTTGGCGCTCGGCCTCGAAATCGCGCATGAGCGGCTTCGGCGCTTCTTCAGCCATTACCGCCAACGCTCATGTGGTTTTGATCGTTTTTCATGCCCGAGGCTCTTATCATAGGGCCGGGGACGTTGCCAAATCGGGAGCGGCATTTGCCGGCCAATACGACGTTACTGCTGGGACGCCTGCGGCTCGCGACCGGCCTCGTCCTCTTCTTCTATGTGCTGACCCACAACCTCAACCATGCGCTCGGCCTGGTTTCTCTGGCGGCGATGGATTGGGGGCGGATCCCATTCCTCGCCTTCTGGCGGTTCCCGCCGATCGAGATCCTGCTCTTTCTCTCGCTGGTCACGCATTTCGCGCTCGGCATGCGCGCGCTCTACAATCGCCACAGTCTCCGGATGCCGTTCTGGGAAGGCGCGCAGCTGATCCTCGGCCTTTCGATTCCGCCGCTCCTCACTCTGCATGTCCTCGGCACCGTGGTCGCGCATTACACCTTCGGGCTCGACGATGCCTACGAGGAGACGGTGCTGGCGCTGGCTTCGAGCCCGGTGCTGGTCGGGGTGCAGACCGCGGCGGTGCTGGTCACCTGGATCCATGGCTGCATCGGCCTCGCCTTCTGGCTGCGCCTGAAGCCCTGGTATCCGAAGGCGCGCGTCGCTCTCTTCACCGCGGCTTTGCTCATTCCCGTCCTCGCGCTGCTCGGCTTCTCCCAGGCGGCGCGCGAGGTGCTGGCGCTGGCGAAACAGCCCGGCTGGTTCCACGACATGGCGGAGCGGCGCAACCTGCCCGGCCGCGAGGCGGTCGAGCAGCTCTATCTCTGGCTCGAGATTGCGCTCATCGGCTATGCGGTGATCGTGATCGGCGTGATGTTCGGCCGCTACTTTCGCGACTGGCTGATCCGTCACCGCGCGATCCGCGTCGCCTATCCCGACGGGCGCATCGTCAGCATCCAGCCGGGCAGCACGATCCTCGAGGCGAGCCGCATCGGCAACATCCCGCATGCCGCGGTCTGCGGCGGACGCGGGCGCTGCTCGACCTGCCGGGTGCGCATCCTCGCCGGCGACGCGACCCTGCCGCCGCCCAGCATCGAGGAGCTCAAGGTGCTGGCGCGGGTCGGTGCGGCACCGGGGACTCGGCTTGCCTGCCAAGCGAAGCCGCAAGGCTATGTGAAAGTCGTGCCGCTGCTGGCGCCTGGCGCCACCACGCGACAGGCGCAGGCGCGCGAGGACTTCCATTCCGGCAAGGAGCGCGAGATCGCCGTGCTGTTCGCCGATATCCGCGGCTTCACCCAGTTTTCCGAGCAGCGCCTGCCCTACGACGTGGTGTTCCTGCTCAATCGCTACTTCCGCGCCATGGGCGAAGCGGTGATCGCTTCGGGCGGGCATCTCGACAAATTCATCGGCGACGGTGTGATGGCCTTGTTCGGCGTCGATGGCAAATCCGGCAATGCCGCCGCGCAGGCGCTCGATGCGGCCAAGCGCATGTCGCTCAATCTCGCCGACATGAATGCGAGCTTCGGCGAGGAGTTGAAGGCGCCCTTTCGGATCGGCATCGGCATCCACTACGGCCCGGCGATCGTCGGCGAGATGGGCTTTGGCAGCATCCAGACCCTCACGGCCGTCGGCGACACCGTCAACACCGCGAGCCGGCTGGAGACCGCGACCAAGGAATTGAGATGCCAGCTCGTGGTCTCGCAGGCGCTGGTGGAAGCGGCGCAGGTCTCCGCCGAGATCGGCGAGGCGCATGAAATCGAGCTCCGCGGCCGCACCGCCACGCTTCACGTTTGCGCGATCAAGAACGCCGCCACGCTGGAGCTTTGATAATTTTGGTCCGTCGAACGTGAAGAAAACAACCTCGATATTCAAAGAAGTTACCAAGGGGAGACTAGCACCTCCAACTGCTATCGCTTTTGATCCGGAGCGCTGGCGTACTGCTCTTCAAGAGATCGATCAACCTTCACCAGATGATTTGCGCCTAGCAAAAGCTGCATTTTGGATCTGGACTCAAGTCGCTTCCCTTCGAGCGACTTTCACCCACCAAATCCTCGATGGCAATTCAGTTAGCCAAGCCATGAGACTCGCAGTGGCAGAGACTAACCGCAGCTACTTTGTCCTAATGCGCAAAGTAGCGAAGAAATTTGGGGAATTTCAAAAGGAACGTCCCGAGATCGGATTCGATTCCATCGACATGCCTGAAGTCGAGATCCAGAATGAACATACCGGCGGGCAAAATACACCCGACGCATTTCTAGAAGGTATGGTTGATAGTCTCGCGGTGTGGCTGAAGCGTGCCATCGAGTACGGAGCACAGGAAACGGCAGCCGCGCGTGACCATATTTCGCGCCGAGCCGCGATGGGGTCGATGGCATTCTCCATGGAATGGTCGCTGAGATTTCTATGGCAACACGCTCTTTGGCAACGATGGGAAATCGTCACCAACCAAGGAGCAGTTCTGTGGGGCCCGACGGATCGAGAACTGGAAGAGCTCTGGCAGTGCTGGGTGTGGCGAGAGGGGCAATTGCATGCACAAATTCCAATTCAAGAAGTAGCCACAAGTAGGCTCCAGCGGCAGTTGACTGGTGTGCGAAAGCGCGCCGACTTCAAGACGGTTATCGGCCTCAGAGAAGATCGAGGAAAGAAGCGCGAGTTCTTAGTTGGAAGGGTCCGTGAGGACAGTGGACAGGCAATCGCTAGGCGAACTGAGTTGGAGCTAATAGAAAAGTCTCATCTGCGTAGCTTCTTGACCATTCCTCTGCCAGTTTCGGCAGATACCGGGGTTGGGATTCTTGACTTGCTGTCAGCCTGGCATGTTCTGAGGGACCTATCCGAGCACCTTTTGTCCCCAGCGTTGGTACCAAAATTACATGACGATCAGTCCATCTCAGAACTCGCCATGTCGGTCAAACGATCTGAGGTCGCTGGAGTTATCGGAAAGTGCTGCGACATCCCTCCTCGGAAGGCGGAGAGTATCGTAGACTTCTTATCGACAGATCCTAAGAGTCCAGATCTCTTCAAAAAGGGGATCTGGGCTCGTCCGCTTATAAAAATCGCTGAGGACCGGCTCCTAATTGTGCTAGCTGCGCTTAGGACCGATGCGCCGATAAGACGAGCCGAACTATGGCTAGCGAGATGCGGCATTGAAGAGGAAAAGGGGGTGGTCGGCAAAGGCCATACTTTCGAGGCCGAAGTAATAAGACGGCTTTCAGAAGCCAAGCAGAAGAGCAAACTCCTAAGCAGCATAATTCTAGGGCCGCACCGACTTGCCGGAGATGGAGATAGTGAAGAAGAGATTGATCTTCTTTTTATGCTTGGCGATCTGCTCGTCGTCGGCGAGGTCAAGTGCTGGCTGATTCCCATGGAGGCCAGCGAGCGCTTCAATTACCAGCGAAGACTGGCCGAGGCGACGGAACAAGCAAAGGAGAAGGCTACCTGGCTAAAAGACAATCCACAGAGAGCCGCAAAGCTATTCGGCGTTGACATCGAGCGCATCAAATCAGTGACGATGGTACCTCTCGTCATTTTGAACCAGGGCTTCGGAATGGGTTATCGGTGGGCGACATGCCCGATTGTTGATCTCCATTACCTAGAGCTTTATCTCTCAGACTCATCCTTCGTGTCCGGAGCAAGATACGACTTTCGGGCCAATAACGTTGCTTGGCAGCACCATAGTTTCTACTCAAATGCGTCCGAGGCCGTTGCCCGATTTCGGGATGAAATGGCTGATCCTGTAGTAATCAAATGGCAAAAAAATCGCGTCCGTTGGGACCGGACAAAACTGCCTACCGCCGAAGGTCAGGATATGGAGGTCGAAGGCGTGTCTGCTGAGCCGGAGAAGCACGGCGGCGCAGAAGCGCTGCGGAATGCCTTCGCCTGATTTCACGGATGAGTGACGAATAGCACCATCCGTCGCCTTGCCGCTGCCGTGCCCTCGCCATAGTCTTGCCGGGATCGGTCGGCATCGTCATAACCGTGCGACATTCCTTGGGGTAATCGGAGGCAGTATGATCCCGACATCTAAACTCGCTTGCGCCGCTCTCGTTGCAGCGGCTCTCACCACCACGCAAGCCTTCGCCGACGAGGTCTCGGTCGGCACCGACGCGCAGACCGGCATTGCGGTCACCATCTACAACTCCGACCTCGCGCTGATCCGTGACCAGCGCAAGGTCGACCTGAAATCCGGCGTGAACGAGCTCGCCTTCGTCGACGTCTCGGCCGGCATCCGGCCGGAGACCGCACTGCTGACCGCGCAAGGCGGCGGCTTCACCGTCACCGAGCAGAATTTCGATTTCGACTTGCTCACGCCGCAGAAGCTGCTGGAGAAGTCGGTCGGCAGCACGATTCGCGTGATCCGCACCAACCCGACCACCGGCGCCGATTCCTCGGAAGACGCCAAGGTGCTCTCGGTCGCCGATGGCATGGTGGTGCTGCAGATCGGCGACCGCATCGAGACCGCGGTCCCCGGCCGCCTGGTGTTCAGCGCCGTGCCGCCGAACCTGCGCGCGCGGCCGACGCTCGTCACCAAGGCGCTCAGCGACAAGGCGGGACCGACCACCGTCGCCCTCTCCTATCTCTCGCGCGGTCTCTCGTGGCAGGCGGACTACGTCGCCTCGCTCTCGGCCGATGAGAAGACCATCGACCTGAACGGCCTCGTCACTCTCACCAACCAGAGCGGCGTCACCTACAAGGATGCGAAGCTGCAGCTGGTCGCCGGCCAGGTGAACCAGGTGCAGGAATACATGCGCCGCGACATGGTGATGGCGCAGGGTATGGCTGAGGCTGCCCCGGCCGCGCCGAAGATGATCCAGGAACAGGCCTTCGAGTATCACCTCTATCGCCTCGACACCCCGGTCACCATCCAGCAGAACCAGACCAAGCAGGTGGCGCTGATGGCGGCGAGCGGCGTGCCCGTCACCAAGCAGTATCTGATCACCGATGCCGCCAATGTCTGGGGCCGCTATTCGACCAGCTTCGGCGAAGCCGATCGCGTCAACGCGACGGTGAAGCTGAAATTCGTCAACGACGAGCAGTCGAAGATGGGCTCGCCGCTGCCCAAGGGTGTTATCCGTGTCTACAAGGCCGACAGCCAGGGCGAAGCGGTCTTCGTCGGCGAGGATCAGATCGACCACACGCCGAAGAACGAGGACGTGAGTCTCACACTCGGCCAGGCGTTCGACATCACGGCGCGGGCGAAGCAAACCGACTTCGAGCAGATCAGCGACCGTATCTACGAGAACGAGTACGAGGTCGAGATCAAGAACGCGAAGGCGGAGAAGGTCACGATCGATCTCCGCGAGCAGATCCCCGGCGACTGGAAAATGATCAAGGAGAGCCAAGAGCACAAGAAGCTCGACGCCCACACCGCCGGCTGGCTGGTCGAAGTCCCCGGCAACGGCAGCGCCAAGCTCACCTACCGGGTGCGCATGGAGTTCTAAGGCTTACGGCCCCAAGACGCGACGACCCGGTGCGGCACCTGCATCGGGTCGTCGGAATACGCGCGTGACAGCATATCCCGATGTTCAGCGTCGAATGCAGCGACTGCTTCCTTGCCGAGGCTGGCGCTGACACCCGCGGAGGCGCGGATCCGGCCACGCCAGGCTTCGTGGCTGTACGGGATGTCGTAATCGACCACGAAGCTCTCACGGCTGGCGAAGCCGCCATTGGCAAGGTCGCGCATATGGCGCACGACGCCAGCCTCGTAGTTGCCGAGCTTCCAGCCGGGATTGTGCTTCTCGATCACCCGCTCGGTGGCGGCGACCACGCTCCCCTTGAGCGGCAACCACGCCAGCATGGCGATCATCAGATGCCCGCCGGGCTTCAGCACGCGCGCGGCTTCCGCGGCCGCGAGATCACCGTCGAACCAAAACCAGCAGGTGCCCGCAGTGATGAGATCGAAATGCCCGGCCGGCTGACCGGTTGTTTCGGCCTTGGCTTGCACGTACTCGACCGAGACGCCGGCCTGGGCATCGAGTGCCTTGGCCTGCGCCATCATCTCCGGCGCGATGTCGAGGCCGGTGACGATGCCGCCGCGCTTGGCGAAGCCGCGGGCGAGCGTGCCGGTGCCGGTCGCGAGATCGAGCACGCGCATACCCGACCGGAACAGGCCTGCCGCCTCGATGCGGTCGAAGAACCAGTCGGGAAAGCCGGCGCGATGCTTGGCATAGTCGCCGGCCGCGTGGTTCCAGTCGGTCTTGAAGCTCAGTCCTTCAGCCATGCGGCTATCTTGCCTCTGGACAGGCGAAATGCAAGCCGGGCAAGGTGCCTTGCATGATGCGACGAAACTCCCATCCGGAGATCGCGATCGTCGGCGGCGGCATGGTCGGCATGACCCTGGCCGCGGCGACGTCCGGCGCCGGGATTCCGACCACCTTGATCGAAGCCGAGCCGCTGCCGTCGATGACCGAGGCCACCTATGACGGCCGCTCGTCGGCCATCGCCTATGGCTCGCAGCAGGTGCTGGCCGGGATCGGCGCCTGGGACTATCTCAAAGAGGACGCGTCGCCGATCCGCGAGATCCGCGTCTCCGATGGTGGCTGGCGCTCCAGCCTCACCAAGTCCGCGCATGAGAGTCCGTTCTTCGTCCACTACAATTCGCGTGATCTCCCCGATGGGTCCGTCACCACGGGCGCACAACCGCCGTTCGGCTGGATCGTCGAGAACCGCGCGATCCGCCGCGGGCTGCTGAAGCGGCTCGCCGAATCGCCGAACCTCACGCATATCGCCCCGGCACGCGTCGCCGAGGTGAAGTTCGAAAGCGGCGGCGCGGCACTTCGGCTGCAGGACGGCAGCGAGATCCGCGCGCGGCTGGTGGTTGCCGCCGACGGCCGCATGTCGAGCGTGCGGCGCTATGCCGGGATCGGCTTCAAGGAGTTCGGCTACAACCAGACCGCCATCGTCTGCACCGTGGCGCATGAGCGCGACCATCGCGGCGTCGCGCATGAGAACTTTCTGCCCCTTTCCAGCACAGTGGGATCCGAAGCTTGGAATTCACGTGACTTGAAGTCGCGGC